>CXWL01127517.1_pt1 | contig 10884 bp, 8 predicted proteins | sample 590931 | NCBI WGS metagenome assembly CXWL01 (sample SAMEA3498368, study PRJEB10139) | groundwater metagenome | biome: water well; material: biofilm material | place: Germany | collected 2015-04-27 | reverse complement strand
CCTGGGTCAATTTTCGATCAGCAGAACACCTATAAGTGGGTCAATTTTCGGTCAGCGGCAACAAAACATGCTGTCCAAAACAAGTTTCGTGAAAACCTGTTTTGGGCAAGAGTGAGATTCCCTTAAGAAGTTTGACGAAAAAACTGGCTACGGAGCCAGTTCGGTGGGGTCTTTTCTATAAATCCAATTAATTAATCCCGGATTCCTCTGTTGGAAATGTATTTCAGAGCGAACCTGCTGATGCAAAATACCTTTTGTTGGCCCGTTTCAGCACCAAAATGGAACTGGGGCGCGGTTACGTGCGAATCCCGGAGCAAACTGGATACTGATTCCACGGCAAACTGGGCAGTAGAATAGAGATATAGCGGTACGCGGGATACCGCTATACTTCATGATGTCGGCTTCCTGTGGTTATCGCAGGTTCGCAAACTCACTTTTGCCCCACAGCCGTCGGCGGCAGGAGGCCGGCTGGATAATTCTGAAGCACGCATGGTTTTCTTGATGCCAAGCCACTGTCGCGCCACGCATGACAGATCGCATTGCCGCGTGCTGTTTTATTTGGTGGATACGCGCCCCCGACGTTTTATCCACCCGGCCAATACTGCCGATGTCCGCCGCGTGCCAGTTTATGTGTGACGCGACACGACCCGGTTTTTGAGCGAGAGAAATATGCCCAAAAAGAAGTTGAACCTGCTTTCTTCTACGTTGTGCAGGAGGCTCTCATGACACTGCTTTCGTTTGATTCCCTGGCGGCTTACTGGGAAATGCCGATGATCGAGACGAATATCGTCATTTTCCTCAATCTACTTGGCGCGCTGCTGCTGGGCCTGGTGGTTGGTTATGAGCGTTCGTACCATGGGCGGGCGGCGGGTATGCGCACCTATGGCTTGGTGTGCCTGGCCTCTGCGGCACTGACAGTGATCGTCGGCTATCCCGAGATGTGGTTCGGCGGCCATGTGCAGGCACCGTCCAACCCGGATGTGACGCGCGTCATTCAGGGCATCGTCACGGGTGTCGGTTTTCTTGGCGCTGGCGTGATCATGAAAGAGGGTTTTACCATCAGCGGACTGACTACGGCGGCCTCGATCTGGTCCGCTTCGGCAATCGGCGTGCTGGTGGGCGTGGGTTTCTATGCTGCCGCCATTCTGTTGTCCATCATGTCTGCTCTGGTGATGATGTGGGTTTCCAAGCTGGAGGCATGGCTGCCTTCGCGGCACGCGATTGCTGTCGAGTTGAATTTCCGCCAGGGCTTTCTGCCGGACGGCGAGGAGTTGTGCCGGGCCATGCTGGAAATCGGATACGAAATCGCAAAGGGCTCCCTTGTGATCGGTTCGGACGGCAACAGGCAAAAGTGGCATTTTTCGGCTATTGCCTTGCTGAATAACCCCAATTACTCGATCTCTGATATTTCGCGGAGACTGCCCGGCTTCAACGGGGTGGAGAGTTTTCATCTTTCCTTTGCCAGGAACTGACGGGGAAGGAGGGCGCCTTCCCGGTGCGGAGTACGGTTTCTGGCACGCAACATCCAATTCTGCGCGAATTATCCTGAAATCCTCTATTGACCGGAGAGTAGGTGCGAATTCATTCGCATAAACAACCGGTTATGTGCGAACACCCAAAGGGTGCAAGAACCTCTGCGAGGTAAATTCGCACCTACAAAGGCTGCGCAAGCTATTGAAACGCTTGAGTTCTCTTCACTATTGATCCGGCACGCATTATCCAAGAATCCGTTCGCATTGAGCTTGTCGAAATGTGAATGGATTCATGTGGTTCGACAGGCTCAACACGAACGGCAATCAAGTTCAAGCTGTGCCGGATCAATAACAGAGAAATTCAGGGTTATTGCAACCCGCAGATCAGAATGCCCGTTACATGTTTCACAAGCTCATCGGAATGTGACAGGAAAGACGCGTGCGCCGCGCCCTTGACACGTTCAGCACGAACAGTTTGGCGTAGCCCGGCAGGTCTTCCAGGTGCGCGATCAACGGCAGCAAGTCCACGCGCTGCACTTTCGGACATGGCAGTGGCTTGACGGAAAACGTCTCGTCGGGTAAGTTGGGCAAGCATGTTAACCGGGGCGGCCAGGATGGTAATGCCGTTTCGGGCAATCACGCTTCTGTTTGGTTCTTGCCTGCTCTGTGTTGCGACATCAGGAACGGCCCCACAGGGGGTACCCGACCGCCAAGTGGTCGCGCCGCAAAACAGCGGATTGGCGAAACCATGCACCCGTTTTTTTAATTTCATTCCTCTACCCATGCCTTCACTAAAACGATGCGTTGCGATTATTGCGGCAACCGCTCTGGTGCTGCTCTACGGCTGCTCGGACAACAAACCCGGAACATCGCCAGAAAAGACCTTCCGCGTAGAAAGCCCCCTGATAATCGGGATAGTCGGGCCGGAAACGGGCGAAGAAGCAAGCTTCGGCAACAGCGTGGTGGAAGGTGCGCTGGCGGCTGCCAAGCGCTTCAACTCCCAAGGCGGAGTGGGGGGAAAGGAAATCCAGGTGCTGCACTTTGACGACAAGAGCAACATCGAAACCACCACCAGAATTGTGGAGGAGCTGATCGCCAAGAAGGTCGTTGCGATCCTTGCCGCCCCCACTGGCTCTTCCACTTTTGCGCCGGTCCACCTGGTCAACGAATCCAGAACGCTGTTTGTTTCCGTTGGATCGAGGCGGCACCTCAAGGCAAGCGGCCAGTATGTGTTCCGCACCGCCGTTCCAGACGAATTGGCGACGGATGACCTGATCAAGCACGCGGTCACGGAATTGGGCTTTGTGAATTTCGCGCTGGTTACCGCTGCCGACAACGATTACTCCCTCGATTTGAGCGCGATGTTCATGAAGGCGCTGAACAAGCACAAGGGAGAGATCAAGTTGCTGGCCGACAGTTATGACACCCTCTCCGGAGGCCACAATATCGGCGCGGTAGTCAGCGCGATAAAGAAGAGCCCCGAGCACTTGCATGGCGTCATCTTTACCGGCAGTGTCAGCGAGGGGGTTCAGCTTGCGCAGGAAATGCGAAAAGCCGGAATTAACCTGCCTATTCTCGGGGGCGAAGATTTATTTTCCGAAGAGTTTCTGAAGGGCGGCGATGCGGTAAACGAGACGCTGCTCTATACCACCTTTTCCAAGGATGCCCAGTCTGCAAAAATGGCCGAGTTCATGAAGGACTACGGCAAAGCCAACCCCGACCGGTTTGCCGCCCTGGCTTACGACACGTTCATGCTGGTGGCAGAAGCCATCAAGCAAGCGGGCTCGACTGACGCCGCAAAAATAAGAGAAGCCATGATCAGCCGGAAAGATTGCGAAGGCGTAACCGGCAAGACCAGTTTTACCCCGGACAACATGCCGGTAAAGCACCCCATCCTCTGCAAGATCAAAAAAGGCGACACTGGAGAACGCAGTTTTGTGCTCAAGCAGTGACGTCTCCTGTTGCGGCCCAGTCTTTCGGCACGGCATGGCTGTTCCGGGCAAACCCGACCAGGGTGCGAGAGGCAGCCGGATGGGTTTGGCCATCATGCTGCTGTCCGGCTGGTGCGCCGCTGCGGTGCAGGCGCAGCCCCTGCCGCGACCCGACCACATCGTGATTGTGGTAGAAGAAAATCAGCGCTACTCGCAAATCATCGGCAACCGCGATGCGCCTTACATCAATGCGCTGGCCGAACGCGGCGCACTGTTCACGCAATCTTACGGCGTAACGCACCCCAGCCAACCGAATTACCTTGCGCTGTTTTCCGGCAGCACGCGCGGCATCCGCAGCAACGCCTGCCCGCTGGAATTGAGCGGTGATAATCTGGCCGGTGCGCTGCTGGCAAAAAGCTTGAGCTTTGCCAGCTATTCGCAATCCATGCCGGAACCGGGTTTCGAGGGCTGCGTGTATGGCGCGTACCAGCGCAAACATAACCCCGCAGCCAACTGGAAGGAACTGGCGCCGTTCAATCTTCCGTTCACTTCCTTCCCGCAGGACTATGGCCAGCTTCCTGCCGTATCCCTGGTCATTCCAGACCAGCTCGACGATATGCACGATGGCAGCATCGCGCGAGGCGACGCATGGCTGGCCAAACATATCGAGCCTTATGCGCAATGGGCAATGGCGCACAACAGCCTGCTCATCATCACCTGGGACGAGGATGACGGTTCGGGGGACAACCGCATCGCCACGCTGTTCGTCGGCTCCATGGTCAAGCGCGGCAGCAGCGCGCAGCGCATCAACCACTACAACGTCCTGCGCACCATAGAAGAAATGCTCGGCTTGCCTTATCTCGGGAACAGCGCGGGGGCGCAGCCGATAGCGGCAGTGTGGCGGCAGTGAACAGTCCGGCCCCCGGTTTGTGAGGGTATAATCTCGCCCCTCGCAACCCGAACCTCATGGATACACTACTCCTCATCAAGGCCGCCATTCTCGGCATCGTCGAGGGGCTCACCGAATTCCTGCCCATCTCCAGCACCGGACACTTGATCCTGGCGGGTGACCTGCTCGGTTTCAACGACGAGAAGGGCAAGGTGTTCGAGATCGTGATTCAGTTCGCGGCGATACTTGCTGTGTGCTGGGAATACCGCGCAAAGATATTAACGGTGGTTTGCGGCCTGCCGCGCGAAGAAGCGGCACAGCGCTTCGCGGCCAACCTGATGGTGGCCTTTCTTCCCGCCGCCGTGCTGGGGCTGCTGTTCGCCAGTAAAATCAAACAATATCTGTTCGCGCCCGTCCCGGTGGCGCTGGCCTTCATCGTCGGCGGCGTGTTCATCCTGTGGGCGGAAAAACGCAAGCACGTGATCACCGTGGAAGCGGTGGATGACATGAACTGGAAAGATGCGCTGAAAGTGGGTTGTGCGCAGGCGCTGGCGCTGATTCCCGGCACCTCGCGTTCGGGCGCCACCATCATCGGCGGATTATTTTTCGGCCTGTCGCGCCGCGCGGCAGCGGAGTTCTCGTTTTTTCTCGCCATCCCCACGCTGTTTGCCGCAACGGTTTACGAGATCGTCAAATACCGCCATCTGTTCCACCCGGAAGACATCGGGATGTTCGTTGCAGGCGGCGTGACATCGTTCATCAGCGCATCCCTCTGCGTGCGCTGGCTGCTGCGTTACATCAGCCACCACGACTTCACGGTGTTCGCCTGGTACCGCATCGTGTTCGGCGTGGTGGTGCTGGTGACAGCGTACAGCGGGGCGGTGAACTGGTCGGCGGCATGATCCCCGGGTATGGAGAATACTCGCGGCACTACATGTAATTGAACAGCGTCAGCCCTGAAACAAACTGGAAGGATTTCTGGGCGGCCTCGAGATTGGATTGTTGTTGGGCCAGGTCGGTGACGGCCTTGTTGTAATCCACGTCCTGCAACTGGGAAATTGACTGCTTGAACTGCAAGCCGATATCTTCCCCGGCACTTTGCATGACGTCCAGTTCCTGCAAGCGGGCACCCAGCGACGAGCGAACCGTCAGCACATTTTCCAATCCCCTATCCAGGCTGTTCAACACCTTGTTGAGACTGTTGGTAAATCGCGCCGACGAACCGCCGCTTTCCAGCGCCGAAATCATATCCGCGATGGTTTTGAACAAGCTTTCATTCGTGCTCGGGTTGGTTTTAAACGCGTCGCCATTGGCCGGAACACCCGTAATTTCGAGCTGCATGCCATCAAAATTTATTGCCTGCCCGCTTACATATGGGTTGCCTGCCGACAGCGTGGCGCCCGTGGTCGTGTCGGTGACGCTGTACGTGGTTGTTCCGGTGACAACACCGAATGTAATCTGGTAATTATGGCCGGTCATTGCGGCCTGGTTTGTCACCACACCCTGGCTCACTATGCCGCTTCCAGTGTTGCCAGCGCCGACCTGCAATGTTGTGCCCGGCGGAGAAGCAATCGGAGTGCCCGCTTGAGAGGCCACGAAAGTCGTGGCATTAACGATGGACTGCACCGTGGTTCCGACAGGAAACCCGCCGCCGGTTAGGGTGGCGCCCACAACCAGCGTGGAAGTGCTGGCCGGCGCCACGATTGTCACGGTGACGCCATCCGGAGCAATCGCCGCACCGGTGCTTAATGTCACAGGCCCGCTGACCGGAGCGGCGATGAACGTGCCGTTGCCGTTCTTGATGCGCATGAAAATATCGGCGCCCGAATCGCTGGCGACCATTTGCCGGGCACTGCCCGCCTGAATCAGGCGCTGACCATCATCCGCCATGTACTGCACGCCAGACGCGCCGCTTGCAAATGGCAGCGTCTTGCCTTGAAAACCGGAAAAGAGATAATTTCCTATCCCGTCCGTGCTGTTTGCCAATCCCAGCAGCTCGTCCATACGACCGCGCAAATCGGCGGCCAGGGAACGTTTATCCGATGCGGAGGCCACCCCGCTACCGGCGCTCACCGCAGCTGTTTTCACGCCCTGCAACAAGGTGGTAACGCTTTTCAGCACCTCCTCGGATAACGATAAGGATCGGATCGCCTCGTTCCGGTTGGTTGCATACTGTGTGTTGGTGGCATCCGATTGCGTTATTTCAAGCGCACGTGCGGCATTTGCCGGATCGTCAGCGGGCGACAGGATGCGCCGCCCCGAGGAGATCTGCTGCTGGGTGTGCAGCAGCTTGGACTGCAACTGGGTTAACGCTACCGCATTGGAGTCGTACAGGGTGCTGGTGCTGATGCGCATGGTGTGTTACTCCCCTAAACTCAAAAGCAGGTCAAACAGGCTGTTGGCTATCTGCAATGCCTTGCCTGCCGCCTGATAGGCGCGCTGGTACCGCATCAAATTGGCAGCCTCTTCGTCGAGATTCACCCCGGAAATGGATTGCTGCTCCTGCATGGTCAACCGAACCATGCTGGCCTGCGCCTGGCTGGTCACATCCAGTTCGCGGGTCTTGTTTCCGACTTGGCTGACCAGCTGGCTGTAGGCGCCCTGAAAGGTGACAACCCCGCCTGACAAGGTGTTCTGCACCTGCAAACCTGCCAACAACAAGGCATTGCGACTGTCCGCCGTTGCTCCGGTATTGGCGCCCACGGTGAAAGTATCGCCGGAAGACGGGGATCCGGCGATTTGCGCCGTCCAGCCGTTGTAGGAAATGTCCGCTCCGGGGGTATAGGCAACCGTGACCGGAGATCCGGGCACTCCGGCGCCGGTAACCGTAAAAGAGGTGGCGGTGGAGAATACGATCGTAACTGGCTGCCGCAGGTTCAGGTCGGTGGCGGGGTGGATGGGATCGGCTGCCGTCGGCACCGGATTGACGGCTCCCGCGCTGATCTTGCCCGTGCCGGTATTGGTCAAGGCCGCGCCGGTGCGGATCGGCGCGGCTGCTGCGATTTGCACGGGATCGGTGATGGCGACGGCAAAGTCGCGCGAGCCATTTACGGTGGGGCGAATAAAAAAGATGTCGCCCGCCACTCCTCCGGCGGTCGAACTGATGGTCAGACCATCCACCGTTTGCGGCAGCGAGGCAAACGTTGTCACCGTATTGTCTGATAGCCGCCGCAAGGTATAACCGGCTGCGGCACTGTTGTACTTCAAGGAATAATCGCTGCCGGTCAACGCCGAATAGTCGGTCACGCTCGCGCTGACCACGGCGGTGCTGCCATTTGCGGCATTGTCCGAACTGGCGCTTGCCACGGGGGCGGACTGAACAAAAAAATTGCCGCCCAGCGCGCCGGCCAGATCCTGCCCGAGCTTGTGCTGGGCGTTGAACAACCCCGCCACCCCCATCGCTACCAGGCCGATGCTGTTTTGAGCGGCATCGAGAGTGTTTGCGCGAAACTCGATCAGCCCGCCCAGTTGCCCACCCTGCAAGCTGCCTTGCTGCAAGCGGGTGAAAGATCCGGTCATCGTATCGCTGTATGCCACCTCAAGCTTGCCGGGATCGTTGAGCGACTGGACAGTCTGCAAGTTAAACGACTGCGCCCCCACGACCAGCGATTGCCCGTTACCGATAAAGACGTTATAGCTGCCATCGCTTTGCTTGATGACCCCCGCCTTGATTTCCTGGTTTAACTGGGCCACGAGTTGGTCGCGCTTGTCAAGCAGGTCGTTAGGCGGTCGGTCGGCAACATTTTGCGCCAGAACGATGCCCTGGTTGAGCGCGGCAACCTGCTTGGACAAGCTGTTTATGTTTGCCACGCTGAGGCCGATCTGACTGTTGACATTGTTGTTCGCGTCGCTCAAACGCTGGTTGATCGACTGAAATCGCGCCGCCAGGAATTGCGCGCTGCCAAGCATGGTTTGTCGCGCGGCCACCGATTCCGGCAAGCTGGAAACACCGTTTGCCGCATTAAAAAAATCCTGCAACGCGGACGAGATTCCCGCGTTCGGGTTAGCCAGCAGATTGTCGATTTGCTTGATCTGGGAGTAGTAAGCATCCAGGTGAGAAGCTTGCGCCTGTTCGGACATGACCTGCCCGGAGAGAAACTCGTTATAGGCCCGTTTGATGGCCACCACGTCGGCGCCCTGCCCCACATAGCCAGCACCGAACAGTTGGGGTAAGCGCGCACCCGTCTCGACCAGTTGCCGGCTGTATCCGGGCGTGTTGGCGTTGGCGATGTTGTGCTCGGTCGTAGCCAGCCCGATTTGCGCGGCATTCAGCGCACTGGCGCCAATTCCGTAGATACCGATTCCCATTTCGACTTCCTTGTCACACCGAACGAATATTTTTGTTTATCGGCGCTTTGCCGGGTTACTTTAACGTGAAACTCGCGTAGCGATTCGTTTGCCCTTTCTCCCGCGTGCGGGGGAAAGTTGGATAGGGGGAAACGGGCATGGCGAGTTTCATTATCAGGGGTAGCATCATTGCCTGCCCGTTAGAAAAGCTCCGGCAAGCGGAGAGTACAGGAACGAAATCGGCTCGGAGAAACAAAGCGGCGGCCATGCGCCCACCAGCTAACTCAAGGCATGGACAACACGCATCACCTTGATCAGTTTGGCGGCGTAATCAGGGTCGGTCGCATACCCCGCTTGCTGCAAGGCCTGTGCCGCATCGGGCGCGGCAAGGCCTGGCCGCAAAACTCCGGCGTAGCGCGGATTGCCGCGTATCAGGTTCGCGTAATCGCCAAATGCCTCGGTGTAAGAGCCGTAGGCGCGGAATTTCTCCATCTGTTTGACGGGCAACCTGTCACGGTATTCGGTCGTCATCACTTCCACAACCTTGCCGTTCCACTTGTCGCCAGCCTTGATGCCGAACAGGTTGAAGCTGTTGCCGCCATCCGGCATGAGGATTTCGCGCTGGCCCCAGCCGCTTTCCAGCGCCGCCTGTCCCAGCACCAGAGTCGCGGGCACGCCGGCTTCACGGCCCGCTTGGGCGGCATATGGCATCAGGCGACGCACGAAGTCCTGCTGCATGCTTTCGCTGTAGGCCGCCGACAGCGCGCTGGTGCGCTCGGGCTGTGCGGCAGGCGAGATTTGCCGCCCTCCTACCCCCCCATGGCCCAGCGCTCCGCCCAGTTGCTTCACCATCAGGTCGGCCAGCCCGATACCGCGGGCTGACATGCTCTGCGCCAGTTGCTGATCCAGCATTCCGGTAAACATCCGGGTCTGTTCGCTATCGAACGCGCCATCCTGCGGTATCGCTTCGCGCATGCTTTTCAGCATCATATTCATGAATACTGCCTCAAACTGTTGCGCGGCAGCTTTCAGCGCCAGGTCGGGCGACTGCCTTGCCTGGGCGCGCAGCCGATCCAGGCCTTGTGCATTGGCCGCAAGGCCGGCAGAAATTTCGGTGGGAGAAATCATATAATCTCCAGCTCTGCCCGCAACGCTCCGGCAGCTTTCATCGCCTGCAGGATAGCCAGCAGGTCCTGCGGCGTGGCGCCGATGGAGTTCAGCGCTTTCACCACCTCGCTCAACAGCACGCCTTTTTTCAGCATCACCACCCCCCCTTTGTCGGACTGGATGTCAATCGCGGTTTTCTCGGTCTTGACGGTTTTGCCTTTGGAAAGCGGCCCGGGCTGACTAACTGCCGTCTCGGTGTTGATCACCACCGTCAGATTGCCGTGCGAGATCGCACAATTGTCCAGCGCCACCGCCTGATTCATCACCACCGAACCGGTGCGCGCATTGATGATGACGCGCGCCAGTCCCGGCGCGGGCTCTACCAGCAGGTTTTCGATCTGCGACAGAAAGGCCACCCGCGCGCTGCCTGCTGGAGCCAGCACCTGAATCATCCTGGCATCCAGCGCCGCCGCCGTGTCCGGCGCAATCATTTCGTTGATGGCGTTCGCCACGCGCGTGGCGGTGGTGAAGTCGGAGGTGTTCAACTCGAGGTGGATGTAATCGCCCTGCCCCAGCACCGTCGGTACGGCGCGCTCGACCGACGCCCCGCCGGGCACGCGCCCGACGCTCAAATGGTTGACCTGGACACTGGCGCCGCCCGCTGCCGCGCCCGCGCCGCTGACCAGCACATTGCCCTGCGCCATCGCGTACACCAGCCCGTCCGCGCCTTTCAGCGGGGTCATCAGCAGCGTTCCGCCGCGCAGGCTTTTCGCGTTGCCCATGGAAGAAGCCGTGACATCTATCGTCTGCCCGGTGCGCGCGAACGGCGGCAAGGTGGCCGTCACCACCACCGCCGCCACGTTTTTCAGTTGCAGGCTGATGCCGGGCGGCAGGCTGACGCCCATCTGCGACAGCATGCTGATCACGCTCTGCACGGTGAACGGGGTCTGCGTGGTCTGGTCGCCGCTGCCGTCCAGCCCGACCACCAGGCCATAACCGATCAACTGGTTGTCGCGCACCCCCTGGATGCTGGCCAGCTCCTTGATGCGCTCGGCACCAGCCGCCGCCGGAAAGAACAGGGTCAGCACCAACAGGAAAGTGATTTTCTTCACGATGATTTCCTTCGACGCCCTCGCTTATTCTAATGCGCGTTCAAATTGAGACTAACAATCCACGGCCAAGCAGTGATGCTGCGCAC
>CXWL01003621.1_pt1 | contig 10884 bp, 12 predicted proteins | sample 590931 | NCBI WGS metagenome assembly CXWL01 (sample SAMEA3498368, study PRJEB10139) | groundwater metagenome | biome: water well; material: biofilm material | place: Germany | collected 2015-04-27 | reverse complement strand
TCCTGTCTGGTGGGTGGCGTTGCCATGTCGGCACCTCCTTGTTGTTGTCCTCACTGGCTCTCTCGCTAGAACTGGAGAGCCAGTGCAGGACAACGGGAGGTGACGGGGACGTGCCTGCCGGAGACGCGCAGGTGGACGAGAACCAGCAGCGGGCGTGACAGATCTTCCTGGCGCGAACGGTGCGCTCGGGAACCGGAGCGCGGCAGGCAACGGCCTGACATGGCAACGCCACCCACCAGACAGGACAGAGAGGGCGTGCCTCACGTCGGCCAGCCGCGATCTGCAAAGCTGTAGGTACGATCGTCGCCCAGAATAATGTGATCGAGCACGGTGATGCCGAGCAGGTCGCCAGCCTGGCGGAGACGGGTGGTGAGCGCACGATCCTCGGAACTAGGTTCCGGATCTCCCGAGGGGTGATTGTGGGCGCAGATGATCGCGGAGGTATTCAGGAGGATAGCCGGTTTGAAGACTTCGCGGGGATGGACGATGCTGAGTGTCAGGGAGCCGATGGAAACGACATTGACGCCGATGATGGCGTGTTTGGCGTCGAGACAGCAGACGAGGAACTGCTCGCGGTCGAGCCCGGCGAAGAAGGGACGGAGGGCGGTCGCGGCGCTGATGGAATCGTGGACGAGAACGAGCGGGCTGGCCGGGCGGCTGCCCGGCACCAGACAGACAGTGTAGCGCGGAATAACAGTCGGCGCGGTCACGTCCGCGCGTTTGACGATCGAGAGTTTGGAATTGTGTATGGTAGATTGGCTTGCCATGCTGGCACCTCCTTATTGTTGTCCTCACTGGCTCTCTCGCTGGAACCGGAGAGCCAGTGCAGGACAACGGGAGGTGACAGGGACGTGCCTGCAGGAGAAGCGCAGGCGGACGAGAACGAGCAGCGGGCGTGACAGTTTGCTGGCGCGGACGGTGCGCTCGGGAGCCGGAGCGCGGCAGGCAACGGCCTGGCATGGCAAAGCAATCTCCAAAAGGGAAGTCGTGAAGGGGGGACGGTGTGAAGTCTCTCGCTTCTGTATTGCGGAGAAATATTGGAGTCAGTGCTTGACCTTGCACCTTGCAATCGGACAGTTCACTGGGGGGCGGGAAGGACGTTTTCAGGAACCATTTGTGCCCCGCTTACGCTGATTTCCAGGCAGGGAGTAGACTAAACCCACTGGCTGTTGCGCTTGCTGGAGGCTCGCCATGCGGGTTATCTTTCTCCTTCTCCTGCCGCTGTTCTTCTCCGTCACGCCGTCGCTTGGCAATTCCGGCTTCTCTGAGAAATGCGAGCGCGACTACATTATCTTCAACCCGCTCAATCAGTACCGTACCGATAATCCGATGAACCGCTCGCGCTGCTAAGCCTTTGGTGAGGCCAAATTAGCCGAATTAATCAGTAATCGCTGAAGTCCCGGGAGTGTTACGGGGCCCACTAACCTCTTCCCCTTGCTGGCTCCGTTTTTCTTTTCACAGTGTTTTTGCACCGTCAGCAGCATCTTATTCGCATTCTGTTCGAGCGCCGTTCTGACCGGGTCAAGATTCAACCGCGCATAGATTCTTGTCGTGCTGATGTTGCTGTGATTGAGAACTTTCCCAATTAACTGCAGGCTTTCCCCGCTCCCTGACAACCATGATCCAACCGTTCGTCGCAAGTCATGCAATCTGACATCAAGTATCTTCGCTTTCGTCCGGATGCGATTCCAGGCTCTCTTGATATTCACTCGATGGGAGCCGTTCTGACCCACAAAGACATATGGATTGCCCTCTTGTCTCGTCAGACTCCCCAGTGCAGCCAAAAGGGGTGTGGGTAAGGGCAGAACGTGGGGGCGATCGGCTTTAGTCTGTGGAATTCGCCATTCCGCTTGTTCCAAGCTAACACTTTCCCATTTCATGGAGAGAACCTCTTCCCGCCTGGCTCCTGTGAACACGTAGGCCCAAAATGAGCCCCGAACATACTCGTCTGGTTCTTCCATGATTGCTGCAAATACCCCTGGAAGTTCATCCGGCTGAACAAATCGATCCCGCTCTCGCTCTTTAAAGAAATGAATTCTGGTTGCAGGATTGTCTCCTTGAAACATCCCCCAGTCTTTGGCCAAGTTGAACATCTTGCGTAGGAGCGCCACCGCGCGATTCGCTCGGTACGGTGCGGTCTCTCCGATTCTCGAATGTAGTACGACAACATCATTTCTAGTAATGTCGGATAGCTTTCTCGTCTTCAACTCGCTCAGATGGGATTGCAAGAGACTACGGTCATCCCTACCTGATCGCTTGAACGGCAGATGCCGCTGTTCATAGAGCGCCGTCAGGTCAGAAAACGTGGGTTCTTTGATCATGTCCTGTCGCGTTTGTGCGGGGTCTTCTCCATGTGCAATAGCGCCAATGTGGCCCTCCGCTATTTTCCGAGCCTGCTCCACGGTCAGAGGGCCATACGGACCGATTGTGATTCGCCTGACCCTGCCTTTGACGCGTCGCTCCAACACAAAGGTCTTCGCCCCTTTGGTCACCCGAAGCGCGAACCCTCGAAGCACGGAGTCGCGAATAAAGACTTGCCCTGACATAGGGCGGGGCGTGTCGTCAATGATGCGTTTGGTGAGTTTCTGCATGAAGTCCTCCTCCAGAGACCTTGGCCGTCGCTCTCAACGTTCCGTCAGCAGGCCGCCGTGTAGACGCTGTGTAGACAGGAAAGAGCGAAATGCCAGGGTCTAGACCGTACTCTGGAAGTGGAACCTAATCGTAAGCTGTTGAACTGTCAAGGAGTGGAGTAAATGAAAGTACTTGATGGTAATAGATGATGCTGACTCTTAATCAGCGGGCCGTAGGTTCGACCCCTACACGGCCCACCAAACAGAACTTCGTTCGTACCGCCGACTAATTATCGTTTTTTCGCATCGAGGGTCGGCGGATAAACTCCTCTAGTGTTCGCCTATTCATCCGGAATAAGTTTGCTCGTGCCGTGCGCTATTCTTCCATTGATGCATGATGCGCACGGATCAAACCCCTCCAGTAGTTCGTTTCTCTCCTACGACACGTTACTTGTGTGCTTTGCCTCCTGCTTGGCGGACGATATAGCCGGTGTCTGTCGCGGCGCGATCGTCATCTTAATGCCACCTTTCGGCCGTAGAGTCACCATGAGTTGCGGCTCGACGCGCTCTTGAGCTAGATGCAGATCATAGCGGCGACCGATCAGGGCTAATAGAAGTGGCCCTTCTACTGAAGCAAAATGGATTCCCACGCAGGCGCGCGGTCCCGCGCCGAATGGGAGATAGGCATATCGGGCAGCCGGCCGCTCGTCGTCCAGCCAGCGCTCCGGCAGAAATTGTTCAGGGTCTTTCCAAAAGGCTGGGTGTCTATGCAGATTGTATGTGCCGACGAGGACGAACGAGCCTTTCGGCAGGGACAACCCACCGACCGTCGTATTCGTCGCGGCTTTGCGGTGGACTGCCGGAGCTGGTGGATAGAGACGGAGTGATTCCTCGAAGGTGGCGCGCGTGTAGGGGAGATGCTCAAGGTCCTCAGCGTTAGGGGTTCGTCCCTGGAGCACTCGGTCCACTTCTTCATGAAACCGTGTCTTGGCTTCGGGGTGAGTCGCCAGAAGGTACCAGGTCCAGGCGAGCGCATTGGCGGTCGTCTCATGGCCTGCAGCAAAGATAGTCAATGCTTCATCGCGCAGCTCCGGGTCACTGAGTCCCTCGCCCGTCTCTTCATCCCGAGCCTGAAGAAGTAGGTCCAGCAGATCGTCATGGTGAACACCGCTCTGGCGCCGTTCAGCGAGCAATCCATACATCAGGCCATCCATGAACTGCATCACCGAATGAAATTCACGGTTGCGGGTGGTCGGCACCCACAGAGGAAGAGACAGGGGGTTACTGAACGAGTCAAAGGCATACTTAATGCTCACTTGGAGCGCATGACTGATCTGACCGATGTGTTGCGCCATGCTGGTGGTGAACATTGTTTGCGAGATGACTTCGAGGGCCAGCTGCATCATTTCCGCTGCGATGTCGATTGTGCTCCCTGCCTGGTCTTTCCACGAAGCCAATCGGTGCTCCCCTACTTGAGCCATTCGATCGGCCATTGCGGCCATCCGGGAGCGGTGAAAGATCGGCTGGATGATTCTTCGATGCCGCTTCCACACCTCACCGGAACTGGTCACCAAGCCATTGCCCAGGACTAGGGCAAGGCCATGTGGACGGCGAGGGTTGTAAACCTTCACGAAGTGGTCTGATTGTTTGACCAGGACCTCTTCGGCGAGATTGGGATGACTAAACAAATAGAAGGTCTTCGGACCCAGTCGAAAGCGGATCGCATCCCCATGCCGACGCCACCAGGCCGAGAGGGATTCTAATGGACGCTGCCTGAACGCACCGAGGTGCCCCAGCAGTGGTACTGCGCCAGGCACATCGACAAGGGTGAAGGGGGGAACCGAGTCCGGCATGAGAGGACGGACCGTATCACACTAGATCAGGGGCATCAAATGGACAGAGGATGCTTTTGGCCAACAGATTATGCGAGCTTGATTGGGTGGAACCATAGAGTTGCTCAAAATCAAATCTCGGCTTGGGCATGAATCGTACGACCGGCGGCTTGTCAGGACTCCCACAGCAATCGAACCAACCATTACATAAAAGCCAGAGCAGACTGCCACTGTGCTTTGACAATCATCCCGTGGCATGACGTTGTAACCAGTGACCTCCACAATCAAGAGCTGGTATCACCCATCAAGGCTATCAAAACAACTTCAATATTGGGATGAATCATTAGGTCGCTAATCCTCAATTACGCCAGCCCTTCATCAACCCTTTTATGCAGATGCCCAGATTCCCGGCAGATATCACTTCATTGATGCGTTTATTAACTTCTTCATCATGAGCGTCTAAGCATTTTTGGACCGCTGTCATTCTTGCCAGCCCTTCTGTTGAATAACCACCTGATACCTCGCCGTAGTGTTCCTTAAACTGTCTCACCTTTTCAACGAAGGTCACTGGCGCGCCTTTTTTACTAAGAGGGAAGTCGCTTCTTTGAAAGGACTCATTCATAAAGTAGAGTGTGCTTCCTTGACCAAGGTACGAGAGCGCCAGGTTGTCAGGGATCTTTCCATTGATAATGGCAAACTTCTCTTCATGGCGATAGTAGATACTTTGTAGTACTACTGAAAATCTGGCTGCTGCAACTTGGAGTTCCGCTATGTACGAGTTGGTTTTCTTAAAAAGAGAGTTGGGCTTACAGCAGAGATTCAGATGGATAGATGTCAGGGCTTTGATTACCAGTGGGTAATCAAATTCTTGGTTAAGACAAACCTCCTCTCCGCGAGGGTAATTAGAATTGAGGACAAACTTAACGGCTCTCTTGGGAAAAACGATGGATTCTAATGCTAGGAATGGTACTCCAATCAGTGCGTGAGCTGTATCTCCTAGCGTACTCCAATACGACCCACCTCTGGTAACTTGTGGTGCAAGTCTAAACCACGTGTCAATATCATCGGCGAGCACAGAGCACCTCTGACCCAATTCTCCATCGGTGGAGAAATTCAATTCGGCTATATCATCGCGTAATTGTTCATTGCATTTGCTATCAAAATTGCCGTTCGACGTATAGCAGACGTCATGTTGTTTACATACGAAATCTATAGCATCATTCCTACCGTCAGCCGTCTGTTTGACTTCTATTTCCTCGAGTTGCTCGATTTGATCATCTCTCGAAAGGTTATTAGGGAGAGCGGGATATCCAAGGCCACAGAACCTTCCGTATATGGGGGCGGGTGGAAGATCGGCTATGCTTGGAGCCGATGCGCACCCTCCAATACCTGCAAGTACTACAATGACCATCCAGGGTACGCGCATCTAAGCAACTTCTGCTAAAGTTTTCAGGTTGGTTTTACACATACTCTCTCCATGGGCATGCCATCAATTCATAGCCTCCACAAGAGGATGTACCGCTCTCCATTTACCAAGCAGTCACTTTCTGAGTGCTGTGGCTGACTCAGTGTTCCTACTCAACCTGTAAGGAGGTCGGTGTTTGGGCGCAGAAGGTTACTATTTTGGTGTTTGCCAGTAAACCCACACTAGCCCATTACCAAATACCTCGATTCGCGGTTCAGTGGCCCGACCCCTTGGGAAATGCATCTCAGGATGGTATCTTGACGACTTCAGTATCAGTTCACCACTGAACCTGTTGTACCAAAAAAATGTGAACCGCCTGCTCGGAGCAGCAGGACCTATGGCCGGCTCCACACGCATGTCCCCATTTGCGAAGCAGGACCTCTGGACCAGGGATCTGACGACCATGTCATGGCTCCAACGGTTGAGTACTCAGGCGCTCAGGCTGGCCACTGCCGTCGGCATGGAGTTTCGCCATCGCCTGCTCGATGCGCGGGCCGCCGGTCTGGTCTTCACCACGTTACTCTCGTTGGTGCCCTTTCTCGCTGTGATGTTCTCGGTGTTGAAGGCGTTCGATGTTCATCACGTGATCGAACCCCTCTTGGCCCAGACCCTGGCACCCTTGGGCCCAAGGAGCACGGAGATCACGTCCACCATTGTGGGGTTTGTCGACAATATTAAAATCGGCGTGCTGGGTGCCGCAGGGATTGCCGGCCTCTTCTATACGACCTATTCGCTGATCGACAAGATCGAGCAAGCACTCAACGCGATCTGGCAGGTCAAACAGGGACGCACCTGGGAACGAAAATTTACCGACTATTTGAGCGCGGTCCTCGTGGGGCCGGTGCTCGTGGTGAGCGCGTTTGGCCTGCTCGCATCACTACAAAGTCATACGGTGGTTCAGCGTCTCGTGGAAATGGAACCGTTTGGGACGCTGTTGGTGTGGAGTGGCGATGCGGTGCCCTTCGTGATGCTCTGTGCCGTGCTTACCTTCTTTTATAAGACGATCCCCAACACCCATGTCCATGTGCGCTCAGCAGCCGTGGGTGGCGTCTCGGCGGCCGTTCTTTGGATCATCGCCGAGGAAATCTTTGCGAAATTCGTGGCAGCCTCCGCCAGTTACAGCGCTATCTATTCGAGTTTCGCCGTCCTCATACTCTTCCTGTTATGGCTCTACGCCGGATGGATGATCGTGCTGATCGGGGCGCAGTTCTCCTTTTTTCATCAATATCCCACGGCCTATTTGTCTCGCCTGCTGTGGGACCAGGGGACGTACGTCTTTCGTGAACAACTGGCGCTGAAGGTCTTGCGCGTTCTGGGGCATCACTACCTGAAGGGCGATCGTCCGTTGAAGCTGCCGGAGCTGTCGAGCGAACTGAACATGCCCTTGTCTCTGGTGGAGGAAGAAGTCGAACGTCTCGTCGGCAACGGGTTTGTGGGTCGCCTTCAGGAACCGGAAGGGGTGAGTCTTATCAAGTCGCCAGACCTGATCTTCGTGAAGGAGGTTCTGGATTCGGTTCGCAATGGAACCCCACCATGGGTGGTGCCCCACCTCGATCCCAGTGATCCGGTGTCTGCCCTGTTGCGCCGTCGTGATAAGGCGGTGGAACGAGCGTTGCTAGGCGAGACCATGCAATCGCTCTTGCAGGAACAACCGCCATCACGGCCTGCTGAGTCCTAGCAGGGTGTTGAAAAAGTCCACCAGCGGCGTTCTCGCGTCGCTCAGCGGCTCAACGTACCGAAGCGTACGCCTCGCCACTTCGCTCGCTGCGGCCTTGCTGAACGGCCTTTTTGAACACCCTGTGTCCCGAGCAGGCTTCAGGTCTCGAGCGGAACAGTAGATCTCTTTACGGCTGTCTATCTGCGTTTGGTTTGTCTCGGTTCTGGCCGAACGATCGTACGTAGAGCAAGACATGCCAGGCTTCTTCTTCCGTCAGAATGAGCGGAATAAAGGGCGCCATCGCTGTGCCTTTGCTGCCGTTCTTCAAGATCCAGAGGAGTTCGCCATCTGTTCTGGCTGCTTGCCAGTCTTGGTCAGTGAAATTGCGCGGCAAGGGACCTTTCAGTGTGCCCGGCTCAATATCGCCCCCCAATCCCTTGCCGTCTCTCCCGTGGCAGGTCACACAGAATGCTTTGCCCTGAAAGAGCTGCTTCCCTTTCTCAATGGTCTCTTGAGTCGGTGCCAGGGGATTCTTCCAGGTCTTGGCTTGCTCAATTTGGTCGGCTGGAACTCGCGGCTTGAGTATGGCGTCATCGGCGCCCAAGGCTGAGCTGCCGGTCGCCCAGGCTGCTGCGACCACTACGGTGATCAAGAGAACGTGACCCATTGGGATGTTGTCCCCCATGTGTAGTACTGGATGATTGTTGGCTAAGCGATGGGGGGCCGGCTCAGCCATTTTGGAGCGAGGCCGGCCCTCCTTCGATAGCGCTACTTCTCTGAATAGCCCGGAAACTTATGTCCGAGGGATTGCGGGAAACTCACCGTGCCATCGGGGAATTCCTGCCCATGTTGCCACAGCTGGTAAACGATACCGTCTGTCCCTGCCGCTATTTCTACGACTTTGGCCGCTTGGTCAGCAGGCATATCCAGGACTTGGACTCGCCCGGTCGCGACCTCGACCTTATGATCGTGGAAATGCCGGTGCCACTGAATGGCTGGGAGCTTGCGCGTGAGGTCCTTGGCGATGAAATATTCGACCGCAACTAATGGAGCTTTTGGATCAGTGGATTCGAAGAGCAGACATTGCAGGATCTTATCGGAAATCCCTTTACAGTAATGATGGAATGGGCCACCGGGAGTTCCATCCGCCATCATATGTGGCGCTTGGACATGAATGTCGTATCCGACGGCCGGACCGGTTGGTTCCCCGCCGACAGCCTTTTGGGTGGCCACTCCGCTACATCCTACGGCAGCCATCGCAACTATGGCTAACAGTCCTTTTTTCATCACACACGCCTCCTAGGTTTGAGAAGTCCTTGCCTAGCCAATCCAGGCAGAGAATGAATTCCCCATATTAGATGATTATGAGAGGCAGTCGATTGAAAAAGGATTCGGATATTAGTCAGGACACTGTCACACCAAGGCACGTGCATGCGCGAGGTATGAACTATGACGGGAGTGTTGGTGAGGAAGGAGAGTCGGGCCTGGTTGGGGTAATGAGCTGGTGAGCCTGAGGGGCGATCTTGCCCTCGGCGTCCATCATCTCAAACATCAAACAGCACTTAAGCCTTCCACACACCCCCAGCAGCCGAGGGTCGTCAATCGTCAGGTTGAGCTTTTTCGCCTGCTTGGCCGAGATCGGCTTCATATCGGTCAAAAAGCTGGCACAACAAAGGACCAAGCCACAGGTATCGATGCCACCGAGCCGTCTGGCCTCCTCGCGTACCCCGACTTGGCGCATTTCGATACGCCCGCCGAAACGACGGGCTAAGTCTCGGACCAGTTCTCGGAAATCGATCCGGTCCTCTGCTGTGTAGACAAAGGTCAGTTGCCGGCGATCCATGGCTCCATAGACTTCGACTAGTTTGAGAGAGATATTGAGTTCGGCTGCTTTCGTTCGGCAATAGGAGGCGGCCTCCTGCGAGAGCTGCTCAAGCCGGCGGATCAACGCCGTTTCTTCAGCATCCGGCTTTCGCAAGATGGATTTCATCGCACGCATAGGTGGAAGAAAGGGAGTTGTGTACGGTTCTGTGTAGACAATCCCGTACGTGGCTTCTCCATCCACTTCGAGTAAAACGGGATCTCCGTTGCGCAATGGTACGCTGACGGCGCCTAGCTTCTTGACTTCTCCACGGTTCCTGATCTTCACTCCGACCAGGCGGACTGAGGTGGGATAGGTGTGGAGGAGCTCGTCATCACATGCAGGTTCCATGAAGAGATCATACACAAATTTGGTGGATGAGGGAAAGATTATGATTTGGATATGGCAAAAGCCCCTTCAGCATGTCCCGCCAAAGATATCTATAAGATATTGATAAACATAATGAAAAATAGCAATACTCAGCCAGGTCCATTATGATAGGCTATTTCAGAGTAGGAGGAAGGGTGAGTGGACAATGGGTACGATGCTTCGAGAACGAAAGAAGATGTTACGAATACCGAATCAGGTTGTCCTTCCGTTCGGCTACCGGATTACCGTTCGGCAGTTATCCGACGCGGAAATGGATAAGCGCGACGCAAACGCCGATGGGATTTGGGATGACGACACCAAGACGATCTATGTACGGAAACGACTTCCCGTGACCCGTCGCCGCTACATTCTTGCCCACGAGCTGGGCCACGCCTGGTTGGACTGGCAACATCGATATATAGACGATGGAAAGGCCAGCACGTAGCGTCTGGAGCACATCAGTCTTCCGCCAACTTCATGATATGCCTCCATTCCAGGGGAGTGACCGGCTGAACTGAGAGGCGAGATCCCTTCTTCAACAACACCATACCTTTCAGTTTATTCTCGTTTCGTAATTCTTCCAAGGTCAGAGCGCGAGCAAACTTCCGAACATACTTGATATCGACCATGTCCCATCTGGGCTCAGACGGTTTGCTCGCAGGGTCGTAGTGCTTGTCCTTCTTGTCGAATTGCGTGGAATCAGGATACGCGGTTTTGACGACCTCTGCGATGCCGACGACCGCCGGTGGATCAGTGTTGCTGTGGTAAAACAACACGTGATCGCCGACTGCCATGCTGCGCATGAAATTACGAGCTTGATAGTTGCGTACGCCATCCCAATAGGTCACGTGGTTGGGAGAGCGTATCAAGTCATCGATTGAGAATGTGGTGGGCTCTGACTTCATCAACCAATACCCTTGTGGTCCCATTCATTCCTCTCCTTTTGTGAAGCATTGATCAGCTCCTTTCTCGCGAACGGGAGTCTATAAACTTGATCAGGGCCTGATAGGTCAACTCCCTTGTTTGAGCTTTGGTCATGCTTCGACCATTGAGGTTTCCTTCTAGCCAGATGCGATTAGAGATCGATTCAACGGCTTCGTTACAGACAGTCCACATGTCATGGAGAAAGC
>CXWL01023326.1_pt1 | contig 10885 bp, 10 predicted proteins | sample 590931 | NCBI WGS metagenome assembly CXWL01 (sample SAMEA3498368, study PRJEB10139) | groundwater metagenome | biome: water well; material: biofilm material | place: Germany | collected 2015-04-27 | reverse complement strand
TCGCCAATTTCGCGGAAGCCATCGCCGAAGGGCGAGGCAAAGCTCAAGCCGATTCCCTCCGCCGAGCTCGGCACGAGTTGACCGCGAAAAGGTTTGGGAAACCTGAGCCTGGGGCGGAGTATGTAACCGCGCCCGTGTCGATCGGCAAGCCGGGAGAGGTCTATAGCTCTGTGCCGGCGAGCGTTTTAAAGAAAGGCGATCTCGTGCTGGTGGAAGCCGGCGATTTTGTCCCTTGCGATGGGGAGGTTACTCAAGGCATTGCTTCCGTGAATGAAAGTGCGATTACCGGCGAGAGCGCACCGGTCATTCGCGAGTCAGGGGATCGCAGCGCGGTGACTGGAGGCACCAAGGTCCTGTCCGATTGGCTGGTGGTGCGGATTACGGCCAGTCCAGGAGACACGTTCCTGGATCGGATGATCGCGTTGGTTGAGGGCGCGACGCGTCAGAAAACTCCTAACGAGGTCGCGCTCACTATTTTGCTCGCGGCGCTGACGATGATATTTCTACTCGCGACCGTCACGTTGTTGCCCTTCTCTCTCTATGGGGTCCAGGCGATGGGACAGGGTCTGCCCGTGAGCATCACGGTGCTGGTGGCCTTGCTTGTCTGTCTCATTCCGACGACGATCGGCGCGCTCTTGTCCGCCATCGGGATCGCCGGCATGGATCGTATGGTGCAAGCGAATGTGATCGCCACGTCGGGAAAGGCGGTGGAAGCCGCCGGCGATGTCGACGTGTTATTGCTCGATAAGACCGGCACAATCACCTTGGATAATCGGCAGGCCTCCGCGTTCGTCCCTGCCGACGGTGTTACCGAAGCCTCGCTGGCCGATGCGGCTCAATTAGCGTCGCTCGCCGACGAGACCCCGGAGGGACGCAGTGTGGTGGTGTTGGCAAAGGAGAAATATGGCTTGCGTGGGCGGGATATCCACGGGTTGGGCGCGTCCTTTATCCCCTTCACCGCCCAGACGCGCATGAGCGGAGTTGATTTGGATGGACGTCAGATTCGCAAGGGGGCAGCGGATGCGATTGAAGCTTGGGTTCGGACAGTGGGTGGACACTATCCGAACACCGTGAGGGCGACCGTGGAATCCATCGCCAAGCAGGGTGGCACGCCCTTGGTCGTGGCTGAAGGCGCCCACGTGTTGGGTGTGTGATTCATTTGAAAGATATCGTAAAGGGGGGGATCAAAGAACGGTTTGCCGAGCTTCGCCGCATGGGCATCAAGACCATGATGATCACGGGCGACAATGCCATGACCGCGGCGGCGGTGGCCGCGGAGGCCGGCGTGGATGATTTTCTGGCGCAGGCGACTCCTGAAGCCAAGTTGAAATTGATTCGAGACCTGCAAGCCGGGGGCCGACTCGTGGCCATGACCGGTGATGGCACGAACGACGCCCCGGCGCTGGCTCAGGCGGATGTCGCGGTGGCCATGAATACCGGTACCCAAGCGGCCAAGGAAGCCGGCAACCTCGTGGATTTAGATTCCAACCCTACGAAACTCATCGAGATCGTCGAAATCGGCAAACAGCTGCTGATGACCCGCGGCGCGCTGACCACTTTCAGCATCGCCAACGATGTCGCAAAGTATTTTGCGATTATCCCGGCCGCGCTTGTCGGCACGTACCCGGTGTTGAGTGCCTTGAATGTCATGCAGTTGGCGACACCGAAAAGTGCGGTGCTGTCGGCGGTGATCTTTAATGCGCTCATTATCATCGCGTTGATTCCGCTGGCGCTCCGAGGCGTCCACTTCAGGCCCATCGGGGCCTCGGCCTTGCTGCGCCATAATGTACTTATCTACGGCCTCGGCGGTATAGCCGCCCCGTTTATTGGGATCAAGCTGATTGACGTGATTCTCGTCGCACTGGGTTTGGTCTGAGGAGATGACTATGCACAACCAACTTCGACCTGCGCTGATGGTACTCATAGTTCTGACGGTCATCACGGGATTGGCCTATCCCCTTGCCGTGACGGGGATGGCTCAGCTTCTGTTTCCTCACCAGGCGAACGGCAGCCTGATCTACCAAGGCGGCAATCCGATTGGCTCAACGCTGATCGGTCAGCCCTTCGATGAGCCCATATACTTTTGGAGCCGCCCTTCAGCCACTGGGCCATTCCCATACAACGCTGGCGCATCGTCGGGTTCGAATCTTGGCCCGACCAATCCGGCACTCATCGCTGCGGTGCATGCGCGGGTCGCCGCGTTGAAGGCCGCGGATCCTGGCAATGAATCCCCCATTCCGGTCGATCTGGTGACGGCCTCAGGGAGCGGCCTCGACCCGCATATCAGTCCCGCGGCGGCTGAGTATCAAGTGCGTCGCGTCGCTCGTGCCCGTGGGATGGAAGAGGCCCTGGTCCGACAACTGATCGCTCAACATGAAGAAGGGCGCCAGCTTGGGATGCTCGGAGAGTGCCGGGTGAACGTGGTGGCGTTGAACCTTGCATTGGATGACCTGCGCAGTGCACTGACTCGCGAGCCGGTTTCATCCGACCCGTATTGACCCGAGTAAGACCCTCTTCTAGACTCACGGTGGCGAACATGTCGGTGACATGGCGCTGCTGCGCGATAACAGTCGACGGTTTGTGGAGCGACTTCATGACAGAGCATCGTCCAGATCCAGATGCGCTTCTCCGGCGGATACGGGCTGAATATCCTCAGCCTGGACGCGGGAAGCTGAAAGTGTTTTTTGGCGCGACGGCAGGCGTGGGGAAAACCTATGCCATGCTCCAGGCCGCCCAGGAGCGGCGGCGCGAGGGCGTGGACGTCGTGATCGGCTGGGTGGAAACCCATGGGCGAGCTGAAACGACGGCCTTGGTCGCAGGTCTGGAAGTCCTTCCTCCGAAGACGATCGACTATCGCGGGACGGTCCTTGCTGAATTTGATCTGGATGCCGCGCTGGCTCGCCGACCTCAGCTGATGTTGATGGATGAACTCGCCCACACGAATGTCTCAGGGACGCGCCATCCCAAGCGCTGGCAAGACGTGAATGAGCTGTTGGGAGCCGGGATTCATGTGTATACCACGTGTAATGTTCAGCATCTTGAGTGTCTCAATGATGTCGTCGCTCAGATTACGGGAATCCGGGTCAACGAAACCGTCCCGGATTCGTTTCTCGAACGGGCCGACGAGGTCGAACTTATCGACCTTCCCCCGGATGATCTGCTGCAACGCCTCAAGGAGGGCAAGGTGTATTTGCCTGAGCAGGCGAAGCAGGCGCTGGAGCATTTTTTTAAAAAAGGCAACCTGATCGCCCTTCGCGAGTTGGCCCTCCGTCGAACGGCTGAGTGGGTGGACCAGGAGATGGAAGTCTACCGGCGCGATCACGCGGTGTCGAAGACTTGGCCTGCCGGTGAAACGATCATGGTCTGTGTCAACATGAAACCCCGAGGGCCTCGATTGGTGCGAGGGGCGAGGGCGATGGCCGCCGGGTTCCATGCCAAGTGGATTGCCGTCTACGTCCAAACCCCGCCTCATGTGGAGATGCCCCAATCGGCTAGCAATCAAGTCAATGAGACTTTGCGTCTGGCCGAGCAATTGGGTGCTGAAACCGTGACCATCCCAGGCGAGCATGTCGCACAGGATCTTTTGACCTATGCCCGTGCGCGCAACGTCACGAAGATCATCGTCGGCAAACCAGTGCGGGCACGATGGAAGGAGTGGGTATTCGGTTCCGTGGTGGCGGAGCTGGTTCGGAACAGTGGAGACATCGATATCTACGTCATTACCGGGGAGGCTGGAGAGAGTCGACCCCAGGCGATCCCGGTGATCCAGCACGCCGGTGATCGGATTGGCTACGGCTTCGGGTTCCTTGCGGTAGCCGTCTCGACCGGATTGGCCTGGGCCATGCAGCCGTACTTCGCCATTGTCAATCTCATCATGGTCTATTTAATGGGGGTCGTCTTTGTGGCCATGCGTTGCGGCCGAGGTCCCTCGGTGCTGGCCTCTGTCTTGAGTGTCGCCGCGGTCGACTTTTTCTTCGTCCCGCCTTACTTTTCCTTTGCCGTGTCCGATGTCGAGTATGTGCTGACGTTTGCGGTCATGCTCGTCGTCGCGCTCGTGATCAGCGGTTCCGCCGTTCGTATCCGTCAGCAAGCGGAACTGGCTCGAATGCGCGAGCGTCATACGGCGGTCTTATATGCCATGAGCCGGGAACTCGCGGCTCACCGGCTCATGTACACGCTGATTCGTGTCGCCGGTCGCCACCTTCGTGAGGTGTTTGAGGGGCAGGTGGCGATCTTCGTGTCGGATGCCGCCGGTCGATTGCTGCTCCAGCCAGACGAACACGTGTCGTTTGCTTTTGAACGGCGTGATGAAGGCGTCGCGCAATGGGTCTTCGCCCATAGCCAGATGGCGGGCCTGGGCACGGATACACTCGCCGGCACAGAAGCTCTGTATCTTCCGCTTGTCGGCACACATGGGCCGGTGGGTGTGATGGCGATCCGTCCCTCGCAACCAACCCGGTTTCACGATCAAGAACAACTCCATCTTCTGGAAACGCTGACCCATCAGATCGCGTTAGCGATTGAGCGAGTCTGCTTGGCGAATGACGCGCAGAAAGCCCAAGTGCTTGTTGAAACGGAGCGGATGCGCAATGCGATCTTGAGTTCCGTGTCCCATGACCTCCGGACGCCATTAGCCACGATCACTGGAGCGGCCAGTAGTCTGATGGAGCCGGCCGCCAGCTTCAGTGCCGAAGTTCGTCAAGAACTGGCACGATCGATTTATGAAGAAGCCCATCGACTGGATCGGCTGCTCCGAAACTTGTTGGACATGACTCGGCTAGAAGCGGGAGCGTTACGCTTGAACAAAGACTGGCATCCGTTCGAGGAAATCGTCGGGGCCGCATTGACTCGTTTTAAGGGACGCCTAGGGAATCGGATGGTTTCCACGAAGTTCTCTTCTGACCTGCCCCTTGTGTTGATCGACGGCGTCTTTATCGAGCAAGTGTTGATCAATCTGTTGGAGAATGTGCTGAAGTATGCTCCTGACGGTACGCCGATTGAATTGTCTGCGACGGTGGCTGATGACATGTTGTTGTGTGAACTAGCCGATCGCGGCCCTGGGATTGTGCCAGGCGAGGAAGAGCGCGTTTTCGACAAGTTTTATCGTGTAGGTCATGGTCATCAAGGCGGCGTGGGGCTTGGGCTGACGATCTGTAAGGGGATTATCGACGCTCACCACGGACGAATTTGGGCGGACAATCGTCCTGGGGGTGGCGCGGTCTTTCGGTTCACGCTGCCGATGGACAAGACGCAGCCGCGCGTAGAGCCTGAAGCGGACGATTCGACGCACGCCACGTAATCCGTGCATGAAGGCATTCTATGGGTATTCACGAGGCAATTGTGCTCTTGATCGAAGATGAACCGGAGATTCGGCGGTTTTTGCGTAATGTCCTGCCGGTGCATGGGTATCGTCTCTTCGAGGCGACAACGGCCGAGGATGGCCTGGCTCAAGCCCAAGCGAGGAATCCCGACCTCATCCTTCTTGATCTTGGCTTGCCCGATCGGGACGGCGTGGAGGTGATCGATGCGCTTCGCCGGTGGGCAATCATGCCGATCATCGTGTTATCCGCCAGGGATCAGGAGTCGATGAAAGTCAGCGCCTTGGACCATGGCGCTGACGATTACGTGACTAAACCGTTCGGCGTTGAGGAGTTGCTGGCTCGGATGCGGGCGGCCCTCCGCCATGGCGCCCGTTCGGCAGGGGACTCAGGTGAAGCCGTTTTTAGCACGGGCGACTTGCGCGTGGATAGCGGGCGGCGGCAGGTGTTCGTGTCCGAACAGGAAGTCCACTTGACCCCCATTGAGTATAAATTGCTGACGACCTTGATTCGGTATGCCGGCAAGGTCGTGACGCATCGTCAATTGTTGAAAGAGGTCTGGGGACCGCTTCATGTCGAGGAGTTGCACTACCTGCGTGTGTATATGCGACAGCTGAGGCATAAAGTCGAAGTCGAGCCGGCCCACCCGCGCTATCTGTTGACAGAATTGGGGGTGGGGTATCGATTACGCGTGGAATAGTCAGTGTGTGGACGTTATGGGGAGTCGAAGGTCCAGAGCAGGCCGACGATGATGAGGTGTTGGGTGCCGGTTCAGCCGATGACCCCAGGACTGATTTCGCCTCCCTTGAAGAACCCTCCGTCTGCTCCGGTCGAATTGTCGACACGATGTTCGAGGCGGATGGTGGTGTTGGTCCAGCCGTCGGGAACTTTGTATTCCACTGTCGACGTGAAGGCTTTGACGAATTGTTCTGAGCCCGTCCAGCGGCCATTTCGATCACAATAAAATTCGGGGCGAAGCGCCGACGGCCCAGGGGCCAGCGGTATGCCAGCGCGTGACGAGATTCGCACCCATGACAAAGGCGCGCGGATGGCCAGGCTGATTGGCGACGTTCTCTGTGCCAAAGTCGTAGGAGAAGGCCATGAGCAGATCGTCGCTTTTCCATTCGGCAATCTGATTCGCATAGAGCCGCCAGAATTCCATCGAGGTATTGGTCTGATCTGGGCCCCAATAGAGTGTTTGGGTCAGCGTGAGTCGTGAGGAGGCTTGCCAGGTTATTGGGTACCGTAGCTTGGTTGATCGTTCGTACGGAAGTCGCTCGATTCCGCCAGAGGTGATTCTCCGGAAAATTCAAGCTCACGATTGAACTGAGATCAAGATAGGGGTCGTAATGCCAGTTCAATCAGGTTTCAGTGCTCTGTTCTGCAGGTCGAATCGGAACCGGAGGCTGTCTGGATTGTTCTTCCGTAGCGGTCCTCGGCTGAGCGCTGGCGAATGGGGGAAGAGTAATCAGAATGCAGACGAGTGTCATGGCGACACCCAGCCTATTCTTAAACCGAACATCATCGCCTCCACGGCATCAGGATTGCTGGAAGATCACTGATATAGTATCGGCTTTCCAAAATCATAATGGGATCAACATGAAGGGAGGTATAAACGGAAGGGCGATCGTTCCTGCTATTCACGGCACGAAGGGATAGGGTCAGTAGTCGACTCGGACGAGATAGAGCCCATACGGGGGTGCGGTGTAGCCGGCGGCACGGCGGTCGTGTGCGTCGATGATCTGGGTGAGATCAGACGGCTGTCGTTTGCCGAGACCCACTTCGACGAGGGTGCCGACCAGCGCCCGGACCATTTGCTTGAGAAAACGGTCCCCTTGGAATTGCAGCCGCAGCAGTGGGCCCTCCTCTATGAGATCTACTCGATGGAGGGTGCACACCGGGTTGGTGTTATCGGTGAGAGAGCCTTCAAATGACGAGAAGTTATGAGTGCCCAGCAGGGTGGTGGCCGCGGTGCGCATGGCCTCTTTGTCCAATGATTGGTGCACGTGCCAGCTTCGCCCGCGCTCCAGCGCCTGCCGTTGCTGTCGGAGATAGATGCGATATTCATAGAGCTTGCCGAGGGCGGAGAACCGTGCGTGAAAAGTGTCGGGCATGGGGTCAGCCGATTGCACGCTGATGTCGTGGTGCAGGACGCCGTTGAGGGATCGGACCCACTCCCAGGCTTCCATCGCGGCGTCGGACTGAAAACTCGCCACTTGTCCTAGGGCATGGACGCCGGCATCGGTGCGTCCCGCCGCCGCGACCGGGGTCTGGCTGTGCACGATGTGTGTAATGGCAGTTTCCACGGCCCCTTGAACCGTGGGTTGGTTGGGTTGCCGTTGCCATCCGGCGTAGGCTGTGCCGTCGTATTCGAGGGTGAGTTTCCAGACCGGCATAGATGAATAAGCAGGGTGTGCTGTGCTGTGCGTGTGTTCAGCGCGCCGCGGGAGTGACGGGGACGGTGTAGGCTTTGATGCCTTCGTAAATGGCCTCGGCCAGGCGCGAGAGGTAGGTCGAGTTTTGCATCAACCGTTCTTCCGCCGGGTTGGTGATAAACGCGATCTCCGCTAGAATGCTGGGCATGGTCGTGAAGCGAATGACATAAAACGGCGCGGTTTTGACCCCATGGTCCGTAATTGCGTACCGAGCGCCAAGACCGCCGACCATCGATTGCTTGACGCTCCAGGCGAGGTCCTGGGACTCTTGGATTTTTTTCGTCGTGAGGAGGTCAGCCAGAATGAAGGGGAGCCCTGTTTTGGCCTGGTCCAACGGGGTTCCGTTTTCCCGGGCCGCGACTTCGAGCGCGCGTCGATCACTGGCTTCACCGAAGTGGTAAATCTCAAGCCCGCGGGTCGAACGGCTGGGATGGGAATTGACATGGATCGAGACGAAGAGATCGGCCTCATGTTTGTTCGCGTAGTTGGCGCGATCCTCGAGCTCGATAAACACATCTTTGTCGCGAGTCATCAGCGTGTGTTTCCAGCCGTGCCTGACCAGGAGATCTCGCAGGAGCAGTCCCACTTGCAAGGTAATGTCTTTTTCCACGAGGCCGGACTGTCCCATGGCCCCAGGATCCTTCCCTCCGTGCCCGGGATCGATGACGATCGTGCGGATCCGCCGAGGAGTCGGGGGTGGCAGTGTGGAGAGCGACGAGCGATCCGGTGCTGCCTGGGCGGGGGGTTCTGTTGATTCCGTGACGATCGGTCCATCGCGAAACTGATCCGCGGTCGAGTCCGTTGGGGCCGTGACGATGCTGGAGTGAGGCGGAGGCGCGGTGGAGAGTGCGCGAGGCCGTTCGCCGCTTGCGGCGTTGGGCAGGAGGGCGTGTTCGGCTAGGGGCGGGGGCAAAGGTTGGGAATCGGTCTCACCCTGCGGGAACAAATCCAGCACCAAGCGGTTGGGCTTATCGAGAGTCAAAATTTTGTAGCTTCGAAAATGTTTGTGGCTGATCGCGACTGCCACCAGCCGCGAAGGCGTTTCGGAAACAGCGATGCCGGGTCCGAGCGCGAATTGGTCGAGCTGGGTTTGGGCAGTCTGTCCCAGGTGCCCCCCCTTGACCTCAATAACGGTGTGTCCTGTTTTCCCGGCGTGACGCTCTTGGACGGTCGGTTTAGTCTGAAGATCGAAGACCAATCGGGTATGATCTGGATAGGACTGAAACCTCACGTTAGAGATGAAGTTTTCTGGTATACGCCGTTGTTTTTTAATGGAAGAATGTTTTGATACTGAACGGCCGGCGCTCTTGGTCTGATGCATGCCGACGGACCTTCCACTCTCCTGAGCCTGCGCTGTCGCGGCCACTGTCATCGCGACCTGCGCCAGGAGGAACATGAGCACAAGAGCAAGTACCGTATAGCGTTGTGTGCAGGTGTGAGTCATCGAGACGATCTCTTCATCGCGGCATCTTTCCTTACGTCTAGCGTTCCTGATTTCCACCTGTCATGCTTGCATGATACCTCCCCTCAGCGAGAAGTGAAAGGGCTCATCCATGTCTACTCACATGCTCATCGACGGCTATAATCTTTTGGCGGTGCTCAAGGGGGCTGGGGCTGTCACCAAGCCGGGGAATGAGGCGGTCCGCGAGCAGCTGATTGCGGAGCTGGGGGCGTATCGCACGCGCAAGGGCCATGCGGTGACGGTGGTGTTCGATGGCTGGCAACAGGGAGGGACGACGGAACATCATGAGCATCGGCATGGGGTCACGGTGATCTATTCGCGTCGAGGTGAGCGCGCGGATCAAGTGTTGCAACGCCTGGCGGCTGAGTACCGGACCGACTGTGCCGTTGTGAGTACCGATGCAGAAGTGGCGCAGGCGGGGAGGGCGAGTGGGGCGTTTGTCATGACCTCGCAGGAGTTTGCTCGTCGACTGCAGACGCCGGTATCGGTGCCCTCGCGTTCGGTACGATGGGCGGCGAAAACAGGCGATGAGGACCTTCCTCGTCGATCGACGGAGAAAAAGGGGAATCCTCGGAAACTTCCCAAACAGGTGCGGAAGCGAAATCGGCAGATTGGTGGGTTCTGAACCTCGCTGCAGTGAGAAGGCCGTCAGTCCGTTAGGCGTGTGGTGAGGTGTGCTCGTCGATCCCAATGCTGAACAGCCGTCTGGCATTGTCTGAAGTGATGCGGCTGAGTTCCTCAACCGACAACTTGGTCGGCGTGAAGGCCAGGTCGCTGAGGGTCTCCGCAACGTGACGCACGTAACCCGGTTCGTTCCGTTTCCCGCGATGCGGAATCGGGGTGAGATAGGGGCAATCGGTCTCGATCAGCAGCCGATCGAGCGGCACGGTTTTCGCGATGTCTCGTAGTGCCGTCGCATTTTTGAACGTCACCACACCTGAGAAGGACAGATAGAAGCCTAACGCTAAGGCTTCCTTTGCCAGCCACGTATCCCCTGAAAAGCAGTGGAAGACTCCCCCGATGTCCCGCGCCTGTTCCTCGTGAAGGATCGCGATCGTATCTTCCTGGGCTTCCCGGGTATGAATGATCACGGGAAGGTGGAGGGATCGAGCCAGTTGCACTTGTTCTCGAAAGCGTGCGCGCTGCATGTCTTGGGGGGAATGATTGTAATGGTAATCCAACCCGATCTCGCCATAGGCCACTACCTTGGGGTGGCGAGCCAATTGGCTGATCTCGGTGTGCCAGTCGTCGGTGAGATGGCGAACCTCATGGGGGTGGACGCCGACGGTGGCATAGACGAAGGGATACCGATCGGCCAAGGCGACGGCAGCCCGACTCGTGGCCAGGTCGCAGCCGATGGTGATGAAGGTCGTGACGCCGGCCTCGCGGGCTCGTTCAATCACGGCCTCTCGATCGGCGTCATAGCGTGGATCGTCAAGGTGGCAATGAGTATCGATCAGCATACATCTGGTCTCACAGGAAACGACCGCATCCAGCCTAGGCTGGATACGGTCGTGGGTGACGTTAGGGCTAGCGAGGTTGAGCCGTGAACCGAGTACGCAGCACGATGCCCAGTAAGCCAGTCGCAAACAATGCGATTGACGCAGGTTCGGGGACCGTTGGGACAATGTCCGGTGTGGAATGCCGATGCGCAGGCAACTGGGCTGTGG
>CXWL01005018.1_pt1 | contig 10885 bp, 9 predicted proteins | sample 590931 | NCBI WGS metagenome assembly CXWL01 (sample SAMEA3498368, study PRJEB10139) | groundwater metagenome | biome: water well; material: biofilm material | place: Germany | collected 2015-04-27 | reverse complement strand
TCACTTCCATTTTCATAGCTGGTACTACCCTTTATCTTGTAAGAAGGCTTACAGGTGTCACTGGACCGTCGAGCCGTCCATGGTTTGGTGCGAGCGGAGGGACTTGAACCCCCACGGTTACCCACGAGATCCTAAGTCTCGCGCGTCTGCCAGTTTCGCCACGCTCGCATAGTGAAGTCCGCTGGAGTCGGCTCCAGCATGATGAGCACACAAGCGAAATGACTCAATAGCGTCAGTCTTTTGTACCGTTGGATACCGCCTACTGTCAACCCATACTCCTGGGGGAGGGCGCTTCTGACCGCGGCCCTGATTGCTGCAAGAACAAATAGGAACAGAGGATGGACGGCAGACCCTTCATCGCCACTCTCCCCTGCCAATACCTGCTCGTTGCTTCTAGACAACGCGTGGTAGCACCCTCCTCTCATGGGGGTTATAATGTGCTGGATGTATGGTGGAGTTCCAGCCTCCGGCTTGTTCAATGCCTCCGGTGAGGCTACTGTCCCTGTAAGGAGGTGCCTGATGCGAGCATGTCTCCTCTCTCTGGCCTGTGCGTTCATACTCCTGCCAAGTCCGTCATGGGCCTACCGAGATTACTTTACGGCAGATCAGAAGGCACAACTTGCCAAGGTCCAGACGGTGCTGGTCGATGCTATGGCCCTCACCGAAAAAGGCGCCGTCGATGCGGGACCGATCGTCGAGATTGCCTCGCGCCGCCTCGGAGAACTGGGCTACACCATAGTGCAGGATCGCACGAAGCCCCATGACGCGGTGTTTAAGGTGAAATGCGAACAGCGGAAGACCTGGGAAGGGACCACCGCAGCCGGTGGTGATGCAGATTTACCCGATGCGCCGTCGAGGCTCTGGAAAGGACCGGCCTGCCAGCTGACCTATCTGTTGGGGGACATGAAGGTCAAATGGCAACGGGAGGTACGGACCGATTTTGACGATGCGGTCACAGCAGCTCAATCCGCGCAAGCCGGAGAACCGGGCGCCTACGCCATCAAGAAACTCACCGACGGATTAGAAAAATACGAGTTTCCCCTTCTGTTGACGGCGGAGTGGGGGCAACCGGATCGGCTACTGAAGCTCTTGGATTCTGCGGAGACCAACCAGGCGCGCAAGGTCAAGATTATCTCGTTGCTTGGAGAAATGCAGGCTGACGAGGCTTTGCCCAGATTGAAGCAGGCGCTTCAAGATAGAGACTTGGCGAAACAGGCCTTGGCCGCAATGGGCAATCTCGGGAGGGAGGGGATCCCTCTGCTGGTCGAAATCATGAACACGTCAACGGACCTTGAGGTGCAAGCTGCGGCAGCCAAGGGGCTGGGGCAACTTGGCGGTCTGCACGGCGATGCCTCGGTCGTGCCACCATTGTTGGCCAGGTTGAAGGACCCCAAAACCGACTGGTCTGTGCTGACGGAAGTGGCCTGGTCGTTGGGCAAGATTCCCGACAAACGGTCGATCCAACCGCTATACGATCTCGATAAAAAGCTCCAAGCCATGCGGGATCCTGACAATATGCAGCTAAAGAAACTCAAGGAAGCGGTATTTTGGTCGATCAAGCAGTGCGACACCTGGGATCAATTCAGTTCGTTGACAATCTTCGGTTAGGTGCTTATCGTCCTCCGAGCCGGCTGATTGCCGGCTCGGAGATAACAGGATGAACACCGTTCCCCCCTCGACTCCTCCTTCCCAATCTCCCGACGTGTTGGAGCGGATCACACTCCAGATGGCGTCGAGTCTCGACCTCCAAGTCGTACTGGCCACGATCACGCAGGGGTTGGTGGAGGAGCTGGATGCGGCCTTCGCCCGCATCTGGCTCTTAGGTCCCGGCGATCTCTGTGCCGACTGTTACAAAGCGGCCGACTGTGCGAACCGGAGCCGCTGCCTGCATCTTGAAGCGAGCGCCGGGCTCTACACCAATCTCAAAGGGGAATATCGACGCATTCCGCTTGGCGCATTGAAGATCGGGAAAATCGCGCAAGGATCCGGCGCCATTTTTACGAACGACGTACTCGGCGACGATCGACTTCCGAATAAGCAATGGATGATCGACAACGAGCTCCGCTCCTTTGCCGGCCACCCGCTGAAGTTCCGCTGGGAACTGCTCGGCGTCATCGCAATGTTCGGGCGCCGGCCGCTGAGCGGAGAGGAGTTCGAGCGATTGGCCGTCTTTGCCAATGAGGCCGCAATTGCGATCAAGAACGCGCAGTTGTTTACGGAAGTTCAACAGCTCAAAGATCGGCTTCACGCCGAGAATCTCTACCTTCGCGAAGAGATCAAACTCGAGCATAACTTTGAAGAGATCATCGGCGAGAGCCAGAGTATCAAGGCCGTACTGCGATCGATCGAACAGGTCGCACCCACCGACTCAACGGTCCTCATCCGTGGAGATACCGGGACGGGCAAGGAACTGATCGCCAGGGCGATTCACCACATGAGCCCGCGCAGGGCTCGCTCCCTTGTGAAGGTGAACTGCGGCGCAATCCCCGCCAATCTTCTCGAAAGCGAACTCTTCGGACATGAGAAGGGATCGTTTACCGGGGCATTACAGCGCCGCATCGGCAGGTTTGAGCTGGCGGATGGAGGGACGATCTTTCTGGACGAAGTGGGAGAACTCCCGCTGGATGCGCAGGTGAAACTTCTGCGGGTGTTGCAGGAGCGAGAATTCGAACGGGTCGGCAGCGGTCATTCGACGAAAATCGATGTGCGGGTGATCGCAGCGACTAATCGTGACCTGCATGCAGCGGTGAAGGCCGGTTCCTTCCGGGCCGATCTCCTCTACCGGCTGAATGTGTTTCCGATCGAGGTGCCACCCCTCTCTGCCCGTGCCGCTGACATTCCGTCCTTGGTCAGCCACTTCATCGCAAAGTTTTCAACCAAACTTGGCAAGCGATTTGACGGTGTGTCTCACGCGACCATGGACCGTCTGATGACCTATTCATGGCCCGGCAACATCCGTGAGCTGGAAAATGTGATCGAACGGGCCACGATTCTCGCGAACGGGCCGATGCTGCAGATCGATGACGCATTCCTCCATGCGGCCCCTGCACCCTCACATCGCGAGGGAACCATGGAAGAAGTCGAACGGGCGCATCTCCTCCATGTCCTACAGGATGTCAACTGGGTCATTGAAGGGAAGCAGGGTGCCGCCACTCGGCTGGATCTCCATCCCAACACCCTCCGCTCTCGCATGAATAAGCTCGGCATTAAGAAGCCCCGTCTCACCTAAGCATATCGATCCCTGCCCTCATCCCACAGAATATCGTGGCGCTACGATATCTCGTGGGATGATCGCATCGCTATGCTGGTTATCTTCTCGTCTGAACATCACTCAAGTCGTTGATACCGCTCTTTACTCCCCTCATTTCATGCCTGTCATTCTTTCTGGCATCGGCCTTGCGGTAGTGCAGGACTGCGATGGCCATCGCATTGCAATATCGCAGCACTCATTCCATCTAAGGAGCATCCATGAAAACTGCCATCATCATTCTGTCCGATCCGAAGAGTGGTTCTGAAGAAGCGCTTGGGCGAGTCTTTAATGCGCTGGCCCTGGCGTCCGAATGTAAGCAGAAGGGCGACGAAGTCGCCGTGGTGTTCAACGGCGCCGGCACGCGCTGGCCGGCTGAATTGACCAAACTCTCGCATCCGGCCAATGGTCTCTACAATGCGATGCGCGATGTCGTGCAAGGTGCCTCATGCGGTTGTGCGGAGGTCTTTGGAGCGACGGAAGGCGTCAAGGCTTGCGGAGTCCCGATTGTGAAGGACCATGCATTGGCGGGGACAGCAGGCCTCTTGAGCCTTCGCCGGTATATCGCAGAGGGATGGCAGACGATCGTGTTTTGAGTTGATATTCCAGGAGACGGCCTTCTGGCCGTCTCCTGATCATTGTAGAGCAGAATCCGAACGGGGAGACAGGATGGCGACGAAGTACCTCGATCTGATGTTCACGGATGCCGTGTGCCGTGCGCAAACCCAGTATTACGGACAGGCAGACAAGATTGCGGGTGCCCCCGACCAAGACCCGCTGGGCCAAGCAGAGGCGGAATTCATTGCCACTCGGGACAGCTTCTACCTGGGATCGATCAGTAAAAGCGGGTGGCCTTATGTTCAGCATCGAGGCGGGCCTGCAGGATTTTTGCGATTGATCAACGAGACGACCCTGGTCTTTGCAGACTACAAGGGCAATCGGCAACTGCTAAGCACGGGCAACCTGTCGGTGAACGACCGGGTGGCGCTATTTCTCATGGACTACAAGAACCGCGAACGGCTGAAAATTCTCGGCCATGCCCGTATCGAGGATGCCCTGGCGCATCCGGAACTGACCGAGCATGTGACGAACCTCAACATGCGGGCGAGCGTGGAACGGCTGGTCTTCATCGATGTGGTCTCATTCGACTGGAACTGCCCGAAATACATTACGCCGCGCTACTCGGCGGAAGAGGTCGAGGAGCTTGCCGGTCCCTTGAGGAGGCGTATTGCCGAACTGGAGACCGAACTTCGTACAAGGAAATCGTGATGGCATTCTGCCGCGAGCGGAAACAGCACGAGCAGGTTGTCCGATAAAAGGAGGGACCGATGACCGAATTTTCACGCAGACGGTTTTTACAACTTTCCGCAGCAACCGGTGGTGCCTTGGTGTTCGGAGACCTGATCGGACAAGTGATGGGGCTTACGGGGAGGGCGAGTCTTGCCGCCACGGGTGAGCCGATCAAGATCGGCATACTCGATCCATTGTCGAGCCCCTACAAAACATCGTCAATTCACGATGTCCATGGCGCCAACGTGGCCGTGGATCTCTTCAACAAGAAGGGTGGTGTGCTGGGCCGGCCGGTCGTCATCCTCGAAGCGGATGATGCGTCGAATCCGGAAACTGCCGTAAAAGTGGCGACGAAGTTCATCAAAGAGGACCGAGTCGATGTGCTGATGGGCACCTTCAACGGGGACTGTGCGCTCGCCGTCAGCGCCCTGGCGCAGAAGGAAAATACGCTGTTCATGGTAACTGGTGCGCACATTCCCGAGCTGACGGGAGCGGCCTGTAACCGACAGACCTTCATGTTCATGCCCAATGCAAGGATGATGGCACAGGCTGTCTCACCACACATTGCAAAAGCCTACGGGACTCGCTGGCACATGATCACGGCTGCCACGGTCGATGGCAAGGCGGCGGCCCAGGCAATGCTGGAGGCAGGCAAGTCCCTTGCTGTCGATTTCGTCGGAGAGACGGTCACGCCATTCGGCTCGACCGATTTTGTATCGGCTTTTGCCGAGGCGAAGGCCAAGAACCCCACGGCGATCATTGTGAATCTCTATGGATGGGATCTGGTACATGCGCTCAAAGCCTATACCAAGTTAGAGTTGGCCAAAGAGAAGATCGGCGTGGGTGGCATGATCGCCGGCGAACAGATCGGTCGCCCGTTGGGTTATGCCAACAATGCGGGCATTTGGGGATTGATCTGGGATCCCAAGATCGACAGGGATAGCTCGAGACGGTTCATCCAGGGCGTGATCGACAAGTACAACCATACCCCGACGTCGCGTTGTTATCTCGGGTATGCGGCGATGACGCAGATCCTGGAGGCGATCCAACGGGCCGGGACAACAGAAACCGCCGCCTTGATCAAGGCTCTAGAGGGACATCAATTCGATGGGTTGAAAGTGGGCCCATCGTCCTTCCGCGCGTGGGACCATCAACATATGCAAGATGTGCTCGTGGGGGAGGCGTTCGGGAAGGAGCTAGGGCTGGGCCACTACAAGATACTGGCCACTGTTGCCGGCGATCTGGCTGCGGGGACGATTGAGCAGAATATCTGCAAGTTATAGAGGATAGACTGAAAAGGGAACGGGGGCTGCTCCGCCATGGAGAAGCCCCCGTTATCTTGTGGCTGCGCGTACGCCTACTTCGTGACGCGCACTTCGACGCGACGATTCTTCCCACGGCCGGCATCGGTCGTGTTCGGCGCGACCGGCTTGCTGTCTGCATAGCCGGCCGTGGTCGAAGAAGCAAGGCCGCCTTCCCCGAGAGCTTTCGCCGCATTGGCCGCACGGGCTTCAGAGAGTTCCTTGTTCGTGGGGAACTTTTGCTTCAAGGAACTGCGAATCGGACGGTTATCGGTATGACCCTCCACCGCGACTTTATATTCCGGGAAGTCTTTCAAGATCGCACCCACCTGCTTAAGCGCGTCGGCTCCGGCAGGCTTGAGTTGATCTTCACCTGATCCAAAGAGATAGCCGGAGGCCAGGTTGATCAGAAGGCGTTCGTTATTCAAGTCCACCATGATGGTGCCCTTGTCGATCTGAGGGCGGAGTGCTTTGATAAGGCCCCGTTGCGCTTCCTTGAGCTTGGCCATCTCGGAAGAGAGATCCCCGCGCAATCCGGCGAGTTCTTTGTCCCGATCAGCCAGCTGGCGTTCCAGTTCAGCCACACGCTGCTTGCATGCTGCCAGGTCGGCGGCCAGTTTGTCCTTGTCCCCGGCGGCCCCCCCCATGGCTGCAAGTTGGCCTTCGAGCGCGGCAATCCGTTGTTTGGCTGCGGCCAGATCGGCGGCCACTTTATCTTTGTCCCCGGCAGCGCCACCCATTGAGGCGAGCTGTGACTCGAGGTCGGCATTCCGTTGTTTGGATGATGCTAGATCTGCGGCCAGTTTGTCCTTGTCATTAGTTGCCGCTGAGAGTTGACTGGCCAGCTTGGCTGAGTCGCCGGCTCCGGAACGGAGCGAGGCGAGCTCACGGTCACGATCGGCAAGCTGTCGTTCCAAATCGCTGACGCGGCTGCTCAGCATGCCATTTTGCTTCTGTGCCGCCGCGAGCTCGTCGGCCAACCGCTGACGCTCTTTTTCCAGCGCGGCAAGACGGGAGGCCATATCGTCTGTTGCTTTTGCAGCCTCGAACCGGTTCCGGTTGCGATATTCATAGCCGCCGTCGCAGCAGATTGCCCCTAAATCAAGGGCCGATGCATAACTGGCGCCGGCCAGAAGGCCGGTTGCGAGGATGGTTGCTTTGAATAATCTCATCGTGAATTTCTCCTGTGATTGACTCAGTTGACGAAGGAATCTCGCTCTTACACGTTGGACGTACAGTGCGCACACTTTGTTGCCTTGATGGGAATCGTCGACAAACACTGAGGACAGTCTTTCGTCGCCGGAACCGCGACTGGCTCAGGCTTCTTCATCCGGTTCATCTGCTTCACCAGCAAGAAGATGACGAACGCGACGATGATGAAGTCGAACACGCTTTGCAGAAATACCCCGTAGTTCAAGGTCGGAACTCCGGCGGCTTTCGCGGCTACGAGTGATGGCTGAGGAGCACCCGAGAGATTGAGGAACAGGCCCGTGAAGTCAACGCCTCCTAGTAGCTTGCCGATGGGTGGCATCATCACATCGCTGACGAGTGATGACACGATTTTCCCGAATGCGCCGCCGATGATTACACCGATGGCCATGTCGACCACGTTGCCCTTCATGGCAAACTCTTTAAATTCTTTCAGCATAGTTCCTCCTTAGAGGATGTAAGGTGTACTGCATTTGCTGCTGTCGAGACTACCGTTTCCTGGTCGTATCGAAGCTGTATCCGAGGGTCATGAGGTACATGTTGTCCGTATCCCCGGTGCCCCTTGCCGGACTGCTGTTATAGCGCGTCGTCACTTGGAAGCCGCTCACGAAACCCTCGAAGAGCTTGAACCTCACACCATTATCCATCGTGAGGTAGTAATTCTTGGTGTTTTGCAACGAGGGGTAGAATTCACTGAAATGGTACAGCGTAACGCGCTCGTCAAGCAGCGGCCAGTTTAATTTGATGGACCCGCGGCCACGAGTCGAGGAGGCGTCGTTGCTCACCCGGAAATCTTCATTGAAGTATGAGAGACCGGCTTCCGCATAGAGCGTCATATCCTTCAGGATGCCGGTGAAATCGCCCCGGTCGACAATTTGGTAACCGGGGCCGCTCGCGAGGGCGGTTCGCATTTTCAGATCCTGGAACGTATCACTTTCAAAATAGGCGGAGGCAAACCAGAAAAACCGCTTCGTAATGAAGAAGTCGAGCTTGATCGTCCCTCGTGCGTTTCGAGCGATGAGGGTGTTCGCGTTATCCCCGTAGACGTAGCGACCGTTGATCGAAAGGCGGAGTTGCTCGCTCCGGGCCACGAAGTCTCCGAGGAGGCTGGCATTTCTCAGATGGCTATTTCCGGTTGTTTGCGAATAGCCGCCGGTCAGGCTGCCCAAATAGATGACCGGGGGTTGGATGAGTGGGTTCATGGCCGTGATCGAATCGATGGGAATTTCCATCGTCCCCTTCATCGGTTCCGCCTTCACATGGATGGTCCCGTTGGGGCCCTCAGTGGCCGTGCCGATCAACACTGTCCCTTCCTTGAGGTGAAAAGGGATAGGGTGATTGATAGCCAACTTCGACACATTGGCCCAATTGATCTTGACGATATTGCCTGCAGCCGCGTCGGTCTTCAGCACCAACACCCCGCCGGACATTTCGATCACTTCTCCATAGAGCACTCCGCCATCCTTCAACGTCACCACATCGCGTGGCGCGGGGGTTGGAGCCTCTGTCACTGCTGGAACATCAGCGGCCACAACCGGCCCTGTTGTCATCAGACATGTTATTAACAAAAGTAGCCAGAAACCCTTCTTCATCGAATCCTCCTCACCGGTTGATGACATGGCAACACTGTATGAATCGGGCTCACGGGGATACGTTGGACGTCGTAGGGTTATTCAGCCCCATTACACGGGAAAGTTCTATAGCCCAGTTCACGGCAAGGTGGCAAGCAGAAACACTATGGTATATACCGACGCTAATATGTGTGGCGCATCGCATCCCGAACATTGATCGCGGAACTAAGCAAAGCTGATGCCGTTGAGAGAGGCCGGGTCATTTCACCAGATATCTTTGTGAAAGCATGATTGATGGACAGAGCATCTGAAGGCCTGGCACTTCATCTCTGTGGCTGATTTGTTCAGAAGACGGCTATTCCGCTACAGAGACGGGGGGAGAGACTCCGCGCAAGTTCGCCCTTCAAGAGAATGTGGGCGCGTAAGGCTTGATGCCTGCGAACAGGGACTCATACGGCAACCTCTGTTCACAAGTTCCCTATCGACCCAAGAGTCCTTTCAACAGATCCTGGCCTTTTTGCTTGAGTTCTTCTGGCTTCGCCGAGCCTTTAAGGAGATCGCCGATCACCTCACGCACTTTCTCCTTCACCTGTTCTTGGGCCTTCCCCGTCAGCGCTTTGGAGTCGAGTCCATACGACGGGGCCTGGACGGTCCCGGTGATAATTAGCGGAAGACTCAAGCGGCCTTCTTTCATCGCGAATTTGGCGACAGGAGACGCGCTGGCAATCTTCTGACTCAAATCCTGCGAGAGATTGAGGTTCATGGTCAAGTTGAGCGTCTGATCGAACCCGATGGTGCCTCCCCCCGTAGCTTGAAAGTCATGACTGTCCATCAAGAGGCGCTGCACATTGATCATGCCTTGCTTGATGGCGAGGTCCGTTTCGATCGTCGAGAATGCTGTGGCCTTGGCATTGTCGAGCGAGATGCCGGCGACATTGAGTATCGAGACCGCTTCCTGGAGAAGGTTCACGCCCTCGATCTTCCCATCTTTGACGGCAACGTGGCTGGTCCCTTCCAGGAACGTGGTGAGGTCCGGCATGGAAAAGCCGCGGCCTTGGAGCGCAAGGTCGGCTCCTGCCGTTCCGCTGATCGACATTTGCGTCGTCGCAACGGCCTCAAGGGCTGGCCCAAGCTGGAGTCCTTGGATCGTCATGGTACTCTTGAACGGCGGAGCATCGGATCCTGCGATCACGGCGCCCGGTCCTTTGACCTGTCCATCAAACATTTGGAAGGAGAGGTTATTCAGTTTGGCTTCTTGCCCCTTCACTTCGGCTGCAATTTTCACATCAGTGATGTCGACCGGCTTCTTGAGCGGGAGCGCCATCGGGAGGTTCGCGGTATTGATCACCGGCGAACTCATATTCACGGTCGCATTCTGGCCGGCGGTCTTTCCCGTGATGGTGAGCTCAGTCTTTCCCAGCCTGAGCCGGAGGTTGATCGCGTCGATGTCCGTGGTTTCCGTCAACGGACCAAAGGTACCGTCGACGGTCACAGGCATGTTGAACGGCTGAACGAGCGTGGCAACATGGAGGCTCGGGGTTTGGCCGAGACGAACGGACTGAAGCAGGAGCTCCAGGTCCTGCAAGACATACTCGGTTGGCTTGGCAGCCGACAGATCTCGATAGGTGAGTCTTCCACCGGCAATGGAGACGCGATCGACAGCCAGGAGGGCTAGGATCTTGAGCGGACCGTCTGTCGAGGGAATCGGCGCCCGGGACGGAGTTTCAGGCGTCTGGACGCCAGTTCTTCCGATGGTCGAGACGTTCAGGACGCCGTTCTTGTTCTTGATAACCGTAATAACTGGATCGCGAAGCGTGATCTCTTCGACCTCGACCTTGCCGCTGAGCAAAGGCCTGAGCTTGACCCCGATCTCAAGCGACGTGAGTGATGTAAATGGAGTTGCGCCGAACGCCGGGTCGTCCAATACGGCAAACCCGGCCACGCGTGCACCGATCCTTGGCCAGATCGTCAGGCGGATGTCTTGCAACTGAACCTTGCGGTTGAGCGCCTCTTCGAGCAGCGGCTTATACTGATCTTGGTATTTGTTGAGGTCGACGAGAAAGGGCAGGGAGAAGATGGCGGCCGCTACGACGATGACCAGGACGCCCAAACCGATAAGAATTTTCATAGCCAGCCCTCCCCCTTAAATTCTTTTCAGTATAGAAAGGGGATTCGGGAGGGTCAATGCCATGCAGATGGGCCCTGTTCTTACCTTGCCGGTCACTAGACCGCGTGTTAAGATGCGCCCCTCGCGAACATCGATGCGG
>CXWL01099908.1_pt1 | contig 10888 bp, 9 predicted proteins | sample 590931 | NCBI WGS metagenome assembly CXWL01 (sample SAMEA3498368, study PRJEB10139) | groundwater metagenome | biome: water well; material: biofilm material | place: Germany | collected 2015-04-27 | reverse complement strand
GTGGGGTGTTTGACCGGCCCCAACCAGCGCCCGGTATGGGTTTACCAGCCCGGCCTTGGCAAAACGCACTCAACCGGAGGAAGCCGGCGCCGATAACTCACGCATGCCCGGCAAGGTGTTTGCCTCAAACCGGGTGCCACGGGAATCCGCTCGGATCAGCACTTATGTTCGTCATCATTGGTTGGGTTGTCGCGCTGGCTTGCGTCTTCGGCGTGTACGTCGTGCACGGCGGCAACATGGGCGTGATCTTGAAGGCACTGCCGTTCGAGATGATCACCATCTTCGGTGCTGCCTCTGGTGCCTTTCTGGCCAACAACCAGATGAAGGTCATCAAGGCCACGCTCAGCGGCCTGGGCCAGTGCTTCAAGGGCAGCAAGTACAGCAAAGTCCGCTACATGGAGCTGTTGGCGCTGCTGTACGACATCCTGCAAAAGGCGCGCAAGGAAGGCCTGATGTCGATTGAAAAGGACGTGGAAGAACCGCACAGCTCGCCGCTGTTCCAGAAGTACCCCAATGTGGGCAATGACCACCACGTCACCGAATTCATCACCGACTACCTGCGCATGATGGTCTCGGGCAACCTTAATGCGCACGAGATTGAAAGCCTGATGGACAGCGAGATCGACACCCACCACCAGGAAGCCCATGCCGCCGTGGCCGCCATTGGGCGCATGTCGGGCGGCCTGCCGGCCTTTGGCATCGTGGCGGCTGTGCTCGGTGTGGTCAACACCATGGGCTCGGTGGGCCAGCCACCTGCCGTGTTGGGCGGCATGATCGGTTCGGCCCTGGTGGGCACCTTTCTGGGCATCTTCTTGTCCTACGGTTTTGCCGAGCCGCTTGGCGGCCTGCTGGAGCAGAAGGTGGAAGACGCGGGCAAGGAGCTGCAGTGCATCAAGACCACGCTGCTGGCCAGCATGCAAGGCTACGCGCCGCAGGTGGCCATTGAGTTCGGGCGCAAGGTGCTGTATTCGGGTGACCGGCCGAGCTTCACCGAGCTTGAAGGGCACGTGAAAGGCAAGAAGTGAAGATCTCTCCTGTGCCGGGAAGCACGCCTGATGTTGCGGCAGACGTGACCGTCAAGCGGCCGCTGCGGAACCGGCTTGGCCGGGCCACTGGGGGCACCCAGGGCGCTTCGGGGGGGCATCATGGCCGGTGACGCGAAGAAGCTCCAGCCCATCATCATCAAGCGCGTCAAGAAGGGCGGACACGCCGTTCATGGGGGCGCCTGGAAGATTGCCTACGCCGACTTCGTGACAGCCATGATGGCGTTCTTCTTGCTCATGTGGCTGCTGGGCAGCACCACCGAGGGTGACAAGAAGGGCATCGCCGACTACTTCTCGGCGCCGCTCAAGCTGTCGATGATGGGCGGCGGTTCGGGCTCGGGGGATTCATCGCACGTGGTCAAGGGGGGCGGGCAGGACCTCACGCGCAGCACCGGCCAGGTCAAGCGTGGCGACGTGCAGGCACCACGCTCCACGATCAACCTGCATCAGCTCAAGGAAGAGCAGGTCCGCGCTGAAGTGGCGCGCCTGGAAGACCTGAAGAAGAAGGTCACGGCGCAGATTGAAGGCAACGGCAAGCTCAAGGGCATGGCCTCGCAGATGCTGCTGGAAATGACCCTGGATGGCCTGCGCATACAGATCGTGGACGCCGACCAGCGCCCCATGTTCACCAGCGGCAGCGCCGTGGTGCAACCCTATATGCGCGACCTGCTGCGCGAGCTGGGTTTGGTGCTGGCCGACGTGCCCAACCGCCTGACGCTTGAAGGCCACACCGACGCGCAGCCCTTTGGCAGTGGTGCCGACCGCGGCTACAGCAACTGGGAGCTCAGTGCCGACCGGGCCAACGCCTCGCGCCGCGAGCTGCTGGCTGGCGGCCTGCCCGAAGACCAGGTGCTGCGTGTGCAGGGGCTGGCCGCCAGCAACCCCTTTGACCGGCGCGACCCGGCCGCGCCCGCCAACCGCCGCATCAGCATCATCGTGATGACGCGTGAGGCCGAAGAGCGCGTCTTCAGCGCCACGCCTTCTGAGGAGCCCGCAGCCACCGGGGTGACACCTCAGCCCGCCGACGCCGCCACCACAGCAGCGGCTGCAGCGCAGGCAGTGGCGCCGCTTTCAGCGCCCACAGCACCGCCTTTGACCTCAAGTCCCGTGCCCGGCCACCGATAAACCAGCCAGACCCCCTTGCTCAAGGCCTGCCCCATGAACATGCCATCCGACCTGCGCTTCCTGATCGTCGACGACTTCTCCACCATGCGTCGCATCGTGCGAGGCCTGCTCAAGGAAATGGGCTGCAACAACGCCGATGAGGCCGAAGACGGCGCCGTGGCGCTGAACATGCTCAAGGGCTCACGCTACGACTTTGTGGTGTCCGACATCAATATGCCCAACATGAACGGCTTTGACCTGCTCAAGGCCGTGAAGGCGGACGACAGCCTCAAGCACCTGCCGGTGCTGATGGTGACGGCCGAGGCGCGCAAAGAAGACATCGTACTGGCAGCGCAGAGCGGCGCCGCAGGCTACATCGTCAAGCCTTTCACCAAGGCCACGCTCGAAGAAAAGGTGCAGAAGATCCTGCAAAAGCTCGCCGCCACCGCCTGAGGGAGAACAGACCATGAACATGGATGAAGTGGCCCTGCTTGTGCCCGACACATCGCTGACGGTGTCTCCCGAGGTCTTCCAGCAAATCGGCTCCATCACCCGGCTGCTGCATGACACCATGCAGCAACTGGGTGTGATGCCCAAACTGCAGATGGCCGCAGACGGCCTGCCGGATGCGCGCAGCCGCCTGAACTACATCGCCAACAAGACCGCCGAGGCCGCCAACAAGGTGCTCAACTCGGTGGACCGTGCCAAGGAAGACCACGCCGCCATTAGCGCCGCCACACGCGAGATGGCGCAAGCCATCGTGGCCGACCCGGTGCGGGCTGTGGCCAGCGGCAAGGTGATGAACTTTGTGCAAGACGTAGAGCAGCGCACGGTGGCCATCGACAACCACCTCACCGACATCATGATGGCGCAGGACTTCCACGACCTCACCGGCCAGGTGGTGGCCAAGGTGGTGGCGCTGGCCAACGAGCTGGAAGACAGCCTGGTGAAGCTGCTGGTGCAGGTGGTACCGCCCGACCAGCGCGAAAAGGTGGACCCGAACGTGCTGCACGGCCCGGTGGTAGACGCCACAGGCCGCACCNNATGCAAGGGCTCCCATCCGGAGCCCTTTTCACATGGCCGCCTCATGGCAGACAGCGCCCAAGACCGACAGCTACCCGCGACGCAGCGCAAGATCACCAAGGCCCGCACCGAAGGCCAGGTGGCGCGTTCACGCGACCTGGGCCACTTTGGTGCCATCGGCGCGGGCGTGGCGGTGCTGGCCTACATGGCGCCCACGCTTAACACCGGCGCCAGCCGTCTGCTCAGCGAAGGCCTGCGTTTTGATGCCGCCGTGCTGGCCAACCCGGCCGTGATGGCCGAGCGCCTGGGCAGCTTTGGCCTGCAGATGCTGCTGGTGCTGGCGCCGGTGCTGGCCACCGTGGTGCTGGCCGCGCTGGCCACCAGCTTGTTGTGCGGTGGCTGGAACTTCACCTGGCAGCCGCTGGAGCCCAAGTTCAGCAAGATCAACCCGCTGTCGGGCCTGGCGCGCATGTTTTCAGGCATGCACCTGGTGGACACGCTCAAGGCCAGCTTGCTGGCCATCATTCTGGGCACCGTGGCGGCGGTCTACCTGGGCCAGCACTGGCAACAGCACGCCGAGCTGCTGGCCATGCCGCTGCCGGCTGCGCTGGCCGCCGGTGGTGAGCTCATCCTGAGCGGCCTGATGCTGATTGCCGGCGTGATGGCGGCTTTTGCGCTGGTGGACGTGCCACTGCAGCAGCACATGCTCAAACGCAAGCTGCGCATGAACGTCGAAGAAATGAAGAAGGAATTCAAAGAAGTCGAGGGCAGCCCCGAGATCAAGGCCCGCCTGCGCCAGCGCATGCGTGAACTCACCAGCCGTCGCATGCTGGCGGCCGTGCCCATGGCCGACCTGGTGGTCATGAACCCCAGCCACTACGCCGTGGCGCTGAAGTACGACGAAACCACCATGGCCGCGCCCAGGGTGGTGGCCAAGGGTGCCGACTTGCTGGCCATGAAGATCCGTGACCTGGCGCGTGAGCACAAGGTGCCCGTGCTGCAGGCGCCACCGCTGGCCCGTGCGCTGTACGCGCACACCAAGGTTGACCACGAAGTGCCGGCACGCCTGTTCACCGCCGTGGCGCAGGTGTTGGCCTGGGTTTACCAGCTGCGCGAAGCCGTGGCTGCCGGGCGGCCGGCCAACACTGCGGCCCCCGTGCCGGAGGTGCCAGCCGACATGGACACCCTCAAGCCCAAACCCGGAAACGAAACCGGAAACGAAGCCAGAAACGAAGCCGGTAGCGGCACCGCCCACGAGGACAACGAATGAATACGCTCGTGGCCCGTTTGAACACCTGGTTCGGCCCCCAAGGCGGCGCCCAGGGTGCCGCCATCAAGGCCCTGGTGCTGCCGGGCTTTGTGGTGATGATGCTGTCGATGATGGTGCTGCCGCTGCCGCCTTTCATCCTGGACTTGCTGTTCACCTTCAACATCGCGCTGGCCCTCACGGTGATGATGGTGTCGGCGCAGATGGTCAAGCCGCTGGACTTTGCCGCGCTGCCCACCGTGCTGCTGGTGACCACGCTGCTGCGGCTGTCTCTGAACGTGGCCTCCACGCGTGTGGTGCTGATGGAAGGCCACACCGGCCCCGGTGCGGCCGGGCAGGTGATCGAAGCCTTTGGCCACTTCCTGATTGGTGGCAACTTCGCCGTCGGCCTGATCGTGTTTGCCATCCTCGTGGTCATCAACTTCGTGGTGGTGACCAAGGGCGCAGAACGCATCGCCGAGGTGGGCGCAAGGTTTGCGCTCGACGCCATGCCCGGCAAGCAGATGGCCATTGACGCCGACCTCAACGCCGGCCTCATTGACGAAAAAATGGCCCGCCTGCGCCGCGCCGAGGTGGCCGAAGAGGCCGACTTCTTCGGCTCCATGGACGGTGCCAGCAAGTTTGTGCGCGGCGACGCCATGGCCGGCTTGCTGATCCTCTTCATCACCATCATTGGCGGTTTCATCATCGGCCTGGCCATGCACGGCATGAGCGCCGGGCAGGCCGCGTCCAGCTACGTGACGCTGGCCGTGGGCGACGCGCTGGTGGCGCAGATCCCTGCACTGCTCATCAGCGTGGCCAGCGCCATGGTGGTGTCGCGCGTGGGCAAGGAACAAGACATCGGCACCCAGATCCGCGGCCAGGTGTTTGATTCACCCCAGGCGCTGGGCGTGGCTGCGGCGGTCATCACGCTGCTGGGCCTGGTGCCGGGCATGCCGCACCTGGTGTTTCTCATCGTGGCCGGTGGCCTGGGCATGCTGGCCTGGCAACTGAGCAAGGCGCGCCGCAAGACCGCCGACAAGGCCGAACGCAGCATAGGCACCGACGTGCAACCCACCAATACCGAAGCCACCTGGGACGACCTCACCCCCGTGGACACGCTTGGCCTGGAAGTGGGGCTGCGGCTCATCGCGCTGGTGGACAAGCAACGCCAGGGCGACTTGCTCACGCGCATCAAGGGCGTGCGCAAGAAGTTTGCACAAGACGTGGGCTTTTTGCCGCCGCCGGTGCACATCCGCGACAACCTGGGTGAGCTCAAGCCCAACGCCTACCGCGTGACCTTGCGTGGCGCCGTGGTGGGCGAGGCCGAGGCCATGCCGGGCATGTTTCTGGCCATCAACCCCGGTGGCGCCACGCAGCAATTGCCTGGCGCCCGCACCACCGACCCGGCCTTTGGCCTGCCTGCGGTGTGGATAGAAGAACGCAACCGCGAAATGGCCCAAATGGCGGGCTTTACGGTGGTTGATTGCGCCACCGTGGTGGCCACCCATCTTTCACACTTGATGCAAGTGAACGCTGCACGCCTGCTGGGCCGGGTCGAAACCCAAAACCTCGTGGAGCACGTCACCAAACTGGCCCCCAAACTGATCGAAGACGTGGTCCCCAAGATGGTCGGAATCGCCACCCTGCAACGTGTGTTGCAGCTCTTGCTGGAAGAAGGCGTGCACATCCGCGACATGCGCTCCATCGTGGAATGCCTGGCCGAGCATGCCGCCACCGTGACCGACCCGGCTGAGCTGGCGCGCCGCATCCGCACCCACCTGGCCCCGGCCATCGTGCAGCAGATCTACGGCGCAGTGAAAGAGCTGGACGTGATTGCGCTGGAGCCCGAGCTGGAGCGCCTGGTAACCCAAGCCCTGAGCAGCCCGCACGGCGCCGCACTGGACCCCGGCGTGGCCGACACATTGACGCGCAGTGCCGCCGACACCGCCCGCCGCCAAGAAGACATGGGCCTGCCGGCCTGCCTGCTGGTGCCAGACCACATCCGCGCGCCGATGGCGCGGCTGCTGCGCCGTGCCGCTCCGCGCCTGAAGGTGCTGGGCCACAGCGAGATCCCTGAAACGCATTCGATCCGCATCGGCTCGATCATTGGAGCAACACAATGAACGTCAAACGCTTCACCGCGCGCACCTCGCGCGACGCCCTGGCCCTGGTGCGGCAAGCCTTTGGCGACGATGCGGTGGTGATGTCCACGCGCCCCTGTGCCGAAGGCGTGGAAGTGCTGGCCATGGCACCTGAAAGCGTGCTGCAGCTAGAGCGCATCGGCGCCGAAGCGGCCGCCGCCCGCCAGGCGCCCGCACGAGAAGTGCGTGAAGTGCGTGAGGCACGTGAAGCGCGCACGTCAGGGGTCGAAACGCGGCCAGAGCTGCGCCCCGACACCCGCAGCGTGGCCGGCGGTGNNNNAGCCTGCGCGCGCCATGCCGCCCGTGGTGGCCCCGATTGAAGCCGCGCGTGCCCGCCACGCTGCGGCCCAGCGTGAACCACTGCCGCTGCCCGCTGCGTCGCAGCGTGAGGTGCCGGTGCTGCGCGAAGAAGTGCTGCTGCCCGAGCTGCGTAGCGCCACCCAGGCCTTGCCCGCCACCGTGCTGCCGCAGCTGGCCACGGCGAGCGCACCGCAGATCAGCACACAAGGCCTGGCCTCGCACAGCGACCAGGTTGAAATGATGTGCGAACTGCGCTCCATGCGTGGCCTCATCGAACAACGTTTTGGTGCGCTGGCCTTCATGGAAAAGCTGCAGCGCCAGCCGCGTCAGGCCCAGCTTTCGCAAAAGCTCCTTGACACCGGCTTCAGCCCGGCGCTGATCCGCAAGCTGGTGGAAAGCCTGCCTGCTGACTGCGAGGAACTTGGCTGGGCCAGCAGCGTGCTGGAACGCAACCTTGTCACCGCAGAGCGCGAAGCCGCACTCGAAGATGTGGGCGGCGTGTTTGCCCTTATCGGCGCCACCGGCGTGGGCAAGACCACCAGCACGGCCAAGCTCGCAGCCGCCTTTGCCACGCGCCATGGCGCGGCCAACCTGGGCCTCATCACGCTGGACGCCTACCGGGTGGCCGCGCACGAACAACTGCGCACCTATGGACGCATCCTGGGTGTGCCGGTGCACACGGCACACGACCGCGCATCGCTCGAAGACCTCCTGGACCTGCTCAGTGGCAAGCGCATGGTGCTGATCGACACCGCCGGCATGGCCCAGCGTGACACACGCACCGCTGAGCTGCTTGAAATGCTCTCGCACCGCGCCATCAGCCGCGTGCTGGTGGTCAACGCGTCGGCCCAGGGCGAGACCATTGAAGACCAGTTGCAGGCCTATGCCGCCAACGGCTGCAAGGGGGTGGTGCTGAGCAAGCTGGACGAAGCCGTGAAGCTGGGCCCGGCGCTGGATTCGATGATCCGCCACAAGCTCAAGGTGTTGGCCATTGCCAATGGCCAGCGTGTGCCCGAAGACTGGCACCGCCTGTCTGCCGCAGCGCTGGTGCAGCGCGCGCTCAAGGCCAGCGGCGGGCCGGCCTGGAAGCTCGACGACGGCGACATGAACCTCATCTTTGCCGGCCTGCCGGCCGCGTCATCGGCCGCCGCAGCCGCACTGGCCGCGCACTGAGTCCTGGGCCAAGACACAACCATGCGCGACTTCTACGCCCCTTCTTACGAAAGCAGCCCCACGGGCGCGCCGCTGGACCAGGCCCACGGTTTGCGCCGCCTCTTTGCCGGCCGCACTCGCCACGTGCTGCCGCTGGCCGCCAACCCGCATGTGGCCTTCAGCGGCATCGTGCTCGACCGCCTGGCCGCCGTGCTGGCCGCGCGAGGCCATGAGGTGCTGGTGGTGGACGCCAGCAGCATGTCGCCGCCGCCGCATGAGCTGGCGGCTGTGGAGTTGGGTGCCTGCATCGAACGCCTGGCTCCGGGTGTGAGCTACCTGCCAGCACGCGGCCTGCCACGTGCCCATGTGGACACACGCGGCTCGGCCGCGGGCTTCATCGACGCGCTGCAACAAGCCGCGCCGCAGGCCGACGTGATCTTGCTGCACGCCGACGGCGTGGACCTGGCTCGCGTCTTCAAGCGCCGCGCGGTACGGCCCATCTTGCTCGGGGCCGACCACCCCGAGAGCATCAAGCACGCCTACGCCAACATCAAGCTGCTGGTGCAGCGCTGCGCGCTCATGAGCTTTGACTTGCTGCTGGCCGCCGCACCCACGTCACCGCGTGCCGTGAACATTGCCGAAAGCCTGGCCGGGTGCGCCGACAACTTCTTGGGCGCGACGCTGCTCAACACCGCGTTGATCGACCCGGCCGGTGACCCCACCGATCCTGCAGACGACGCGCTGGCCCCATTGCTGGCCGCGCAACTGGCCATGGACACCATGCCCACGGCCGAGCGGCCGCCCATGCCAGCCATGCCACGTCTGCCGGTGCAAGACCAGACCCCGAACCGTTCCGTTTTGAGATAGAGGCCGACTCATGTACACCGCCAAGGGACAACTCGACTCCGGCGTGCTGCTCAAGCAGTACAGCCCGCTCGTGCGACGCCTGGCCCACCAGATGATTGCCAAGCTGCCGGCCAATGTGGAGCTGGACGACCTCATTCAGGTGGGCATGATCGGCCTGAGCGATGCGCTGAGCCGCTTTGATGCCGGCCAGGGCGTGCAGTTTGAGACCTTTGCCACCCAGCGCATCCGCGGCGCCATGCTGGATGAACTGCGCGGCAACGACTGGATGAGCCGGGGCGACCGCCGCCACCAGCGCAGCATCGAGTCCGCCGTGCACAAGCTGGAGCAGCGCAATGGCCGCGCCCCGAGCGAAGGCGAAATCGCGCGCGAGATGGGCCTGAGCCTTACCGACTATCAGGAACTGCTGGGCAAGGTGCGTGGCACCCAGCTCATCTATCTGGAAGACATGAGCGGCGACGACGGCGACGACGACTACCTTGACCGCCACGTGATAGACGCCGACGCCAACCCCCTGGCCCGCATGCAAGACCAGCGCATGCGTGAAGCCCTGGTGGCCGCCATCAAGAACCTGCCTGAACGCGAGCAGTACGTGATGAGCATGTACTACGAGCACGACATGAACCTGAAGGAAATCGCCGCCGTGCTGGGCGTGACCGAAAGCCGCGTCTGCCAGTTGCACAGCCAGAGCATCGCCCGGCTGCGCACGCGGTTGCGCGAGTGGTAGGCGGCTGCGCCGCCCGAAACATTTTCTGGCCCCGGCCCACTGCCACAACGCCGCCACCGCGCTGACAGGAGATTGCACCGATGTTGACCGCGTTCCGGAGGCAGTCCGCACCCGCCGCAGCCGCCCTTTCACCTGCCGCCGGGCCGGGCTTGGTGCAGGACGCGGGCAAGCTGGTGGGCGTGCTGAGCCAGCGTGCTTCCACGCTGGGCCGAGAGGCGGCCGAGGTGCGTGGCCTGCTGGACGACACCCACAAAACCGCCACCACCCAGGCTGCCGCCGTGCTGGCGCTGGCCCGGCAACTGCAAGAGGTGATGCAGGCGCAGGCCGGCATCGCGCAGGAAACGGCCCAAGGCCTGCAGGCTGTGGCCGAAGTGGGCGACGCCGTGCAGGCCGTGGGCACCGAAGTGGGCGGCATCGTGGAGTCGCTTCGGCAAGTGTCCGAGGCTGCGGGCCAGATCACCAAGATCGCCTTGCAGACCCGCCTCGTGGCCTTCAATGCCTCGGTGGAAGCCAAACGCGCTGGCGAGGCCGGGCGGGGCTTTGGTGTGGTGGCCGATGCCGTAAAGGAGCTGGCGGGCCATGTGGAAACATCGTCCAAGCAAATCATGGGAACGGTGAAGCAGTTGGACACCCGCATCGCCGCACTGGCGCGCGAAATCTGCCGCAGTACCGACGGCCAGCCGCCTGGTGCCGTGCACCGCGCGCTGTCTGAAGTGGGGCAGGGCGTGCAGCGCATTCACCAAGCCAGCGAGCGCAGCCGCGAGGTCTGCGGGGGCTTGGACGGCCAGATGGGCCGGATTGAGGCCGAGATGCGCAACACCACCGGTGGCGTGAGCAAGGCACTGGCGCGCACCGAGACGTTTTTGCAGATCTCCGAGCAGTTGATCGAGACCGTGGCCGAGTGTGGCCACGAGACTGAAGACACGCCCTACATCCACGCCGTGCAGCAAGCGGCCGGGCAGATCACGCAACTGCTGGACGACGCGCTGCGCACCGGCGCCATCAGCGCGGCCCACCTCTTTGACGCTGACTACAAGCCCGTGGCGGGCAGCAACCCGGCGCAGCACACGACCCGGTTTGTGGCCCTGGCCGAGCGGCTGTTTCCGCAAGTGCAGGAGCGCGTGCTGGGCCTGAGCAACAAGGTGGTGTTTTGCATCGCGGCAGACCGCAACGGTTACATCGCCTGCCACAACCAGAAGTACAACCAAGCCCAGCGCGCTGGCGACCTGGCCTGGAACACAGCCAACTGCCGCAATCACCGCATCTTCAATGACCGCACTGGGTT
>CXWL01099707.1_pt1 | contig 10889 bp, 6 predicted proteins | sample 590931 | NCBI WGS metagenome assembly CXWL01 (sample SAMEA3498368, study PRJEB10139) | groundwater metagenome | biome: water well; material: biofilm material | place: Germany | collected 2015-04-27 | reverse complement strand
GACATGACCAAGAAGCAGGGACAGGTAAAGCCTGTAGATGGCCCTAAAGGTAAGGAAAAATCGGTCGATATAAAAGATGCCAAGCAAGCTTTAGAAAAAGCTGAAGCGGCAAAACTGGAAGAGCTGAAGGCAAAGATAGAAAAAGCGATTGAAGACAGCCCTACTTTAAGCAAATTTAAAAAGCAGTTGCTGATGGATATTACAAGCGAAGGTTTACGTATCCAGATTGTAGATGAACAAAATCGAGCCATGTTTGCTTCTTCAAAGGCTGAAATGGAACCGTATGCCCAAAAGATTCTGCAAGAGATCGGCACGATGCTCAATGGCGTAACCAATAAAATTAGTTTGTCTGGTCATACCGACGCCGTGCCATACCCCAGCGGCGAGAAAGCCTACAGTAACTGGGAGCTGTCGTCAGACCGCGCCAATGCGTCGCGACGTGAATTGATAGCAGGGGGTATGGATGAAACCAAGCTGTTGCGGGTAGTGGGGCTGGCCTCTGCTTCATTGTTTGATAAGGAAAACCCGTTAAACCCCAGCAATCGACGCATCAGTATTATTGTCATGAACAAACAAGCCGAAGAAAACGCAATGAAAGACGATGCCTCAGTGAGTGTTGCTTCAGATGCAAGCCAATCGGAAATTGGTAAAGCAGTGTCGGCACCATAAATCTAAATGACACGACACTTGAATTGCTTCGTTTTTTTTAACCTTATTCACCTAATTGAAGTTATGAGCTACGGAAAGTTATTGTATGAAAATTAAAACATTACCAATTCCTGTATTAAAAAACTTGCTTTCTGCGGGATCCGATCATGGTAAACAGCATTTATATGCCGTGACTAAACAGCAGCAAGTACTCAATGCCCTTAAGACAGAACATCAGTTAAAGAAAGATGAAGCCAGAAAGCTGTACATCTTCAAGTAAAAAATTAGGAAGAGGTCAATGCAGTCACCATAAATTTAACAGACACAACACTTGAATTGGTTAGCATTTCTAATCGTATTCTTCTAATTGAAATTTTGCATTATGGAACACTATTGTATGGACATGAAAACATTACCAATAATCGAATTAAGAAGCTTACTTGCAGCAGTGTCCGACCATGGCAAGCAGCATTTAGTTGAGGTGGAGTCAGATTTATTACAGACGACATTTTTGTTAAGTGAAGCTATTGAAAAGCTTGGTGCGAGTTTTATGGCAGTTCATGAGGCCGTGACTAAACAGCAGCAAGTGCTCGATACATTGATGACAGAACATCAGTTCGACAAAGAAGAAACTAAACAGCTTGAGGTTTTCAAGCAGAAAATCGGTGATGAGGTCAATGCAGCCGTAACAGGGCTGCAATTTCAGGATCTTACTAGCCAACTGCTTGCCAGAACGATAAAACGGGTGAATGGATTAAAAGATTTGCTTCATGAACTGGCTAGTCACGGTGACGAGATTGATCCGGAACATGAGCATGAAGAGATTGCCAAGTTTCTTGATGATATGAGTCATAGCCTGCACGCTGGCAGTCATGCTCTTTCAGGTGGATTGCGGAGGGCTGTTGACCAGCAGGATATGGTAACAGGAGAAATTGAGCTGTTTTAGTCAGCCAGCTAAATATTATGGATTATCAGTCGATAAGTAATATGAGTTCAGCCTTAAAACTAATTAAAACTACCTTTAATTTAGCAATTCAGGTGCTTTATTAACAACGATAAATGATTAACAACGAAAAAGTGAGTAAATGAAATGGCAAAAACAATTCTAGCAGTGGATGACTCAGGTTCTCTTCGTCAGATGGTGGCATTTAGCCTTAAAGCGGCTGGTTACGATGTAGTGCAAGCCGTCGATGGTCAAGATGGGTTAAACAAGGCGAAGGAAAAGACAGTCGACCTTGTACTCACTGACCAGAACATGCCGATTATGGATGGCTTGACGCTGATTAAAAATCTGCGTGGCTTAGGCTCATACCAAAAGGTGCCAATTTTAATGTTGACGACAGAATCAAGCGATGAAATGAAGGCTAAAGGTAAAGCCGCAGGTGCTAATGGCTGGTTGGTTAAGCCGTTTGACCCAAAACGGTTAATTGAAGTGGTGCAAAAAGTAATTGGATCGTAAAAGTTTGTCATTGCGGCCTGGAGCCGCAATCTGGCGAAGGCACGAGATGCTGAATCAAGTTCAGCATGACGGTGAAAAAAGCTGTCATTGCGAACTTTGGCGACCAACTGAGCTGCTTTAGCAGCCAATTGGTCGGACAAGCTAAGTACTGGCTGATCCGCAATCTGGTGCAAGTGCGAGATGCTGAAACCAGTTCAGTATGACAGAAGGTTAGGCAAATATTTATAAACGGAGTACAACAATGACAGTTGATATGAGTCAGTTTTATGAGGTCTTCTTTGACGAAGCAGAAGAGCTATTAGCTGAAGCTGAGCGATTACTTCTAGAAATTGATATAGAAAATCCAGATACGGAAGATCTAAATGCGATTTTTCGAGCCGCACATTCGATAAAGGGCGGTGCAGCTACTTTCGGCTTTATGGATATGACGGAAATCACCCATGTGCTAGAAAATTTGCTGGATAAAATCCGTAAAAATGAAATGGCGATAACCGCTGAGCATGTAGATGCATTTTTGGCAGCAAAAGACGTGTTGAAAATGGAGGTGGATGGACATCGCCTCGCCACGCCAGTTGATCAAGAGCAGGTGGCAGACGTCAAGATGATGCTGAAATCGTTATCTGAAGCAGGTGGTGTGGTGGCGGCTCCAGCGCCGGTTGCCACTGCGAAAACTTCAGAGCCGGTAGTGACGCCTGTAGTAAAAGAGAAATTACCGGAAGTAGCACTGCAAGCACCTGCCGATGGATTGACCCAATTTCATATTTTCTTGCCAGAAATTTCAGAAAAAGATGCGACCAATCTACAGGATGAGCTTGGTCTGTTGGGCGAGGTGGCTTCCAGCAAAAACGAAAATGGCCGTTATGTATTTGTACTTACTACAGACTCAACACAGGCAGATATTGTATCCATCTGTTCATTTGTCCTTGACCCTGACGATTTAGTCATCTCACTGGCACCAAATGCATCAGCACACGCAGTGCCAGCCACACTCGTTGCACCAACCTTGGTAACAGCGTTTGCCAGTGAACCGGTTGCAGCAGAAACTGGTACGAAATCCAAGGGGGCTATTCAAGAAGATGTAGGCTACGGATTGTTTGATGACGACGAAGAAGATGATAAAAAATCAGCCGCTGCAACGGTAGTGACTGAGACAACAAGTAAATCTGGTGTAGCTATACACGAAGAAGTAGGCTATGGATTGTTCTCGCAAGATGGTAAAGAGAATGTAGAAGAAGGTTATGGTTTTTTTGCGCCATTTAAACCGCACGCTGATGCGGTTGCTACCACACTGATAGGTGATGACACTTTAACGACCGAAGCTAATTCAGGTAAAGCTGATGTAGCAATCAAGGTTGAAGCTGAAATTGTTGCATCTATTCCTGCTGAAGGCGGGCTGCCTGCTGGCATGGTGGAAAGAAGAAGCCCTGGCCGCCGCGAATCAGACAAAGCACCGGCAAATGCAGAAACTTCTTCGATTCGTGTGGGCATAGAAAAAGTTGACCAATTAATCAACCTTGTGGGTGAATTAGTCATTACGCAAGCGATGATTGAGCAACGAATTAGTAATCTTGACCCTGTGCAACATGAACCATTGATTAACAGCGTAGGGCAACTCACCCGTAACACACGTGATTTGCAAGAATCCGTGATGTCTATTCGTATGATGCCTATGGATTTTGTGTTTTCACGCTTTCCCCGCATGGTGCGCGATTTGGCTGCCAAGCTTAATAAGAAAGTTGAATTTGTCACCGTCGGTGCAGCCACAGAGCTAGATAAAGGCTTAATTGAGCGCATTGTAGACCCGCTCACCCATTTGGTACGTAACAGTGTGGATCATGGTGTTGAAACCCCAGAAAAACGTAAGGCTGCAGGTAAAAGTGAAACTGGGGTACTCACACTATCTGCCGCGCATAAGGGTGGCAGTATTGTCATTGAAGTGACTGACGATGGAGCGGGTTTAAATCGAACCAAATTGCTGGAAAAAGCCGCAAAAAACGGCTTGACCGTCAGTGAAAACATGACCGATGCCGAGGTATTTTCACTCATCTTCGCACCAGGATTTTCTACCGCCGAAGTTGTTACTGATGTTTCCGGTCGCGGTGTAGGTATGGATGTGGTAAAACGAAATATTACTGCGATGGGCGGCGTGGTTGAAATACGCTCTGCACTAGGTTATGGAACGACTATCTCTATCTCTCTGCCACTGACATTGGCGATTTTAGATGGCATGTCGGTATCTTTGGGCAACAGTATTTATGTCATCCCGTTAAATCTCATTGTAGAAACATTGCAGCCACGTGCTGAAGATATTAAAACCGTGACTGGTGAAGGCCGCATGGTGCATGTGCGCGGAGAATATCTGCCCATTATCGCATTACATAGCATATTTAATCAGCACACCAATATTACTGACCCTACGCAGGGTGTCTTAGTGCTACTCGAATCAGATGGTAAAAAATCTGCACTATTTGTAGATCGTTTAGTGGGTCAACAACAAGTCGTGATCAAGAGCCTGGAGACTAATTATAGAAAAGTGCCAGGCGTATCAGGCGCCACCATCATGGGTGATGGCGGTGTTGCATTGATCCTGGATGTTTCCGCCATTATTCAGATGGGACAAGCCACTAATTATCTCACTGGTGCTTTTGCCTTCTCACACTACAGTGCTCAATCAATAGAAAACCAAGCAATGCCTAAGGAGCTTAAATAATGAATATGAATACAGATGCTGCAACCGGTATGATCAATGCCAAAACTAAAAGTGCTGCAGGCGAATACCTGACGTTTGTACTGGGTACTGAAGAATACGGTCTGGAGATTTTAAAAGTACAGGAGATTCGTGGTTACGATGCAGTGACACAGATTGCCAATACGCCAGATTTCATCAAAGGGGTGGTCAATTTACGCGGCAAAATTGTGCCGATCGTGGATCTTCGCATCAAGTTTCACCTCGGCAAAGTGGAATACGACGAATTCACCGTAGTGATTATTCTTAATCTGGGTGGGCGTGTCGTTGGTATTGTGGTGGATGGTGTTTCAGATGTGATGGCATTAAAAGATGACCAAATTCGTGATGTGCCGTCTTTAGTTACCAGTATTGATACTAAATATATTGTTGGCTTGGCTACGGTGGAAACGCAGATGCTGATTCTGGTGGATATTGAGCAGCTCATGAGTAGCCAGGAAATGGCGTTGATTGAGACTGTGGCTGTGCATTAGCAGGTTTTGTCTGTCACACGCGGGATGTCATCCTGAACCTGATTCAGGATCTTGTGAATAACAGCAAGATTTGTATTTCAAAATAAAAGGACTAACAAATGAACTTTTCTATGCAATCACTAAATGTAGGCCGACGTTTAACGGCTCTCATCATATTGGCAGTTCTGGTGGCGGTGACACAGGCAGGAATCGGACTTTATGAGCTATCAACCTTAAATAACAGTCTTAATGATGTGTATGAAAGCCGCATGAAGCCGGTAGAGGATTTAGGCAAAATTTCCAACCTTATGCTGGAAAATAGATCACATTTAAGAATCGCACTCAGCGAAGTGGAGATTAGTACCACAGGCAAGAAAAGCTCACTAATCATGAATCCCGAAATCGCTGAAAAATCGGCTGATGCAATCGAACGTAACATAGAGACTATTACTGGATTATGGAAGGGTTATACGACCACCGACTTGACGCCAGAAGATAAAAAAATGGCTGATAAGTTTGCAACAAGCCGTGGCAGGTTTGTAAAAGAAGCTTTAAAGCCTGCTGTGGTTGCATTACGGGCCCATAATTATGAAGAAACAAAAGCACTGTCTGGTAAGGCGCATGAACTTTATGTCGCTGCTGGTCCTGATATTGCCGCGTTGATTAAATTGCAAGGCGATGAAGCTGGTAAAACATACCAAGCCGCTGTTACAAACTATGAAAATATACGCCTGCTTACGTTTGGTGGATTGAGTGGAGCAATTGCTATTTTGTTCTGGCTCGGATTGGTCGTGTCACGTTCCATTACTAAACCGTTAGAAAAAGCCATTCAAGTGTTTGGGCAAATTGAGGAAGGCAAATTCGACACAGTCATTGATGTGCAAGGCGATAGTGAGTTGAGCCGTGTATTGCAGTCATTAAAAGGTATGCAAACCAAGCTGGGCGTGGACATTAGCACCCGGCATGCGTTAGCAACCAAAGTGGCTGAGCAATCAGCTTTGTACGAAGGGCAGTTGGCTGCCATCAGTAAATCTACAAGTGTGATTGAATTCAGCATGGATGGCAAAGTGATTGCTGCCAATGACATCTTTTTGAATGTATTAGGTTTACAGTTGAGTGAAGCGCTTGGTCAAAACCACAGCATTTTTGTTGATGCGATGTATCGTTCTAGTCCTGAATACAAATTGCTCTGGGAAAAGCTTAACCGTGGTGAGTCAGTCGCAGGGCAATTTCAATATATTGGTAAAAATGGTAAGGATGTCTGGCTAGAAGCTTCTTACAACCCCATTTTGTGTGTGCAAGGCAAACCCTACAAAGTGGTGCAATACGCGACGGATGTTACAGAACAAAAAATCAGAAATGCTGATTTTGAAGGTCAAATCGATGCCATTGGTAAATCGCAAGGTGTGATTGAGCTAAGTCTGGATGGAAGCGTACTTAAAGCGAATGAAATTTATCTGAACATGTTAGGTTATTCCGCAAATGAGCTAATTGGTAAGCATGTGAGCATGGTGTTAGATCCGACTTTTGCTAAAAGTGAAGCCTATGCAACGCTATGGAATAAATTAGTACAAGGCGGCACTGATGCCGGCCAATACAAACGCATTGCCAAAGGCGGCCGCGAAGTATGGATTCAAGCTTCTTACAACCCGATTAATGATTTGAATGGCAAGCCATACAAAATTGTGAATTACACAATCGACATCACCGAGCAAAAACTGCAAGCCGCTGATAATGCGGGTCAAATTTCAGCTATCAACAAAACTCAAGGTGTGATTGAGTTTGATCTCACTGGCAAAATCACCGCTGTGAACGGTAACTTTGCCAATGTCACTGGTTATAGTGAAAAGGAGATTGTTGGCAATCACCACAGCATGTTTGTGGACTCAACCTATAAATCCGGTCATGAATACAAAGCATTCTGGGAAAAACTTGTTCGTGGTGAAGCTGAAATTGGTCAATTCAAACGCATAGGCAAAGGTGGCGAGGAGGTTTGGCTGCAAGCGAGCTATAACCCGATTATGGATATGAATGGCAAGCCATTTAAAGTGGTGGAATACACTACAGATATTACCGAGCAACATAACAACGCAGCTATCCTGGAATCTGCAGTAGAAGAAACCCAAGGCATTATTGAAGGTGCAAAATCCGGTGATTTAACCAGCCGTGTTTCATTAGAAGGCAAAACTGGCGCTATTGCCAGCTTGTGTGATGGTGTGAATGCGCTCATGGACAAAATGACTGAAGTCATTGTTCAGGTAAGAGAGGCGGGTGAAACTATCAATACTGCTGCAGGTGAAATCTCTTCAGGCAATACTGATTTATCGGTACGTACTGAACAGCAAGCCTCAAGTCTGGAAAAAACCGCATCAAGCATGGAAGAGCTAGCCGGCACTGTTAAACAAAATGCAGAAAACGCCAAACAAGCCAACCAGCTGGCAGCAACAGCCTCAGGCGTAGCAGTAAAAGGTGGCGAAGTTGTAGGACAAGTCGTCAACACCATGAGTGCCATTAACCAAAGCGCCCGAAAAATTGAAGACATTATTTCAGTCATTGATGGCATTGCCTTCCAAACCAATATTCTCGCCTTAAACGCAGCGGTAGAGGCCGCCCGCGCAGGCGAACAAGGTCGCGGTTTTGCCGTGGTAGCGGGTGAAGTGCGTAACCTTGCTCAACGCTCCGCCGGTGCAGCTAAGGAGATTAAGGAACTCATTACCGATTCTGTCAGCAAAACCACCGAAGGCACTGTTCAAGTAGAAAATGCGGGCAGGACCATGCAAGAAATTGTGTCGTCAGTACAGCGCGTGACTGACATTATGAGTGAAATCACAGCGGCATCGGTTGAGCAAAGCGCAGGCATTGATCAGGTAAATGATGCGATTACCAGTATGGATGAAGTCACCCAACAAAATGCCGCCTTGGTTGAAGAAGCGGCAGCGGCAGCAGAGTCATTAGTTGATCAAGCCGTGGGCCTGATAGAAGTTGTGAGTGCATTTAAATTGCANNCGACACACTCACTGCAAGTAAATCAACATCACGCTCATCTATAAGCCGTCAACCTGTACGCCTTGCGTCAAGCCCGGCACCAGCCAGGGTGGCGGCCAAAGTGACGGCTAGAACAGGCACAGACGATAACGAATGGGAAGAATTTTAATAACACTACTGTCATTCTGACGAAGGTCAGAATCTTGGGAGTAGGGAGTAGATGTTGAATGAGTGCGAGATGCTGAATCAAGTTCAGCATGACATTAAAAAAGGATTTGAAATGAAAATAAATATGCCTGTTACGCAGCATGAAGTCGAGTTAAAGGACACATCACAAATTGTATCCAAAACCGACTTAAAAGGCCAAATCACTTTTGTTAACCGTGAGTTCGTAGAAGTCAGCGGGTTCACGGAAGCTGAATTGATTGGTCAGAGCCACAATATAGTGCGCCATCCAGATATGCCACCAGAGGCTTTTGCTGATTTGTGGAATACCGTGAAAACCGGCAAGCCCTGGATTGGTATTGTAAAAAACCGTTGCAAGAACGGTGATTACTATTGGGTGGAGGCTGTCGTTTCGCCAATTAGGGAGGGCGGCCAGATTTCGGGGTTTATTTCCGTACGGAAAAAAGCGACGCGTCAGCAGATTGAAGGCGCCATGAGGTTTCACCGTGTCCTCAAAGAAGGACAGAGTTGGGCGCAGTCCGTGTTGGGGAAATTTCGCAGCTTCAAGCGCATTTTTAGCCTGCGTGACAGAATAATTTCCATTTTTACGGTGGTGGCATTGACTAGTTTATCTCTCGGAATTATCGGAATAAAAGGCATTGAAGATACTAACAATGCGGTACAAACTATTTATCAAGATCGTGTGGTGCCGTTACAGCAACTTAAAGTCGTTGCCGATATGTATGCGGTAAATATCGTCGATACATCACATAAAGTACGTAATGGCAACCTATCCTGGGCGCAGGGCGAGGCTAATGTCAATAACGCATTAACAGAGGTAGATAAGCAGTGGAAGGCCTATACAAGCACTTATCTTGTGCCGGAAGAAAAAAATCTGATTGCGGAGATTGGGCCATTGTTTGCCAAAGCTGATGCAGCAACGGACACGTTGAAAAAAATATTGCGCGCGCATGATGAAAAACGTCTGGCTGTTTTTACCAGTTCAGAGCTCTATCCAGCCATTGACCCGATATCAGATAAAATCACTGCGCTGATTAACCTGCAACTCAAAGTTTCGGCCGATGTGTATGCGGATGCTGCAGCCGATTATAAGCTGCACAGCAGAGGTGCTTTCGCTTTCCTTTTGATTGGTTTGGGTTTAACCGCTCTGCTAGGTTGGTTGCTTTATCAAGCGATTATGCCGCGTGTTGGTGATGCCGTCAGGTATTTGTTGGCAAGTGCGCAAGGGATAGATCATGAGTCTGTGCGGCGCACCGGGCATCGCGATGAATTGACCGATGTAATGGATTCTTACCGGGCATTAAAAACGCGGTTAGATTTTGATCATGTTGAAACATTGAACGGCATCAATCGTATCAGATCAGCATTAGATAATGCATCTATGGCGGTGACTATTTCTAACGAACATAATCTCTTGATCTATATGAATAAAGGTGCCAAGGTATTGTTCCAGAATATGGCTGCAGGCATCGCAATACATCACCCCGGTTTTTCTGTGGATAAAATGATGGGCACAAAAGTAGGGCAGTATCTTGAAAATGATGCCGACCGCGAGAATTTCGCGCTGGAACTGAGTGCGCCAAAACAAATGAATACCATCAATGTGGGGCGTCATCTCGAACTTATTCTTAACCCTGTATACGATGAAGATGACGGTCGTTATCTAGGTCGTATGACGCAGTGGAATGACCGCACTGCAGAGGTGGTAGCAGAACGACAAGTGTCTGAATTGATAGATCAAACGGTTGCAGGTAATTTGAAGCAACGCATTGATGCTTCAACCTTACCGCAAGGCTTTTTACGTGATATCAGTGAAGGCACTAATCGCCTGTTAGAGGCTGTAATTGGCCCGCTGAATATGGCTGCCACTTATGTGGATGACCTTTCTAAAGGGGTTATTCCTGCTGAGATTACTGCCAGCTACAACGGTGATTTCAATATTATTAAAAACAACCTGAATGCATGTGGACATGCCATCAAGGCGCTGGTAGCCGATGGTAATATGCTGGCACAGGCTGCCGAGGCAGGCATGCTGACGACACGCGCAGATGGTACCAAACATTTGGGCGAATATCGTAAGGTGATTGAAGGCCTTAACGCGACTCTGGATGCTATTGTGACGCCACTGAATATGGCAGCTAATAATCTGGAAAGTATTGCACGTGGCGATATTCCAGCCAAGATTACTGATAGCTATAACGGCGATTTCAACAATATCAAGGATAATTTGAATACTTGTATTGATGCGGTGAATGCATTGGTGGGCGATGGGCAGATGCTTGCAGACGCCGCCCATGAAGGCCGCGTTTCTGTACGTGCGGATGCGAGCCGGCACCAAGGTGACTTCCGCAAGATAGTAGAAGGCATGAATGAAACGCTGGAAATGGTCGTCGGCCCGATTGCCACGGTCAAA
>CXWL01014464.1_pt1 | contig 10891 bp, 7 predicted proteins | sample 590931 | NCBI WGS metagenome assembly CXWL01 (sample SAMEA3498368, study PRJEB10139) | groundwater metagenome | biome: water well; material: biofilm material | place: Germany | collected 2015-04-27 | reverse complement strand
AGCCACGGCGGATAGCAAAGCGCTTGCGGTGAACTATATAGTCGATCAAATGGCTGCCGGACAAACCTTCGGCGCAATGATAGCATGGGCTATTACTGCACTGGATGGCATCGATCATGCCGATCCTGTCTGGGGCAATGCGGCGGCGTTATTTGATAACCGGATTGAAGTCTCCCGCTATTACTCTGTTGACAGGGCGGGTATCGCCACAGACTTGGCCATCCTGCAAAATATTCTGACTGGTGTCACCGCAGACGTTGCCACCATCGCTATTGCCAAGGCCGCGATTGACATCCTCACGCTTATTTCTGTCATCAATCTGTCCAGCCTCGATGGCAGCAACGGTTTTCGCCTGGATGGGATGGAGGAGGGTGACGCTTCGGGCTTTTCGGTCAGCAGCGCGGGGGACATCAACGGTGATGGTTTTGATGATGTGATTGTCGGCGCCTTCGGGGCCGCTCCGAACGGCTCCGGCTCCGGTGCCAGTTACGTGGTGCTTGGCAAGGCTTCGGATTTTAGCGCCACGCTGGACTTATCCAGCCTCGACGGTAGTACTGGCTTCCGCCTGGATGGGGTGGCGGCGTATGACGAGTCAGGCTATTCGGTCAGCAGCGCGGGGGACATTAACGGTGATGGGTTTGATGATTTGATTGTTGGTGCCCCTAATGCCGGTCCGAACGGCAGCTACTCCGGAGCCAGCTACGTAGTGTTCGGCAAGGCCTCGGATTTTAGTGCTACGCTGGCTCTATCCGGTTTGGATGGCAACACTGGTTTTCGCCTGGATGGGGTGGCATATGACAGATCGGGCTATTCGGTCAGCAGCGCGGGGGACGTCAACGGTGATGGTTTTGATGATTTGTTTGTTGGCGCCCCCAATGCCGGGCCGAACGACAGCTACGCCGGTGCCAGCTACGTGGTGTTCGGCAAGGCCTCGGGTTTTAGTGCCACGCTGGATTTATCCAGCCTCGATGGTAGCACTGGCTTTCGCCTGGATGGGGCGGCGGCAGGTGATGGAGCAGGTGTTTCAGTCAGTAGCGCGGGGGATGTCAATGGTGACGGTTTTGATGATTTGATGGTCGGCGCCCACTGGGCTGACCCGAACGACCCCGGCTTTCTTTCTGGCTCCAGTTACGTGGTGTTCGGCAGTGCGTCGGGTTTCAGCGCAACGCTGGATTTATCCAGCCTGGATGGCAGCAATGGTTTTCGCCTGGATGGGGTGGCGGCGAATGACGTCTCGGGCCATTCGGTCAGCAGTGCGGGTGATGTCAATGGCGACGGTTTTGATGATTTGATAGTCGGTGCCTACGGGGCTGAGCCGAATGGCAGCTACTCCGGCGCCAGTTACGTGGTGTTCGGCAAGGCCTTGGGTTTTAGTGCTACGCTGGCATTATCCAGCCTCGACGGCAGCACCGGCTTCCGCCTGGATGGGGCGGCAGGTGACGAGTCGGGCTATTCGGTCAGCGGCGCGGGGGACGTTAACGGCGATGGTTTTGATGATGTGATAGTCGGTGCCCTCAATGCCAGTCCGAACGGCAGCCACTCCGGCACCAGCTACGTGGTGTTCGGCAAGGCCTCGGGTTTTAGTGCTACGCTGGCTCTGTCCAGCCTCAACGTCAACACCGGCTTTCGCCTGGATGGGGTGGCGGCACGAGACTATTCGGGCCATTCGGTCAGCAGTGCGGGTGATGTTAACGGTGACGGTTTTGATGATTTGTTTGTTGGCGCCCCGGTGGCTGACTCGAGCGGTAGTGGCTCCGGTTCCAGCTACGTGGTGTTCGGTGGCAATTTTACTGGAGCGGTGACCTATATGGGCACATCCGGGGATGACAGCCTTAATGCCGGCACCACTGCAGCAGAACGCTTCGTGGCCGGCGACGGCAACGACACGATGACCGGTGGGGGAGGTGCAGATGTATTCCATGGCGGTGCAGGCAATGACACCATCACGGTATCCGACCTTGGCTTCCAGTTAGTGGACGGCGGCGCAGGCAGCGATACCCTGGCCTTGACCGACAGCGGACTGAACCTGAATCTGGCCAGCGTCCGCAGCAAGATCAGCGATATTGAAACCATCAACCTGACCGGCAGCGGTAACAATACGCTGACTTTAACCGCATTGGATTTGCTCAATCTGTCGGACACCAGCAATACCTTGAAAGCGGATGGCAACGCGGGGGATAGTATCGTTGGACTCAGTAGCGGCTGGACGGATGGCGGTATTAATGGCGACTACCATACCTACACCCAGGATGCGGCGGTGCTGCTGGTTGGGGTGGCTGTGAGTACGGATTTTGTCTAGGAGGCCGTCCGGGAATAGCAGTAATTCTACTGCGGGAAAGCTATTCTGGATCTGTTTCCTGATCATTTCCGTCAAATAGAATAACTGTTCGTCTCACATGTTTACTTTAGCAAAAATTATTCTGCCAGTCTTGCCCCTGCCCAGTTTGCGGATGCCTTTGTCGATGACCTGGCAGGTAATCGTGCTTCCACTGCTGATAAAGCCTGGGCAACCGGCTATATTGTCAACAGAATGGCTGCTGGCGCTACCCAGGCCGAATTGATCGCAGAGCTTACGCAGGCCCTTTCTTCCGTTTCCGCTTCAAACCCGGAGTGGGGGGGAGCAGCCTTGTACTACAACACCGGCAATGCGACTAAAATTGTAGATAACTTGGTGGGGGATTCAGCCACGGCGGATAGCAAAGCGCTTGCGGTGAACTATATAGTCGATCAAATGGCTGCCGGACAGACCTTCGGCGCAATGATAGCGTGGGCTATTACTGCACTGGATGGCATCGATCATGCCGATCCTGTCTGGGGCAATGCGGCGGCGTTATTTGATAACCGGATTGAAGTCTCCCGCTATTACTCTGTTGACAGGGCGGGTATCGCCGCAGACCTGGCCATCCTGCAAAATATTCTGACCGGCGTCACCGCAGACGTTGCCACCATCGCCATTGCCAAGGCCGCGATTGACATCCTCACGCTTATTTCTGTCATCAATCTGTCCAGCCTCGATGGCAGCAACGGTTTTCGCCTGGATGGGATGGAGGAGGGTGACGCTTCGGGCTTTTCGGTCAGCAGAGCGGGGGACATCAACGGTGATGGTTTTGATGATGTGATTGTCGGCGCCTTCGGGGCTGCTCCGAACGGCTCCGGCTCCGGTGCCAGTTACGTGGTGCTTGGCAAGGCTTCGGATTTTAGCGCCACGCTGGCCTTATCCAACCTCGACAGCAATAGCGGTTTTCTCCTGGATGGAGTTGTGGCGGGTGATTTTTCAGGCTTTCCAGTTAGCAGCGCGGGGGATGTCAATGGCGATGGGTTTGATGATGTGATTGTTGGCGCCTATGGAGCTGATCCGAACGGCAGTTACTCCGGCTCCAGTTATGTAGTGTTTGGCGGCAACTTTACTGCTGCGGTGACCTCTCTCGGCACATCCGGGGCGGATAAACTCAAGGGTAGCGCGGCGGTAGACCGGTTTGTGGCTGGTGATGGCAACGATACGTTGATCGGCCGTGGTGGTGCAGATGTGTTCCATGGCGGTGCGGGTGATGACACGATCGAAATACGCGATCTTAACTTCCAGTTAATAGACGGCGGCGCCGGAAACGACACTCTGGACTTGGCCGGCAGACACTTGGATCTGAATCTGACTAGTAGTGCTCATGGCAAGATCAGCGACATCGAGGCCATCAATATGACTGGGCATGGTCACAATACGCTGACTTTAACTGCATTGGACTCGCTTAACCTGTCGAGTACCAGCAATACCTTGAAAGTGGATGGCAATAGGAATGATAATGCCGTTGGTCTGAGTAGCGGCTGGACGGATGGCGGCATTGATGACGGCTACCACACCTTTACGCAGGGCGCGGCAGTGCTGCTGGTCGGAATTAATGTGGCGACGGATTTTGCTTAGAAGAACGCTGAATAACTGTCATTTCGAGCACAGTGAGAAAGCTATATTGTTGATTTATTAAGATTCCTCACTGCGTTCGGAATGACAAATACGGGTTATTCAGAGATCCGCAGTAATTTAACGAAGCTCTGAACAAGCTGATTACGTTCACGGTTCGATAAATTCACTTTGAGCGTAAGGTAACTCACAAAAAAATACCCCCCATTTCCCTGGAATGCCAAGTATTTTGTAACTCTTTTGACTTTGCATACAACCGGAACCAGAGTGTGGCGAAAGCAAGAATGTTAAACAGCGCTGAAGATTTGCCAGTAAGCAGCATCAAATATAACCAGGTAAAATTTCTCTAACATTGTTTATTTATGTAATTCATTTGTAGACTGAAAAGAATGGATGTTGAAAGTGGTAACTTTTGTACACTGATTTACACCAGAGAAAGAGAATAAGGTAACTCTTGCTCATTTATTCAATTCGCAGACAATGTAACACCAATGCCGACAGCGGCGTTGACCAGCGCCTGATCAAGCGTGGCGAGAGGTAAGTTCAGTCGCTGTGCCAACTCTAGATAGGCGGCATCATAGAGAGCCAGCTTACAGTAGTCGGCGAGATGCAACGTGGTGCTCCATGCTTGATGATCGGTTTCTGAGTCAACCACAATGGACAATGCAGCCAAGTCCGCGAGCGAAGCATCTCGGAATTCCGCATCGATTCTACCACGCCGCACCGCCATTTGTAGCGCATTGGCGACTTCTAAACGCCAGAGTGACGGAACTGTCGCTCCTATCTCAGTTACTTGGAGTAACACATTGGTAGCTTGATCCGAATTTTCATCTTCGAACAGCCAGGCTAGAGCCATCGAACTGTCAAGAACGAGGCTCATGGACGACCTTCATTAATTAAGTCCTTAATTTTGAGGCCGCCAAGTGTGATGCCAATTCTTCGGACTGCAATATTGACAGCAGCTTGCCGCGCTTTGGCACGATCAAAACCAGATGCGGCGGAAGTCATTCGTGCCACAGCTTTGCCGTGCCGGGTAATCAATACTTCCTCGCCACTTTCAACCCAGTCGAGTAAAGTTCCAAATTTATTTTTGGCCTCAAAAGCTCCAATCTCTTTCATAAAACTTCTCCTATATAAGCTAGATTCAGTCTAGTTTATATATCATAAATTCCTTTCTGATACCAGAATAAAATTACCGAATTTTCCATAATCTCTCTTACGAGGGTAATGCGCAAAATCGACGCCTAGCCAAACTTGCCGTTTGTCTACAAATGTGAAAGATAAGTCGGATGATCGAAAGATTCAATTCTTGGTTCACTTTTTTATGAAAAAATGTAAGAAAAAAATGAAAAAAATGAAATGAAAAAAATGGGACGCTACCCTTTATTATTCATTATTTCATTTGCGTTTTGCGTTTGAAAACGACAGGCAAATCCTGTACTCTGACATTTGTTGAGTTTCATTGACATTATCAGGAGAACGAAATGAGCCAAATAACCGCAAGACTACCGGACGAGTTGGTCACTGCGCTTGATGAAGCTGCATCAAAATTGCGCCGGACACGTGCCGAAGTGGTCAGGCAGGCTGTTGAATATTATCTGGATGATTTCGAGGACATCTCTCGCGCCATGGAAGTATTGCGTGATCCGGCGGATCCAATCCTGGATTGGGAAACCGTAAAGCATGACCTGCTCCGTCAGTATTAAGCAAAGCGCAGAAGGCGTTAAAGAACATAGCCCTTGATGACCGATCACGCATCATCGACGCCATTGATCGACTCAAGACAAACCCTTCGGTGGGAGGTGTACTAACCCGGATATTGCATGAATTGCACACGCCCTCACTTGTCTCTTGATTCCACAAGGGGTTTATCTCAGCCGGGTGTATGAATAACTACACCGCTTCTTCGAAAAATCCCTTGTGAAACCAATATCATGCGTGATCATCGTGCGAATTCATGCAATATCCGGGCTAAAGGGTGAATTCTCCGGGCTGTGCCGGATTCGCGTGGGTTCCTATCGCGTGGTATACGAAGTGCAGGGTCAGAAGCTGATCGTACTTATCGTCCGCATCGGCCATCGCCGCGCGAGATTTGTCGGTAAATCAGGAGCCCGGGAAAGATGATCGTAGCAGGAATGCCGATTACCAGAAAAATAAGGGTAGCGTCCCATTTTCCAATGATGGTACGACCAATAAACGGGGTTTTGTTGCGACGCAAATTCAGATTGAAGACCGGTTGATGCGGCAAATCAAAAAAGTCGACCATATTTTTTAACACCGCTTCCTGTTTCAGCGCCACATCAACATCAATAAAAAACACCCGGTCTTGCCAGTGATTATCTCGAATCAGTTGCATCGCCCGGTGCTCGATCTCCAGCCACTGCAGCACATAAAACTGAAAGCGGCTGAGTGTCGGCGGGTAGTAATGAAACAAGGCTTCATGGCCGGTTAACGCCCAGCGAAACAAGCACGCGCCGGTATCGCTTGTATATTCGGCAAACGGAAAATGTACCTTGCGTATCATCTGTTCACGCACATATTCACTTTTTGCCACCAGCAACGGATTGCGCGCCAGATGGATAAAGCCGGGATTGTGCAATAAGGCTCCGGCGTGGCGATTAAACGCCTTGAGGAAAGCATGATTCGACTCAAAATAAAACGGCGTCTTGCGGCTCGCGATAAAACGGCATTTGCGCTCCAGAGCCGGCAATAATGCACGGTCGTCATGCAGCGTATTCCACGCAATCGGCTTGCCAAACAACGTGGAATTTCCTAGGGTCTGTTGACATTTGATAAAAACGCTTGCTGTATCAGTGGGTTACGAATTACCCTCACGATTGTAAGCGGTTGTTTTTAAATACCTATTTTTGAAATGTCAACAGACCCTAGCGTGAAATACGGCTCGTGCGTGCTGTAACACTGTGTGATGTTCTTGGCGAAGAAGTCAGCGAGATAGCTGGTGCCGGAACGGCCGCTGGCAAGGGTGAATAGTACAAGCTGAGTGTTGCGCATACACCCTTTCAGGAAGCTATCGCCTGCTCAACCACCACATTCGCCAGCTTTTTCTGCAATTGGCTGGCTTGCGTGATGCGGGATTTGAGCTGGTCGCAGAGGGTCATAAGTTCGTCTACTTTGGCGACGATGCGGTGTTGTTCTTCAATATTAAAAAGCGGAAGATTAAATGATTTAAGAATCCCAGATGGTATTTGTGGTTGTGCAGAACCAGAACGTTTTGCTTGCAGTTCATTGTCGAAAACAGGTGATTGCAAAAAAATCATAACAAATTCAGGTATTACATCAGAGCACTTAGGTCTTAGTATTAGCATACCGGAATTTATTCTGACACAATCATAGGGAACGCTATCATCGTATACCGCTATATTACCAAGAGTGCCACGGGTTGTAATTACAATATCCCCTCGTTTCATTAATCCCTGTCGCAGAGTCTCATGCTTTTCTTGTGTTATAAATTGAGTCTCGTCAAATAAGAATCCGTTCTTGCGTACATTCTTAGTACTCAGAAATAAGCAAAATCCTTTTTCCATATAGTCGTGTGATTTTGGATAGTTTGGTCCACGATCACCATCTATTAAATTAAACAAATCTTGGAGATAAACAGAAGGCTTTTTTGGAACAGAATCCGTTAGTTTTCCCATCACCGCCAGTTGCAGCAAGGATTGTTTGAGTGCGTCGATACTGGCTTCAGTGGTAAACAACGTATCGAAATGCGCAGCGATGCGCTGCCAGTTGACGTTGAAATCATCCGCGCTTTGCGATTGGGTCAGTGTGCCGAGCAGGTGGTTTACCAGTTTTTCGTGGGCTTCGGCAGCGTTGTTGTGCTGGGTTTCCAGTTGATCGCACAGCGCCATCAGTTCATCGACTTTGGCGACGATGCGGTGTTGTTCGGGGAGGGGTGGGAGTGGAATTAAGAATTTTTCTAAATCAGTAGCAGATAAATTTGGTTGAGCTGTTCCATTGTCATATTTCTTGATCATCCGAAAAGACAAAGGACTATCAAAGTAATCCACAAAATAATGATGGTTCAGATAAGGGTAAATCCTGATAATTACAAGCGAGGATGCAATAGCCCCCGTATCAAAGCCCTTAATAATTGCTGATTTACCTAAAGATCCCCTAAGGCAGTAAAGAATGTCATCATTAAAGAATTTCCCGCTCCTTAGCAAATCATATCGCTCTTGTGTTATGAATGTCATTTCATCACGATTTATGCGGCCATTTTCCAAATGCCCTGCATTAACAAATGGAATCCCTTTCTCTACTAAAACTGATTTATTCGGATAGTTTTTACTCCTATCCCCGTTTTCAAGGCGACAAAGATTTCCTAATTTCACCCACTGCCACCCTCTCGGCAATTCAAACGGCTTCTCCTCATCCGAAATCGGCGGCAATGGTTTGTCTTTCTTGATTTTTCCCTCAGCCATCAACCTAGCTTTTTCAACCTGTATCCGCTTCAACAATTCATCAGCCGGCTCATCATTCGGATCTTGCGGCACCAATTTGCCGCGCACGGCCAGTTCCAGAATCAGTTCTCGTAGTTTCTTGATGCCATATACGCTGGTGCCATTGCCGCTACTGCGGCCACGGCCTGATTTCTTTTCTGTTTCGGCGGTGGTCCAGATTTCTAGGTGAGTGGTTAATAGTTGAGTCTGAATCCCCCCTAGCCCCCCTTTTTCAAAGGGGGGGATGCGGATGGTAGTTGGTGTGGGTGCTTCAGCATTTTGCTTTTTGTCAGAAGCAACTCCCGGAGTTTCAGCGCTCATACTCCACCCCCCTTTGAAAAAGGGGGGGGCAGGGGGGATTTGTTTCTCCACCGCCTCAAAAATCACCTGCATCACTGCATCCAATTCCTGCATAACCTGCCGGTTATCAAACCGTAATACCAACAAACCCAATGATTCCAGCGCCCGGTCTCGTTCCGCATCGCTGGCTTGGTGATCCGGTTCAAAATGTTGCGAGCCGTCCAGTTCGATGACGAGATTGGCTGCTGCGCAATAAAAGTCGACGATGTAGTTGGCCAAGGGCTTCTGGCGATAAAATTGCACGCCCAGAATTTGCTTGCGGCGTAGTTTTGACCAGAGGCGTTGTTCGGCGTCGGTCAGGTTGCTGCGCAAGGTTCTGGAAAAGGGTTTTAGGATTGGTTTGTAGGGTTGCATCATTTTTCCTGCTTCTCATTGAATCCCCCCTGCCCGCCTTTTTCTAAGGGGGGTGGTTGCTTGTCTGGGTTGATGGATTTAGGGATTAATGCTGCGTCTAGTATATTTTTTAACTGGCTGCGCAGTGCAGTAATGTCATTTTGCATGACGTGATATTGCGCCAGCAGCACGTTCGGGTCATGGATTTCCTGTTCGCTGATGTGCGGGTTTTTGCAGTCGAGGTTGTAGTTGCGTGCTTGGATGTCTTCCAGGCTGACTTTCCAGGTAAATTGATTGGCTTCGCGGTGCTTGAAGCCGTCGGCCTCAATTCCCCACCAGGCCGCTTCGGCGTCGAATTCTTCGATTTTCATCGGTTTGGTTTTGTTGTAACTTTTTACACCGGGCGGGTATGGGTGCTCGTAAAACCAGATGTGCTGGGTCGGTGTGCCTTTGCTGAAAAACAGCAAGTTGGTTTTGATGCCGGTGTAGGGGCTGAACACGCCGTTGGGCAGGCGCACGATGGTGTGCAGGTTGCATTCTTGCAGCAGTTTTTCCTTGATGCGCGTTTTAATGCCTTCACCAAACAGGAAGCCATCGGGCAGAACCAGTGCGGCGCGGCCGCCGGTCTTGAGCAGTTGCATAATCAACACTAAAAACAGATCGGCGGTTTCTCGGGTGCGGAATGCCGCCGGGAAGTTGGTTTCGATGCCGTCTTCTTCCATGCCGCCAAACGGTGGATTGGTGATCACTACATCGACGCGTTCTTTCGGTGTCCAACTGATGAGCGGGCGCGCCAGCGAGTTGTCGTGGCGGATGTTGTTCGGCACATCGATGCCATGCAGGATCATGTTGGTGGTGCACAGCAAGTGCGGCAGCGGTTTTTTCTCGATGCCGAAAATACTGGCCTGGAGTTGCGCTTCATCGTCCACCGTTTTTACATCGTGTTTGCGCATGTGTTCAATCGAGCAAGATAGAAAACCACCGGTACCGCAGGCCGGGTCCATGATTTTTTCGCCAAGGCTCGGGTTGACCATGCGCACCATGAATTCGGTGACCGCGCGCGGGGTGTAAAACTCGCCGGCATTGCCAGCCGCCTGCAAATCGCGCAGCAACTGTTCGTACATATCGCCGAACAGGTGGCGTTCCTGCGCTTTGTTGAAATCGACGCCTTCCTGAATCTTGTTGATCACTTGCCGGATCAACTGGCCGGATTTCATGTGGTTGTAAGAGTCTTCAAACACCGAGCGGATTACATAAGCGCGCTGGTCGCCGCCTTTGGCTTCGAGTTGCTGCAAACCGGGAAACAGATCATTATCGAGAAACTGCTTGAGGGCGTCGCCGGTCATGCCTTCGGCATCCGCCGCCCAGTTGCGCCAACGGTATTGCTCCGGCAACGGGGACTGGTAATCGTCTTGCAGCAGCTCCCACTCTCTTTCGCGGTCGTCAAAGATTTTCAGGAACAACATCCATACCAACTGGCTCAGGCGCTGCGCGTCACCGTCGACGCCGACGTCTTTGCGCATGATGTCCTGAATGGATTTAATGGTGGCGGAAATGCTCATCGGTTGAATTTTGTATTAATCCTATTAATCAGGCGTAGAGATTGTCTTCCAGTTCGTGCAGCGCAGCCAGATAGGCGGATTTGCCGCCGAAGACGGATACCAGTTCGCTGGCCGTGCCTATGTCTTTGAACGGGTCGAGCGTGAGGATTTTGATGTCTTCGATGTTTTCAATGCCGGTATCGGCGTATTTTTCCAGCAGACTTTCCAGAACCTGGCGTGCTTGTTCGCTGTACTTGGCAAAGTAGTTGCGCTTTTTCACTTGC
>CXWL01011449.1_pt1 | contig 10891 bp, 11 predicted proteins | sample 590931 | NCBI WGS metagenome assembly CXWL01 (sample SAMEA3498368, study PRJEB10139) | groundwater metagenome | biome: water well; material: biofilm material | place: Germany | collected 2015-04-27 | reverse complement strand
ATTTTCGTGTATCCCATGGTGATAATTAATGTTTAGGCTGATGGCGTCATGATGGTGCGTTGGGATTCTGGAAAGTTTTAACCAAGCTCCCCCGGGCGGAAACTAATCAGCAGCGCTGTGCTGGGTACATAAGATTGCTAAAAGCCATGCAATTCAAGATTAAAGAAGCACATGCATAAATCGGGTAACTAAAAACTCGAGGGGAAGCTCGGGCATTAAATTTGTTAACGCTACTAATAGTTTTTTGTAAAAGACGAAGAAATTGACGTTTATGACCCAAGAAGGTATAGTGACGGCTTTCTCGGGGTGTAGCGTAGTCTGGTAGCGCGCCTGGTTTGGGACCAGGATGTCGGGAGTTCGAATCTCTCCACCCCGACCAGTTTTTCAAAGCCTTAGTATTTAGGAAAGCTCGACTTAGTGCCCGTAGCTCAACCGGATAGAGCACCAGCCTTCTAAGCTGGGGGTTACAGGTTCGATTCCTGTCGGGCACGCCATAAAGGCAATATCTAAATTAATTATTCATTTGCCAATACAAGCGATTTTTTCGTTTCTTATGGTGGCTGTAGCTCAGTTGGTAGAGTCCCGGATTGTGATTCCGGTTGTCGTGGGTTCGAGTCCCATCAGCCACCCCACATTGTACATTGTAGAAACTAAGGTTCATAAAGGCCCTTTATCCTTTATAAAAGGGAACAAAGTGTTATGCATATTTGTATCTCGAGCCTTTTATTCAATTTTCGTATAATTTATAGCTGTGACGAAGTATAAAAATCTTTCTTTGTAAGATAAAATAACCAGTTAAATTTATTCTCAAGAAAGTTTGCTATATCCTTAACATCATTATTAAAACTTGTTTGAACGTTGTTGTCGAATTGTTAACGCTATTATTAATTAAATGTATATGAATTGAACAATAATAACTTGTTATATAATACTATTTTTTTACTATTAAATTCTTTTTCAACATTGGATCAAAATTAGGAGCCTAAGAATTATGTCGCAAGAGTTGCAAATAAAGCATATAACTTCCTATGAACCAGAGGCGGGTGAAGAGTACATGAGTGCTCGGCAGTTGATGTATTTTCGCAAGATGCTGGAAGATATGAAGACTGAGCTCAGTAATGATATTGATCGCGCTGTGCATACGATGCAAGATGAAGCAACTGTATTTGCCGATCCCAATGATCGGGCTAGTCAGGAATCGGATATGACACTTGAACTGCGCAGTCGCGACCGAGAAAGAAAGCTTATTAAAAAGATCGACGAAATTATTGGTAAGATAGAATCAGGCGATTATGGCTATTGTGAAAGTTGTGGAATTGAAATCGGTCTTAGGAGGCTTGAGGCGAGGCCGACTGCCACCTTATGCATCGACTGTAAAACACTCGATGAAATAAGAGAGAGGCAGATCGCAAAATAATTAATTAGAAGTCTTCTAAGGCCTGTATGATTACGATTCTTTGATTTCAGATTCTGAATCCACAGCGGTTTCCGGTAGGATTACTTTCATACTCAAACGCAATCTTCCTTTATCATCTGCTTCCAATACCTTAACGCGAATTTGCTGTCCTTCGCTCAAGTGATCAGAAACATTGTTAACGTGTTCATTTGCGATTTGGGAAATGTGTAAAAGTCCATCTTTTCCGGGGAGGATGCTAACAATGGCGCCAAAATCGAGTAATTTTAGAACAGTTCCATCATAAATCTTTCCAACTTCAACCTCTGCAGTGATGTCTTGAATTTTCTTTTTAGCAAGCTCCCCACCTTCTGCATTAACGCAGGCGATAGTGACTTCTCCGTTATCACTGATATCGATTGTAGTATTGGTTTCTTCAGTCAGTGCACGAATAATCGCTCCGCCTTTACCAATAACGTCGCGAATTTTTTCTGGGTTGATTTTAATTTTAATGATACGTGGTGCATGGGCTGAAATATCTTCACGTGTTGATGGTAAAGCTTGCTTCATGATTTGTAATATATGTATACGACCTTCTTGTGCTTGTATCAGGGCAGCATGCATGATTTCTTTGGTAATGCCTTGTATTTTGATATCCATTTGTAGCGCGGTAATACCTTTTTCCGTACCGGCAACTTTAAAATCCATATCACCTAAATGATCTTCATCACCCAAGATATCTGTGAGTACTGCAAAACGGTTGCCCTCTTTAATGAGTCCCATTGCAATACCTGCAACATGCGCCTTAAGCGGTACACCGGCATCCATTAATGCAAGACATCCGCCACAAACTGAAGCCATTGAACTAGAACCATTCGATTCGGTAATTTCTGATACAACGCGCAACGAATAACCAAATTCTTCTGGTGAGGGTAAAACTGCTACAAGCGCACGTTTTGCAAGGCGCCCATGGCCAATTTCTCGGCGTTTTGGGGTTCCGACTCGACCTATTTCACCGGTGGCAAATGGTGGCATATTGTAGTGCAGCATAAAGCGATCATTATAATCACCTTGTAAGGAATCAATTTTTTGTTCATCACGAGCTGTTCCTAATGTGGCTACTGCAAGCGCTTGTGTTTCTCCTCGAGTGAATAATGCTGAACCGTGTGTGCGTGGTAATACGCCATTACGGATTGTTATAGTTCTAACATTGCGAGTACCACGCCCATCAATACGAGGCTCACCATCTAAAATTTGGTTGCGGACAATTTTTGATTCGAGTGCAAAAAAAGCTTCTTTGAAAACTTGTATACTAGGTTGATTCTCCGTGCCAATTCCTAATTCTTCTGCTACACGTTGACTAATTGCTTCAATGGCTTCCGAGCGAGTTTGTTTTTGTTTTATTTTGAAAGCTTGCCGTAAATCATTTTCAACCATACCCGCTAATTTCTCTTGAAAAGCGGTGTCTTTCTCTGGTGGAGTCCAATCCCAAGCAGTTACTCCCGCTTCATCTGCAAATTCATTGATGGCATTAATGACACTCTGCATTTGTTCGTGTCCAAAAGTTACTGCACCCAGCATAACTTCTTCAGACAATTCCATGGCTTCGGATTCAACCATTAAAACTGCTTGCTGCGTACCAGCTACAACAAGATTTAGTTGCGTATCTTTGAGTTCAGAGGTTGCAGGATTGAGCACATATTGATTATTAATGTAACCTACGCGTGCTGCTCCTAACGGGCCATCAAATGGTATCCCCGAGAGTATAAGTGCGGCTGAAGTTCCAATAATGGACGGAATGTCTGGATCGACTTCAGTATCGGATGATAAGACGGTAGCAACAATTTGTACTTCGTTATAGAAGCCTTCAGGAAAAAGAGGACGAATAGGGCGATCAATCAACCGGGAAGTCAGCGTTTCTTTTTCCGACGGACGGCCTTCGCGCTTAAAGAAGCTTCCAGGTATTCTGCCTGCAGCATAGAACTTTTCTTGATAGTCAACAGTTAATGGAAAAAAATCTTGTTCTGGTTTTGTGTTCTTTGCACCGACAACGGTTACGAGTACAACGGTATCATCCATCGTAACAACAACTGCACCATGTGCTTGTCTCGCAATTTCACCTGTTTCTAATGTAAGTTGATGACGTCCGTAGGTAATACTCTTTTTGATAGATTTCAATTAACAATCCTTTTTATTGAATGCTCTGAGTGATGGTGCATTAAGCCATTGAATAGCAAAACCGTCGTTACTGAAAAGAACAAGTCTTTTAATTCGCTGTTTGCTTGGTTAAATAGGTTGATTCATATAAAAACTTACTTACGCAAACCAAGGCGCTCAATCAAAGTTTGATACGTGCCGGCATTGCTTTGCTTTAGGTAGTCCAGCAATTTTCGGCGTTTGCCAACCATACGTAATAGACCTCGGCGAGAGTGATGGTCTTTAGCATGAACTTTAAAATGCTCAATGAGATCATTGATTCGATTCGTTAAAAGTGCAACCTGAACCTCAGGAGATCCGGTATCACCATTAGCTCTTTGAAAATCTCGTACGATCTGGGCTTTTTGTTCAATTGTGATTGACATAATCAGTTGTTTCTCCAACATTACCAATATAAAGAAAAAACGGAATTTTACTCCTTAAAGTTACGCTTGTCCAAACCAGATCTAGTACGGGATCAAACATAATCCGACTTCAATGCAAATTATCATGACGAATCGATGTTATTAAACTTAAAAGTGCCAGAGTTACACCATAAATAAAAGATTTTTTATTTATGACCCGATGGATTGGTAAATTGATCATTTAGGATTTGAATATAATCATTGGCTTTGTTGATAACTTCATCGATNNGGCTGTGCTTTTATTAAATGCGTGTACATATTGCTTATATGTTTCATCATCGTTGCCTAATTCAAGTGACAATTTCTTAAGCATGCTATTGGCTGCGAAACGACGGATGGAGAAATGAATAATGATGACTGCAGTGAATAAAATTGTCGCAATTACCAGTGCAGAAGAATCACCTTGTATAATTTTGTCGCAGAACGCCTTAGCGGATTCCCATGATTCATTGATAGTAATACCAACGGCAGCCAGAATCGCTAACGTGCCAAAAGTAATACTATCGAGCAAAATGACCTTGCTTTTCCATTTTTTGAGCATGTCGGAAAGTTTAGGCACGATTTGATTCTTAATTCCTTTGGCTGTTTGCTCCAATTTTGCGACGATACGGTAAGAGCGTTCGACCTCGATCTGCTGGATACGTGTATTAATATCAGCCATATCTTCCGCGCGTTTTTTCTCAAAACGCTCTTTAACGCCTGGATTCGTGATGGGTACAGCAGCATCTAAATTATAGATGCGATAAAAGCGTCCGGCTACCAAACCAACTTCGGCCAAAGAACGCTGCCATGCCGAAACAACTTCTTCTGGATTGTCTTCTTTTGCAGTAACATCGATTTGATTCAGAATATAAAGAAATTTATTAGCGTCGGCTCGATTAACACTAGCCGAAACGAGATAAGCAAGTGTGTCTTGCATTGCTTTAGGTTCAGGATGCCGAGCGTCAAAGAAAACCAGCACTAAGTCAGATAAATTAATGATATGTTGCGTTAGGCGTAATGTAGATGCACGTTGATTATCCGCATCAAAGCCCGGGGAGTCGATCAATATTTTTCCGCGAATATTTTCTGACGGACAGGTTTTGAGTTGTAAATATGCATCAATACGTTCTTGGCCTGCCTCGGAAATTTCATCAATGCTTTTACTGATTTGAAAGAATGGAAAACGCGGATCAGCATCAAGGGCTATGCCGGGAAGGGTTTTGACCTCTTTGTGATGGCTATAGCAAATGACTGTAAACTTGTCATCAACAGCCTGGTTGCCAGTTCGCTGCAAGGGTAGATTCAGGTAAGAATTTATATAAGTCGATTTGCCGGCAGAAAACGTTCCCAATACCGCTATCATCGGCCACCAGGTCACATAGGTTGCATACGATTGATCTTTTTCGAGTAATCCCATGCTATGGCCGACCTCATCAATCTTTCTAAAGCTTTTGACCGCATTGGCTAAAGTCGGATTGTGAGAATATTCGTCTGCTAAGTGCTTTTGTAAGTTTTCCAAATGCTTGTTAATTTGCTCCGAGTTATATGACATGACCATCCCTTTTCATTTTTATAAGAAACTATTTGAAAAATATAAAGATATAGATATGATTTCTATAAGTTCTAAGTAACGAATTTTGATTATTGTAGAAAACTTTATTTCTCTGATTAGCACCGATCCAGCATGAAATAATATTATCATATCGTGCATGATGTCGAATGAATCTTAAATTTTGAGATTTTCTATTCTGAAAGTGTATTTGAGGGAAGTATTGATTCCAAGTTGATGATATCTACGAGGCAGGACAAGTTTATGGGAAAAAAGATAACGATCACTAATCTGTGGTTGAATTTTTCTGTATATAGAAGAAGAGGCTACTAATGGGTCGTTATATTGTGATTGGTTTCTTAACGGTTGCACCCTTGTGGGTCACATGGCTCGTATTTGATTTTCTATTGAAATTATTGGCGCGTATCGGAGATCCCTTGCTTAAAGGGATGGCGAGGGTAGTGCGACCTTTCTCAGATTTGACTGCAACTTGGTTACTCGATTCAAATTTTCAACATGCCGTGGCTGCCTTGTTAACCATAATCAGCTTCTATGGGATCGGTGTGCTGGCATCTTTTGTCATTGGTAAAAAAGTCATTAGCATTTATGAAAACATTTTGGCTCGATTACCATTGGTTCAAACGATTTATGGCGCTACAAAACGATTTTTGAATACCATTAGCCAACCACCTGTTACAGGACAGCGTGTTGTTTTAATCAGCTTTCCATCTTCTGAAATGAAGGCGGTTGGATTTATCACCAAGGTGATGGAAGATAAAGAAACCGGTAGAAAACTAGCAGCTGTCTACGTGCCGACATCCCCGAATCCAACCTCTGGCTACATTGAAATTTTGCCGATGGAAGATCTCGTTTTGACGGATTGGACCACTGAAGAAGCCATGACATTTGTTGTCACAGGAGGCACCAATGCGCCAGAGAGTGTGCACTACACCAAAAACAAACCTACACAACAATAGAAGCAGTATCGGCAATAGTAATCTTTGGATTGTTAAGGTAATGGATACGGGAGTGTTTTGATTTGAACCACCGAGCCTAGCAGTGATCCCCAATGAATCTCGCCTGCCTCAACACTGCTTTGTTGAATGACTGCTAACGCATCGTAGCCATCATGTGATTGTGATGCGACTGCATTGACAACGCTGCCACAGGATTGGTCAGTGCTATCAGCGCAGTATAGTAAGTCGCCTGGATTGACAGTATTTGTGGTAGTAATGTGGCATAAATACATGCGTCGTTTGAGTTTTCCTAAATATTGTGTGCGAGCAACGATTTCCTGTCCTGGATAGCAACCTTTTTTGAAACTCAAAGCACCGATGGCATCTAAATTAATCATTTGAGGCAAAAATTTTTCTTGTGTTTCCAGCAGCACTACTGGAACTCCAGCTTGAATGGTTAAGCGATTCCAGTATGCGATGTCGACAAGCTGTGCTTGTTGATGTAGGTATTTCCAGATTGCTATTGTATTGGTCGAGGGTGAAATGAGTTGTATCCGGTTATTTGCTAAACAGAGAAAAGCGTGATCATTAAGATCTACAAATCGTAATGGTTGATTAAGAGTGGGCGCTGATGTAAATAATCTACTTAGAGCTTGTGAAAGGTGAGAGCCCGCTAGACCGATGCACGCATATTCGTGGCTAACATTTTCAATGGTTACTTTTGCCCGTAGTTTATAGAGTGACAGTCTTTTTTGTAACGATTCACAAAGATTTATAGGTAATTGGAGAATATAGTTGTTGTTGTATTGGAAAAGTAGAAAATTGACTAAAACGCGCCCTTTAGGTGTGCAATAACTGCCATATGAGGCTTGATGCTCAGAGATTTCACGCATGTCGCATGTCAGTTGATTCTGTAAAAATGTACTGGCATCTTCACCCGAAAATTGAATCAACCCATAGTGCTGTGAAAGGTCGATCATGACGGGTTTTTCAATGTTTTGTGAAGAGGTTGTTTCAAGTGTATCTACATGAATGGTGGAGTTATTCGTCATGTTGTTAATTCATTCCAATAATTCATAGAATTAATACCTTAGTTTGCACGCATCGATTGTGATCAAAAAATTGTGCGCAGAAGGCTAATTTTTTCTGAATTCTGCCATTATTTCAATATGAGGCGTATGCGGAAATAAGTCGATCAGTTGAATATCATTGATGATCCATCCGTTTTGTTTGAAAAACCACGCATCTCGCGCGAAGCTTTCTGGGTTGCAGGAAATATAATAAATCGTTTTCAACGAAGAGAAAGCAGTAAAAAAACTGTGATGTGTTTTTAGTCCGCAGCGCGGTGGATCCAAAATAAGCGTATCAGCGTCCGTGACAGTTTTCTGTAGCTCTTTCCAAATAAAAGATTTAAAGAGATTGCTGAGCTGGACTGTTACTTTGGGTAGTTGTTTTTGTTGCAAAGCTTGTATCGCATGTTCTTCGCACTCATAGGCAATAATAGATGTGCAGGTTGATTCGGCAATGATTTCAGTGAAATTTCCTGAGCCGCAGAAAAGTTCAATGACCTTTCCCAGCGTAGTCTGCGCGGCAAGCTTATCTTGCAACCAATTCCTCATGTGCGTATTTTGTAATGTATTACCTTGTTTAAAAGGTCTCTTTTGATTGATGGCTATCTCATCAGACTGCGTGTCGTCATCGAACTCGATAAAGTGCCAGTTTGGCTGTGTATCTATAGAATCTTGCCAAGCTGGATGGGGTAATTGATTGAGAATGTCTTTTAACGATTTTCTACAGCGATCATTAAGCACAATACAGTCTTGAATCGGTGCGATATTATGAGAATTTTCTGAGATAAAACCGAGAATTGTTCCATCTGTTTTAACTTGACAGCGATTGCGATAACCATATACCCGTTCAGAAGGTAGAATGGATTCAATACTGAAGTGTTGGTCTTCAAAACCAACTCTTTTCATGGCGTATAGGAAGCGATTTTTTTTCTGCTCCAATTGGCTTGTATAATCTGCAATCATCCAAGGACAACCAGTGCAAGATGTTTCTTCCAAACTAACATAAGGGCATGCCGGTTGTTGTCTGTGCACTGAAGGTTGAATAAGTTGAGTTAATTTTGCATAAGCAAATTTTTTATTATTGAGTATTTTATCCATGACTTCAAATTCGCCGATATCTCCAGGCCATGTGCCATAGACAAAATAGGATAGATTGTTTTCAGTGTTTTTGACTACACCTAATCCTTTCTGTGATAAATGTGTAACCGTACCTTTAAATTTCATCTGAATGATATTTTTAAATGAGAAAAAGTGATGTTAAGACCTTACCAGTCTTGCCAAAATGTTAAGAAAAATTTGCATGCCTGGGAGACTGGATTAAGTCCGCTGCAATTCCAAGTTATGCAAGAATTGGGTGCTGAGTCTTTTTCTCAAAATGAGTTCTGGGATCATAAAAGGAAGGTATCTATGTGGATATTGTATCAGGAGTGCCCTTGTTTGCTTCGATTCATAAGTTTGATTCGGGTACGGGTTGGCTCAGTTTTGTCAGCTGACCGATGAAGAAGTATATTCAACTTGAATAAGAAAGAAGATTTTCAGGCAGCCGGTTATGGTGAGCTAATGAAACTATTTCCATAAGTGACAAAAAATAATCATCAATGCTTGATAGCCCTATCGTCGATGGAAAATAGACCAATTCCCAAACAAAAGCTTCCACTGATAGGCCATGCATTCATGTGCCTGGTCGGTGTATTTCTATTGATTTTTTTGGGCTTGTTTGTCTATGACATTAACCTTCATGTCACCATTTTTCTGGCAATAATTTGGGCATGCGGGCAAGCACGCTGGATTGGTTATTCATTTGATGAAATCCGGTTAATGATGAATGACGGTATCGCTAAAGCGCTGCCGGCTATTTATATTTTTCTGTTGATTGGTATGGTTATTGCCAGTTTTATGCAAAGTGGCACGATCGCTAGTTTGTTGTACCACGGCGTCGATTCGCTGAGTCCATCTTGGTTTTTGGCTACAGGGTTAATCCTTTGTAGCTTTATGTCGGTTGCAACAGGTACATCTTGGGGAACCGTTGGTACGATAGGGGTTGTGTTAGTCGGTATCGGTGAAGCAATGGCGATTCCTTTGCCACTGGTTGTGGGAATGATCGTCTCGGGTGCGACTTTTGGCGATAAACTATCGCCTATTTCAGATACGACCAATCTCGCTGCGATGAGTGNNTGCAATATGAGGATCACGCGTTACCGGCTGATCAAATCGGCGCCATTCGCAATGCTTTGCTGAGTGCTTATCGCTTGGATTTATGGATCACGATCTTGCCGCTGCTGTTGATGTTTGCTTTGAGCATCAAACGTTATAGCGCTGAGGTGAGTATGTTATGTGGTGTGGCAACTGCGGTTCTGATTGCGGTCAGTTATCAAGAAAAAAATCCGATCGATGTGATGAATGCATTGTGGTTAAATTCACCCGGACAAACCGGCATTGAAAGCATCGATGCGTTATTGGGGCGCGGCGGTATTTATAGTATGGCTTGGACGCTATTGCTATCGATGATGGCATTGGCTTTGGGGGGGGTTTTACATCATGCGGGTTTTTTGGAAGTATTGGTCAAGGCTGTCATAAAACATATCCAAAGAACCGGCACATTGGTTGCTACGACGATTTTATCCGGGCTGCTTGGCAATATGGCGATGGGTGAGGCTTATATCTCTATCATCTTAAATTGCCAGCTATTCAAACCCATTTATCAACAACAAAAAATTGACCAGGCGGTATTGTCCAGATCAATAGAAGAAGGGAGCACACTAACGGCCGCACTCATTCCGTGGACCACAACGGGAACTTTCTATGCTGCAACACTGGGGGTTTCTCCACTGGATTATGCCGCTTATGCATTCCTCAATGTACTCAACCCACTGATATCAATCATTATGGTTACATTAGGCATCGGGTTGCTGCAGCACAAGAAGTGAGACTGACTGTGTCAAATCTTACAACACAGAGTATTTCAATAGTTATAATCTTTTTCTAAATTACTATACTGTCTATGATTGTTCTTGTTTCTTTTGATATCCTTGCTTCTCAAAACGAATCATCATTATTTATAAAGAAACATCGAATACACTTCTAATATAAAAAAATCAGTGTTATACAGTGTTATATTATGTAATCTCATGCATTTTGTTGGATCATTGCAGGAGCTAGGCGTAATTCTTTATCAAAACAGTAACAATAGAGTCTTTTTAGAAAGAATAGAGTTCCTGAAATTCCGTGGATTTATATTTTGGAAACAAACATAACAAAAAGTAAAAGTAACTTAGCCTTTCCAACATTTATCGTAGATCCAAGTCGTAGTGCACCTTGGA
>CXWL01022210.1_pt1 | contig 10893 bp, 10 predicted proteins | sample 590931 | NCBI WGS metagenome assembly CXWL01 (sample SAMEA3498368, study PRJEB10139) | groundwater metagenome | biome: water well; material: biofilm material | place: Germany | collected 2015-04-27 | reverse complement strand
AGCCCTACTCTACGATCTGTTCTTTACGTTGCTCACAGTGGGCGAAGCCAAGGAACGAGATCGCCGCATCAAGACGGCGTTGGATCAGAGCGATTGGGCGAGGAGCATCCGTCTTGAGGCCGCTCAATGGCTGAGGCACCATCTGTCGGCGTACACCAGTCAAGATGTGCGGCTGCAGGTCCAAGGAGGGCGGTGGGCATTGCAAGCAATCGACAAACCTCGCGAAGTGTTGCTGTACCAGATTCCATTTGAGGTTTTCGGTCTGGACGCGTTTCGCGGCATGCCCTCGTACGATGCGATGATGATCGACCCGCTCGTGCTGTTCCAGCAATTGCCGGAACTTTTGGAAAAGCTGACGGTGGCCGGGATTGCATTGCTGTACGAAGACAAACCGCTCCGGCCCGTTCGGTGGGATTGCACCGTCCAAGTTGGGCGTCAGGATCGAGAGGGGACCGGGATCAACTGGTTCGAGATCCGACCGGAGATTCGCTGCGACGGGGTGGTGATTGACGAGACGGAATGGCGGGCGGCCGTCCGGCAGGGCGGAATGATCAACACTGGGCACGGTCTGCGGGTCTTGGATGGGCAGACCATGGAGCGGTTGCGCGCGATCATCGGCCTCACGGGTGATGCGCCGGAGGATCGGAAAGCAGCGCACGTCGTGCGTGTGCCTCGGTTGCAGATCTTCGATTGGCTGGCGCTGCGCGAGCAGGGTATTCCTGTGTCGCTGCCAGCCGAGGACGAGGCGGTGCTGGCGCGCTTGCTGGGATTTGAGCGGATCGAGCCGCCGCCGTTGCCGAAGGCCCTGCACGCGAAGGTGCGCCCCTACCAGCAGGACGGCTACGCCTGGCTGGCATTTCTCTACGAGCATCGATTCGGCGCCTGTTTGGCCGACGATATGGGATTGGGCAAGACCCTCCAAACCATTTGCCTGCTGGCCGCGATCAAGGAGGGACGCATCAAGACGGCTCACGGGGTGAAGGGCCCTCATCTGGTCGTCGTGCCGACAAGTCTGCTCTTCAACTGGGAACAGGAGCTGGAGCGCTTCGCGCCCGGGTTGAAGGTTCATGCGTATAGCGGTCGCGAACGGACATTCGACGCCGGAGACGGCGAGGTGGTGCTTACGACCTATGGGTTGGCCCGCCGGGATATCGACACCTTAGCGCGGATGGCGTTCCATGTGATCGTGTTCGACGAAGCCCAGGCGGTGAAAAATATTCAGGCGGACACGACAGGCGCGGTCCGTCGGCTCCAGGGCCGCTTCAAGATCGCCCTGACCGGTACGCCACTTGAGAACCATCTGGGCGAGTATTTCTCCGTGATCGACCTGTGCGTGCCGGGACTCCTGGGCGAGTACGATCATTTCAAGACCGACCTGAAACGTGTCGCGGGTCGCGCGCTCGATCGGATACTGCGCCGGACGCGGCCCTTTATTCTGCGGCGAACCAAGGCTGAGATCCTCCAAGACCTCCCGCCGAAAATCGAGCACGAGGTCTTCCTTGAGTTGACGGATCGGCAAAAGGCGCTCTATCAACAGACTGTCGATCAGGTTCGCTCAACGATCGACGACGCCTATCGTACCAAGACTTCCGGGCAGGCCCAGTTTATCGCGCTCACGGCTATCCTCAAACTGCGGCAGGTCTGTCTTTCGCCCCGCCTCCTTACGAAGCAAACCGATGAGACCTCCCCTAAGCTCAGCTTCCTGGTGGAGAGGCTCCAGGTCTTGCGCGATGAGGGGCACAGCGCCCTGGTCTTCTCGCAGTTCACCAGCTTTCTGGACCTCGTGCAGGAAGCATGCACTCGGCATGGGCTGTCCTACCACCGGTTAGATGGGTCCACGGCGTCGGCTGCGCGCAAGGCCCGCGTGACGGCGTTTCAGACCAGTGAACAGCCGAGCGTGTTTCTCTTGAGTCTCAAGGCGGGAGGGCAGGGGCTGAATCTGACCCGAGCGAGCTATGTCTTTCATCTGGACCCCTGGTGGAATCCGGCGGTGGAGCGCCAGGCGTCGGACCGCGCGCATCGCATCGGGCAACGGCAGACCGTCTCGATCGTGCGGATTCTCATGCGCCACAGTATTGAGGAGAAGATGGTGGCGCTCAAACAGCGGAAGCTTGAGTTGTACGACGCAGTCATGGCCGGCGTGGTGCGGGGTTCCGGGCAAGGTGTGCTGACGAAAGCCGACTTCGACTTCCTGCTCTCGCCGAGTGCATGACCTCGTAGGCAGTCGCCCTTCCGGCTCAGAAAGCTAGTGCCTGTTCCCGTTCTGATCCTGCCGATTTCACGCCGTTTTCAGGTATTGTTGGAATCATCTGCTCGCATGTTCCGCCACCTGTTCTAACGTGCCTGGTTCTTCGAAGAGGTGCGTCGCGCCGGGGACGATGACCAGGTTGTTCTCGCAGGGCAGGAGTTCTTCGAGTAATTCGACGTCAGTCAGGTACACCACTTCGAGTGAAAGAGAAGGATGTGGGTGCGTCAGAAGTTGACGGCGGGTACGTCTAACACTTGATCCGGCTGCTGGGCTCGTTCAAAGATGTTATGGAAGCTCTGATCCATGCGCCTGAGCACATCGGGGGTGAAATATTTCTCTCCGCACTGTTTGCAAACACCCGCTGGAACGTTTCGCAGGATGAGCAAGTGATCACGGCGACGATAGTCGTAGTTGATGTGTCGTTCTTCCACCTCGCCGCCACAAAAGGTGCAATCAGCATAGGTGCTCATGGCTTTGTTCCTCTGGTGCGGAGATCTGTCCATTTTGGCGGCCTTGGGATATATACGGTAATCACCCTCAGAGTTCTCTCAACCTGCTGTTTTCTAGTGGCCCATCCTATTCACAAGATGTATCCGTTTGGGTCCAGCTAGACCGCCAACGAGACAACTTGGGCCCATCGGGTCTTTGGGATATTCTTCGATGAGTTATTCTTGCAGCAAAGCGGTCTCAAGCTCGTCGATATCCAAATCATCTTCCAGCCGTTCCTGTTGGGCATGAAGACTGACCTCATAGCGACCTGCTCGAACCAGCTCTCTGATTTCCTCGATAGTTATTCCTAAGCTCTTTAGGGCTTGCTCCTACTCTTCCGTGGAGCGCAAGATTAGTTGCCCAGGTTTTAAAAGGCAAGGGCGCATAAGTAGTGACCAATGTTCAGGCTTCGCACCAGACACCACACTTTCATGCGTATTACCAAGAGCATGTGGCGGTATACCCTATTGATCGTCGGTGGCCATGATGAACCGGTGATTGAGATGAACCAGGCAGCCTGCTATTTGCTGACCTGCGAAAAGAAGTTGATCATCGTCTTCGGCACCACGTGCGGCAGTTTGCAATGCTACTCCGGCGCCGGTGCTGGCCCCGAAATAACCGATCTTCAGATGTTGTGTCCGAGGCTCCGCTTCCAGCCAGCGTTTGGCCAGTAACAACCGATTCGCTAGCAAGTCGATATCGAATACCTTGCGCCGATCGTCCGCTTCTTCGTCGGTCAGTAAATCGAGGAGCAACGTGGCAAACCCGTCTCGTTGTAACTGGTGGGCGACGAACATATTCCGTGGGCTGAATCGCCCGCTGCCGCTGCCATGCACAGAGACAGCGATACCGCGCGGATCAACTGGGAGTCCGAGGATACCCTCCAAAGTAACTATCCCCTCGTGTGATCCTTACGCGGTGCTCGTGTTGGGAGGTCATGGTTGAACCTATTTCTTGGCAGGAGTGCAGGGAGCGGGACGGCTGAGGCCAGGCGGTAATTTGGTCTGTTCGTCGACGCAGGCAACATTGAGTTGTGCCTGCGTGAGACCGATGACCGATGAGAGGTTGGCGCCCGTGAAGTTCGCGCGATGCAAGTCCGCTGAGTCTAGTCGAGCACCACTCAAATTGACGGAAACAAATATGGCATCTTGCAAATTCGTGTCCTGAAGATTGGCATGGGTCATATTGGAGTGGCTGAAATTCGCCCCGCGAAGATCCGCGCCGACCAAATTGGCCGATTCCAGATGGGTTCTGTTGAATTGTGCCAGTTGGAAAGAGGATTTCGGAGCATAGATTTCGCCTAGATCGCCGTTCATGAAGTTGGTGCGTAATCCCGTGGCTCCGATAAGGACCGCGCGGTTGAGGTTTGCGTCCATGAGATTGGTCTCATCAAAGACGGCATGATAAAGAATAGCCATTCGGAGCTTCGCCGAGTGCAAATCCGCCTTGCCTAGAGCAGCTTCTTCGAGGTTGGCTCCTTCCAAGTCGGCGTCCTGCAGGTCTGCGCCATGCAGGTTGGCGTACCGGAGGTCTGCGCCGCGAAGAATCGCTCCCTTCAGGTTTGCGTCACGCAAATTTGCTTCGTCCAGATAGGCGCTTTCCATGTCGGCTTCAATCAGGCGGGCCCCTTCCAATTGCGCACGGTCCAGCAGCGTGCCCTGAAGGTTGGCACGAGAGAGATTTGCGTTGGTCAGGACGGTGCGACGCAGGTCGGCGCCCGTCAGATCAGCATTCACCAGGACGGCACCGTTCAATGTCGCTCCGTAAAAATACGCCTCGACGAAGTTGCCGTCGGTCAAGTCGGCAGTGGTGAGATCGGCGCCCTCCAATTGCGCCCGCTCGAACGAGGCTTCGCGTAGTTTGGCACCAACCAGGACAGCGTCGAAAAGCGCAGCTTCATCGCCGATGGCTCGGGAGAGATTTGCGCCAGTGAGCCGGACACGGCGCAGATCGGCTCCGGAGAGATTACTGTCTTCTAGGAGGGCTTTGGTGAGGTCAGCTCCGGCAAGGCTAGCCTGAGCCAGGTTGACCTGAGACAGCTTCGCTTGACGCAGGAGCGTACCCTCCAGATCGGCCCGTTCGAGATTCGCTCCCACGAGTGCTGCCCGGCTCAGATCCGCTTGGCAGAGCTCCATCCTCTTGGCATCAGGGTTGCCCCGATACTCCACCCATCGTTCATGCGAACGCACGAGGGTCTGCAATGTCTTGGTAGAGACGGACTTCTGCTTGTAAGCGCTCTTGCAGAGGGGAACCGCGAGCGACGTCGTCTTAGAAGCAGGTGAGCCTGTCGCTCCAGCCCATGAGGCGGGAAGTCCGATGAGGATGATCATTCCCACAAAGACGGTCGGTATGGAGAAGCGCTTCATCTTGTGTCTCCTTCGGTGGTACATCCTGGGTTTGACCGTCAAGGCTAGGCGTTGCAAGGCCGTGGGAATCCGATATCTCACAGGTTCAAGCGCTCGCAGGGATTCAGGAACCCGTTCCATCGTCGCCCTTCGGTCAAGTTTGACAAGCAAGCAGGGTGTGGCAGCGCATAGTGGTCAAAGCAATGGGAAGACTGGGTGCCTGAAACCGCCGAATATAGTTCTCTAGGGTCAAGAGAATCGTAACATCACCTTGAGTAGATCGATTATCGCGCCTGTTGAGACAGAAGGCGAATGTACGCCACGGCGTCTTGCATTTCTCCGTCGGTGAGCTGGCCGCGCCAAGAATGCATCGGGCTGAAGACCACACCGTGCTCGATCGTTCGCAGTAACTCTTCATCGGATTTCAGGAACGACCGGAAGCGCTGAAAATCAGCCGGTGAGACTTTCAAGGAAGCGGCGGCAGGGCCGTCTCCTCGACCGGTAAGGCCGTGGCAGTCCTGACAGTGATGCTGATAGATCGCTTTCCCGCGTGTGATGTCCGGCGGATAGTCTTGGGCGTACAAAGGAGATAGCACCAGGCCAATCGGAACGAGAAGGGTCCATAGTCCCACGATGAAGAATAGATTCTCTGTGTATTGTGATTGCATGATCCACCTAGTCCTGCAGCGTGTTCAAAAAGGCCGTCCAGCAAGGCCGCAGCGAGAGAGGGGCCGAGGAGGTACATACCAAGCTTCGCTTGAACCGCTCGCTTCGATCACATGCGAGCGGATAGGTACCTTGCCTTCGCCTTCGGTACGTTGAGGGCCTGAACGATGCGAGAACGCCGTTGGCGGACTTTTTCAACACGCTGTTAACTCTTCTTCGTGGTGTGAGCGATGAAGGAACTAAACAGCTGCTGCAGCTTCTTGCTTCCGCAGGCCGGGCATGTCACCTCACCTGCTGCATGCTCTTTCAATGTTACCACGATCAACGATTCCTTCCCGCAATCGAGGCACGTATAGTCGTACATCGGCATGGTGTACACCCTTTCGACAATCAGCCAACAATCATGAGTGGATAGGTCCCCTGGTGCAACAGCGCATGTGACACGCTGCCGAGCACCATGCGGGTGATGCCGAGACGTCCACGGGATCCCGCGAGAATAAGGTCTGGATTCAAGGCCTTGGCTTCCTGAAGAATTCCCTCGACCGGGGTACTCAACCTAGTCGCCACGCGGGTTTGATAGCCCAATGGTCTGAGCTTGGCGGCTATCTCGTCGAGGAAGTCCTTCGCCTTGCCGAGGGAATGGGTTTCCATATGCTCGGCCGAGACCGCATCCACCGGCCAGGGTGGCCTGGTATGGGGGAGGACGGTGAAGAGGGTGACAGTGGGCGGTTCACGAAAGGGTTTCTGTTGAAGGAAGGAGAGGGCATGGTCGGCATCATAGCTCCCTTGCAGGGGAAGCAAGATATGATGAAGCCTTTTTAAGGGGCCGGGAAGAATCAGTTTTGCGCCAGGCCCGAACGTCAGCACTCGGTGGGAGACACTTCCAACCAGCCGTTCCTTGATTGGTCCAAGGCCTCGGGCACCCAACAGAATGAGATTTATCTTTTGTTGTTCAGCCAAGGCCACGATCTGATCCACCGGAGATCCGACGACCAAATGTCTCGTCACCGGTCCGGCATCTAATGGCAGCAAGGAGACGATGCGATCCAACAAGCGAGTCCCGTCGTCGCGCATGTTGCGCTCGACCGATTCGTACAGTTCTTGTGCTATCTCCGGAATCATCATGGGATAGGCTGGACTCGGAACATCGAGCACATGCACGAGGTGCAGTTCCTCGGCACGAGCTACGTATTTCAAGGCGCGCACGGCTTCATAGGAATGATCGGAACCATCCACTGCAAGTAAGAGCTTCATAAGAACCTCATTGGCAATCTGCCGGACAGAAGAAAACGACGTAGATTACAATCGCGAGACCAACGCCCACTGCTCCGAGCAGGAACCACTGTGCACGTGTCATTCTTCTCCCCCTTAGTACAGATGGTCTTCAGCAAGTCCAATGCCGTCATAGGCGTGAAACGTGAAACGTGAAATGTGAAAGGAATCCGGGGCGGTTTAGAGGCACTTGTTCCTCGCCTCTCACTTTTCGCTTCTTACGCTTCACATCCTGTGGCGCCTTCTGCCACAGCAGGCGAACGACCTCTGTAGCAGAGAGCCCCTGCTTCCGGAGGCGGCCCTATAGGCAGTAGTTGATCACGAAAGCAACCAACTGCAAATCCGTGGTTTCTCCAACCTCTTCACCAGCTCCGGAAGCTCTTCGCGGGTGGCATCGCCCTTGCTCAATTATTGGCCAGGAGGATCGTTCATGGGGAAGGAGACAAATCTCTTCGAGACCATACTGGTTCCGGTTGATTTTTCTCCCTGTTCAGATGAAGCATTTCGGGTCGCCTGTCAGCTCGCTCGACTGTGTGGGGCGACAGTGCTTGTTCTGCACGTGATCGACACCAGTGCGCTTGCCGCATTCAATCGATTGGGCTTGCTGGCTGTTCCATCCGATGCCGCGCCACAGCGCCGCCGTTTACGCCATCATGCCCGTCTCAAAGTGAGGCAGTTGTTGGAGTCGAAGGTAGCCATGGATGTGAAGGTCACACGCCTGATCGTGGAGGGGGTACCCTTCGTCGAGATCGCCAAAGTTGCGCGCACGGGGGATATCGATCTGGTCGTGATAGGAAGCTACGGTGGCCGGTCCGGCAGTGTGGACAGGATTTTCTTTGGCAGCACGGCGGAAAAGGTCGTTCGCACGGCTGGATGTCCTGTCTTGACCGTGCCGCTTGAGGCATCCGCGCCACAGCGGAAGTCCACGCATTGATCAATAGTTCATTGGCAGATGGAGGATCTCATGACGATTGGGGCAAGTCTGGTACAGTGGCGCAGGTTGGGAATGGTTTTCTCCATGGTCTGTCTGGCTTGGATGTATGGATCGGTCCTCTTGGCGCAATCCGAACAAGTGGTGGACGTGACGATCAAGGATTTTCGTTTTGTGACGAAGCAGAGTCCGTTGCGCTTGGGGTTTCCCACCGTCATTAAGGTACGGAATGATGACGCGGAGCGACATGATTTTAGCTCGACCATGTTTGAAGGGATTCCGACACAGATTGAAAAGGACGGCGTGATCGTCTATGGCCGCGGGGTGGGGGGAGTCTTGCTTGATCCGAAACAGGACGCCACGATTCGATTTGACATGACGCGACCAGGCCGGCACGTCTTTCGATGCTCGATTCACCCGACGATGAGTGGAGAGTTACTTCTATTGAGCGCGGAGGCGGTGTGAGTGTACCAGCAGGGGGATTAAGAATTCTCTTTGCCACTGACGGGTCACAGGGATCAGCGGCGGCGGAGGCCTATGCCTGTGCGCTCGCCCAATCGTGGGGTGCCTCGTTGATCGTGATGAGTGTTCTGGAGTTTCCACCTGGGATGAACCCAGGCTATGCGGTGAATCGATTGTACTTGGATGAGTTGATGCAGGAAGCAACAACAAGGTTGGTGGACTTAAAAGTGCGGGCGGGAGGCTTGGGGTTACCGGTCCAATCACGCATCGCCACAGGAATCCCAAGTGAAGAAGTGCTGGCAGTCGCACGGGCTGAAGACGCGGATCTGGTCGTGGTCGGAACGAAAGGGAAGACTGGTCTCGAGCACGTCTTGCTGGGAAGCACGGCTGAGCGAATCATTCGGATGACACCCTGTCCCGTGTTGACCGTCCCGGCGGCAAAACAGCGCGCAGGGGAACGGCTGAAGGCCACCGTCACAAGAATGCTCGTGCCGGTCGACTTCTCAGATTGCTCACTTGACGCACTGGAGTATGGAGCGTTGATTGCGCAACGATCGAAAACCTCATTGAAACTCTTTCATGTGCTAGAGCCGGTGTCGTACGGGTTAGACTTTACGCTGCCCCATATGGCTCAGCGGGAATCGAGCAAGACAGCCATTACGAAGCGGCTATCGGATTTCGTCTCCGCCCTCACTTCCCTCGGCCTTGTATCCGACTTCTTGATTTCGGGCGGGCTGCCGGCCGATTCCATTCTTGATGCGGCTCGAGTCCAATCGGTTGATGTGATTGTGATGGGGACGCATGGCCGCAGGGGGGTGTCTCATGCGTTGTTCGGCAGTGTCGCGGAGTCCGTCCTTCGGAGATCCTCGTGCCCTGTTCTCACAGTACGGAGCTCGAAGTTACCGCCAGACCATCGTCGGGTCCTCTCAGGACAATCGATGCCGACCAATGTGTAACCCAGGAGCAAGTCATGCGAACGCGAAAAACAACACCCAGTAAAGCCAAAGGTCGAGTCGCCCCCAAGATCGGCCGAGCCGAGAAGCCCATTGAATTACCGGATGGCATGTGGGAACGGATCGCGCAGAAAGCGTACGAATTGTGGGAACAGCGCGGCCGTCAAGACGGGAGCGCGTTTCGAGACTGGCTTGATGCGGAGGAAATCGTCATGGAAGAAATACATGAATCCCGCGAGTGAACAAGCAACGGGATTCTGGGCTCCACGGCCTCCGGCTCTGGATGCGATTCTCGCGCGGCTCGAATCGCTGTCGCTCAAGCCGGAATTCGCCCTGCAGCGGGAGATGGCGCTGGCACGGGCGTTGAGACCCTATCTGGGGGGCACCGCGGGCAGACTCGTCGCACCGCTCGCTCAAGAAACCGAACTCGCCAACCTGTTCCTTCTCTGCGATTTCTATCCTGAAGACGGGCAATTGACGCTGATCGAACAGTTACGAGATGTGATCACCGAACACATCCCCAATGAAGAACGGCAGTGGCTCGATCCCTTGAAACATTCCTATTTCGATCTGATGGAACTGACTTCTTTGCCGAGGCCAGGGGAAGATCTCACCGTGCGGTCGCTCGGAGATCGAACCACATTGGTGGTTCCCGGCCATGAATCCCTCAAGGATCTTGCGGCAGGCCGGGTGGTACTGACCCGCCTCGTCGGCACTCCGGATGGTGGCGAATCAGGCAAGGCAGTGTGGGCCGGCTGCGGAATCGTCTTGTCTCAGGCCGATGCCAACGCGGTGCTCGAGAGGACTGTGGAATGGCGCAGAGAAATGGAGTTGACCACCGGATCCTTTGCATTAGGGGAGTGGAGGGAGTTTACCAAGCGTTTCGGGTACATGTTCCTCTGGGCATTCGCACAGCTTCGCACGGACGCGTTGGTGGATGCCGTCGCCCATATTCGCTATCTCCGTCCCGATGGCGAGCCTTATCTCTATGCTGTGGCTCTGTACGACCACCATGAGTATCGGTTCTTTATCGATGGATTCTCCGAGATGAGCGAGCTTAAGCCGGAGCAGACGGCGCCTCAGGTTAGAAGGCAAGGCCAGACCGACGATGTTCTTCCGACTTGCACATGGGCGCAGCGCGATGAGAGCGGCGGGACCGACTCTATTGTTGCGAGGGTGACGCTCACGTCGTCCCAGCTTATCGTGGAATGCGATAGTCCAGCACGACTTGACCAGATCAAGCATCGACTGGCTGCCTCGTTTGGATTTTCACTGCATTTCCGATGTGAGACGCTCGTACCGCCCGCGCGGCAACTCTCGGTAGCCGAACTCATGTCCGATGAACCGCCGCCGTTAGTCGTGACATCAGAAGAAGACCGTGCGCTGCTCAACCAGTTTCTTGAAAAAGCCTACTTGGAGTGGTCAGATCAGCCCCACCTCGCGCTTGGCGGGCACACGCCGCGACATGCCGCCGCATCTGCCGCTATGAGCGGCAAGGTCGGTGCCTTAATCAATGAGATGGCCCAG
>CXWL01046072.1_pt1 | contig 10894 bp, 10 predicted proteins | sample 590931 | NCBI WGS metagenome assembly CXWL01 (sample SAMEA3498368, study PRJEB10139) | groundwater metagenome | biome: water well; material: biofilm material | place: Germany | collected 2015-04-27 | reverse complement strand
GTGTGGGACCGGATCGCGGCCACGATGACCGCAAGGGCCAGGGCCAGTCCATAGACATACGGGATTTCCGGCCCACCGAACCCCTGGTGGCCGACGGCGTTCAGCACCAGCAGCCCTAAGCCTGCCACCACGCCCTCGAATATCGCCGTGACATTGTTCTCGAAGAAGCTGTTCATCATTACCGCCTCCTTGCGGCGTTTCTCCATGCGACTAAACGACAACCTCGGTTGTCAGTATCCATCAACTGGAAGCATTGTCAATCAGGGTTGTCACACAGCATAAGCCCTTGTATTTTAGGCAGATGGCCGTGGTGAAAAAGCCAGCGAATCTGGGGGGTTCCTGTATACCGGAGCTCGAGACGCTGATGAAGGAGATCGCGCGCGCCTCCTACGATCTGCGCACCACGGGCCAGGGCATGGGGTTGTTCTCCGACCGGGGACTATTGGAGGTGCTGGCGATTGAGGGCCCCATGACGATGTCGAACCTTGCCCGCCGGCGCTCGGTGTCGCGCCAGTACATTCAGAAGATCGCGAGTAAACCGATCCGCGAGAAGTGGATCACCCTTGAGCCGAACCCGGCCGATCGCCGCGCGCCGCTCATGACGATCACGACGGATGGGCTGCGCCGCGTGCGGACGCGCCGCCGGCAGCTCAAGACCGCGCTGCGCGTGGTGTCGCAGCACTTTGACGCCGAGGACGTCGCGAAGGCGACGGCCACCGTGTCGCTAGTACGTTCCGTGCTCGACAAAATGATGCTCGCGGGCGCGACCGATGCGAAGAAGCTGCGTCCACGGCGGCAATGAGGCCGGAGGAAAGACAGCTGACGTCATTGCGCTTTCGGCAAGCTCTCCAGCATCTTCAGTGCCGACTGGTGGATGTCCTCGTCGGCGCCCATCTGCGACGCCTTGGTCAGCGCCGTGCGCGCCTGCTCCGTATTGCCGAGCTGGCTGTTCACGAACCCCAGCGTGAGCCAGGTTCTTTGGTGCGTCGGATCCAAAGCCACGCCTTCATTCAGCTTCTGCAGGGCTTCCGCGGATCTACCGAGATAGTGCAGCGTGAGCCCCAGGTTGTTGTAGATTTCGGGATTTTTCGCGTCGAACGTCAGCAGCTGCTGATACAAGACAGCCGCCCTGTCGTACTGCCTGGCGCTGAAAAACTCATCGGCCTGGCGTGAGATTTCAACCGGGTCCGTGCTCGTCGACTGAGGGGCCATTGGGGAGCCCGGCGGCAGGGCGTCGGTTCCCATGACAGTGCCTGGCCACAACGGCACCGATTCAGGTTTCGTTGTTACCCCGGGGTTCACGCCATCCGGGTCGGAAGCGTAGTAATGGCGCGTGATTGCGAACACCGCCAGCCCGAAGACCACCTGGAAGATCGCTGCGGAAATCCAGAATCTGGTGTCGCGAATCATGGTCTGGCCACCCCGCTGCCGGCGAGCCAGCAGTTTGTCGAAGTCCTCCAGGATGTCCGGCATCGCGGCAGCAGCCGAAGTAAATTGGCTGGAAGCGGCTCAGTCATCGAGAGCGCGGTGAATACGGGCCCAGCGCTCGCGAACGTCTTCCACACGCAACTCCCGGTCCGGATCCGGACGGAACAGTTCGCGAGAGGCCATGAGGGTGCTGAGTTGGCGCACTCTCGTCTCGAGCGAGGTCTCTTGCAGCTCTTGTATCCGTGCCTGCTTGACCAACTTCCAGCGGGCAAGGAAAGCATGCGCTTGTTCGCGAGTGATGGTAACCATGGCACGATCATACCCTTGTCGGTTTGAAGCAGGCGACCGTCCTGACAGCACTGATGCAGGCAAGCCTATTTCTGCTGGTCGGCGTGCGGCCGCACGAGGATCGGCGCATAGAGCCAGAGGAACAACCCGAACGCGGCAATCCATAGCAGCGCGGAAAGATCGATCATCATCAGGTAGGCCCCCGGCAGTGCTGTCCCGAGGCTGCGCAGCAGTGCGGCGGCAACGAGCAGCAGGTAGGCGAGCACGAGCGGCGATGTGACCGCAAGCGGCCGCCCGGTATGGCCGAGTGCCACGCGAGTCGTCATGGCGAGGATCATCCCGCTGATGCCGCCGACCGTCACCAGATGCAGCGCGGCGCTGCGCGTCAGCGGCAGGCCGAGGGCAGTGGCGCCGAGCAACACGTAACCCACGGCAAGCCCGGCGTATGCCAGGTGCAGGACCCACAGCAGCGGGTTGGCGAGCGTGAGCGAACCCCGCCAGCCGCCGAGTCGCCACAGGTTAACCGTACCGGCCAGCAGGCACAGGATGCCGGCGATGGTGCCCCCCGGTGCCAGGCTGTCAGCCGCACCCGCGATGACGACGAGTGCTATCGCGGCCTGGTCCAGCCGCGGGCGCGCCACCGGCAGGCGGGGTTCGCCGCGCATGCGCAGCCAGTTAGCTGTGAATAGCGGAATAACCCGCCCGCCAATCACCGTGATGAGCACCGCGAGCAGGTGGACCATCAGCGAGCTGGCGAGACGTTCGCCACCGGCAACCATATCGGCGCCCCCGAGGTGGTAGAGACCGGTCAGCGCCGCCAGCGCCCAGGTGACGGCGGCGATGCCGTAATTGCGCCTGCTGTTGCCTAGAACGATCTCGCGTGTCGCCAGGCTGGCGAGCAGCACTGGAAAGACCAGGTCGATTGTCGCCAGCCACACCGCCGACAGGCCACCGCCGAACGTGCCGGCAATTCGCCCCGCAAGCCAGGCTGCCGCCAGCGCGATCAGCCACGGACCCTGCAGGGGCGGGCGCCCGGTCCATGTGGCCACCGCAGTCAGCAGAAAGCCTGCAACCACCGCCCCGCCGAAACCGAGCACCATTTCGTGGGCATGCCACAACGGTGACATGACCGCTGATGCACCCGCCCAGCGCAATCCGTGGAAGCCGGCGATCCACATCGCCAGCGCGACCACCGCATACACCCCGGCCATGAGGAAGAAAACGCGGAAGGCGTAGCTGAAAAGGACAGGAGGGCTGCGCCCGGTCATCGCTGAAGCAGTGGCCCGATTGTTTGCGGTGAAGGGGGTCCATTGTCGGTGAACGGGCCTGGTGATGCCATAAGTAAGTGCCGAAGATCCGGCCGGGCAGCCATCGACGAACGATTGCATATAGCGGATTTCCGCAATACGGCCGCGTCATCATTTGCGGTGATAATTTTCGCTGCGCCGGCCCCCAGATCAGGAGCGATCATGTCCGAGTCCATTGTCACGACCATCGACGTGCGCGAGATTGTGCCCTTTGAGCGCCATCCGCTGATTTTCGGCCGTTTCAACGCGCTCCAGCCCGGCGAGGCGCTGCAACTGGTCAACGACCACGATCCCAGGCCGCTCTTCAACCAGTTCCAGGCGGTAACCGCTGGCCGCTTCACCTGGGATTACCTCGAGTCCGGCCCCGCAGTCTGGCGCGTACGCATCGGCAAGCTGGCCGCCGCTGTGGCAATTCCGGCTGCCTCGAGCGGCAGTTGCTGCTCAGGCGGGTCCTGCGGTTGAGCTGACTGCCTCGGACGCACCGGGCCGTCATCGGTCCGCGTGAACCGGCGCAGGGCCAGTCGCCAATCCGGGTAAATGCGCCGGATTAGCCGCGGCGGCCCATTTCCTGCAAATCCGGCCGGCGTCTTCAGCGTGTAGCACACCCGGCCCTATGGTCATCAGCTCTCAGCTCAAGCACTCCCTGACGCGGTGGCCCGCGCGTCGGGTAACGGACTTGACTCGATCTGCTTCTGGTAGTACTTTTTGACTACCTTGAATCGCCGGAGATCCGCCCCATGGCCGCAACGAGTCTCAAGATCTCGGACAAACTCAAACGCAGCATCGAGCGCCTTGCCGCCACAGCGCGGCAGACGCCGCATGCATTCATGGTCGAGGCTCTGACACGTGAAGCAGAGCGTGGTGAGCTACGTACGCGGTTCGCCGCGGAGGCGGCAGACTCGGAGAAGGAATCCATGGCGAGCGGCAAGGCGTACGATCTTGCAACTACCTTCGACTATCTCACCGCGCGAGTAGCCGGCAAGAAGGTTCGGCGTCCGCGAGCGCATGCATGGCGCACATCGAAGTAACTCAACGCGCGCTCGAAGACCTCGAGCGGCTGTTCGAATTCATCGCTACCCAGGACCCGCGCCGGGCGCGTGAGCAAGTCGTAAGCGTACGGCGCGCATTCGAAGTTCTGGCCGAGCATCCGCTCCTTGGGCATTTAGCCGAAGACGGCAGGCGTGAACTCGTGTTGTCACGCGGCCGTTATGGCTATGTTGCGAAGTATCGCTGGCTTCCGGCCGACGACGTGGTGCTCATTCTGGCAGTTCGGCATCAACGCGAGGCAGGTTACGCAGAGGAGTAGTTAGCCTGCACAGCGCCGCCAGCCGCGTAATGAAAAGGGGATCCTCCCGGCCACTGCCAGCCTCAACTCCCCCCAATCGCCATCTGCTCCAGCAATATGGAGCCCGTCAGCACCCCACCCCGCCGGTCCACATCGTTGCCAATCCCCAGGATTCCCCGGTACATGTCCTTCAGGTTGCCTGCGATCGTGATCTCCGTCACCGGGTACTGGATCTTGCCGTTCTCCACCCAGAAGCCGCTGGCGCCCCGCGAGTAGTCGCCGGTCACGGGATTGACGCCGCTGCCCATGAGGTCGGCGATCACGAGACCGCGATCCATGGTTTTCAGCAGGTCGGCATAGCTCTCGCCGGTGCTATGTACCACCAGGTTGTGGGCGCCGCCCGCATTGCCGGTTGATTGCATGCCGAGCTTGCGCGCGTAGTAGCTGCCGAGCAGGTAGCCGCCGAGCACGCCCGCATCCACCAGCCGGCGCTCGGTCGTCGCCACGCCCTCGTCGTCGAACGGCGCGCTGTTCAGCGCCTTCAGGAGGTGCGGCTTCTCGTCGATGGTAACGCGACTCGCGAACACCGGCTTGCCGAGCGCGTCCACGAGGAATGAGGATTTCCGGTACAGCGCGCCGCCGCTGATGGCGCTCTGCAGGTGCCCGATCAGTCCGCGGGCAATCCGTGCCGGAAAGAGGACGGGCGCCGTGCGGGTTATCAGCTTGGTGCCGCCCAACCGGGCCACGGTCCGGCGGCCGGCTTCCCTGCCGATCTCGGCGGGTGATGGCAGATCAGCGGCATCGCGGGCGACCGCGTATTCGTAGTCCGTCTCCATGGCGCCGTCCTGGCTCGCGACAACCGAGCAGGAAATGCTGTGGTCCGACTCCTGGTACCCACCGAGGAAACCGTGGCTGTTGCCATAGACGCGCAGACCCTCGCTGGTGCTGACCGACGCACCTTCCGAGTTGGTCACCCGCGGATCCAGGTCGAGCGCTGCAGCCTCGCAGATGGTCGCCAGGTCGATGGCCGCCGCCGGCTCGATGGCCCAGGGGTGATACAGGTTGAGATCCGGAACGCTCTTCGCGAGCCGGTCCGCGTCGGCAAGGCCTGCAGCAGGATCCTCGGCTCCATACTTGGCGAGTGCACAGGCCTTGCGCACCGACTCCTCGAGCGCCTCGGGCCGCAGATCGGAGGTGCTGGCGCTGCCCTTGCGGTGGCCGAGCCAGACGGTGACACTGAGCCCCTGGTCGCGCTGATGGCGCAGCGTCTCCACCTCGCGCATCCGCACATTCACCGAGAATCCGGTGCCGAAGCTCGCGTTGGCCTCTGCCTGGGTGGCGCCGAGCTGCTTCGCCAGGCGCAGCGAGTCCGTGACTTTCTCCTGCAAGGTGCCGAGGCCGTTTTGCAGGCTGAGGCTTGTACGCGTTGTCATTCCTCGCCACCCGTTCCGCCAACAGTCAGCCCGTCGATACGCAGGGTTGGCTGCCCGACCCCCACGGGTATCGACTGCCCCTCCTTGCCACACACACCGATTCCCGTGTCCAGCGCCAGGTCGTTGCCCACCATGCTGACCCGGTTCAGCACGGTCGGCCCATCGCCGACCAGTGTGGCGTGCCGGATCGGTGCGGTGAGCTTCCCGTTCTCGATGCGATAAGCCTCGGTCGCGGAGAAGACGAACTTGCCGGAGGTGATGTCCACCTGCCCGCCGCCGAAGTTGCGTGCATACACGCCCTTCTTCACCGACGCGATGATCTCGTCCGGGTGGTGGGGCCCGGCCAGCATGTAGGTGTTGGTCATGCGCGGCATCGGGGTGTGCGCGAAGGACTGGCGCCGGCCGTTGCCTGTCGAGGCCGTGCCCATGAGCCGGGCGTTCATGCGGTCCTGGAGGTAGCCACGAAGGATGCCGTTCTCGATCAGCACCGTGTGCTGGGTCGGGGTCCCCTCGTCGTCCACGTTCAGTGAGCCGCGGCGGTTCGGCAGCGTGCCGTCATCCACGACGGTACACAGGTCGGAAGCCACCCGTTCGCCGATGCGGCCCGTGAAGGCCGACGTCCCCTTGCGATTGAAGTCGCCCTCCAGCCCGTGCCCGATCGCTTCGTGCAGCAGCACGCCGGGCCAGCCGGGGCCCAGCACCACCACCATCTCGCCCGAAGGCGCCGGCACCGCGTCCAGATTGACGATGGCCTGGCGAACCGCTTCACGCCCGTATTCGAGCACCTGTCCGGGTGTGAAGTACTCATAGCCGAACCGCCCGCCGCCCCCGGCGTAGCCCTGTTCGCGCTTGTCGCCCTGTTCGACGATGACCGAGATGTTGAAGCGCACCAGCGGCCGCACATCGGCGGCCATTGCACCGTCGCTGGCGCACACCAGGATGACCTCGTGGGCGGCAGCGAGGCTTGCCACCACCTGCTTCACGCGAGGGTCCAGCGCGCGGACCTCGCTGTCGATCCGCTGGAGCAGCGCGACCTTGTCGTCGTCGCTAAGAGTGGGCAGCGGATCAATGGGCGGGTAGAGCCGGTGGCTCGACCGGGGCTGCCAGGCCTGCACGCGCCCCTGCTGGCCCTGGCGGACGATCGCGCTGGCGGCGGCGGATGCCTGCAACAACGCCGGCACGATCACTTCATCCGAGTATGCGAAGCCCGTCTTCTCGCCGGACATCGCGCGGACACCGACGCCCTGCTCGATGCTGTGCGCGCCCTCCTTGACGATGCCGTCCTCCAGAGTCCAGGACTCCTGGCGGGACACCTGGAAATACAGGTCCGCATTGTCCACGGCACCGCGCATCAGGGTCCCGAGTGCCCGTTCCAGGTCGCGATCGGCGATGCCGGCGGCGTCCAGTAAGTGACTGCGCACACGCGCCAGGGACGACTCGGGGGTAATAACTACTGCATTCATCTATGGATCCTGGTTTTTCAGTCGGTCGCCCTGAAGCGCCGGTGGTCGAGCACCGGAAACTGCTGGCGCAGCCGCTTCAGGCGCTGCGTGTCGATGGGGGCTGTGATCACGCGGGTGCGCCCCCCGGCATTGGCGAGGATGGCACCCCAGGGATCCACGAGCATCGAGTGCCCGTAGGTCTGGCGGCCACCCGGATGAGTGCCCGTCTGGGCCGCGGCGGCGACATAGGTGAGATTCTCGATGGCCCGGGCGCGCAGGAGGGGCTCCCAGTGTGCCTCCCCGGTCCGGTAGGTGAAGGCAGCGGGCAGGGCCAGCACGTCCATGCCTTCACGCGACATCCAGCGGAACAGTTCCGGAAAGCGCAGGTCGTAGCACACGGCCACGCCCAGTGCGCCCCAGGGGGTTTCTATACGTAGCGGCTTCGAGCCGGGCATCGTGCTCCGGGACTCCCGGTAGGCCTCCTCGCTCTCGGGTACGCGCGCGTCGAACAGGTGCACCTTGTCGTAACGGCCCGCCCGCTTGCCGCCGCCGTCATAGACCAGGGCGGCTGCATAGGGGCGCTTCGGGTCGTCGCTCTTCAGGGGAATCGTGCCGCCAACGATCCACATCCCTGCGCGAGCGGCCTCGGCGGCGAGGAAGTCCTGAAGCGGTCCTGTGCCATCTTCCTCGATGATCGCCAGGCGATCCGACTCCTTCTTGCCCATGCAAGCGAAGTTCTCGGGCAGGACGGCAAGCGTTGCGCCGTCCGCGGCAGCCGAACGCAGGGCGCGTCGGGCGCGCGTGAGGTTCGCGGCGACGTCTTCGCCGGAGTTCATCTGGATTGCGGAGATGCGGAGCGTCTTCATCGGGTCAGTGTAATGTGGGGGCGAGGGTCCTGCCTGACTAGCAGTTCGCTGAACGGGCTTAGCGCGTCAGCTCGGCCTCCGGGGGCAACTCCTTCAGAGCCTCGGCCAGGTACCGTTCGCAGTTCCGGAACGGCGTCACGTCGACCTGACTCTTCTGGACCTTGTCGATCACCGGCTGGTCCCAGCCCCCCGAGACCCGGTAGTAGCTCTCGCCGAGTGAACTCAGGGGCTTGCGGAAAATCTGTGAAATCAGCAGTACCGTGCCACCCACCAGGGGCCCGCCCACGAAGCCCCCCACGGCCAGCACGTCGGAAACATGCGGCCGGACCACGGCCAGCTGGTCGTAGGTCCGGTCCCGGAGCGAGACGCGACCCAGGATCCCGATGTCCGTCACTGGCCCTTCTAGGCCGAAATTGCAGGTGAAGGCATTACCCTTGTCGAGGCGGAACTCGCCCTTCACCTGGTCGAAGGCCAGGCCCTTGTCCACGACATCGGAAAAATCAAGGCCGAGCCGTCGCGGGAGCATGGCAATACTGAGCAGCCCCACGAGGCGGCCTCCGCCGGGATCCACCGGCAGGAACTGGCCCTTGTCCAGATCCACCACCACCCGGCCGCCAGCGACGTTGAGAAAGTCCTCGCTGGGGCCGCCCGGCCAGAACAGGTCGAGAGTCACGCCAGCCTTCTCACCCTCGACGACCGGTTCGTAGCCCAGCGCCTGGAGCGTCGGCCCGATCTTGGTGGACTGCAGCTGCAGCCGCAGTTCGCTGCGCTGCCGACTAACGTCGCTGCCCTCCACCACCCAGGTCGCGTCGCCAGTGATCCGGAACGTCGGACTCTCCATCAGCAGGGGTTCAATGACGACACCATCGCCCCGCTGGACGAGCTCCGCCGTGAGGTGCCCAAGCCGCATGTCCTTCAGGACAAAGTCGGTAATCGAGGCGCGAACGGCCGGGAGGTTGCGGGGATCAGCTACACCATCGCCGACGGCAGGAGCGGCCTCGATCAGCGACAAGCGTTGCATATCGAGCACGATGGGCGCGTCATCTGGCTGGCCAACGGGGACGGTGACCGACCCCGCAGCAGACGGGCCGCGCACGGCTATCCGCCATTCGCCGGACGCGCGCCGGGCATCGAGTTGTACATCCCGGAACACCCGGCCGAGAATTGCAAAGTTGTCAGCCTCGATGACGATCTCGCGAATCAGGTCGTCAGCTGATGCGTCGCCCGCATTCCCACCGGCGCTGCGACCAGGAAACCAGTCCTCGAAGCGGAGGCTCGCGAAGGTGCCGCCAATTCCCAGCCCGGGTTCTGCCGGCAGCCTGGCCAGGATGCGACCGCTGCGCAGGGAGCCACGCTCTAACCGCCAGCCGGCTTTGGCCTGGCGGGGCTTGGCCTGGTTCGTGGCCTGGTTCGTTCGGGGGCCCGACAGAAACTGCAGGGCCCAGCTGACGCCGCGTTCGATCCGGCCATTGACCTGCAACCGCCCACGGTCCGGTAGCGTCACTTCCATGCGCAGCGGCTCCGGCGTGCCGGCCGCCTTGGTCAGGGGTGGCGCCAGAGTGCTGGTGAACTGGTCCAGGTCCGACGTGACCTGGATGCTGACGGGACGTTGGGCCCGACGGGCAGGCACCTGCACGGTGGCCTCCCACGCCACGCTGCCCGCCAGCCGTTCCGCGTAGGGCAGCGTGAAGGCGGCAGCCAGCTTTCCGGCGGGCGTCTCGCCCTGCACTTCGGCGACCTGGCTCAGTTCGGATTCGTCGGCACGTGCGGCGCGCAGCGCAATGCTCACGGGCTCATCCAGGAACCGGCCAGCCAGCCGGTCGGCCACCAGCCGATCGGTGTTCAGGCGCACGGTGCCTTCCAGTGCGGTCAGACCGAAATCAACACCCTTGAGCCCCAAGCGCGCACCTTCCAGGCTGAGGGTACCCGCCAGCCGATAGTCCTTCGGGCTGGCGACCGGCAACCGCAGATCGATACCTGCGGTCACATCGCCGCTACCGGTGACGGATTCCAGGGTCGGTCCCAGGAGGGCCGCGACCGGTGTCTGGCGGAGGAAGTTGAGGATCTGGCCCAGCTGCACCTGATCAGTCGCGGCAATGTCGAGCTCTGCGTCGCGGATCAGGTTCGCCACACGAATTTCGGCGTCTGCAAAGGGAATGCCGCCGATGGAACCCCGGTTTTCCACCGAGGCCAGGCTGACGCGATCGATAATGACTGTCCCCGAGGCGTTCTCCAGACGGGGCCAGTCCACCGCGTAGTCGATCACGGCGTCAGCCAGGGTGAACTCGAGGCGGAAGCGCCCGTCACCGGTTTCGTAGGGAAAACTCCTTAATGGGCCCTGCCACAGCAGCTCGGCCTGCGGCACCGAGCCCGCGACCAGGGCCCGGTCGAGCCACTGCACAACGCCGGGCTTGAACTTCATCAGCGGCAGATAGTTCAGTGCCGCGGGAGCCGATGACGCCACAAAGCGGGCAGCAATATCCACGAAGACGGAACCCGCCGGGGGAAAGATGAGGCGCACCCGTGACTGGCTCTCGCCATCGGGCGTCGCGATGCGCAGGTCGTCGCCCAGAACTTCGAGCCCGCGCTCCGAATTCTTCCAGCCCAGCTGCCCAGTCGCGGCGCTGGTGCGGATATCGGCCCGGAAGAGTTTCGGCAAACGCACCAGGCCGGCGCTGGAATTCAGGTTGACCCGGCCTCCAGTCTGGTCGGCGCGCACGGTGCCCGTGATACCGGTGACAGCCCAGCCAGGCGCCGGCATGACAAGACCCAGCTTCTGGAATGTGGCCTCCGCCACCCAGGTCGGCGCCTGGCCAGCCGGCAAAGACGCGGTGAGCTTGAAGTC
>CXWL01113507.1_pt1 | contig 10895 bp, 10 predicted proteins | sample 590931 | NCBI WGS metagenome assembly CXWL01 (sample SAMEA3498368, study PRJEB10139) | groundwater metagenome | biome: water well; material: biofilm material | place: Germany | collected 2015-04-27 | reverse complement strand
CGCTGCCTGGTATCTGCTGGGCGAAGCCTTCAACCCGACCAAGCTGGCCGGCATGGGCGTGATCATCCTGGGCGTCATCATCATTTCACGGGCCTAGGAACCTCTGATTAAGTCCACCATGAACCGCGTTGCTGAAAAAAATGGGATGATCGCAAGGCGTGCGACGCAGGTCGTAGCTCAGACTACGATGCCAAGGAGCACAACACCGCGAGCGCCCATTTTTTTAGCAACCCTTCGGGCATTGACTTTGCGAGCGGTCTGCGTCGTCAAACTCCTAGCGAATGGAATAACCATTCGTGTTGTCGTTTTCCTTGCATCCCATCCCGCAAAGCCGTATGCGCGGTCATGGGGGGCTTAATCAGAGGTTCCAGGCATGTCTGAATTTTTGCCGTTCACCAAACCCCACATCGACGAAGCGGCCATCGCTGCCGTGGGCGACGTGCTGCGTTCCGGCTGGATCACCAGCGGCCCCAAGGTGCAGGAATTCGAGAAACAACTCTCCGCTTATTTCGGCGGGCGTCCGGTGCGCACCTTCAACTCCGGCACCTGCACCATGGAGATTGCCTTGCGCATCGCGGGCATCGGCGCGGGAGACGAAGTCATCACCACGCCGATCTCCTGGGTGGCGACCTCCAATGTCATCCTCGAAGTCGGCGCGACACCGGTGTTCGCCGACATCGATCCGGTCACGCGCAACATCGATCTGGACAAGGCCGAGGCTGCAATCACCCCGCGTACCAGAGCCATCATCCCGGTCGATCTTTCCGGGCTGCCGGTGGACAGGGACAGGCTGTACGCCATCGCCGCCAAACACAAACTGCGCGTGGTGGAAGATGCGGCGCAGGCCATCGGTTCTTTATGGCGCGGCAAGCGCATCGGCGCATTCGGCGATTTTGTTTCGTTCAGTTTTCAGGCCAACAAGAATCTCACCACCACCGAAGGAGGCTGTCTGGTGTTGAACAACGAAGACGAAGCGCGCCTTGCAGAAAAGTATCGCCTGCAAGGCGTCACGCGCAGCGGCTTCGACGGCATGGACGTGGATGTGCTGGGCGGCAAATACAACATGACCGATGTCGCCGCTGCCATCGGACTGAACCAACTGCCGCAGCTGGAAGCCATCACCGCGCGCCGCCATGCGCTGGCCAAACATTACTTCGCCACCTTTGGCGCGGATTTTGAAAAACAGACGGGCGCTCAGTTGCCGATCAGGGATTTTCAAACCACCAACTGGCACATGTTCCAGCTTGTGCTGCCGCAAGGTGTGGTGCGCGCCGAATTCATGGAGAAGATGAAAGCGCGCAACATCGGCTGCGGCGTGCATTACCCGCCTATCCACCTGTTCAAGCTGTATCGCGAGCGCGGCTTCAAGGAAGGCATGTTCCCCATCGCCGAAAACGTCGGGCGTCGCATCGTCACTTTGCCGCTGTTTCCCAGGATGAGCGAAGCGGATGTGGAGCGCGTGGCGGCGACGGTGCGCGAGGTACTTGCCTGACCGTGTGAACGGAAAAGTCTGCAAGCAGTGGTTGCCGCAAGACCAAAAAAGAACTATATTTGGTCTTGTTGAATTCACGGAGGTTCCCATGCGCTATTCATCCCAAGTAAAACCCATCAGTTACCTCAAAGCCAATGCGGCCGAGGTGTTGTATCAATTGGCCGAGAATCGCCAGCCGATGGTGATCACCCAGAACGGCGAGGCGAAGGCGGTGCTGCAGGATGTGGCTTCGTTCGAGGCGACGCAGGAGACGTTGGCTTTGCTGAAGGTGCTGGCGCTGGGTAACAACGAGATCGAGAAGGGCAAGGCCAAGCCGGTCGCCGATGTGGTGCAGCGCTTGCGTGCCAAGGGTGCACCCAAGGGATCGAGTAGATGAGTTACGAGGTTTTGCTCACGGCGGGCGCTGAGAAAGACCTCGAAGAGCTTTACGATTACCTCGCCGAATATGATTCGCCCGCCAGTGCGGATCATGTGCTCGATCAGTTGCTGAAAGTGGCTGCCAGCCTGGAAAGTTCCCCCGAACGCGGCGCTCATCCCAAAGAGTTATTGGCCTTGGGTATCCGTGAATATCGCCAGACGTTTTTCAAACCTTATCGGCTCATTTATCGCGTGGTGGGCGAGCGCGTGTACATCTACCTGATCGTTGATGGCAGGCGCGACATGCAGACATTGTTGGCGCGCAGGTTGCTGGCAGGCTAGGCATTTCGTTATCTGGATGCTCTGCGCTAAAATGCCGCCCCTATGAGCACCCCAAACCTTTCCGTCGTCATCCCCGTCTATAACGAAGAGCAGGGCTTGCAAGCTTTGTTCGACCGCCTGTATCCCGCACTGGATAAGCTCGGCATCGCCTACGAGATCGTGTTCGTCAACGACGGCAGCCGCGACCGTTCCGCCGCCATCCTGCGCGAGCAGTTCCAGAAGCGTCCCGATGTGACACGCGTGGTGCTGTTCAACGGCAACTTCGGCCAGCACATGGCGATCATGGCCGGCTTTGAGCAGTGTCGCGGGCAACGCGTGGTGACGCTGGATGCCGACTTGCAGAACCCGCCGGAAGACACCGGCCTGCTGCTGGCGAAGATGGACGAGGGGCACGATTACGTCGGCTCCATCCGCCGCCAGCGCAGCGACAGCTGGTGGGGGCATGTCGCTTCGCGCGCCATGAACGGGCTGCGCGAAAAGATCACGCGCATCAAGATGACCGACCAGGGCTGCATGTTCCGCGCCTACGACCGCAACATCATCGATGCGATCAACAGTTGCAAGGAAGTCAGCACCTTCATTCCCGCGCTGGCCTACAGCTTCGCGCGCAACCCGGCCGAGGTGGTGGTGGGGCACGAGGAGCGCGCGGCGGGTGAATCCAAGTATTCGATGTACAGCCTGATTCGCCTCAACTTCGATCTGATGACCAGCTTCTCGCTGGTGCCGCTGCAGATGTTCTCCATGCTGGGCATGCTGATCTCGGTGTTCTCCGGTTTGTTCTTCGTATTCCTCGTGCTTCGCCGTTTGCTGATCGGCCCCGAAGCGGAAGGCTTGTTCACCTTGTTCGCTTTAATGTTCTTCCTGATCGGTATCGCGCTGTTCGGCATCGGTCTGCTGGGTGAATACATCGGCCGTATCTACCAGCAGGTGCGGCATCGCCCGCGTTATTTGATTGAGGCAGTATTGGAACAACGGTACGCGTCCCCTCTCCCGCCGGGAGAGGGCTAGGGTGAGGGTGCATCTGTTGAGACGTCTCTCCCTCACCCCCAACCCCTCTCCCGGTGGGAGAGGGGAGTCTCCGTGCGGAGAGATGCTGTGACGTCTGCCGTTGTGTTCGCTTACCACAATGTAGGCTTCCGATGCCTGAACGTGTTGCTGGCACACGGAGTGGATGTCAAATTGGTGGTGACGCACCGCGACAATCCGAAAGAAACTATCTGGTTCGACAGTGTGCAGCGGCTGGCGGAATTGCACGGGATTCCGACCATCACCCCGGACAATCCGAATGTGGCGGAAGTAGTGGAACAGATACGCGCGCTGCAGCCGGATTTTTTCTTTTCTTTCTACTACCGCGAAATGCTGAAAGCGCCGCTGCTGGTCATTCCCAGGCGCGGCGCGCTGAACATGCACGGCTCGCTGCTGCCGAAATATCGCGGGCGGGTGCCGGTGAATTGGGCGATAATTCGCGGCGAAACAGAAACCGGTGCGACACTGCACTACATGACCGAGAAGCCGGACAACGGCGACATCGTGGCGCAGCAGGCGGTGCCCATCCTGCCCAACGATACGGCGCATGAGGTGTTCCAGAAAGTGACCGTAGCGGCAGAGATGGCGCTGAACGATGTGCTACCCGCGTTGTTATCAGGCAAAGCGCAGGCGGTGCAGCAGGACTTGAGCAAAGGCGCTTATTTCGGCGGACGCAAAGCGGAGGACGGCATCATCAACTGGGCGCAGTCAGCGCTGGAGATACACAATCTGGTGCGCGCCGTGGCGCCGCCGTATCCGGGTGCGATGACGCAGTTGCTTGGAAAACCAATGCGTATTTTGCAGACGCTGGTGACAGGCTGCACAGTTTCAGGCAAAGAGCCGTCGGCCTTTTATGTGAAAGAAGGCAGGGCGTATGCGATCTGCGGTAGCGGGGTGTTGCACGTAGTGCGCTTCGAGCTGGACAGTATCGAGATGAGCGCGGCGGAATTTGCGGCGAAGCACGGCACGGCAAAATTTGAGTTCAATCGTTGAGATTATTTACTATGCCGTTCGTGGTGAGCTTGTCGAACCATAACGGCATACAAACTTCCAAAATGTTCACCCTTCGACAGGCTCAGGGCGAACGGTGGTTAAAGTTTATGGAATTTAATCGTTGAGGAAATAGAAATGAAAAAAGTATTGATTCTCGGTGTGAACGGCTTTATCGGCCACCACTTGTCCAACCGCATCCTCGCCACCACCGACTGGGAAGTGTACGGCATGGACATGAGCACCGACCGCATATCCGACCTGATCGGCAAGCCGCGCTTCCATTTCTTCGAGGGCGACATCACCATCAACAAGGAGTGGGTCGAGTATCACGTCAAGAAGTGCGACGTGATCCTGCCGCTGGTGGCCATCGCCACACCTTCCACTTACGTCAAGCAGCCGCTGCGCGTGTTCGAGCTGGACTTTGAAGCCAACCTGCCCATCGTGCGCGCGGCGGTGAAATACGGCAAGCATCTGGTGTTCCCCTCGACTTCCGAAGTGTATGGCATGTGCCACGACGAGGAATTCGACCCGGCAGAATCCGAACTGGTCTGCGGCCCGATCAACAAGCCGCGCTGGATCTATTCCTGCTCCAAGCAGCTGATGGATCGCGTGATCTGGGGCTACGGCATGGAAGGACTGAACTTCACCCTGTTCCGCCCGTTCAACTGGATCGGTGCCGGGCTGGATTCCATCCACACCCCGAAGGAAGGCAGCTCGCGCGTGGTGACACAGTTCCTCGGCCATATCCTGCGCGGAGAAAACATCAGCCTGGTGGATGGCGGACATCAAAAACGTGCTTTCACCTACATCGATGATGGCATCGCCGCGCTGATGAAAATCATCGACAACAAGGGCGGCATCGCCACCGGCAAGATATACAACATCGGCAACCCGAAAAACAATTTTGCTATCCGCGATCTGGCCGACATGATGCTCAAACTGGCGAAGGAATATCCGGAGTATCGCGACTCCGCCGCCAAGGTGAAGATCGTCGAGACCACCTCTGCTGCCTATTATGGCAAGGGCTATCAGGACGTACAGAACCGCGTACCGAAGATCACCAACACCTGCGAAGAGCTGGGCTGGAAACCGACTATCAACATGGCGGATACGCTGCGCAATATTTTTGACGCTTATCGCGGTCAGATCAGCGAAGCGCGCGGCCTGGTCGATTAATGCAGTTCTGAGTTCTGAGTTCAGGGTGCTGAGTGCCGAGTAACACCGCGGCTCGGCACTTGGAACTCAGCACTCGGAACTCAGTACTCGTTTTTATGAAACAAATCGCCCTTAAGATCGATGTGGACACCTATCGCGGCACGCGCGAAGGTGTGCCGCGTCTGGTTGAAGCCCTGCAACGCCACAACGCTCAAGCCACTTTTTTCTTCTCGCTCGGCCCCGACCACACCGGGCGCGCCATCAAACGCGTGTTCCGCCCCGGTTTCATCGGCAAGGTATCGCGCACTTCGGTGCTGGAGCATTACGGTATCAAGACCCTGTTGTACGGCACGCTGTTGCCGGGGCCGGACATCGGCAGAAAATGTGTTGACATCATGCGTTCTGTACGCGATGCGGGTTTTGAGGTGGGCATTCATTGCTACGACCACATCCGCTGGCAGGATCATGTGGCGGGCAAAGGCGCAGAGTGGACGAAGCGCGAGATGCAACGCGCGGTGGACAGGTTCACCGAGATATTCGGCGAAGCACCGAAAGCGCATGCCGCAGCGGGCTGGCAGACCAACCGCTACGGGTTGCGGCAGACACAGCATCTGGGTTTCGACTACAGCTCCGATACTCGCGGCACGCAGCCGTTCATTCCGACCTGGGATGCCGAGATCATCGCCTGCCCGCAACTGCCTACCACTTTGCCGACACTGGATGAACTCATCGGTCGCGACGGCATCACGCTGGAGAACGTGGCGCAGCATCTGTTGGGCATCACTCAAGCCGCGACTGAAACCGGGCATGTGTACACCCTGCACGCCGAGCTGGAAGGGCAGAAGTGGATGCCGATCTTCGAGCAACTGCTGCAAGGCTGGCAGGCGCAGGGTTACGAACTGGTTTCCATGCGGCAATATCTGCAAGGATTCAAGGTTGCCGACCTGCCGCGCCACGAGGTCAAGCCGGGAACCGTCGAAGGCCGGAGCGGCACCCTGGCGGTGCAACGCAAAACAGGTTGATTTTTGTCATCATTTCTTGTTCTTTTCCATAGAACTCCGCCAAAATATATATTGGCCTCCGCAAAAAATATATAGACCTCCACGGGAAAATATATAGGCCTTTATTTCCCTTTCAAGTTATAGGCTTTAATGCTATATCGTCGCTCGCTGAGTCAATATAACTTCGGCTCCGTCAATGAGTTTTGGTTACAGCCCCACCACTGATAACTTGCAACGCGGCCTTGGCCTTGCGCCTGATTTCCGTCGCCAGTGCGACCGGAATTGGGGGCACGATATGAAGAAGTTGCCGGCGTTTATGAACACCCCTCTGGGGGATTGTGATCGCGGTGGGGCGGTCAAGGGTAATTGGACAATGAGAAAAAATGGAAATATTAATTCATCTTGCTAGCCTGTCACTGGCACTGGCTGCGGCAGCCGAGGCTTTACGCCTGATCCGCCTGACCGGCCACTCGCACGCATGGCTGTTCCTTGCGCTGGGGTTTGTCCTGCTTGCGGTCGAGCGCATGCTGGAACTGTTCAATGGCAAGGTCATCGGGTTGGGCTATTCCCTCCATGAGATTGCCTCGGATGCCCTGATGCTGGCCATGGCGGCGCTATACCTGTATGGCATTCACCGCATGCGCGGAGTTTTCCTGGAACACCGTACTACCCAGGAAGCACTGCAACACGAGCTGGGTGACCTGCGGCGTTTTCAGCACTTGACCGTGGGACGCGAACTGCGCATGAAGGAGCTGGCGGAAGAAAACGCTGTGCTGCACCAACAAGTTACCGACATGCAGCCGGATCAATGACGGTCATGAGCGACGCATCGGAACAGTTGCGCCAACAATTGCAAGCCGCACTAAGCTGATAAACATTAAAAGTGGATAATTCTGACTTTCTCTTTGTTTCTTTGCCACGACGCTATGGCCTGCTGGCGCTCATCTGGAGTGTGCTGGCAGGCGGGTCGTTGCTATGGAACCTGCATGAGGAAAGGCAAGACGTTCTGGATCTGTCCACCGTAACCGCCCGCGCCAATATTCAAAAGGATTTCGGTTTACGCAAATGGGTGAATTCGCATGGCGGCGTTTATGTCAGCCCAACCGGGCATACCCCGCCCAATCCTTATCTCAATGTTCCCGACCGCGATGTGGTCACCACCACGGGCAAGGCGCTGACCTTGATGAATCACGCTTCTGTGCTGCGCGAATTGCGGGCGGATTTTCCCGACGATTACGGCATTATGAGCCACATTACCAGCCTCTACCCGCTCAATCCGGCGAATGCAGCCGACGAGTGGGAAATCAAGGCATTGAAAAGCTTCGAGCAGGGCAGCAAGGAATTTCTGGAAATGCAGCAAATCAACGGGCAACCTTATCTGAGGATGATGAAGCCTTTCATGGTTGAACAGGAATGCATCGGGTGTCATGCAGGCCAAAAGATAGGCGATGTTCGCGGCGGAATCAGTTCTTCCATTTCACTGGATCATTTTATCGCCCACCGGCATGAACACAGCAATAATTTGTGGCTGTCTCACAGCATAATCTGGCTGTTCGGGCTGGCGATCCTGTACATTTCATACCGGCGCGATTCTCGTCTATTCGCCGAGCGGCGGCAGGCTCAACAAAATCTGCAACAGCAACTCGGCGAATTGTTGCGCTTCCAGAAACTCACCGTCAGGCGCGAACTGCGCATGAAGGAACTGGCAGAAGAAAACACCGCGCTGCGCAATCAGATCGCCGCCGCACAACCGGACGATACACAACCATGATCATGGAAACGGCAGTTAACGGGTTAGCAGGTGCGAATTCACCTCGCAGAGGTTCTCGCACCCTGTGGGTGTTCGCACGGCACCTGTTACGGGATCATGTGCGGATGAATCCGCACCTACCAATGCCGGATTCATCGAGCTTGTCATGAGCGACGCATCGGAAAAGCTGCAACAAGAACTGCAAGCCGCGCAGCGCGAGGTGAGCGAAGCTAGGGCGCGTTGTGAACGCCATGACGCCGAACACCAGGCCGCTACCAAAGAGCTGGAAGAAAACCGCAGCGCGCTGCTGTTCATGCTTGAAGACCTGGATAACTCACGGCAAAAAGTCGAGCAGGCGCACCAGGAGTGGATGGCCGCGCTGGATGTGGTGAACGACCCGATTTTCCTGCACGACAAACAGTTCCGCATCCTGCGTTGCAACAAGGCTTACCAGCAATGTGCCGGAATTCCTTTCAAACAAATCATCGGCCAGCCCTACTACGAAATCTTTCCCAAAGCCGGCGCGCCGTTACCCTGCTGTCTGCGCGCGATGGAAAAAGCAGAAGAAGAAGAAGAAGAAGAAGAAGAAGAAGAAGAAGAAGAAGAAGTGGCGGTCGGCAACATAATTTACCGCTCGCGCGCCTTCTCCATCCATGACGAGCAGGGCGCCTATCTTTACTCCGTGCATACCCTCGAAGACATCACCGAGAGCCGCCGTGCCGAGGCTGCGCTGCATGAGAGCGAGGGGAAATTCCGCAAGATCACTGAATCGGCGCAGGACGCAATTATCATGATGGGGGCGGATCAGCGTATCTCGTTCTGGAACGCCGCCGCCGAGCGGATTTTCGGTTATACCGCTGCAGAGGCGGTGGGGCAGGAGCTGCATCCGCTGATTACACCCCCGGCGGCGCAGACTGCGTTTGCGCGAGCCTTCTCCCATTTTCAGGCAAGCGGTGAGGGGCCAGTCATCGGCAAGCCGATCGAGGTCACCGCACTGCGCAAGGGCGGTGAGGAATTTCCGGTCGAGCTGTCCATTTCCGCGACTCAGTTAAACGAACAGTGGCACGCCATCGCCATCGTGCGCGACATCAGCGAACGCAAGCAATCCGAGGCAAAGCTGAAGCTGTTCCGCTCCTTGCTCGACAACTCCATCGATTCCATCGAGGTGGTAGATCCTGTCACGTTGCGTTTCCTGGATATGAACGAAACGGGCTGCCGCGACCTGGGTTACAGCCGGGAGGAAATCCTGTCCATGAGCGTTCCCGACATTGATTTGGCCTACAGCACGGACTCCAATAAAATGATCGAGGCACAACTGCGGCAATCGGGACAAGCGCGATTCGAAGGTGTACACCGGCGCAAGAACGGCTCAACGTTCCCCGTGGAAGTCAGTTCGAAATCCATCAAACTCGACAAGCCTTACGTGCTGAGCATCGCGCGCGACATCACCGAGCGCAAGCGGGCGGAGGCGCTACTCAAAAATAGCGAGGAGCGTCATCGCCAGATCATCCATACCTCGATGGACGGTTTCTGGATCACCGATACCAAGGGACGCATCCTGGATGTGAATGACGCTTATTGCCAACTGACCGGCTATACGCCCGATGAGCTTCTGAACATGCACATTGCGGACATAGAGGCGAAGGAAACACCGGAAGAGACGGTGCAGCATATCCGGGAGATCATGGCGAAGGGCCATGTCCGCTTCGAAACACGCCACCGGCGCAAGGATGGGCAACTGCTGGACATTGAAGTGAGTGTTGTTCACACGCCGAATAAGGAGGACGGGTACTTGTTCGTCTTCCTGCGCGACATCACCGAACGCAAGCAGGCGGAAGCAGCGATAGCACATGCCAACCGCGCCCTTGCCACGCTGAGCGCGGTGAACCGTACTTTGGTGCGCTCCGCCAACGAAGAGGAATTGTTGCAGTCCATTTGTCAGGCCATTGTCACGCAGCGCGGTTATCGGTTGGCCTGGGTGGGTTATGTGCAGTACGACGAGAACAAGTCTATCAAGATCATGGCGTATGCCAGTGATGGCGGAGGCTATCCGGACACCATGCAGCCCACTTGGGCGGAGGAAGAACGCGGTATGGGGCCGAGTGGACGTGCCGTTCGCAGCGGGGAAACGCAAGTGTGTCAGGACATCGCCAACGATCCGCATTATTCGCCTTGGCGCGATGAAGCTCTGCAACGCGGCTATGTGGCCAGCATTGCGCTGCCGCTGCTGAATGAGGAAAACAAGGTGTTCGGCACCCTGACCGTATATGCCGAAGAAGTAAATGCTTTCACCCCTGCCGAAGTCGATCTGCTGGAAGAAATGGCAGGGGATCTGGCGTTCGGGGTGCGCACCCTGCATACCCGCCATGAACGCGACCTCACACTGGTGAAGAACCAGGAGCAGTTGGTGCAACTGCAAGACAGCCTGGAAGACACCGTGCGTGCCATTGCCACCATCGTTGAAATGCGCGATCCCTATACCGCCGGGCATCAATCACGAGTCGCTGATCTGGCTGCGACGATAGCCAGGCAAATGGGGCTGCCCGATGAACAGACACATGCCATTCATCTTGCCGGCATGGTGCATGACCTGGGGAAAATCAATATTCCGGCCGAGATACTCAGCAAGCCGGGCAAGATCACCGAGATTGAATTTAGTTTAATCAAGGTTCATCCCCAGGCGGGCTTTGACATTCTGAAAGACATTGACTTCCCCTGGCCGATTGCGCAGATGGTGCTGCAGCACCATGAGCGGCTTGACGGTTCCGGCTATCCGCAA
>CXWL01113566.1_pt1 | contig 10896 bp, 8 predicted proteins | sample 590931 | NCBI WGS metagenome assembly CXWL01 (sample SAMEA3498368, study PRJEB10139) | groundwater metagenome | biome: water well; material: biofilm material | place: Germany | collected 2015-04-27 | reverse complement strand
GCCGGGAATGTAAAGGTCAATTTTATTTTTTTCTATAAAATTTCTCCGAATCATTTCTGACTCTTTAAATATTCCACCACTGATTGCACAAGATCCAAACAAAATAATTATTTTTGGATTTGGAATTGCCTCAAAACAAATACCCATTGCCTTTTCCATATTATTTGTTATTGGTCCAGTTATCACTACGCCATCCGCATGACGTGGTGAAGCAACAAATTCAATTCCATATCTACCCATATCAAAGTTTACATTGCTTAATGCATTTAACTCAAGCTCACAACCATTACAGCCACCAGCTGATATTTGTCTTAGCTTTAACGATTTCCCAAAATATTTTCTAATTTTTTCAGAGGCAATTTCAGGAGAAATAGATTTTGTTGCTTTAGTTAAAATTAATTTTTCTCTGTTATCAACCGCAGTATAAAAGTTATTCGTAAAGTGAATAATCTTTTCTGGGCAAGTTTCTTCACACAAAGGACAGAACACACATAAACCCAAGTCAATCTGAACGGGATTTAATTTTATTGCATTGGTTGGACAAACTTCTGCACACTTATTACAACCTTTTTCACATTCTTTATCTTTGATCTCAGGCAATCCACGGAAAAGAGGAAACAGTTTTGCGTGCCTTACATCGTGAATGATTGAATCGCTTTGAAGTAGTCTTATTTTAATTGCATCATTCATACTAATTGTTTTTATAAATCATGTGCAGAATATGATAAATCAAAACTCTTATTACATAGAGGAAAATCTGAAATAGCGGTATTTCGCAAAGCAAGACTTAATCCGTACCAGTTATTAAATGATGGATCTTTGATTTTGTACTGAACTATTTCTCTATGATTATCAGTAAAAGCAATGTGTACAATTTCTCCGCGCCATCCTTCTACAATCGAAACAACTCCGGAACTATTTTGTATTTCACCAATTCGAAATTTTATTTCACCAGCAGGAAGGTTTTCCAACTGATCAAAAATAAACTTGAGTGATTCATCAATTTCAAGAGATCGTAGTCTAGCACGAGCATAAACATCACCGCTGGCAAGAGTAATAACCGAAACAGGATTATAACGATATACGCTGTATGGAAAGCTAGTTCGCGCATCTTCTTCAAGTCCGCTTGAACGTGATGCCAATCCAACTAAACCAATACTTTGTGCAAGTTCTTTAGTAATAATTCCTGTATCTTCAAATCTTGTAAGCACACCGATCGAATTAAAAAAATAGTTGTTTATCTCGGTTACATCGTTTCTAATAACTTCAAGATTATTCTTGATAGCATTTATAATCTCATCATTAAAATCAAAGCGAACTGCGCCATATATTAATAACCCGCGACCAAAACGAGAGCCGCAAAGTGCCAACAAACTATTTATCGCTAGTGTACGCAGTCTTCCATAAGATGATGACGGCAGAGCAAAACCGACATCATTAGCAACACCGCCAAGACCTGATAAGTGCATTGCAATTCTTTCAAGTTCTGAAGCGATGGTTCTTATTACTTCTGCGCGTAAACTTAATTGTGTTTGCGACAAGTTTTCAATTACACCGCAATGAGCTAAAGTATGTCCAATTGTTGTATCACCTGCAATGGATTCAGAAAGAATGATTCTTTGATTTGGGCTAGCATTAATCAAAAGCTGTTCTACACCACGGTGCTGGTAACCTAAACTTATTTCAAGATTGTAAACAAGTTCGCCGTGGCATTGGAATCTAAAATGTCCGGGTTCAATTACACCTGCGTGAATTGGACCAACTGCAACTTCGTGCACTTCTTCGCCTTCTAACTTGAAAAACTGATAAGGTTTGTTGTTAAGGATTAAATTTTGTTTTCTAACCGGTCGAAGCCAAGGATGATTGAGAGGAACATATCCATAATTTTCAGAGAGCTCACATTCAAAATAATTTGTCTGAGGGAACTCGTTTGCAAAACTTTCAAATTCTAATTTAGATTTATTAAATAAACCGCCAATAATATGTATAGATGATGAAGAATTATCGTCAAATACTGCAATTATTTTACCTGCAGAGTCTTTGTCGATTGGAGTAAGCGCAATCATTCGATATCCATTCTTCAGAGCTTCAATTACATTTATTTGAAAATCATTTACACTTGAAAATGGAATTGACGAAATATCAAAGCATTGATTATTCTGTACTTCAAGTGATATCATAACTTTATCCCAAAATCTTTTGCAACATTTAAAATGTTTTGATAAATAATTTCCGGTGAAGTTACAGCAATTGTAACTAATAGAATCATAAGCAAAATGGCAGCAAGATGTATGATATCAAATTTTTCCGATCTAGTTTGGGGGACTTCTTCATCACCTTTTTTATAAAGCATCGTAAAAATTATCTTACCCATATTTATAAAAATGAATAACATAAAAAACATTATAAGGGCAAGCACAAATGGTTTATCCGAGAAAAGAATTCCTTCAAATATTTTTATCTCACTAAAAAATATTCCAAATGGTGGAATACCGGAAATTGCTAAAAATGATAGTAAGAAAAGCCAGCCCGTTTTGGGCAATATGTTCAAAACAGATCTTATTTTTTCAACTTCTCTTGATTTAAATCTGTCATAGATATTTCCTGCACTAAGAAAAAATACAACTTTTGTAATTGAATTATAAAACGCGTGATACATGGCTCCAATAAATGCAATTCCGCCGGTTGCGATTCCAAGCGTAATTAATCCCAAATGCTCAACACTCGAATAAGCGAGCATGCGTTTATAATTATTTATTTTGAACATAAATACAAATGCTGTGAACAGCGAAAGCAAACCACCAATTATTAAGATTGTTCTTGCAAATTCAAATGAAGAAGTTGGAGTTATGATTTGAAATATTCGCATTACACCAAGGAGTGCAGTAAGACGAAGCGAACCAGACATAAGCGCTGCAATTGGACTAGGAGCGTTGCTTGTTGCATCAACATCACCAGAGTGCATTGGTGCAATACCAATTTTTGTACTCAATCCAACAAATATGAAAATGAAACTTGCCTTAAGCCAAATTGGGTTTAACTCTTTTGCGTTTCTAATAAACTCCCAAAAAAATAATTGTTTGCCTTGAAGTAAAGTTCCATTTGCAGAAAGAGTTAAGAATAATATTCCAATAAAAGCGAAGGCAATTCCTATTGAGACCAAGAAGAGGTATTTCCACATTGCTTCAAGGGCTTCTTCGCTGCGATAGTAGTATATAAGGGGCGCAACACTCAAAGTAGTTGTTTCAGCAGCAACCCAATACATTCCAAAATGATCGCTGAGCATTGCTGCTGAGTTTGATGCTAAATAAAAATTTAGCAGTAGAAAATAATACTTTTGGCCTTCAACAGCTTTTGATGTTACTGGTCGTTTTAAATACGCAAATGAAACAAAAACAACCCAGAAATAAACATTAGAAAGAATTACTAAAAATAGCCTGCTCAAAGAATCAAAGCTAAAAAAAGTCGGAAGCTGAACATGATATATTCCAAGAAAAACCATCAATGTTACAAATAGGTGTAAGATGCTGACAAGCAAGGAAACGTTGTACTGCACGTGAAGGTTTTTTACAAAGTAACAAAATAAAGCTGCAAGTAATGGGATCAGTATTAAAATAAAGAATCCGAGCATCAGTCTTTTAACCTCCCGAGATGAGCAACCTCAAATCCTTCAAAGGTGCTTCGGATTTTGTTTAAGGCGATACCCATCAAAAAGACAACAACAAAAACATCAAGTAAAACACCGAGTTCAATCATCATCGGAAGTTCTGATGCAACAGCAGTACCAAAAAGAAATATTCCATTTTCCAAAATAAGAAATCCGCAAACATGAATGATAAGTTTTTTCCTGAATATGATTATATAAATTCCAATTACAATGGCAGAAAAACCGCTTGCAAAAGGAATCACATTAAATTCAGTACTTTGAGCAAGCACACTTGAGGAAAGAAATATTGCAATCATAGTAGCAATTACTAAAAGTAAAAAAACTATTTGCTGAATTGTAGGTTCGATAACTCTTTTAATATCCAAATCAAGAATTATTTTATTAATGTAGCGTGGTACTAAAATTACTTTTACTGCCAAAAGAGTAATCGGTAAAATTATTCCGAAGATAGAGAAGTTTTTTATAAAAGGAAGTAATACAAGAACAGACAATAACAGCCCTTGAAATTGCAAAACCGCAACATAACTTTTAACTCGTGATGTTATAGACNNGGAATGTTTTTCATTCTATATCTGGATGTAATTGTTTCAACTAAAGCAAGTGAAAAGCTTAGCACAACACTTCCAATTACAAATATTAATATTCCAATCAAATAACTTTGTTGGCTAAATGGATAGAAAAATGAAATTTCTAGCACTGTGTATAGGAACAACTTGATATAACTTGAGTATTGATAGAGAAACAAATCAATCCCTGAATTATCAAGTATCATAACTTCGTGGATCATTGTCAGTTCAAGATGAGTGTTTGGATCATCCACCGGCATACGCGAACATTCTGTAACAGCAAGCATAAAAACTGATATTGAACATATCACAATAAATACTTCATAAGAAATATTATCAAGCTGGATAGAGTGATAGATATCGAAAAGTGAGGTATATCCACTTATGAATGAAATGCTTCCGATTGTAAAAAAGAAAATTGGTTCGGCAAATAATGCAAAAGTTGCCTCGCGTGCTGCGCCCATTCCTTCAAACGAGCTTCCGATATCCATTGCAGCTAAGATTTGAAAAAATCTTGAGAGTCCCAAAATATAAGCGAATAAAATTATATCACCGTTAAAACTGATCAGTGTTTTGGAGAATCCAACAGGGAGTATTGCCGCTACAACAATTAATGTAATAAAATTTATTAACGGTGAAATACGACTGATGAAAGAAGACGTGGTTGCGTTTATAGTTTCTTTTTTAAAAAGTCTTTGCAAATCGTAATATGGTTGAAGAATCGGCGCACCGATGCGTCCTGTTAACTTTGCTTTTTGTTTGTTAACTAATCCAAGAAATAAAGGAGCAAATCCTAATAGTATTAGTACCGAAACAATTCCTTGGAAAATTTCTATGACCATAAAAATGCAATCAAACTATAAATTGTAATGATGATTAAAATAAATCCAATGTAGTAACGTATATCCGTCTGACTTAAGAACTTAATTTTCGTAATCAGAAATCTTAAAAAACGGAATGAAGGTAAAACTATTTTGCTATCTACATAATCAGTTGAATGACTTTCAAAATTAGATTTTATTGGAAAAGCATTATTAGAAAGGTTAACTTTTTTGTGATAGACTAAAACAGCCTTGGGAATTTCATTAAGTTCATCAGCAAAAGATGAGGCTGTGTATTGCATTCGTGGATTAAGATTTTCATAACCGCATCCCCAAGCTGCTGATGTTCTTCTTCCATATTTATTTTCCAATTTAATTTTGAGCAGGTACAAAAAGAAAATTCCTAGTGCAATGAATAAAAAGATTATTGTGAAGTAAAGCCAATCAATATCTACTAATGCTGAAGAAGGGTTTCCCGTAACAAAACTGCTTAAGATAACTTTATTAACCATCCCAACAAAAGGCTGAGGATAAAATCCAATAACGACACAAAATAAAGCCAAAATTCCAAGTGAAATGTAATCGTAAACGGAAGTGCGAAAATGTTTTACTTCTGTGCGCTCAGTACCTAAAAACATAATTGAATTTACTTTTGTAAAACAAGCTACTGCAAGTCCGCCAACAAAAGCTAATCCAACGACGAAGATCAACATAAGAATTGGATAATAGTTTTTCAATTCATTTGCGGTTTTGAAAAATCCAGTGTAAATGATAAACTCAGAAATAAACCCGTTAAGCGGAGGCACACCACTAATTGCAACTGAACCAATAAGAAAGAACATTGCAACATATTTTGCGTGGTGAACAAGTCCACCCATCAATTCAATGTTGCGTGTTCCAAGATTCTGATAAACAACTCCGCTCCCGATAAATAATAGACTTTTGAATATTGCGTGATTCAATGTATGAAGTAGCGCACCACCAAATCCTAACACTTCAACTGCAGGCAGATTATTTGCTGAGCCAATGAATCCAATTCCAATACCCATACCAATTATTCCAATATTTTCAATTGAGTGATAAGCTAATAATCGTTTTATATCGTGTTGTGCTAGTGCGTACCACACACCCAATATTGCACTGATCATACTTATTATAAGAATGAACCATCCCATCCATTCCGGTACTGGTTTTATGAAAAGGTAAATTCTCAGCATTCCATATATTCCTGTTTTAAGAAGAACACCGGAAAGAAAAGCACTTAACACAGTTGGAGCTATTGGATGAGCTTGCGGAAGCCAAAAATGAAACGGCATAAAACCGGCTTTTATTCCAAATCCAATAAAAGCTAAAATAAAAATTATTGGTACTACAATCCCTGCCGTAAAGGAAAGATGATATTCGCTTAAGAACCAGCTTCCGGTTTGTTGATGCAGTAAGAAAAACATTATGTACAAAACAAAAATCATAACGTGTGAAGCAGCGAAATAATAAAAACTTCCTTTTTGTACTTCCTCCTTTTCTTTTTCCAAAATCATTGCGAGGTACGCAGATATACTCATTACTTCCCAGCTAACTAAAAATAAAATTGCCTGATTTGCAATTACTATAAATTGAGTAGAGATTAAAAGCAAAGTATAAAACGTTATAAAACTTTTTATCGATTTATTTCCTTCAATGTAATGCTGAAGATAAGAAAAATTATAAATGGTAGTTGGGATTGCAACTAACTGAATGATGAATAGAAAGTAAGTTCCCAATCCATCCAAACGGATGAAATTAAAAAAAATACTTTGTGAAGAAATATCAGCAGAAGAAAAAAGAGTGGAAGATAATGTTGAATATAATCCAAGAGATAAACCGATCAATAAAATAATATTTGAAGCAAATAGGGCTTTACGCTGCTTTTTAATAAATAAAAATGAAATGGAGATGCACTGAATCGCAAAAGCAGATGTGAACAAAATGTTTTCTGAATTAAGTAAATCGTACATTAAGATTTGTTTCTTGTCTCCTCAATCTTTGTGATTATACTTAAAATCTCGTTGTACTCAAGTCTATTCTCAAGAGCAAATCTAAAAGTTTCTTTTGAAAGTAAAAAACTTAGATGTGCAATTAAACTTAAGTGCTGTTTTATAGTTTGAGAAATAAACAGAATTAAAGTATGAACCGGTTTGCTGTCGATAGATTTTAAATCAAGCGGTTTAATTGGAAAGAAAATATTTATTAACGGTTTACTTCTGCCAACCATGAGTGGAACACGGGGGTGAGGTAGACTGATACCATTTCCAATAGCCGTGCTCATCAATGATTCTCTGCTTTTTAAAAGCTGAATAATAATTTCCTTATCAACGTTCTTTTCAAAACTAAGATGTGATATAATTTGTTCGATGTATGAAGTTTTTATTAATTCACAATTGTAATGGAAAGAATCTTTATCAAGAAGATTACCTAAAGTTTCTATGTGATATTCTTTTAATTTATGATGTCCCGAAACATTGATCGGAAGATTATGTCCTAATGCCCATTCAATAATCTGATGTTTGTTAAATACAACTTTATCATGAAGATGCTGAAAGGGAATTTCCTTTTTCTTTACCAATTGCTGAATCTCTTTTTCAGGAAGCATCAACAGGTGGGAAATATCTTTTGTGTTTAGATCCATTTTATAAGAATGTCAATTCTTCATTTCTCTTTTAACCGTGGGAATAAAATCTTTTGGTCTGCCAAGTTTTGGTAATCCAATTACTTCCCGTGCTCGATCTAATGCATCATCAATATTTCCGTGGATATTTTCTTCTCCATACAAATCCAATATTCCTGCTTGTGTCATAGCATATAATGGCTGAGTGTGTACACCTGAAAGTATCATATGAGTTTTATGTTTTTTAGCATCGTGATGAAAATCTTTTAAAGTCTGTAAACCGGTTGCATCTATAGCTGGTACATTTCTCATTCGAATGATTCGTACTTTAGGTGGTTCCTCTACTACCGCCATCTCATCTTTAAACTTCTTAGTAGCACCAAAAAAGAATGGCCCGTTTATTTCAAATACTTCAACTCCTTCAGGAATTTGTTTCTTATCAATTGCATTTGGATCAGGTTGGTCTTCTTCATCCTCAAGTTCACGAGTGATAACGCTTACATTAGAAACTTCAGACATACGTTTCATAAATAGTAGAACTGAAAGTACCATGCCGATTTCTATTGCAATCGTTAAGTCAAATAACACAGTTAAAAAGAAAGTTGTAAGCAAAACTGCAATATCGCTCTTTGGACTTTTTAATAATGATTTGAATGCATGCCACTCACTCATATTATAGGCAACAATAATAAGTATCGCCGCTAATGTAGCCATCGGAATAAGCTTAGCATAACTGCCAAAAAAAAGCATAATAAGTAAAAGAGTTATAGAGTGAATAATTCCAGCGACAGGAGTTCTTCCGCCATTTTTAATATTAGTTGCAGTTCTAGCAATTGCACCGGTTGCAGGTATTCCTCCAAAAACAGGTACGATAATATTAGCTAACCCTTGTGCAACTAATTCCATATTGCTTCTATGTTTTCCGCCAATCATACCATCAGCAACAACTGCAGATAGTAGGGATTCAATTGCTGCAAGTATTGCAATTACAGTTGCCGGACCAATTAAATTTCTAATAATAGTTAAATCTATTTTATAAAAACTGGGTGAAGGAAGATTTGATGGAATTTCACCAAACCTGCTTCCTATAGTATCGACAGGAAGTTTAAACACAATTACAATAACAGGTGTTACGATAATTGCGATTAATGAACCTGGAATTTTATGTGTTAATTTTGGCCAGAAAATCATTATCAGCAAAGCCAGCATTGCAATGCCAAGTACATTATAATTTACAGTTGAGAAAGTTTCAAAGTAAGCTATCCATTTTTCGTGGAACTCAGCAGGAACTTTTTGTAATTGTAGTCCAAAAAAATCTTTTATCTGTGTTGAAAAGATTAGTAATGCAATGCCGCTTGTAAATCCAACAACTACGGGGTAGGGAATAAATTTTATCAACGAGCCAAACTTTACTAATCCCATTATTACTAAAATAACTCCAGCCATAATAGTAGCAATTGCAAGTCCAGTTGTTCCATATTGCTGAACAATTCCATAAACAATAATGATAAATTNNAATGATAAATGCACCCGTTGGTCCGCCAATTTGAACACGGCTTCCACCAAAAAAGGAAATTATGAAACCGGCTATGATTGCAGTGATAATTCCTTTTTCCGGAGTAACACCAGAAGCGATTCCAAATGCAATTGCAAGAGGAAGTGCAACTATCCCAACAATAACGCCTGCAGTTGCATCAGCAAAGAATTGTTGTTTGTTATAATTTTTAAGAGTAGTAAATAATTTTGGTCTTAACATTTATTAATAGTTAGTTTATCAAAAAAAGACGATGCAAGATAGTAAATATCAAAATAAATCACTCTATTATTCGAGAAGTGTTTTTTATACATCTGTGTCAATTATATCGTCTGATCGGAGGCATCATTTTTGAATAAGTTATTTACTCAAAAAAGAATATCTTTCAGCAGAAAAAAATATATAATGATGATTAAACAATTATTTATTACATNNTTTATTACATTATTCGTTCTAGCTCAGTGTTCATTTGCACAAAACTATGGAACATTGCGTATCACGAACTATGCGGATGACAGACAAGGCGCATTCAGTTTGACTTTTGATGATGGGCTTTTAACTCAATTTGAAAATGTAAGACCAATATTAAATCAATATGGTTTTAAAGGAACATTTTACGTTCTTCCACCATATTTAACTGAAACATTACCTGGAATTTGGAGATACGGAACATGGCCTGGGTTTCAAGCAATGGCTCTTGAAGGACATGAGATTGCTTCACATACTATGAACCACGATTCGTTAATAACTCTGCCCTGGGGAAGTGAATTGACAGTAGGAACAATGTTGTATGAATTATATCAGTCTAAAATATTTATAGAGCAAAAAATTCCAACTGAAAAATGCATCTCTTTAAATTATCCTTACACACTTCATAATAGTACAGTTGATTCCGCCGCAAGTTTATTTTATGAGAATGGAAGAACTCTCGGACAGATTCCGAATAATTCATCTTTGACTGAATCGGAATGGTACGGATTAAACGCAAAGGTGGTTTTATTCGGTTTGCCCAGAAATTCTGTTGAGGATGATCTTGATGAACTAATTACATTTTTAACCTGGACAACTAATTCAATTGAAAATCATAAATGGGGAATGATAATAATCCATGACGTACTTCCATTCAATCAATTACAGGATTCATCAAATCTGGGAATTTATGAACCAGTTACAAATGAATGGTTAACGTCACTATGCGATTTTCTTTGGGCACGATCATCAAATAAAGAAATTTGGGTTGAAACAGTTGGAAATATCACCAGGTATATTAAAGAGAGAGATGACTGTAGTTATCAATTAATATCATCATCAAATCAGTTAATTGAAATTAATGTTTCAGATGATTTAGAGAATACAATTTATAATTATCCTTTAAGTGCCTACATAAAAATTCCAAATGAATGGAATTATGTACGATCAGAACAGAATGGAACAGTTGATACATTAACTACAACCTTAACAGACACGGGAAGAGTTGTGCTGGCCAAAGTTGTTCCAGATAATGGGATATTACAACTTACTTCTGTTATTACCTCTATTGAAGATGAAATAATAAGTGTAAATAAGTTTCAACTATTTCAGAATCATCCAAATCCGTTTAATCCAAGTACAAGAATAAGTTGGCAAACTCCATTTTCCGGTTGGCAAAGTTTAAAAGTTTATGA
>CXWL01005139.1_pt1 | contig 10896 bp, 8 predicted proteins | sample 590931 | NCBI WGS metagenome assembly CXWL01 (sample SAMEA3498368, study PRJEB10139) | groundwater metagenome | biome: water well; material: biofilm material | place: Germany | collected 2015-04-27 | reverse complement strand
TTCGACTTCGGCATCGCACCCACCTTGGTCGCGGCGACCTTGCCGTCCTTGAACACCATCAAGGTCGGGATGCCGCGCACGCCATAGCGGCCCGGGATCATCGGATTTTCGTCGATGTTCACTTTCACCACGGTGACACGTTCGCCCATCTCGTTAGCGATTTCCTCAAGCGCCGGCCCGATCTGCTTGCATGGGCCGCACCATTCAGCCCAAAAATCCACGAGCACGGGACGGCCCGATTTCAGCACGTCGGTTTCGAAACTATCGTCCGAAGTCTTGATCGTGGACAAAAGCGAATCTCCTAAAAGCGGCCCCCGTGGCAGCGATGTAGGCGCGATCCCTTAACGATTCAACCAGCCAAAAACGTCTCAAAAACAGCGTCGAGCCGGGCCTCAGGCAGCTCCATCAACAGCGGCGCCTCCGTCCACAGCAAAGCACAATGTACAGCCTTTCCGGGAAAAATCTGACGCAGCACATCGCGGTAGAGCGCAAGCTGCAACACGTAAGCGCCCGGCGCGCCGTCAGCTGTAGCGGGCGCTGGGCGATCGGTTTTAAAATCGAGCACGATCACGCGATTGTCATCAACAGTGAGGCGATCGACCACGCCGCGCACCGCCTGGCCCTTCACGACGCCAATGATAGGCGCCTCGGCGCGGCTCGCTGGGCCAAACACGGCGGCGAACCTCGCATCGTCGATCACCGAAAGCGCCTCGCGCGCGAACGCTTCGCGCTCTTCAGCGCTGGCGCCTTGCCGCGTCAGCCATGCACGCGCGGCGTCAGCGCGACGCGCGGGCGCGATATCCGGCAAGCGCTCGAGCAAACCGTGTATCAAACGCCCACGCCGGAAGCGCTTTTGTCCCGCGCCACGCGGCGAGAACAGCGCTGGATCCACCGGCGCGATACGCGATGGCGCGAGCGGATCGCGCTGCGCGCCGCCCGGCGCGAGCGCGTTGGCCCAGGCGGGCGGCAAGTGGTGCTCGCGAGCGCCTTGCGCCTGCTCCTCCGCCGTGAACAACGCGCCCAGGCGCAAGCCTTCGCCGAGCGGTGTGTCACACGCCACAGCGCCCAGCTTGCGCAACGCCTGTTCCACCGCCAGACGCCAGCCATCATCCGCTTCGCCAGCTTTCGCATTGCCATGCTGAGCGCCGCAGACAATAAGCCGGTCGCGTGCGCGCGTCATCGCCACGTAAAGCAAGCGCCAATGTTCGCCTAACATGCGCTGCTCGTGCGCCGCGCGCGCGGCGCGCACGGCCGCATCGTCGTCCTTACCGCGGAACGACACGTAGGGCCCGTCCTCGAACATCAAGCCATCGTCGGGCTTGTCGCTGACGGGGCCTGTTGTATCGGGCAGGATAACGACCGGCGCCTCCAAGCCCTTCGCCCCATGCACCGTCATCACCCGCACAGCGCCTGTCTGCGCTTCAAGTTCGCGCTTCACCTGGCCCGAATCGATTTCGATATCGTGGAGAAAACGCTGCAGCGACGGCGCGACATGCCCCGCCGGCTTCAACGCCCGCTGCAGCAATTCCTCCAACGGATCGCGCGCCTCCGGCCCCAGCCGCGCCAACACGCGCCGCCAGCCGGTCTCGCCGCCATGCGGCGCTTCCAACGCCCAACTCAGAAACCCAAACGCGTCAACACCAGCGCGCGCCGTGAGCGCGCCGACAAACGCGCGCGCCGGCGCATACTTCTCCACCGTGCTCGCCATCAAGCGCGCATGCAGCGTTTCGCCCTTGCCGCGCCCGTACGCGAGCGGAAAAATATCCGCGTCGTCGTCATCGAGATTGCACCACGGTCCCTTCAACACGCACGCCAACGCTAAATCATCCGCCGGATCGAGCGCCACGCGCAGCAGCGCCAAGCAATCCTCGACCGCCAATTCGTCGCGTAAAATCATGCGGTCGGCGCCCGCCACCGGAAGCCCCACACGCTTGAACGCCTTGATCAGTTCGCGAAACAACGCCCCGCGCGTGCGCACCAGAGCCAGCACATCGCCGGCCCGCATGGGGCGCGGCGCGCCTTTTTCCCAAATCGCTTCGCGCGCGTCGATCATCGCCTTGAGGCGTTGCGCGATCGTCTTGGCCAAGTGCGCATGCACGCTCATGCCGGTTTCAATGTCGATCGGCGCATCCCACGCCGTTGCTTGCGCCGGCGCCGGCCGCATCGCCAGCGGCCACACCTCAACGATACCTGGCTCGGAATCGCGCGAAGCGAGGTGGCGGATCTCGTCGAACTTGCCTGGCGGCGCGTGCGTCAGCGGCTTGTCCGCGAAAGTCGCGTCAACCACGCGCAGAATTTCCGGGCTGGAGCGAAACGAGGTTTCCAAAGTCGGCGCGACAAATTTCCGCCCAGCACGATGCGCGCGCTTGGACAATTTTTGCGACTCGCCGAGAAATCGATCCGGATCGGCGCCCTGGAAACCGTATATGCTCTGCTTGGGATCGCCGACCGCGAACATGGTGCGCGCCCGCTCGCGTGCGCCGCGCCCAGCGAAAAACTCATCCTGTAACGGCGCGATCAACTCCCATTGCACGGGGCTGGTATCTTGACCCTCATCGATCAGGATATGATCGAGGCCGCCGTCCAGCTTGTAGAGCACCCAAGGCGCCGCATCGGAACTTTTGAGCAGCTTCTGCGCGTGCTCAATCAAATCGTCGAAATCAAGCACCCCCACGCGATGTTTCGCCGCTTCGTAAGCCTGATCCAGCTTCAGCGCCAGCGCGAGCGCGGCGCTAGCATCCTCGGCGCGTTCGATCGCATTGAGTTTTTCCCGCGCGTCTTCGCACAATGCGCGGAGCCGATCCGCCAAGGCCTCAAGCCATGCATGCTCCCCCGCGAGTTTCTTGGTCACCAACGCGCCGTAGGGCTCGCCATCGGCCTTCAACGCGATCCGCGTGAGCGCATCGAGCACGGCGCGCGCGCTGGCGCCTGCATGCCTAACCGTGAGCGCGGACTCGATGCGCTTGCCGAGCTTGACATCGTTCGCGCTGGATTGGGCGAGCACGTCGGCCGCGCCCCGCAACGCCTCCCACTCCACCTCACCAATCACCGAAAGCGCCAAAGCCTCGGCGCCGCCACGCACGCCGTGGCGGTTCTTCAGCGCCGCTTCCGCGAACACGCCGCCTTGGTGCAACGCTGCGAAGCGATGGAAATCGGCGCGGCGCAGCGCCAGCCGGTCGAGCAGCGCCTCCAGCGCGTCGCCGCTCAGGTGCGCCGCGAAGCGTTCGAACGCGTGCTTGGGCGCGTCAGGCGCGAGCGCAGCGTCCGCGCGCGCTTGCGCCAGCAAGGCCGCCGCGCGCGGCTCATCGGCGATGTCAAACCCTGGCGGCACGCCCGCTTCGAGCGGAAAACGCGCAAGCAAGCGCTCGCAGAAGGCGTGGATGGTTTGAATTTTCAAGCCGCCAGGCGTTTCCAATGCCCGCGCGAACAACGCCCGCGCCGCGCCAAGATTGGCTGCATCGGCGCCGAGCTTGGAAAGATCAGCGGCCAGCGTTTCGTCATCGGCGACGCACCAGCCGCCCAGCCGTTCGAACAGGCGCCGCTGCATCTCGGCGGCCGCGGCCTTGGTGTAGGTGATGCACAAGAACGCCGAAGGCTTGGAGCCATCCAAGAGCAAACGGGCGATGCGATCGACCAGCACCTTGGTTTTGCCAGAACCGGCATTGGCGGTGACAAACACCGACACGCCAGGATCGGCGGCGGCGCGCTGGTTGGTCTCGGCGGCCTTGAGCGCGCGCGTGCTCATTCCTCGCCCTCCGCGTCGGCCCATTCCTTACGGCGCGCGAGGTGATCGTATTCGAGATACGGTTTGATGAATTGCACGCGCGGCTTGGACAGAAACGGTTGTTCGGCTTGCGCATAACGCTGCATCAGCGCCTCAAGCGCCGCGAGCGCTTTTTCGCCTTCGCCGTGCGCATCGAGCGCGAGCGGTTTCGGCGTCGGCTCGGCATTGCCGAAGCGCCAATACCCCAGTTGGGTCGCTTTCGCCGCCGGTACGCCGTCGAACACGCCGCGCGCGAGCATCGCCGCCTCCAGCGGCAATTGCGGGCTCAGTCCGCTTTCGACTTGCGATTTGGTTGCTGGGGTTCCGGTTTTGAAATCGAGGATGGCGGCGTGGCCGGCGCCAATCTCGATGCGGTCGGCAATGCCCGAAAGCTCAACCCCAGCGGCAAGCAGGAGCACGCCCTTTTTCTCCCGGTACACGTCCGCGTTCAAGCCGCGGCGCGCGGCGAACCAGGCGATCAACGCCGTGATCGACACCGCCAGGCGCGCGCGCTCGGCGGCGCGGCGCTCCGGTGAAATGCCGGCATGACGCAATTCCTCGTCCAGCAAGTGCGCCAGCAGCGCGGGATCGCCGCCATCCTCAAACCGTTCGATGGCTTTGTGCACGGCATTGCCGCGCTCCGCCGGCCCAGCGGGCGCGCCGATGGGCTTGAGAAATTCGAGCCCGAGGATGCGGCGCGCGTAGAGCGCATAGGGATCGCGGATCAAGGTTTCCACCTGCGTCACGCTCAGGCGCTTCAGGCGCTTGTCGGCGGGCGGGCGCGGGCGTGGAATTTTCACGGCGCGCAGCGCCGGCGGCGTATCGAGCGCGCGCGCCCACTGCAATTGCACATCCGCGCGCGTGAGCTCTTTCCGCGCGCCTTGCACCAAAGTCTTCAACCGCCACAGCCAGCGCGAAGCCAAAGTCGGCGAGCCGTCGCGGCGCAGCGCGCGCGTGAGCACGACGTCGGGCGCGTTGGCCAATTGCGCGAAGTCATGCGCGGCCAGGCCGACGCGTTGGTCGAGCGAGGGCAAACCAAGCGCAGCCCGCATCGGGCGAGATAGGAAGGGGTCGTCCCCCGGCGGCGCCGGCCACACCCCTTCGTTGAGTCCGCCCAAAATCATCAGGTCGCGGCGCTGCAAACGCGCCTCCAGCGGCCCCCAGATCGCGACGCGCGCATCGCCGCCAGCGTTCGGCGGAACCTCTCGCCCGTCCATCAAGCGCAGCAGCACACGCGGTGCGGCGTGCGCCGCCATCAGCCCGAGTTCGGCGCCATAGGCGATCGCTTCTCGCAACAACTCGCCCGCGTTCTCGCCGTCGCGGCCCTGCCACGCGGCTGCACGCGCAAGGTTTTCCATCGCCTCGGCGAGCGCATCGGCGAAATCCGCCAGCGTGAGCTCCGCGCGCGCCATCGCCGCGCTGAGCGGCGCAAGCGCATCGGTGATCGCGTGGACGAGGCCGTGCGCGCGCGGCCATTTCTCGACAAGCGCCGCCAGCTCCGCGAGCGTCTCATACCGTCGCGGCCCTCGCAGCGCGACGTGCTCAAGCTTGACCCGCGCGCCCATATCGGCAGCCAGTGTCGCGCGCGGATGCTTCAGTAGCGCCGCCAGCGCCACCGGCTCGCCGGAGTCACGCGCGAGTTCGCACAGCAACGCCAGCAGCGCGCCGGCCTCCGTTTCACGCAGCGGGCGCCCGTGTGATATGGCCGGCTCGACACCCCAGCGCATGAGCTTTGCCTCAACGCGCCTCGCCAGACCAATATCAGGCGTCACCAATGCAGCCGAGCGCCCCGGAATCTCCAGCGCCTCGCGCAGCAATAACGCTATGGCAGCGACCTCCTCGTCTTCGGTGGCCGCTTCCAGCAAGCGCATGCCTTGTAAGCCAGCGGCGACGAAGTCCGCGCCGCCCGCGGCCTTCAGCCGCTCCAGCCAATCGGCGGTTTTCTCGGCTGGCGCCAACGCTTCACGCATCAACACACGGCGCGCGCGCCCGCCTGCGATCTCAGGGCAAAGCGACCGAACCGAGCCGCGCGCAATGTCTAAAGCCGCCAGCGTCTCCTTCAACGCAAATTGCGGATGCTGGTCGGCGACAGCGCGCCAGGATTCTTCATCAAGATCGGTATCCAACCCCGGCAACACGACGACACCCTTAGGCAAGCGCGCGACACAAGCCATCAATGCGCGCGTCGCCGCGATCGAACCGGTCGAGCCGGCGATGATGATGGGGCGTTGCGGCGGCTCGCGCTCCCATTCACACGCCAGCGCCAGCAGCATCGCGGAACGATGCGCGCCCGGATCGCTCAATCCGTCCAGCTTCAAACGCCGCGGCCAATAATCCGCGACAATGCCAAGGAATTGCGCCGAGGCTTCCCAGTGTCGGGCGAGTTCCACTTCTTCCACCAAAGTCGGCAGTTTATCCCAGTGCACGCACGGCGAGGCCGCGGCGCTGTCCAGCAGCTTGCGCAATTCATCCGCCAGCGCGATGGCGCGCGCCGGATCCTCGACGCCGCCGGCGGCTCTATCGCGCGCGCGGATCAGGGCGGCGAGCTCCATGCGCTGGCGCGTCGCTTCGATGGCGGGCGCGACATCGAGCGCGATCGGGTCTGCGCCCCAAACTTGCGGATCATCGCCCAGATCGCCAAGCGGGCGGATCGACGGCAACAGCGCCGCCCCGCCAAGCCGCGCCGCGAAAGCATCGATCAAGCCACGCGCGGCGCGCCGGTTCGGCAACAGCACTAGCGCGTCGGCCAGCGCAAACGGATCTTCAACGCCAAGCGCTTCGACGATGGCGTCAGCCAGGACATCGAGGAACGCCGCCGACGCGGGGGCCGTGCGCAAGCGCGGCGCGGGGCCATCAAAGAGCGCGGATGTCACCTGCCGGCGGCCGCCGCCGCCAGACGTGCTTGCGCTTCATCGCGCGCGCCAGGATCGCCGACATGCATCCAATAGCCGCCCAGCGGCGCGCCAAACAGGCGCCCCGCGCGCGCGAGCCTGCGCCACACGCGCGTAAACGAGAACGGCTCAAGCGGTTCGGCATCGACAATGCGCGGGTCGATGATCTGCACGCCCATATAGGCCCATGGCGTATGCGGCAGCGCCTCGCGGAACGAAAGCTTGCCGTGCTCGTCCATAAAAAAATCGCCGGCGCCGTCATAGCCCAATTGCGCGTCCATCGCCGCCAGCATCAGCAGGGCGTCCATGCGCGCGGGATCGAAGGCTTGCGCCAAACGCGCGATAGCGGAGCCCGCCGGCTCTTCCCAAACCGAATCGATATTGCAAACGACGATCGGGGCATCGCCAAGCAGCGCGCGCGCCTGACGCACGCCGCCGCCGGTCTCCATCAGACGCGCACGCTCATCGGAAATGATGATCTCGATATCGTCGCGACGCTTCACATGCGCTTCAAGCAGATCAGCAAACGCATGCACGTTGACGACAGCGCGCGTGACGCCAGCTTCGACCAGGCGGTCCAGCACATGATCGATCAGCGCGCGCCCCGCGACCCGAACCAGCGCCTTGGGACGATCATCCGTCAACGGGCGCATGCGCGTGCCGAGGCCCGCCGCGAGCACCATGGCTGTGTCAGGGATGTCCGTCACGCCGCCCGCTCCAGATACGGCCGCGCCACGCTTTGAACAAACGCGCGCGCATCTTCCAGCGCGGGATGCTCAAGCGTGCGCGCAAGGTGGCCCCATTCGCGCGGCATGAAGGAAAGATAACGCTGCTTACCGTCGCGGCCGGCGAGGCGCGAGAAAATGCCCAGGATGCGCATGGCGTTGATAGCGCCCAGCACGGCCAGTTCGCGGCGGAACTCCGCTTCGCCCGCGCCGGTTGCGTCAAGATAAGCGCGCAGCGCGGCTTCCGCGGCGCCAGCGCCGACATCGCGGCGCGCATCGTGCAACAGCATGGCGAAATCCCAGGCGCGCCAGCCACGCACGGCGTCCTGGAAATCCAGCAGCCCCACGCGCTGCAAACCCTCACGCTCCGGCAGCCAGAGCAGGTTTTCCGCATGAAAATCGCGGATGGTGAAGGCGCGCGGAAAACCCAACGCTTTCACGATCAAACCATCGCGCACTTTTTCCCAGCGCGCGCGGGCCGCGTCATCGATGCGCACGTCAGCCGCGCGCGGGAGCCATTCGACAAACAGGTCCGCATTCACTTCAAGCGCGAGCGCGTCATAATCGAGCAGCGGCCACGAGGCGCCGCCCGGCCCTTCGAGCCGCGCCGGCGGCGGCGCCGCGTGCACATGCGCCAGCACGCGCGCGGCTTCCTCATAGAGCGCGATCTCGTCTGCGCCATCGGCAAGTACGCGCGCGTAGAGCGCGTCGCCCAGATCCTCGATCACCGCATAGCCAGCGGCGAAATCGACGCCGTAAATCTCTGGCGCGGCCAATCCCATTTGACCCAGGTGCGCACCCACTGCCGCGAACGCCTCCACGCGCGAGGCGGCCAGCCGCGACATCGCGTTCCAACCCATCGTGCGCCGCTGCGCTGGCGTCGCGCCCGGCGGGCACGGCGCGCTTTCGCTGGAGGGTGGCGCGTCCATCAAAATGGCGCGGCGTCCCGGCAGGCTCAGCCGCTCATAGCAGCGCGTGGAGGCGTCGCCCGCGAGCGGCGCGCGCTCGGCCCCAGCAAAGCCCGTGTCCTTGAGCAAGCGCGAGAGCGCTTCAGATCGCGTCAAGCTTTGTTCTCCATGCGCCGTGCGCCTTGAGCAGCGCGCAACGTCCCTCGCCGGCGGGCGCCAACGCAATGTCCAGCCGGTCGCGGGGCAATCGGCCTTCGAGTCGCTCTGGCCATTCGATCAAGCACGCCGCCGCCGCGAACGCATCCTCAAGTCCCAGCTCCCAGGATTCCTCAGCGCGCTTCAGCCGGTAAAGATCGACATGCCAGAGTTCGCCCTTTGGGCCGTCATAGGTTTGCACCAAGGTATAGGTGGGGCTTGGCGCCTCCTCGGCCTTTCCGGTCCACGCCTCGATGGCGCCGCGCGCCAGCGTCGTTTTTCCAGCGCCAAGTCCGCCCGAGAGACACACCACATCCCCTGGCGTCAAGCGCGCGCCCAGCCGCCTGCCGAACGCCATTGTCGCCGCAGGGTCGGACAAACTGATTTCACGCGAATCGGCCAAGGTTTCCACGCTCACGGGGCGAGATGCTGACATGAGCGGCGGCGCGGCATCAAGGCCCGCTTGCGCCGGCCTTTTATTGGCTCCAAACACAAAACATCGTGGCTACGACCGACATCAAACGCGTCCTTATCATCGGCGCCGGGCAGGCCGGGGGCGAGGCGGCGCAGCGCCTGCGCCAAGGCGGTTTCGAGGGCGAGCTTACGCTGATCGGCGAGGAGCCTTGCCCGCCCTACCAGCGCCCACCGCTGTCCAAAGCCTACCTCTCCAGCGACATGGACATGGAGCGGCTCCTGCTCCGGCCCGCCAGCCTCTATGCGGACGAACGCATCGCCCTGTTGGCGCCCGTGCGCNNACGCTTTGTGGCGGCTGCGAAGCTGGTGGTTGTGGGGGCGGGCTATATCGGGCTCGAAGTGGCCGCTGTCGCGCGCAAACTTGGCCTTGACGTAACGGTGATCGAAACCGCCGTGCGCCCGCTGGCGCGCGTGACCAGCCCGGAAGTCGCCGGCTTCTTCCTGGACGAACACACACGCCAAGGCGTGCGCTTCGTGCTCGGCGGGCAGCCCGCGCTGATCAAAGGCCGCACCCACGTCACCGCGGTCGCGCTTGCCGACGGCACGGAGATACCAGCCGATCTGGTCATCGCCGGTATTGGGGTTACGCCGGAAACAACGCTGGCGCAGCAATGCGGAATCGAACTCGCCAATGGCATCGTCACCGACAAACAGTGCCGCACAAGTGACCCGGCCATCTTCGCCATCGGCGATTGCGCGGCCCGGCCCATGGCGCACTTCGGCGATCGCTTGCAGCGCCTGGAAAGCGTCCACAACGCCATCGAAGGGGCGAAAATCGTCGCCGCCACCCTTCTAGGCAAGGAACAATCGGTGGAAACGCCCTGGTTCTGGTCGGACCAGTACGATCTGAAGCTGCAAATCGCCGGCCTGTTCCAAGGCTATGACAAAGTCGTGCTGCGCGGATCACCGGCTGAGCGTGCGTTCGCGGCCTTCTATTACAAGGGGCCGCGCCTGATCGCGGTCGATGCGATCAATCGTCCCGGGGAGTATCTCGGCGCGAAAACCTTGATACAACGCGGCCAAACCATCGCGCCGGAAATTATCGCGGACACATCGCGGACGATGAAAGAACTCGTCGCCGCCGCGGGCCAATGAGCAAGGGGACCCATGCCGAAGATCACCTACATCGAGCATAGCGGCAAAGAGCACGTGATCGATGCGCCCGTGGGCCAAACCGTGATGGAAGCGGCGGTCAAGCACGCCGTGCCCGGCATCGACGCCGATTGCGGCGGCGCTTGCGCTTGCGCGACGTGCCACGTCTATGTCGATGAAGCGTGGCTGGCGAAGACCGGCGATTCTTCTAGCATGGAGCAATCCATGCTCGACTTCGCCAACGACGTTCAGGACACTTCGCGCCTCTCGTGCCAGATCAAGGTGAGCGAAGCGCTTGACGGGTTGGTGGTGCGGCTGCCGAAGAGTCAGCATTGATGCGCGCGATCCCGCCGCCGCTCTGGGCGCTGGGGTTGCTCGCTTTGAGCTACGCGTTGAGCTTGGCGCCAGGCCTAAGCCAGCTCCCGCTTCTAGAGACGCGGTCGATCGGCGCTTTTGTCATCGTCGTGGCGCTTGCGATCCTGTTCACGGCGATGTTGCAGTTTCGCTTCGCGAACACGCAACTCCTGCCCAACTCCCCCACCAATAACAGCCTCGTCACCGGCGGCGTGTTCATGCTGACGCGCAATCCGATGTATCTGGCGATGACGCTGTTTTGCCTTGGCGGCGCCTTGTGGTTCGGGCGCCTGCCGATGTTGCTCGCGCCGGTCATCATGTTCGCGGTCGCCAATTGGGTGTTTATTCCGTTCGAGGAAGCCAAGATGCGCCGCCAGTTCGGCGCCGAATTTGACGCCTATGTGAAGCGCGTGCGGCGTTGGATCTGAGTCCAAGCACAATGGGGGAAACGATGCGGTCGATCATGGCGGCGTTGGCGCTGGCGGTATTGGCGC
>CXWL01020794.1_pt1 | contig 10897 bp, 12 predicted proteins | sample 590931 | NCBI WGS metagenome assembly CXWL01 (sample SAMEA3498368, study PRJEB10139) | groundwater metagenome | biome: water well; material: biofilm material | place: Germany | collected 2015-04-27 | reverse complement strand
AGCGCCTCCTGCTGCTGCTAAGCCAGTTCCACAGCAGCAGCCCAGGCCAAATCCGCCTGCAGTGCAAGTTGCAGGTGATGAAAAGCAGGATTACCAGCATGCCTATGACGCACTTAGAAACGGCCATACGAGTCAATCGATAGCCGAGTTCGATGCGTTTCTGGCAAAATATCCTGCCGGTGGCCTTGCCAATAACGCGCAGTATTGGCTGGGTGAAGCGCATAGAGTGAACCAGGATGCCGATTCTGCCCGCAAAGCGTTTACCAAGGTTATCGATAATTATCCGGGCGGCGCAAAGGTTCCGGATGCATTATTGAAATTGGGTTATATCGAGCTGGAACAAAACAATCCGGACAAAGCGCGAAGTTATTTAAAGCGTGTGACCAGTGAGTTTCCAGGAACATCGGCCGCTCTTCTGGCATCCAAAAAATTGCTTGCAATTGATGGTGGCAACCCTTAACTGTGGCTTCGTTACGCATAACCGAAATTTTTTACTCCCTGCAAGGTGAGTCGAATACCGTGGGCTTGCCCACTGTTTTTATTCGTCTCACCGGCTGTCCGCTACGTTGTGCTTACTGTGATACGGCTTATGCGTTTACCGGCGGCAAAAAAATGGACATTGATGCGATTGTTGCCGAGGTTGATCACTACGGTACGCCTTATGTGACAGTGACCGGTGGCGAACCGTTGGCGCAATCCGCCTGTCATGAGCTGATGACAAAGCTGGTGAATAAAGGCTATTCGGTTTCATTGGAAACCAGCGGGGCTCTGGATGTTTCCGAGGTCGATCCGCGAGTCGTCAAGGTGATGGATCTTAAAACGCCCAGCTCCGGTGAGCTTGAAAAAAACCTTTATCGAAATATTGATTTTCTGACCGAAAAAGATCAGGTCAAATTTGTGATCGGCAATGAAGAAGATTATATCTGGTCGAAATCTGCCTTATTCGATCATGGCTTGCAGAATCGGTGCAGTGTACTGTTTTCACCCGTGATGGGCCAACAGGACCCAACAGAGCTGGCCGATAAAATACTGCAGGACCGCCTACCCGTCCGTTTTCAAGTCCAGCTTCATAAAATACTTTGGCATGATGCCAGAGGCAAGTAACAAGCATGCAAAAGAAAGCCATTATTCTTCTATCAGGCGGTTTGGATTCCATTACCGTGCTGGCCCATGCCAGGCAGCAGGGATTTACCTGCTATGCCTTGAGCTTCGATTATGGGCAGCGGCATAATGCCGAATTGATCGCTGCCGCACAGATAGCCAAAGACTATCAGGTAGAAGAACACAAAATTATCAGGCTGGGGCTGGATTCGATTGGCGGTTCCGCCTTAACCGATAGTCATATTGCCGTACCTGATTCGTATCACGAAGGCATTCCGGTTACCTATGTGCCGGCCAGAAATACTATTTTTTTGTCGTTCGCGCTGGGCTGGGCTGAAGTCTTGAATTTGCGCGACATCTATATCGGTGTGAATGCGGTCGATTATTCCGGTTATCCGGATTGCAGGCCTGAATTTATTACCGCATTTCAGCAATTAGCCAATTTGGCTACCAAAGCCGGTGTGGAGGGTGAAACCATTACCATACACACGCCGTTAATAGCGCTCAGCAAGTCAGAAATCATCAGGCAGGGCATGGCGCTGGGCGTCAATTATGAACAGACAGTCTCCTGTTATTCCGCCGATGAACAAGGCCGCGCCTGTCGAGTTTGCGATGCATGCCGGCTGCGAGCAGCAGGTTTTGAAGACGCGGGCGTTAAAGATCCTACGCGATATCGATGAACCTAAATTCGGCAGTTCAACCACGAATAACACGAAGAGTTTCAATAAGTTATCAAGGTTTCGGCACTTACCTTTTGGGTAAACGCTTATCTCGCCACAACTAGCGATAACTCACTAATTTTACTTCGTGCTCTTCGTGGTGAAATGATCTTTTTAGGATGAATAGTCAGCGAAGCTAATAAACTTCCCGAAAATAAATAATTTTTTGATTGCCTTTGTAAATTCCAAAGGTGGCTCTTGCGGATGGATTTGTAGTGCCTGTTCCGTGCCAATCAAATTGTAGCCAGTTAGCCACACTGCCGGTAATGTCCAGTGCGCCGGTTTTTCCGGGCGCCTTGAGATTCAAATTAAAATTACCCGCTGATAATGAATTGGCTTCCCGATAGGTTGTGCCCGTTGGCGCTGCGGTCGCGCATTTAAAGACTCCACTCGTTGAGTTGTCGTCCCAAATACAAGAATCAGCCGGTACCAGGCTGTCGGTTGAAAGCGGATCGGTGATACTGATGCCTGAGACGGAACAGACATCATCAGTATTGGTGATAAAGCTGGTGCCGTTAAAATATTCGGCCGTCATGGGAACTGCCAAATCCAATAATTCCGAGCCATGGGCATTGCCCAGATTAACCCTGCCATAGCGTAGCGGAGTTCCTGGCGCTACGGGAGCTGTAACCATCGTTACTCCGTCGGTATCGACGGGGCTTGTATTGACGATAACAGTGGTTTGGCCCGTCAAGGCGGTAGGCCGGTTGACCTGGTGTTTAGCTATTACGCCGGCAACACCATTGCTCCAGTTGCCGGTCGGGGCCGCGTCGCTGGCCGATAATGTGGATCCGGCAGGCAAACCGGTGGATGTGAAGATGAAATTATTCCAGGCTGTTAAAGCGAGTTTTGCAAGGCTGCCCGTATAGTTTTGCGTGGGTGCGTTATTGGCATTTTGTGCGGTAAGCGTGAATGACGTAGTAAAACCATCCTGCCCGAAATAAGTAAAAACGGTTCCGCAGGCGGGTGTTGCTAAGCCTTGTGTTACCACGAAATGATCGGGGATAAACCGGCCAAAGTAGTTGGTTGCTGCCGCGTTGCCGAATTTACAGCCATATTTTCCGCTGACCAGGACATTGGAAAAATCGTTGGTGCAATCATTAGTTGCTGAGTCCACCGTGGTAAAGCTGTCATCGAAAACACCGTTAGCAGCGAGCTGGAAGTAGCCTGCCTCGGAGTAAGTAAAGGTTTCCCCCGTAGCCGTGCCGGTTGTGACATCCGCTACTGCAAAGCTACCGGCCAGTGCTCCGCTTTGGATGGCGCCGGCATGGGCTGTTAGCTTGCTGGCGTCCAGCTGGGGGGTGTATTTGTAACCTGCCGTGCCGCTGGCGGCAGTCAGTGTAAAGCTCGCTCCGGTTTTGATGGCAGGAGAGGCGCTGGTACTGACGCCGGTGGCATCGGCATTGATATTGGACGTAACAGAAAAATTCGTGGGTCTTACCGCAAAGTTATCCGTTGAACAGCCAATGATAGAAGGCGATTGATTGGCGTCTGTTACGCAGCAGCGTAAATTGGGGTAGGCCTTGCCGACCGTCATCGCTGCGATGGCTTTACGCCCTACGTTGGCGGCGGCAAAGGTCAGTGTCTGTGAAACGGCGGGACTTAAAGCGATGCGGCTGGCGCAATCCATAATGCCGGCGCCATCGACTAGTTTCACGGTAACATTTTTGTTGGTGCTGTTGGCGTAGCCCGTTTCTATGTTACCGTCAATTTTCAGCGCAACAACATCGAAACTGAAAGGCGTCCCGGCGAGCTTGGTATAGAGAGTACCAGCTGACGCGTCGGCCCCGGATTCCACACAGTTGAAGTTGACCGGATTAGTGCCACCACTTCCTCCTCCGGCACCGGATTGGCAAGTTCTCACCGAAGCGACCTGTGCCTGAGTCGCCGTACTGTAGTTCAGGACAATATCCTTCTCCAGTTTTATTTCCCCTGCTGTCAACAGGGTGCCGGTAATGGTGCTGTCTTTGTCAATCTCTATTTCCTGGCTGGCTCCTGGAGCATAAACTATACCCGTAAAACTGGCATCTTTGCCCATCTTGAAGCTATTGGCGCCAGGATATAGATAGAACTGTAAATTTGCCGCGCTTCCCCCGCTATTGAACGTTACACTATCGTCAATATCCGGGTCGTTATTGAGATAGATGCGTACTACACCGGCGGGTGAAACCGTCAGTGTTGCGTTTTTATCAATCTCAAGGTTTTTCATATAGTAGTCACCCGGAGCCAATTGCACTGTAGCGCCACTCTTGATGTCAAGCTTGTCGATGTAATAGGTACCACCAGTAAACACAGTATCGGGTGTGTTGCTCCCATCGTTAACAGTAATCGTCCCATACGTTCCGGCAGTCACTGTTGACGGCGTTGTCAAGTTTGTGCCGCCGGTAAATGACGGAAAAGTTGGCGGATCGAGTGTGGGGAATGTCGTGCTGACTGACTGTACGGCACCGGTGGAAGGATTTACGTCATAGCCTCCGTTGAAATCGTTTTTGGGAACTGCGTTGCCATTGACACTCACATTTTTCTCTATTTTTAATTTTGAACCAGCCAAGACCGGCCAGTTGGAGGGGATGGAACCACATGCTGCCGATACCTCCTCATGCACAAATATAGTGGTAAATAACACTAGGAAATACACTGTCCTCCACACTGTCATGTGCTATCCCCTAATCTCTAAATGATGGCTTGCGTTCATTGAATAGTTGCCGTATTCATTTTTTTCGTAGAGTTCGTTCAGATCCTGATCCCTTTATTTCTTGCGACATCAAAACAAAAGGGTAACACGGGTATTACATTACAAGCACTATTACGGATTAATGCTGGCACGCAGGACAAATATGGCGTCCATCGGGTGTACATACCCAGCCGTTTTGAATGGCATTGGACAACTCGCCTTCAAACCAGGAACGTCCATCACTGATGCGGCGTCCGGCGCGCTGGTCTTTGCGAGTGGATCGGCGAAACTCTACCGATCTGAGTGCTTGCGGGTTGCAAACGTCGCAAAAAATAAATTTTCGTATGCTCATTGTGTGTTTAATCGGAAAAAAGACGGCGGGTACCAGTCAAGGACTATCTGAGTTTGGGTGTCTCGACTTTTATTCAAGGTTAGTTTAAATTAAATATTTTTCTACTATTATTAATCCAATGAAGTGCTTACTACAGTATTTTTACAAATTCCGTCAATGAGGCAAAAATGAACGCAACTAAGCAACAGGGTTTTACTTTAATCGAATTAGTCATGGTGATTGTGATTTTGGGCATCCTGGCGGCAACCGCGTTACCCAAGTTTGTCGATATGACCTCAAGCGCCAGGGAATCAACGCTGAAAGGATTGGCAGGCGCCATCCAAGGCGCAAAATCGATTGTCAAAGCCGGTTATCTTATTAATCCGGCGGCTACGGTTACGCTATCTGATACTACAACCGTCGATGTTGTTAATACGGCTAATGCTACCAATGCCGGGTATCCTTTAGCTACCGCAGCAGGCGTTCGTGCTGCAATTGATATGAGTGATGACTTTGCCGATACCTATGTGACCGCAGGTGGCAACGTGGCTACGTTTACGTTGGACAGTAAAGCAAATTGTACGGTGACTTATACAGAGTCAACGGCTGTTGTAGCTGTCGATCCAAGTGGTTGTTAAGCGCGATATTGCTGGCTGAGCCCGAATTTTTCATAGCATGTATATTGAACAGTTTGAATACAGCATCTTTAGGTTGCCGCAAACCGTTATTCCTATCGATTTTCCATGACCTGAAACAATCCACAAACGTAATTCCGGTTCTTTTTTGTCATTTTGAACAGAAGTGAGAGATGACAAAAATTCGCGGCTACGAAGCAGAAACATGAGTTTTGAGGCGGGTCAAAAAGGTTTTACTCTAATAGAGATTGTCATGACGCTAGTCATTCTCGGCATCATTTCGGCAACATTCACCCCCAAATTCTTTGAAGCGTCGGCTTATCAGCAGCGCGTTTTTTTTGACGATACCTTGGCTGCGATTCGTTATGCTCAAAAACTGGCAGTCGCAACCGGTTGTAATGTTCAGGTCAGTATTGCCGGCAATACCTTTACTTTAAAGCGTCCCGGCGCGCTTGACCGCAGTCAGTGCGCTTCAACCACCGCAGCAAACTTTACTCAAAATGTGGCGCATCCGGGGTCAGGCGATGCCAGTTATACAGGCAGTCAATCCGGTATTGCGCTGTCCAATGCAACTTTTTATTTTACGGCCTCGGGGCGCGTGTCAAGCGGCCTGGATATCACGGTCGGCAGCACCAAAAAAATCACTGTTATTCAGGAAACCGGCTTTGTCTATGACAGTACACCTTAAAGTTCAACACGGCGCGACATTGATCGAGTTGATCTTGTCGATGGTGATTATCAGCATCGCATTGGTAGGTATTTTTTCAGTGATTAATCTGACTACCCGTCATAGTGCCGATCCAGTCGTTAACTTTCAGGCGATAGCTATTGCCGAGTCCTACATGGATGAAATCCTTCTGCAATCCTACGCGGATCCTGACGGCAGTGAAACGGGTGAAACCCGAGCATCCTATGATGATGTCAGCGACTATAACGGCTTGAATGATGTGGGTGCGCACAATCAACAAGGCACTTTGATCAGTAATTTGTCCCGCTACACTGTTGCTGTCGTTGTTTCTGCAGCGGCTGCGCTAACCGGCGGCGTTTCGGCAAAAAAAATTTCCGTCACGGTTTCCGGGCAAGGGCTGCCGGGTTTAACGCTGGTTGGTTATAAAACCGGCTATTAACATGAGTAAGACAAAGTCTCAAGGCTTTACGCTGCTGGAACTGGTACTGGTGATCGTCATCACAGGTATTATGGCGACGATGACGACGGATATTATGACTTACCCGATCAAAAGTTATCTTGATTTGAATCGGCGCACGACCTTGGTGGATACGGCAGAAATCAGCCTGCGGCGTCTGCAGCGGGATATTCGCAGAGCCTTACCGAATAGCATTCGCATAACCGGTGGCGGCACGGTCATTGAAATGTTGCATACGTTGGATGGCGGGCGCTACCGCAGTTTGCAGGACGGTACTAAAGCTGTTGGTTCCGGATTATGTAATGGTAATCCTGCGACAGACATTCTGGATTTCACAATAGCCGATGACTGTTTTGAAGTGATCGGCAGCTTCAACACTTTCAATCCGCAAGCGACCGCCGGTGAGTCTCTGGTCATTTATAATCTGGGTCCGGGATCGGTGACAGCGGATGCTTATGTGGGGTCTAATCGCACAGCAGTCACTAATTCTACCCAGGCCAATGTCGTCAAGTTGACTGCGTTAAAATTTCCATTCAGTTCTCCGCAACAACGTTTTTTTATTGTTGATACGCCGGTTACCTACCGCTGTGATACGACGGCAGGCCAATTATGGCGCTATTCAAATTATACTATCGCAGCAACTCAGCCTGATCCGCCAGGCGTTGCGGGCCAATTACAGGCTAATAAAATTAGCAGTTGTTCTTTTTCTTACGCATCTGGCGGGGCGAGCCGTTCCGGCCTGGTGACTATAGAAATGCTTGTGACAGATAGTAGCGGAGAAGCCGTTCGTTTGATCCATCAGATTCATGTGGATAACGCGCCATGATGCGGCAGCAAGGGTTTTCGATGGTCATGGCTATTTTTATTCTGGTCGTGCTCGGCTTGCTCGGCGGTTATATGGCGCGGCTGAGCGGTGTGCAGCAGATGACTTCGGTATACGCATTGCAGGGAGCCAGGGCCTATCTGGCTGCAAAAGCCGGACTGGAATGGGCCATCGCGCGCATCAATAACGGTGGAAGCTGCACGGAGGTTAATGCCCAGACCGCTTTATCATTCGCTGATATAACGGGTTTTACCGTTAAATTAACGTGTACAGCGAGTGTCTATACCGAAGGCAGTAAAACCCCGGTTGTTTATCAAATTAATTCGTTAGGCCAATACGGCGCTTACGATGGCGCTGATTATGTATCGCGTCAGCTGGAAGTGTCTGTGGTGATGAATAATTAAGCGGTTGCTCATTTCATTAAAAAGACTGTCAGAATACTGACCGAAAGCAGGGTTAAACACGCTTTAGCAAGTTTCATGTTCTATTCTCGATAGCATTGCAGGATTACAGCTTATTTTTAACGAGCTGATAAATTTGCTCGGCATCAACGTCAATGCCGTTTAAAATGCTTTCCAATTCGCTGAGTTTGGCATCGGCGAACGTTCTGTCCTTAAGACTGCCCGCATTGATATAAACATTGAGCGCTGCGCTTTTTAAACCGCTGTAAGCAGCCATGACAGCAACTCCGGCATCGCTGATGGCGGCGCTGTTACCTATATCTGCGGCGATTCTGCTTAGCTCAACTGCTTGCGCGCAGGCCCTGGCACAGGCCAGCGGGATTTCGGTTGCTTCGCTCAAAGCCTGCTGAATTGCAGCGCTACGCAGGGTTTTCTGATCATCAGTTTCTTTAGGCAAGGCATAGGTAGCCATTAATCGATTAAATACATCAATATCTGCCTGTATCATGCCGGTCAGCTCTTCGCGCAGGGCTTCGGATTTTTGCAGCAAGGCCTGCATGTCGTTTTCGACTTCCGCATATTTGGGTTTTCCAATAGTGAGATTACAGACCATGCTGGTTAAAGCCGCTGATTGTGCGCCCATAATTGCGGCCGCACTGCCGCCTCCTGGCGTAGGTGCTTTGCTGGCCAATTCGTCAAGAAATAGTTGAATGGATTTGTCTTTAGTTTCAGTCACTGTAAAGTCTCAGTTATTACGGGCTGGATAGAAAAAGCATTTAACCACGAAGTTCACGAAGAACACGAAGGAAAAGCAGCGCATAATGGCGGCTACATGTATAAATAACTTCCCCTTTTTTGTGTCTGTGAATTCCTTGATAACATCTTGAAACTCTTCGCGAACTTCGTGATCTTCGTGGTTCGACTGCCGAATTTAGGTTTATATTTTATATGCAGATGACAACATTTTATCATTGAGAGGCCTGTTTTTGGTGTGTCTCTTTGTGCTATTCTAACAGGCTAAGTTTTTTTCAGAAAATTCTCATATCACTTTATGCGAACTCGCGTTAAAATTTGCGGTTTTACCCGTGTTGAAGATGCCGTGTTTGCAGCTCAAAACGGTGTTGACGCGATCGGCCTGGTTTTTTATCCGCCTAGCCCTCGAAATATTGAGATTGATCAGGCTGTTAAAATTGTTAAAGCGTTACCGGCCTTTGTTACGGTTGTTGCCTTGTTTGTTGACGAGCAGAAGTCCAGAATTCGTGAGGTTCTAAATAATGTGCCTATCGACTGTCTTCAATTTCATGGTGATGAACCGGCTGAAGCCTGCAGGCTTTATGGCAAGCGCTATATGAAAGCCATAAGAATGCGGCCCGAAATTGATATATATAAGGTTGAACAACGCTATCACGATGCAGCTGCATTGTTGCTGGATGCCTATCATCCAGGTGCTAAAGGAGGTACAGGCGATTCGTTCAACTGGGATTGGGTTCCCAAAGATTGCTCGTTACCCATTGTTTTGGCGGGTGGTCTGGATGCAACGAACGTTCGACAAGCCATACATAAGGTGAGGCCTTATGCGGTGGATGTCAGTAGTGGTGTGGAAGCCGGTAAAGGTGTAAAAGATATCGTTAAAATGGCGACATTTTTAAAAGAAGTTAATGAGACCGACACAATAATATGACAGAAAAATATAATATGCCCGATCAAAGAGGGCATTTTGGTCCTTACGGAGGTATGTTTGTCGCAGAAACATTAATTCCTCCTGTTCAGGAATTAAATGCAGCTTACCAACGCTATCTGAATGATCCGGACTTTATAGCGGAGCTGGATAAAGACTTGCAATATTATGTAGGTCGGCCTTCGCCTCTGTACCATGCCGAACGCTGGAGCCGGGAACTGGGTGGCGCTCAGATATATTTAAAACGTGAAGATCTGAATCACACCGGTTCACATAAAATCAATAATACGGTAGGTCAAGCCTTATTAGCCAAACGCATGGGTAAAACCCGCATCATCGCTGAAACGGGTGCCGGCCAGCATGGCGTGGCAACGGCAACAGTGGCTGCGAGATTGGGACTCGAGTGCGTCGTTTACATGGGCGCCGTTGATGTCGCGCGGCAATCGTTGAATGTTTATCGCATGAAATTATTGGGTGCTACCGTGGTTGCGGTTGAGTCGGGTTCTAAAACCCTGAAAGATGCGCTTAATGAAGCGCTCAGAGACTGGGTGACGAATGTCGATAATACCTTCTATATTATCGGTACGGTTGCAGGCCCCCATCCTTATCCGGCCATGGTCAGAGATTTTCAGGCGATTATCGGCCGTGAATCAAAACAGCAATGTTTGGAAGCAACGGGACGTTTGCCTGATGCCTTGGTGGCTTGCGTGGGTGGCGGTTCCAATGCCATTGGTTTGTTTTATCCGTTTATTGACGATGCCTCAGTAAAATTGATTGGTGTTGAAGCCGCCGGTGACGGTGTCGCAACGGGACGGCATTCCGCGCCTCTATGCGCCGGTCGTCCCGGCGTATTGCACGGCAATCGGACTTACCTGATGGCAGACGATGATGGCGAAATCATCGAAACGCATTCCATTTCGGCTGGCCTTGATTATCCTGGAGTTGGCCCTGAACATGCGTGGTTAAAAGATACCGGCAGAGCCGAGTATGTCAACATTACCGATAACGAAGCGCTGGACGGTTTTTATGCGCTGACTCGAATGGAAGGCATTATTCCGGCACTGGAATCCAGTCACGCCATGGCTTACACGATGAAATTGGCCCCTACCATGAAAAATGACCAGATTATTATTGTGAATCTGTCCGGACGTGGCGATAAGGATATGCAAACCATGGCCAAACGTGAGGGCATAGAACTGTGAGTCGATTAGCTGCAAAATTTGAAGAATTAGCCAAGTCCGGCAAAAAGGCCTTGGTGCCGTTTATTACGGCTGGTGATCCAACGCCGGAATTTACCGTGCCCATGATGCATGCGATGGTCGAAGCTGGTGTGGACATCATCGAACTGGGCGTTCCGTTTTCAGATCCAATGGCTGACGGACCGGTCATA
>CXWL01019644.1_pt1 | contig 10897 bp, 7 predicted proteins | sample 590931 | NCBI WGS metagenome assembly CXWL01 (sample SAMEA3498368, study PRJEB10139) | groundwater metagenome | biome: water well; material: biofilm material | place: Germany | collected 2015-04-27 | reverse complement strand
GTCCCGATGGGCGGCGTTTCCGGGGCATCGGCGGCCCTGGCGGGTGAGAAAGTATTCGTGGGCACGTTTAACAATCAAGTACTGGGGATTGACTGGAACGCGGGGAAAATCGCCTGGACATACCAGCATCCGGAGAAGCAATTCCCCTATTACAGTTCGGCAGCCGTGACCGACCACTGCGTCATCGTCGGCGGCCGCGACAAGATGGTGCATTGCCTCGACCCACAATCGGGCCGGGAGAATTGGGCGTTTCGGACCAGGGCGAGAGTGGACTCTTCCCCCGTGATCGTGGGCAAGCGGGTTTACATCGGCTCCCAGGACGGCAATCTATACGCGTTGGACATTGCATCGGGGCGTGAGGTCTGGCGATACGAAATCGGCTCACCATTGAGCGCCTCACCGGCCATCGCAGGCGAAAAATTAGTGATAGGCTCGGAAGACGGCGACGTTTATTGTTTCGGAGCGCGATCGCAGAAGCCCGCCAAATAGGCCGTCAATGGCCCATTGCAACCCCCGGGACTTCGGCTACCATGATCGCCCTCCTAAGTGACTTGACGAATTGGGAACAACAAGGAGCTATCTGAAATGATGCGTTCTAAACTTGCACTCGGCCTCGTGCTCTTGACCGCCCTGACCAGTCCGGCTTTTGCCTCGCCTGCCACGCTCTTGGGCACGCACGACTCCGCGCCGGGCAACGAAAGTTATTTCAACCTGAACTTCGTGGACTTCGGCCTCATTCGCCAATCGTCCATTACCTCCACGACATTCGAGCTTGAGTTCGACCAGGACCCCAATCCGACCGGCTCGGCGCGTTTCCTCTCGTACAATCAAAACGTCGATCCCGTATTTCTGCCCAATCCCAATCCCGGCGACCCTGATATCTCCACCGGCCCCATCACCGTCGAGATCATCCCCGGCTCGTCCGGCGCCAGCTCATACAACCCCCTGACCGGCATCTTCTCGACGACCGAGCTGTACAAGGTCACCTACACCAACGACCTGAGCGCGTTTGGCCTGACCGATCCCAACCACGAAGTCATCCTGCCCAGCACCTCGACAGGCCTCATCATTTACGACACCGTCGACAGCGGCAGGATTCAGCAGAATTGGCTGGGTCGATTTGACCTTAACGGCCTGGTGATCGACTTCCAGTGCGCAGTCAACACCGTTTTCACCCCAGAGCCGGCATCGGCCGCCCTGCTCTCGTTGGGAGCACTGCCGCTGATCTTCAGGCGACGACGCACTCGCTGACTGTCGACCGAACTTCAGAGAGATTCCATTAGCCCGCCCGCGCGACCTCGCGACCTCGCGGGCGGGCTTTTTTATTCGCTTTAATCAATCTCTATGGCTGGGAGATGAGCGCCGCGGCAAACCCGTCCAAGTCGAGATCGGTGGCCGCTTCATCGCCCGTAAAGTCGCCGCGCCCCTCGCTGCACGCCGGATACGACGCCTCATACGAGGGAAGATCGAGAACGGCCTGAATCATCGGGGCGATGTCTTCGCCGTCAACGCGTCCATCGCAGTTGAGATCGCCGAGATCGAAGCGATTATTCGTGAGATGCTCGGTCACGACTCTCAGTGTGACTTCGGCTGCCTGCGTCGCTTCGGCAATCGTCATCGCGAACCCGATGTGAATGTGTCCGCCGCAGATGTTCCACATGGGATCCTGCGGGTCCGAATGGAGGAAGTGGTACCAGTTCCCGTGATAGCCGATGAAGTTCGACAGAAATCTGCCCATATCGAGCGCCGAAATATATGAATTGAGCGTTGGAACCTGGGCGTTCACGGCGTCCATGATCTTTTGCATCGGCTGACTTGAATTCCGCACCGTGCCAGGCGGCTCTTGAATAATAATGGGCAGTTCCGGCGTCGGCTTGAGCGGGACGAGATAATCATTGGTCCAATTGTTCATCATGTACGTCCTGTTGCCGCCTTCCAATTCCCAGTCGTGGTTGCTGCTGGCTCGACTGAACGTGACGATGCCGATGGGTTCAAGTTGTCCGACCAGCGGCCACCAATCATTTGATGTATCCTGATAGTCAACCTCAAAGTCGCCTTCACCACGCTCCAGCACACCGCCTGGAAACTCGGGAAAGAAACCGTAGATGTTGTAGCCGCGCCCTTCCCAGTTCTCGCCGACCCAACCGCCGGGATTCTGAATGGCGTTGTTGGAGAAATGTCGAATCATTTCGTTGGTTGGCGGCCAGTAGCCCGTGATCATAACGTTGGGCAGCCCGTTGCCGGGACCCATGACCCGATTGACGGGCGGATCGGTCGGCCCGTGAATCGCCTTGGCATATGAAGGTAGTGGCTTCCCGAAGTCGTCCGCGCGTTCCTGCGCCTGGGCCTTGGCGCCAGATAGCAGCAACCCGACAACGGCTGTTGTGATCGAAAGTCCTGCCGCGCGGCATTGTTTCATCATGGCCCTTTCAATGTGCCACGGTCGCCAGTATAGCATGTTCGGCCGGCTCGTTTCTACAACGACAATGGGCTATGATGCGAAATGACCGACCAAGGCTCAGCGAGCGCCGCTGACTTACCCCTTGCAAAACGATGCTATTTATCGATGAAGTTGAAATCTGTGTCCGCTCCGGCAAGGGCGGCGACGGCTGCATGAGCTTTCGACGAGAGAAGTACGTCCCCAAGGGCGGACCCGTTGGCGGCGACGGCGGCGATGGTGGAAGCGTCAATCTTCAGGTCGATCCCCAACTCTCAACGCTCGTCGATCTCACCGGCCATCATCACTGGACCGCCCGCGATGGCCAACCCGGCATGGGCGCCAATTGCAGCGGCCGAGCCGGCAGCGATGAACTTGTTCGCGTTCCCGCAGGCACGCTCGTCTATGACCGCGAAAACGGCATTCTGCTAAAAGACCTCGTCGAGCACGACGCCATACTCTGCGTTGCCAAAGGCGGCAGAGGAGGCCGGGGCAACGCTCGCTTTGCCAGCTCCACGCATCAAGCCCCGCGCGAATTTGAACGAGGCGGCCCAGGCGAGGAACGCTGGCTCCGACTGGAACTCAAGCTCATCGCCGATGTCGGCGTCGTCGGCCTTCCCAATGCCGGCAAGAGCACCCTGCTCTCGCGCGTCTCCAAAGCGCGGCCCAAGATCGCGGACTATCCCTTTACCACGCTCATCCCCAATCTGGGAATCGTGAGCCTGTCCGGTTATCGGCAGTTCGTCATGGCCGACGTGCCGGGACTTATCGAAGGCGCCCACCGAGGCGTCGGCCTTGGCGATCAATTCCTCAGGCACATCGAACGCACCCGCGTCATCATACATCTAGTAGACTTGTTCCCCGTCGAAGGTCAGCCCACCGCAGCCGAGGCTTATCGGGTCATTCGCCGCGAGTTGGAAAAATACAGTCCGACCCTGGCATCCAAACCCGAACTGATCGTCGCCAACAAGCTGGACCTTGCCGGCCTCGAACGCCCCGAAGAGCTGGATTCTTTCGCCGACGCGATCGGCGCGACCGTTATCGGCATCTCCGCCGTCAGCGGCAAGGGCCTTGAAAACCTGCTCAACCGAATCTGGTCGTTGTTGGAAGAAAACCGCCGTCAGGACGTTGAGCCGGCCGCGCAATCTCACCCGGCAGGTTGATCCAACGCATCACCGCTAACTTCCCGCAACGTATCGATCCCCTTCCGATTGCGCTACCTCGTGCCCGTGATTATCACGCTCCACATTCGACGCCGCCTATTCACGGACTCGAACGCGAGGCCCACGCGCGGCTGCCCCTCACAATCGATTCGGTCGGCTTTCGCGGCAAAGATTGAAACACCCCGACTGAATTAATCTCACGCTGGCTATTACCGGCAACACGAAAATTCGCCGGCCACATGGCACGCATGGCCCGGTGATTGCATCTGCGTTGGTTGAGAAACGGCTGCGCCCGAGGGAGGCGCGGTCGATTGGGGTTTTTCGCCTCGAGAGGGCGAACACATTTTGGGGGGAGACTATGTTCAAGCATTTCGCTAGATTTGCAGCGCTGGCCTGCGCGTTCGCCGCCAGCACGTCCATTGCACGTGGACAAGTGGGTGATCCCACGGGCGCGTTCCAGATCAGAGTGAGTCAGGGCGCCAATGTCATCGCCCAGGACGTCGTGACGATCGGCCTGGGTGGCGAATTGTCCGACCTGAAGGCTACCTTTCAGGACGGCACGCCCGAGAGCTTCACGCAGATCGGCTCCGTGGGCACTTCGCCGATCATCCTGAAGGTGGTCGACGACGGCGATCCGAACTTCCGCATTCTGCACTGGTACGTCGACGTGCCGACCAGCCTGGCCAACATCTTTGCGTCGAACGGCGACTCGCTCGTCAACCCTGCCAGTCCGGACCCGATCGACGTGACGATCACCGGTCTGACCTTCGCGGGCACGACGGACGTCACGCCGCTCATCGTCAACAACAGCACGTATCTCACTGCGTACATGCGAGACGTGTTCCTGGGCAATGGCGGCCGGTTCTACAACCTGCCCGACGGCACGTTCTACGCNNGTTCTTCGACCCGAACGCCGTGCAGTACGCGTTCGCCGGATCGGCTAACCAGCCCTTCGCAACGTGGACTTGGGACAACCTGACCAACCCCGGCGCGGTGGGCGCGGCCGCGGTCAACGCCGATGGCAGCCTTGCCGCCGGCGACGGTCGGGTGTTCGAGCTAGGACTGAGCATGGCCTTCGTGGGCGTGCCTGAGCCGGGCAGCTTGAGCCTCCTGGTTCCGGGCATCTTGATGCTCATGCGACGCAAGCGCGGCGCACGCCAGGCCGCTTAGTCAATCGTTCTCAAGTAAGGCTATTGACCCACGCCGCCGTCAACGTCACTCGGCAATGCCGATGGCGCTGGCGGCGGCGTATTTTTCTGTGTGCGTGATCGAGATGAGGATCCTGGTAATGTCCAGCCTTTTGGCGATCTCCAGCGTCGGCCCGCTCAGCGTCACGTGCGGCTTGCCAGCCTGATCGCTGAGCACCTCGATATCCGTCCAACTGATCGGCCCGCGCCAGCCCGTGCCCAGCACCTTCAGCACGGCCTCCTTGGCGGCAAATCGCCCCGCGATGTGCGGAATCGGATTCTTCATCCGCTCACAATAAGCCCGCTCGTCTCGCGTCAGTATGCGTTCGAGAAACCGATCCGGATGCTCGCGCCAAACATGCGCGATGCGCTCACACTCAATCAGGTCGATGCCGTGGGCAATGACGTTCACGGGGCGAAAATATCACAGTCTTGAGTGGGCGGCAAGCGCCAGCCCCAGGGATTGCCGGCTAACACTACCCGTTCGGTTGTTGACCACTGGCGCGGGCCAGTCGCTGCGACCGCTTCTGATACATCAGCGACGCTAGCAGCAACAGAACTCCCAATCCGATAAACGAAATCACCCGGTACAACACATTCAGATACGCCAGATCGACCAGCACGAGCTTCACCACCGTCAAACCAAACAATCCGATCGCCATGTACCGTATGGGCGGTATCGAACGCATCATGCCTACGATGAGCAATACCGTGGCGGAAACACTCCAGAAGACCGACAGCGTCGTCTGCATGGCACGCCCCGAACTCGTGAATCGATCGCGCAGTGGCTCGAACTCAAAGACTCGCACGATCTCAAATGTGCCGAAGGCAACGAGTACCAGCGCGGCGGAAACCGTCAGCACCGCACCGAGCAATTCAGCGCCCCCCTCGCTCACCCACTTCTGGGGAATCCGGCTGATCGAGCCCGAAATGAGCAGCGCGCACCCTGCCACGCCCAGCGCCGTGTACATCGCACGATGAAACCCCACTCCATGCAGTGTCTTCCAATTGCCCCCCGTGGCCTCGACAAGGTCCCACCCAAGATACTTGCCCACCGTCATCACCATCAGCACGACCCCCAGCCCAAGAATCACGGACGCACTCCGGCTCAGCATCCGGCTCACTACGACGATTGCCAGCCAACAGAATGTCGCAACATACCGCTCATACTGATCGGCGGTCACCCCAATCAATGCGGCCAGCCCGATCACCGCAAGCCCGCAGGCCCACGCCTCGTCGTCCCGTTCGATCTTTCTGCGGACAACCAGCGCCGCCGCCCCGAGAAACGCACAGACCGCAACCAATCCGACGCACAGGATAAACCGGTTGAGATGCCACAGCGGATACACCACCATCGTCGCCATCAGCGACTGATCCGACTTTCCGTACATCGCCAGATGCGCGCCGGCAGCCACCAGGATCGCCGCAACTTTCAGACGCAGCCACGATGATGTCACCCACCGCGCCGCGATGCAGCCCACGAGTGCCTGAATGCTCCACGCAATCGGCACCGACCGCCCGTCGAACTGCAACGGCGCCGCCAGCGCGATCATCACCGCCCCGTCGTGTGCCAGCGCGAACACGCAGGCCGAGCCGAATCGCATCGCCGGCCGCGTCAGCCACGCCAGCAGCCACGAAGCGCCGCCGGTAGCCACTGCAAACAGCCCCATCCACTTGTCATACTCGTGCTGAGCAAGATAGTACGTCAGCCCCAAAAAAGCGCCGTTTGTCAAATGAATTAGCAGCGCCATCGCGGCCGGCTCGTCTGCCCGGTTCCGCCGTGTGGCAACCGTCATCTCTCCCAGGAACACGACATAAAAAGACGTGAGAAACGCCAGCGTTCGATTCAGCGCCTCTGGTTCGTAGTGCTCATGCATCCACCCGGCAAATAGCGCGGCCGTTCCCACCCAGCACAGAATCCGCACGGCGTCCCACCGACGAACGTGGCCGACAATAAGAAATCCAACGTCGACGAATAGCAGGTAGGTCATCAACTCGACCTGTGCATTCCGTCCGGTGCTTACCGCGATCGGCGTGGCGAACGCGCCGATGATCGCGATCACCGCCAGCGGCAGCAATCGCGCGTGCAGCGACAATCCCGCGCCAAGCACCGTCACCGCGATGTAGAGCATGAACGCCGAGTTGGTGTCGATCAGTTGATAAAGCGAATGCGCCCCAAAGACCGACAGATACAACATGGCGATCCCGGCGCCGATCATCCCCACCGAAAACTGCCGCATATCGCGGCGGAGCGCAAGCTCACCCGCCCCGATCAGCGCCAGCCCCGTCGCCGTACCGAGCAGCACGCGCGTCAGCGGCCCGATCCATCCTTGATCGAACGAGTATTTGACGAAGAACGCAACGCCCAGCAGGAGCAGAATCGCTCCGATCCGGTTGAACCACGTCGCCCCAATCCGCATCTCGACGTCGTCCGCTTCTCTTGTCGGCGCGGCGTGTTTTCTAACCTCGAAATCGGCGGCCTGACGCGAGATATTGTCCAGCGCCGCCGCAATCCTATCTTCCACCGTTGCCGATGGCTGCTTCGATGATTCACTCGGCACAGTTTCTGGAGAAGCGTTGACAGCGGGTGCTTCGACTCTCTTTGCGGTCGGCAGATTTTGAATGCTCAACTCAAGCGCCCGCAGCCGCCGCTCGAGCATGAGTAATTCATGATTGATCGCCCCAAACGCCTCCCGCATCCGGCGCAATTCTTCCTGCTGTTGAGATGGATCCATAGACTGCCGCCCGGGGCCCGGCTAACAGCACAATTGAAAGGGCGTTCGCATTATGTGCGAATGCACCAAGCCGTCAACGCATCGCCGGAATGTCCGGGAAAGGGTGCAGCGGCCTTAGGCTCTGGGAGAATCATTGTGGTCTCGAGACGACCGTAACCTCGCGATTCTCACCGCATTCCGGGCAACGCGAACTTGTGAGGCCCGTAAGATCATACCCACACTTCTCACACCACCCGCCTCGCTCGCCGGCGAGGAGCAATGCCACGTCTCTGAAAGTTTTGATTCCGTGAGGAAGAATTGTTGTTGATGGTTGGATTCTACCATCTAGCACTCGTAGAAGCATCGAAACCACGAACAAGAATACAGCAATCGGCCCAAGAATCGCGGGTACACCCAGCAACGCGGCGAGCAACCAGGCCTTCCACTCATCCTTTGACGTCAGGCCCATCACATGAATTCTGTAGTACCAAAATAGAATTGGAAATGCGACCAAGGCGATTGCGACTCCTTCCTTGCCGAGAAGTTTATCCGACGCTCGCATACCAAAAGTCGGTGGCAAGGTAGGAACTGTGTTCCCAGAGAGAGTCCTAATTCGAGCCCAGAAGAGCCGAAGCTTTCTGCCATTTAGTCGATCTAGTATCTCGGTGCTTGGACCAAAAGGCTTGATCCCATTATCAATCTGTCCGGCAATAATCTCCATTCGTCGAAACGCGCCCGCTGCCAATGAAGTGGCGCCGAGAATTTCGACGGACTCGATCTTGCCTAGTTCGGCCCGTTGTGCGATCAATTCAGCGACTCGTCCGAACGTGAACAACGACTCGAACCGAACCTTCCATTCCTCAGGGGTCTTGCATAGATGTTCGCCAGAAATGTATTCCCAGTCGGCCCGAGACAGATTCACTCCGAGTCTCGCTTCTATTCGAAACGACATGTCAAGGTATTCCAGCGAATCCGCACCGGTCACTTCATTGAAGTATCGAGACATCTGCGTGTCACGAGTGATCGGTACCGACTTCCCGGTCATTTCGTTGACGATTGCCTGCAGTTCCTGCATGGCACAGTCAACTGTCTCCGGGCTGATTTGCAAAGTCCCCAAGTCTGCCGACATGCAAGGATCGTAGAAGCATGCAAGAGTCGAAGCAACAACGGGATCGTATTCAAGCGTGAAACTGCGCCATTGGGAACAAAACCAAAGCATCCTGCACTTAGACGTTCACCAGCCCGCCGCGATCTACGATCGATTCGATGAAGTTGTCCGCCGGGCGCACCGAATTGCGCGAGCGCAGCTCCTTCTCCATCTCCGTCAGCCGCGTCTCGATCTCCGCCATCTTCTTCGACCGGTTCACCAGCTTGTCACGATGCCGCCGCAGGAAGTAGCCGATCGTCTCCACGCGAATCTTGATCGACCCCGTGGGCTTGTTCTCGTCGATATCCTTGAAGCAGAAGTATGGCGTGCCGCTGTTCTCGATCACTTCCTCGATGACCGAATAGATCGGCGCATCGTGGCCGCACTTGAAGCTCGACAGCTCCAGCGCAACAAGGTTCGGATGCCGCGCCGCGAACTTCGCCGCCCACACCTTGCGGTTCGTGTTCTCGCTGTAGGCGTTCTTCCACGCATCCTCGATGGAAAGCGGACTCGCAAAATCGCCCCGGCGCACTTCCTCGCCAAACAGTCGCTCCAACATATCCGGATCGCGCGGCAACACGTCCATCGTAAAGATGGGATAGCCGAGCTTCTGCAACTCATCGGGAATCTCGTGACACACGCCGGGATCGTGATGGTACGGCCTGGTCAGCAGCACGACGCCGATCTCGTGATTGCGCTCCAGTCGATCGAGCACCTCGCGGGCCTGGCGCTGCAATCCTTCCCAGAATCCGTCGTAATAATCCCACGCAGCCCGGCAGGCGCGATCGTTCTCGTCCTTCGACAACCCCAGCTTGTCCTTGAACTCGCCGAACATCTGCCTCGCCAGGAGACCCGGCTCGAAAAAGTTTACGAACGTATCGAGATATTCGACGCCCTTTTCCTTGAAGAGATCGCTCTCCTTCGTGAACGCCGCCTTCACCGCCTCGGGGGTGGCCGTCACGGTCGGGCACGCCCGGGTCGACAGCGTCTGGTCGAGGAACGTCGGCAGGCTGTCGATCATCGGGAAGAAGATGTAATTCAGCGGCGTCTGCTCGCTGTGCTTGTGATAGAGCAGATTGTGTACGTGCGGGATACCGATCTTGCTGGGAAAACACGGATCGATCGCCCCGCGCTTGGCGCCTTCCTTGTATAGCTCCTCGCTGGTGTAGTCGCTCCAGATCAGATTTCGCTTGGCGATGCCCAGGCTCTCGAAGTAAGCCATGAACCACGGCCCCATCGAGTACATGTTCAGCGCCCGCACCAGGCCGATCCGCACATTCTCGCGGTTCTTCATCAGCACGGTCCGCCGCTCGATCTCGCGCTTCTTCAGGATGTTCGCCATCGTCACCCTCGGCAGCGGATCGGCGACGCTCGCTACGCTCGTCGGATCGAACGCCTCGCGGGCGGTGATTTCCGCGAAGTTGGGATGGGCCTTCTTCACCGCGTCCAGCCCCGCCTTGATGCCGCGCATGTCGGCCACATCCTCGACCGTCCCCTTCTCGCACGTGGCGATGATGAGCCGCTGCTCGCCCTCTTCGAGCGCCACCTTCGACTTGGATTTGGCCTTCGCATCGTTCGTCGCGGCGGCGCCGTGTTTGATGCGCGTCGGATGCCCCGCCTCTGGACCCATCTTGATGATCTGCGTGGTGAGATTGACCAGCGAGCCGCCATTCTCGCTCGCGCTCTGAGCGGGCTCGCCTGTCTTCACGTCGATAAACGTGCGCAGACACTTGTTCTTGCAGAAATAGCACCGCGTATTCTCTTCGCGCGTCGTGCGAAATTGAATCTGCCTCACGCGATCCAGACCGATGAAGCTCGTGCGATGATCCGCCTCGTGATAGAGTCGATGCGCCTCGACCGCGCAGCCGATCGCGCCGGCCTCGCCGCAGAACTTGTGTACGATGATTTCGGGCTGCTCCGCCATCCCCTTGAAGCGGCTGGCGATGAAATCGACCTGCGCCTTCACCGCCGCCAGATTGTGCTGCGTGCCACCCTGGAGCACGAACGTCTTGCCCAGCTTGGCCAGGTTCGGAATCTGCGACACATAGAGCCAGATGTTCTTGGGCAGCACGTCGCACAAGCCCGCCATGATCTCGTTCGGCGCCCAGCCCTGCCGCTGGAAATCGACGATGTCGCTCTGCATGAATACCGCGCAGCCGTAGCCGAAACTGGGCATGGCCTCCGCCGAAAAAGCGATGTCGGCGAACTCTTCAACCTTGAAGCCAAAACCCTGCGCCGTCGATTGCAGG
>CXWL01006196.1_pt1 | contig 10897 bp, 13 predicted proteins | sample 590931 | NCBI WGS metagenome assembly CXWL01 (sample SAMEA3498368, study PRJEB10139) | groundwater metagenome | biome: water well; material: biofilm material | place: Germany | collected 2015-04-27 | reverse complement strand
TACTTCGCCAAGGAGTCCCGGTGAAGTACCAGTTCATGCAGGCGCATCAGCAGGAGTTTTGTGTGACCCGGATGTGTCACCTGCTCCAGGTCAGTCGGAGTGGCTTCTATGCCTGGCAGCATCGGGGGATGAGTCCACGGGCGCAGGCGAATCAGGCGCTCCTGGATCGGATGCGGGTGTTGCATCAGTAGACGCGGGAGGCCTACGGGGCACGCAAGATGTGGCAGCTCTTGACCCGCGAAGGCCTGGCCTGTGGCCGGCACCGCGTGGCGCGACTACGGCGACTGGCGGGGATTGTGGCCTTGCGCCGCCGGCGCTATATCCGTACCGTGCAGGTCCGCCAGCACGAGACGCCAGCGATCCCGAATCGGCTGGACCAGCAGTTTACCGTGTCGGCCAAGAATCGGGTGTGGGCTGGGGATCTGACGTTTGTGCCGACCCGCACGGGCTGGCTCACGGTGGCCGTGTTACTGGATCTCTACTCCCGTCGGGTCGTGGGCTGGGCGATGAGTACTCGGCAAACGTTATCTGTAGTGGCGGAAGCGTGGTGGATGGCCTGGCAGCGGCGGCGGCCAGCCCCAGGTCTGGTGCATCATAGCGATCAGGGAAATCAATATCGCGCCACGCTCTATCAAACCCTTTTAGCTCGGCGTGGCGTGGTCCCCAGTATGAGTCGGAAGGGCAATTGTTATGACAATGCGCCGGTGGAAAGTTTCTTCAGTTCACTCAAGAACGAGCTGGTCCATCATCGACAGTTTCAGAATCAGGCGGAGGCCCAGGTGGCGATTGTCGCGTATATCGAGCAGTTCTATAATCGGCAGCGGTTGCATCAGGCGCTGGGCTATCGGAGTCCGGAGGAGTTCGAGCGGCAAGAAGGTGGGTCTTAACTCACGTGTCTGTTTTTCCAGGGCCACCTCAGACCCTTATGTTGCGTAGGATGGGTATTCAGCCTGATTCGCCAGTCCCTTTCCTCCCGCACAATCCTTCCTGTTAGGAAAAGACAAAGTTCTTTGATGAACGTCATCCTGCGGCCATACTACGTAGTGTACTTCTTAGCGTGCGTGATTGAGTGGAGGAAGCATGATCGGTCCAGCCAAGATCGTTGTACGGTATGCGAACGGCAAGACACTGAAGGGATACTCGCAGGATTTTTCCCCTACGTCTCCTCATTTTCATGTCAGGCGCAATGAAGCCGTTGGGTCCGAGCCCGGGCAACAAGTGGCGCTTCGTGACCTCAAAGCTGTCTTTTTCGTCCGCAATTTTTCAGGGGATAATTCCTACGAGGAACGGAAGACGTTTGTGGCCGGGAAGGCCCTCTCCGGGAAGAAAATCGAAGTGACGTTCAAAGACGGGGAAGTCTTGGTCGGTACGACTACGGGATATGATGCCCAACGCCCTGGATTCTTTCTCTTTCCCGCCGACGACAAAACCAACAATGCGCGAACGTTCGTGGTGGCGGCCGGAGTCAAGAACGTCCGGTTTCTCTAGCCTCGTTTCCCCACTTCACATCGATTCACGACGTGACACCTGAATCTGGTGAGCTCAAGCCCAGTGTGGCGGAGCCCCCAAAGATCAGGAGTAAAACCGGGGGTCTGATCTTGTGTCGTGCATGCGACACAGAATGGGGATCGGGAAATCATTTGGATTCGAGGGTCAAGAGAGAATGAGGGGGTTAGACAGTAATTCTGGAGATGACTCTAGGGATCGGATCGTGTTGATTCGATCCAGATGGATGTGCAGTGCTTGCCTCTGAACGATTATTCCCAGTCGTAAGGCAATGCAAGAGTACGGAATGAGCGGAAAGCTATAAAACGCTTGATCGTGAAGAGAAGCAGATTCTCTCGGCTTTCGGAGCTGGGACGCTAAAATCAACGGTGACGTCCGAGGCATCGTTGCGTCGGGATCGTGAGTATGCGCGTGCTGCAGAAGAAGGCATCCCCTATCAAACGCTGATTGCCAGCGTCTTGCATAAGTTTGTACAGCAGGGGCTAGTGGTAGGAAATGACGCCTTCCAAGAAGAAATTGGCAACCGAGTCGGCAGGCGGCTAAAAATGGAAACGCGGGGGCGTTCGAAACGGGCTGATCGCATTGCTGAAATTACACTCTGACCCCCTAACTCCGCCTAGCAGTCTGCTGAAAAACTCGGATTCTGCTTCGCGCACCGTTGCATGGTGACAGAAAGAACAGTGGCATGCTACATCTCAGAATGCTCAAAAAGGCCGTCCAGCAAGGCCGCAGCGAGCGAAGGGGCGAGGCGTACGCTTCGGTACGTTGAGCCTCTGAGTGATGTGAGAACACCGCTGGAGGACTTTTTCAGCATTCTGCTAGAGGCTCTTCATCTTTTAGTCTGCAACTCCACGTTCACGAGTTTTATTTCTGAGAGATCTTCGAGCCGCGGGCACCAACGTGTACCGGCACGCCACAAGGCCGAGTCCAGTTGGGCATAGATCGTTCCGGGGTGCTCATAGTGAATGCCATACGCGTGTGTGGCCGCGCATCGACACGGAAACACAAACGACTTCCCCAAGTCGTCGGACTCCACTTCAATTCGTGTCACGGCCAGATCAAATGTGAGCCGGATCTTGAACCAACAATGCGCATGATAGTCCTCGACCTGCATCGATTCCTGATAGCACTCCAAGACATCACGGACGGTTGTCATGGTCAACGACGTGTTTCCCGAGAGGACCTCGGCTCGCTTATCGAGCACCAAGGCTTTGGCCAGGGACAAGGCGTGTCCTACGTGAATCGGGTTGAAGAGGTCGAACGCCGACTCATAAATGGTGATGTTGGGATGTACCTTGAATTCGCGGAGAGATCCTCGCTTGGCCAGCTCAAGGTTCCAATAAAAGTCCACGGCTGGGGATTGGCGGAAGCGAAAGGTCAGCAGGCTCATCGTTCAATCCCCATCATCAGGGCTGACTGAATCTGAAACCTTCAAAGAGGTACTCTGTCACGGTTAATCGTGGCTCAATACTATAACATCTTCTGCTCTCGTTTGGATGGGAGTGTGAACTTCGCCAGACCGCCCGGGACACCTGAGGCAACTTGAAGCTCTACAATCTTGCGAGTGCAGTGCTCGCTAATAGCAATTCGGGGAGGACGGCCAACCCCCTGGGGGAGGCATACAGTTCATGGGACGTTGCGGAGGGAGTCTGACCGGACCATCCGGTCGTGGTTCCACCTCGTGGCGGTAACCTTTCGCCAGCGCCTCATTGACCAGCGTCTCGATGTCCGTATCGGACAAATCTGGGTACTCGTGTCGAAACTTGCGCTCGAGGACTGGGCGAGTGGTTGCGATATACCGTTCACGAGACTGTCGTAGCCCTTCGCGGGCCTGGTGATACAGTGCCTTGCGCTCCTCGGTCCACACACTACCCGTTTGGTCGAAAGTGTTGTCAGTTCGGGATTCGGGGTCCATCCCATGATCGAGCTTGGATCCGGCACATCCAGTGAGCAGGGAGATGAGCAAAGCCATCGCCAGTCGCATGATGCGGCCTCGTAGGGGGGCGATCGGTTGACCCTGTTTGTACGGACGATCTACCGTAATCAGCTTGTGCACTCTTCGGCAACAGGCATCTGCGTTCCAACTCTTCCAATAACATAGATATTGGGGTCGCGTCTTGTTCTATGCCAGTGAATAGATTGGGAGATCGGCCAGGTTTCTTTGGATCAGCTTGTTATGCGGGTACCGTTGATCAGTCTGATTCAAGAATCTGAATCACGGTTGCTCGAACTCTGGCGTCACGCGAAGCCTCGCGCCCAATCTCCGTTCTTCAGCTATGACTCAAATACACTCGGAGTAGACTCAATGGGCCGGAACGCGTTGAGTCGGTCCAAACGGGTGGTGAGCCGATTCAGAAATACGGCAACTTGCTGGTTGGAATAAGAATCTGGGATAACTGGTTCTGTCGTCGCGGCTTGTTGGCACAGCCGCGTTCTGACGCTGGTTCATGAACTGCGTCCAGTAATAGCGCGCTAACCCCAATTCGCATACACAACTGATAGGAGGCACCGATGCGATACGTGAGCCTAGTTATCCTGTTCCTTGCCATTACTGGTGTGGTTACTGCGGAAGTCTGCACGCAGGAAGATGCCAAGAAACTGGCTGATGAATTGAGCGGCAACGCACCTGGTAAGGCCGCTAGCAATCCGGTCTGTAACTTGTTTCAGCAGGCGGAAATTGCCAAGTATCTCGGTGTCGGCATCGGACCAGCCGAGAACCGGAATGTACCCAATGGAATTGGCTGTTCCTGGACGACGAAGGATTACGAATCGTGGGTGGGGATCTCCACGTATAGTGTTGCCCTACCTGGTTTGCCAAAGGGGGCCAGGCCACTGCCTGCCTTCGGCGCGAAGGGCTACGTGCTCCACCACGTGGACAGCTGGGAGACCGGCGCCGATGATGGCATTCAGGGCATCGTGGTACAGGTCTATGAGGAGACGGCCAGCGAGGCAGCCGCTACGTCGATCTTGCAGGAAACGATCAAGCGTCGAAAGCACTAACAAGCTCTTGATGGTTCGTCACAAAGGACATGAAACCATATCTAGGAGTTACCCGGGGATGGTACGTCAGGAGTTCTGCTGGCACGAAACCGAGATGGGATGGAAGGACGACGCTAGATGCTGAACCTCCCGACACACGCTGGCCCAGGCTCTTGCCCACACTCCGATTGCAGGACACCGAAGGTCGTAGGGCGGGTGTTATGACCGAGGGCCCTCTGACGACACGCCCACGAAGTAGAGGTGTTTCTCTCCGGTGAGATGTTGCGGCTGGACGATATAGTCGCCTGTCATCGAAGGAACCCATATGGACTTGGCCACCGCCATGTTTCCTCCCGTCACCGCCCAAGCGAAGCCGCCCACAATGCCTCCGCCGATCGAATAGACCATTTTCGCGGCGCCATAGGGAATGGTGAGCGCCCAGCAAGCTGCTTGCCGTCCGGCTGCCTCAGGGCTGGATAGATTCGATGAGGTGGACGGGCTCGAGTGCGAGGGGCTCATCTCGGATAGGTCGTCACCATGAGCCCGTACAGATTCCCCTGGCAGGACCACTAGTGCGCAAAACGCAGCTCCAACAAGAAGCCCCCGCCTGACCTGCACCCATAGAAAGCGATTCGTGCTCATGGTTATTCTCCAGTGGTGAGATCTCCAACATGCGAGACGAGCACAAGTGCTCGCTTACGTGCTCCTGGGTTTCTGGACAACGGGAACTCCGTGATCAGGGTGTGTTCCGGGAGTTTGGCCTATGGTTCGTCTTTGGGAGATTCCTCGCTCTGTTTGAGCCAGAGTTCGAGCAGTCTGGTCTCCCGTTCAGACTGGGAAATGTGCTCCAGCGCGAACGCGCCCGTCAAGCGATCTTCATAAAACGCCCGTTGCTTCGCGTAGGTTTTCTTAAAGGCTTTTGTCTTGAGGACTTTCCACTCAGCATCGGATATTCCCGCGTGGGCACGCAAGAGGTTGATCTCGATGGCTTGGAACGCAAAGACCTTGGCTAACACCTTGATGACCGTGGCATTCGTCAGGAATCGTGGACCCTTCTCAGCCATGACCCATCGTTTCGGTTAGGCCGCCGGCACAGATGACTGTGCCGGCGCGTTCTCAGCATGTTCACATGGCACGGAATCCCAAAGTGAATAGGGTCAGTTCCGTACGCCGCTCCACACTTTTGCCGAATCGATCGCCTTATCAGGATTCAGGGTCTTCGCCCGTTCCAGCAGGACATCGGTCCCTTCCGGATACAACGGATCAGAAATACAACAATTATCGACCGGACAGACGGCCGCACATTGGGGTTCATCAAAATGGCCGACGCACTCAGTACACCGATCATGCGCGATTATGTAAATATTATCCCCGACGCCTTGGCCGTCACCCACATGAAGTCCCTTCTCTTCCGCGCCGCTGCGAGTTTCAAAGATCGCCTCGTTCGGGCATTCCGGTAAGCAGGCGCCACAGTTGATACATTCGTCCGTAATCAGCAGTGCCATGATTCTAGCCTCCTTATTTTCTAAGATGTAACACGGCGCTGAACGTCTTCTTTATCGTATTTCCTGCACGCATCCTTGGTGAACCACAAGGCGTAGTGAACCAGGCAGTCACGCTGTCAGATGCGCGCCTATATAGATCAACGGGAGCCGTATGTTGCACTTTCATACGCGCTTCTGTCAATGAGGCGGTTTGATAAGGAGAGGCTTCTGGGGCAGAAACAAAAGGGGCAGATCCCGTTTCTTCGGATTAGGCTGGTTATGAGGATATTACTGAATCAGGGTGATTCAAGGATCTGAATCTGTGTGGCCTGGACTCTGACGTCACGTGGGGCCTCACTCTTCAGCACCTGTACGAGCCCAGTGAGCCGAACCCGATCCCCATCCTTCGGCAACGCCTCAGCCGCACCTGGACTGCAGCCACCCAAGACCACGATGGGCAACGAGCCCGTCTCATCCTCCAGTACGAAAGACGCACGCCCATAGAGGAGGCACGGCTTGCTGTGAGGAGAGTAACTACCAACGATCGGTGGGAGTATTTCGAGAGTCCTCATTACACCCTCTAGCGTCACCAGGTGTTGGTGATACGATGTGACTTGTGGCGACAGTAACGTCTGGATCAAAAGCTGCTCTGGCTCGGCGGCATCGGCAGGGCTGAGAAGCAGGGATACCACGAGAAGACCGCACGTCATCCATCGGGAGATCGATCCTCTGACCGTTTGCGATGGTGCCATGTCTTCAGTCTATCACTTGCCATGCGTGGGACTTGCCCCTTATGAGTACTTGAGCTGCAGGCAGTGAATTTCTGTGAGCTCTTTCGCACAGCATGCTGCCTCTTTCTTCGTTTCCCCAGTCATGACCTCATGTACGCGCTTGATCTCAATGGATGCTGTTCGTATGATGACAAGCTCCGAAGCAGCTAAGAATGGCAAGCCCATTTCCCAGTTAAAAGAAGGAGCGAGAGTCGGCGAGCTTCAGCATTGTCGTATCATCGAGAGGTACAGCACGAGTGGCCATTCCCAACTTTATCAAAGCCCTCCGTTCCAAGATCGGTACGGACCTATTGCAGGTTCCTACGGTTTCGGTGCTTGCCTACGACGCCCAAGGGAGGCTGTTGCTCGTGCAAGACAAAGACTCTGGGTTGTGGGGAGCACCGAGTGGAATTCTTGATCCGCATGAGTTGCCGGCTGACGCGGCAGTGCGCGAGACCTGGGAAGAAGCCGGCGTGTTTGTCGAGATCACCCACGTCATTGGGGTGTTTGCAGGAGAACATTTTGCTGGTGTGTACGCGAATGGCGATCAGCTTGCCTGTGTTACGACAGTCTTTGGTGCGTGTCCCATCAGAGGGACCCCTCGTCCGGATCATGAGGAGACGTCCGATGCGCGCTACTTCGCTCCAAGTGAGATTGACCGCCTGCCTTGCTATCCGCACTTCCAGGTGATTCGCCAGTTTGTGAGCCAACGCCGACCGCAGGTCCATTTTGATTCATCCACTTGGCAACCCAGCGGTGCGTAACCTGCTTTCTTTCTGTCACGGTGAAGATTCACACGCGATGCCTCGTCGCTGAGAATGCATCGGGTACCTGAGCAAAGGATGAAGCTGGGGCTAGTTCTAGGTAGCTCGACGCGATACACTCTCGGCCATATCTTGACCGTGACGCATCGAAATCCTTGGAGCGGGCTACCTTCATTTCACTGTGGGATCTCATGCCCGAGAAGACTTCTTTCTCGACTACGAGCATCACAAAAGTCGCAGCGGTGTACGTCCACTTTTCACAAAGGAGCACATCTCATGGAAGACATCAAAGAGCAGGTCACGAAGGCCTTAGAGCATTTCAAACAACAGCGCGATGAGCTTCAAGTCCAGCTTCACCTGGCGAAAGCGGACGCGAAGGACGAATGGGCTCGTCTGGAGGAGCAGTGGGAGGAAACAAAGCCTAAGCTGGAAGCAGCACGGGAGGAAGCCGGTAAGACGGCGGAATCCGTTGGCGCGGCATTGGGCCTGGCGATCGACGAATTGAAGAAAGGCTACGAACGGTTTCGGAGTCGGCTATAAGGAGGGAGAGGGGTATATAAGCGACGACGAGCCACGGATGGGGTTTCAGTGCGGAGTTGAGGGAGGCGAGGATCCCTCCGTCTTTATTCGCATCAGCTTCGCGCTCTCAACGGGGGGTCACCGTTTGATCAGAGCATCCTTGGAGCTCCTACCGCTGTGTGTTTTTCCATCGCCCAGGGTGCTGGCTGATTCTGCCCCCTGGATCATCACGATTTCCATGCGCCGGTTCTTATTCCGGCCTTTGTCCGTCTCATTCGTCGCGATTGGCTTGCCATCAGCATACCCCGCGGCTTTGACTCGGTCGGCTTCAAGTCCTCCGTTGATGAGGACCTGGCTGGCATGTTCGGCCCTGGTCCGGGAGAGTTCGAGGTTGTCCCGAAAGCCCTTCCGAGGATCGGTCCGGAGCGGCATGTTGTCGGTATGCCCGGCAACCTCGAGGCTCTGGTAACGGAATCCGTGCAAGACGACGCCGATCCGCTCAAGCAACGAGGCCCCTCCGAGGGTGACCGTCGCGTCACCGGTGGAGAATAACTCACTGGTGGCCAAGGCGAGGGTCAATCGATTTCCTCGCTGCTTCAACGTCGCACTGCCTTTCTTGAGCTCAGGCTGTAAGAGATTCGCCAGGCTTTCGCTGATTTTGCTGAGGTCGCCATTTGATGAGAGGGCTTCGCCCTCATCCGCGCCCTCAGGGTCGGATCCGAGCAGGGTGCTTAAGGAGAGATTGTGATCGACAGATAGCAGAGAAAGGGAGGGAGGGCTCTCTTCCTGAGCGGCTGTCGGCGCGGCTGGTTTGGACGAATTGAGCTCAAACTCCACCAGCAATTGCTTGGCGCGCACGAGTTCTGCGTCTTTCGCCAGGAGTTGAGGGTTGAGATCGGCCAGTTTTTGTGTGACTTGTTTGAGCTCCTCCCTGATCTGCGTCAGTTCTTGTTCTTTCTTCGTCGTCTGCTGCTCCACATCACTGGCACGGCGCTTGGTCTGGGCCAGTTCCTGTTCTTTCCCGGTCAACTGTTGTTCGACTTCAGCGGCGCGACGCCTTGCCTGAGCCAGTTCTTGTTCTTTCCCTGCCATCTGCTGTTCAACGTCACCGGTACGGCGCTTAGCCTGGGCCAGTTCCTGGTCTTTTCCCGCCATCTGTTGTTCAACTTCCGTGACACGGCGCTTGGCCTGAGCCAATTCTTGCTCTTTCCCTGCCATCTGCTGGTCTGCTTCGGCTGTGCGGCGCTTCGCTTGGGCCAGTTCTTGTTCTTTTCCCGCCATCTGTAATTCGACTTCCGTGACGCGGCGCCTAGGCTGTGCCGGGTCTTGTTCTTTTCCCATCGCGGCCAACTGTTGTTCAACTTCGATGACACGGCGCTTGGCCTGCGCCAGTTCTTGCTCTTTCCTAGCCAGTTGTTGTTCGACTTCCGTGACGCGGCGTTTGGTTTGTGCTAGCTCCTGCCCTTTCCCCGACGTGGCCATCTGCTGTTCGAGTTCGGGGATCCGGCGTTTGGCCTGGTTGAGCTCCTCGGTGCGTGCCACAAGATCTTCTCGAAGCTGCTTGGAATTCGTATGAGCGTTCGTGATCTGGGTTGCGAGCTCAGTTTCCTTGGCATGGAGCTGGAGCACGAGCTCACCAATTCGTTGCTTGAGCTGTCGCTCGAGCTCCTCGATTTTTTGCGTGGCCTGCTGAAGCTGGGCCTTCGTCACGCTCAATTCATCCTGAGAAGTCTGCCGGTCTGAATCTTCTGCGGTCATCGCAACCGAGACGGCTCCGCAGAACATGACGATGGATACAAAGGCAGCGGCGGATAACTTCATGATCATGTCTCACTCACTAATAGAGAAGGTGCAGGATTCACAATGAATTCACGCTCCACCAACGGCATGCCCGACACTCATCTATCCATGAAGTCCGCTCGCGAGGCATAAATGGAAGCACCTCAATTGACAGCACCGAGGTCGGCGCGTTTCGCGCTTCATGAAAGATAAAAAAAAGTGGAAGGCGATCCTATCGCCTTCGTAATTCGCTTTGCAACGGGGTATGTTAGGGTCATGATACATGTTGAGTAGCTCGCCGGCGACGGGAAATCGACATCGCCACGCTGCGAGTCATGGATATGAACTGCGGTGCATGGAGCACGACGGACGGTCGAATGCTGTGCTGTCGACAGTAAGGAATAGGGAATCTCTCTTGAGATTGACGATCTGAAATCCGAATAGTGTCAACAGTGCTAATCGCAATGGCATCGCTGTGTTTTCTCAGGGGAATTGACCACTTGTTCATGGACGGGTCCACGATATTGAGACCAAATTCCGGTGACACGTGATGTCTTAGATAGGCTTGGACTCACCGTCTTGAATCTCATCGCTCGTCTCGCTAGACTTCCTCCCGCTCACGTCTTCCCGCATTTTTGGAGGTTCCTCAATGACGGTTCGCCCGCTACTTCACGCGTTCATGGTCTTCGGCGCATTGATTTCAGCAGAGATGAGATCTTCGGAGGCAGCCGATCAGCCGCAGCACATGAAAGCCATGTGCGAGAAAGGCACGGCGACAGCATGCAACGCTCTCGGATTGTTGCATATGAAGGGTGAGGGGGTGAAGCAAGACGACGCTCGAGCGGTTGCTCTTTTTAAGAAAGCCTGTGATGGCGGCGATGTGGGTGGCTGCTCCAATCTTGGTGTGATGTATGCCGAGGGAATCGGGGTCTTACAGGACGACGCTCAAGCTGCCGCCTTTTCAAGGATGGGGTGTGACGGTGGAAGTATGAAGGGTTGCTACAACCTTGGCGTGCTGTATGCCGAGGGGACCGGGGCTCCACAGGACGACGTGCAGGCCTCCGACTTCTATAGGCAAGCCTGTGACGGAGGGAAT
>CXWL01125882.1_pt1 | contig 10898 bp, 14 predicted proteins | sample 590931 | NCBI WGS metagenome assembly CXWL01 (sample SAMEA3498368, study PRJEB10139) | groundwater metagenome | biome: water well; material: biofilm material | place: Germany | collected 2015-04-27 | reverse complement strand
CACGGGTTTCGAATGCGGCGTGCTCAACGGCAAGGTTGCGCCGGGCAGCACGGTGGCCATCGTAGGCGCCGGGCCGATCGGCCTGGCGACGCTGCTCACGGCGCAGTTCTATTCGCCCTCGCAGATCATCCTCATCGACCTGGACGACGGCCGGCTCGAGGTCGCACGCCGCTTCGGCGCCACGCACACGATCAACAGCACCGACGGCAAGGCGGCCGAGGCCGTGCTTGCGCTGACGGGTGGGCGCGGCGTCGATGTGTCGATCGAGGCCGTCGGCATCCCCGCCACCTTCGTGCTGTGCCAGGACATCGTGGCGCCCGGCGGCACCATCGCGAACATCGGCGTTCACGGGCACCCGGCCGAGCTCCACCTGGAACGGCTGTGGTCGCAGAACATCGCGATCACCACGCGGCTGGTGGACACGGTGTCCACGCCGATGCTGCTCAAGACGGTGCAGTCCCACAAGGTGGACCCGGCCCGGCTGATCACGCACCGGTTCACGCTGGACCAGGTGATGGACGCCTACGACACCTTCTCGCGCGCGGCCGAGACGCATGCGCTGAAAGTGATCATCGCGACGTAGAACTGCGCGTTGCTTGATGCGCATCAAGCCGCCTCGTCGGCGCGTTCCTAGGATCGACTCTTACCTTCCCGGAGATACCCCCATGCCCAACGACTCTTTTTCGCCCGCCCCGGTGCACCCGGCATCCCTGGGCACCGGTTGCCTTCGATTCGCCATGGATTGGCAGATGGCCGCCGCCAGGCGCATGTTCATGGTGCAGCGCCAGCAATGGGAAATGCTGACCACCTGGCAGCGCGCAGCCGGCGCTGTGCAGCGCGAGTTCACGGACCAATGGATCTGCCGTTTTGGCGGTGGCGTGCCGCTGGACCGCTGAATCCGCTGAGTCCGCTGAGTCCGCTGAGTCCGCGCACCGGGCTTCCGAAGCCTCACTGGCTGGCGAGTTCCCCGCTCGGCAGCGCGAAGCGCTCGTGCTCGGTCCTGGCGCTCTCGGGTGCGCGCACCAGCAACACCGGCACGGGTGCGGTGCGCAGGATGTGTTCCGCACTGCTGCCCATCACCCAGCGGCCGATACCGCGGCGGCCGTGGGTGCCGATCACGATCAGGTCGGCCTTGGAGGACTCGGCTTCCGCGGCGATCTGGTCGTGCACGGTGCCCTTGAAGCGGTCGAGCAGCACGGTGTCGGCCTCGACGTCGGCCTCGGCCGCCTTGGTCCGCGCGGCCTCCAGCAGCTTCGCGGCGTTGCCGCGCAGCTCTTCGAGCCAGTTGCCGGCAAGGCCCGCGTAGGCGTCCATGGCGAGGGCGAACGACAGCTCGTCGATGACGTGCGCAAGGCGCAGGCGACCGCCCGTCAGCTTCGCCAACTGGATGGCTTCCTCCAGCCCGCGGCTGGACGTGGAACTGCCGTCGATGGGGACAAGAATTCGCTGGTACATGGCACGACTCCGGTGTGTTGAAGGGTCGCTCCAGTATCCGAAGGGTGGCGTCGCGCGGCTTGATCTGGCGCAAACCCGCGCACGGCGAAAGCGCGACCCTTCAGGCATGCACAGGAAGACTCCATGACCCACGCCACCGTTCGCATCATTCGCCAGGAGCATGCCGCGCTCGCCGCGATGCTCCGCTCCATCCTCCTTCTGCTCGAGCAGCACCGAAAGAAGGGCACCTTGCCCGACTTTGCGACGCTGCGCGCCATGGTCTTCTACGTGGACGAGTTTCCCGAGAAGCGCCACCACCGCAAGGAGACCGAGCTGCTGTTTCCCAAGCTGCGCGCCAGGACGCCGATCTCGCGCGACCTGCTGGACAAGCTCGACCACGACCACGCCCGGGGCGAGCGCAGGATCCGCGACGTCGAGCACGCACTGCTTGCGTTCGAGATGCTCGGCGAATCGCGGCGCGAAGCCTTCGAGAGAACGGTCGGCGAGTACGTCGATTTCTATTTGAACCACATGGCGCTGGAAGAGCGCGAGATACTGCCGCTGGCCGAGCGCGTGCTGACCGAGGACGACTGGCTCGATCTGGACGAAGCCTTCGCTCAGAACCGCGACCCGATGACCGGGCATGTACCCGACCTCGAATACAACGCGCTCTTCACCCGCATCGTGAATCTCGTGCCAGCGCCCATCGGTTTGGGGCCGGCGCTCTGAGCCGGCAACGCGTGCCAGCCACGGGAACGATTTCTCCGCCCGGTCCGAGCCGCGCCACGCTCCCGCCGCTTGATCTTGCGCAAGCCCGCGTGCGGCCTTGCGTTCAAGAATGGCCGCAAGCCATCCCGGCATTCCAGAACGATGGATTCACAACCCCACACCGAGGCCGCGCCATGAACATCACGTTGAACGGAACGCTCCAGTTCCTGGGTTTCAGCATCGCCACCCTCCTGGCCACGGGCGTTCTCGTGCTCGGTGGGCTGAACGAGCGCNNGCCCTGTCCGCCACCCGCTCGCTGGCTCAGGCCAGGCTCGATGAAAAAGACCCGCAGGCCGTGGCCTTGAGCTACACCGCGGATTCGGCGAAGGTCGACGTGAAGAAGTTTCCGAAGCACGACAACGCCCAGCTGTGCAATGGCTGCGCGCTGTGGCAGTCCAAGCCGACGGATGCGCAGGGCAATTGCGCCCTGTTTGCCGGCAAGCAGGTCAATGCGAAGGGCTGGTGCAGCGCCTGGTCCAGGAAGGCTTGATCAGAACGAGCGCGTTTCCTTCAAGGGACAACGTGGCGCGGCAAACAGATCGTGAAAACGCAACCGATGCTTGGCATATCCCGAGCAGTCAGCGTACCCAGGTCGGCCTCGACGCTCTGGCGGGCGATGGAGAGGCCCAGNNAGCGCATGGACCTTCAATGCGATGTTGGTGTGAGGATGCGTGAACTTGAAAGCGTTCTGCAGGAGGTTTGCCAACGCGGCAAGCAGCAGTTCACGATTCCCTCGAATCGCCAGGAGGTGATCCACGCGAGACACCTCGAATGCACAACCTGCGGCGCTTGCAATCAGTTGCGCCGCTGTCTCGGCTTCCTTGATGAAAGCGGCGAGGGAGAAGGTATGCCGCTGTTCCGGCAGACCATTGCGCACCTCGGCGAATGCCCGGTTGATCAGGGAGCCCATTGCCGAAAGGCTGCGCTTGAGGACGGCACCGGTGGCGCCGCCCACCGTCATGTTGTCCAGCTCGAGGGCGTGGATCGCAAGGGTCGCCGTGCCCAGTGCGTTGCGCAATTCGTGGACAAAAAATCCGAAACGCTGGTTCGCGTCGAGGGTTGGCTGAAGGGCGATTTGCGTGTCCCGCTGGGAGCTGAATTCGGTGACGGCATCCGCAATGGCGTTGTCCAGGCAGCGATTCAACGTTCGAAATTCGCCAACGGCGAACGGAGCGTCGCGTTCGAAAGCCAGGTCCGTGATCGCCTGGCACAAGTCGCCATAGTCGTGAACGACCTGGTCCACGGTGTAGCCCAGCTTCAACAGCTCCTTGCCATGGGCCGTGGCGCTCACCCCCATTTCCGACAAGCTCCGCGAGACCCCTCCAGACGGTCCCGAGATCCTGATGCTGTCGGCAGGTTTGTCGTCCTCTTCGGCGGCAAGCGTTCTTATAAGTTGCTCGAGGAACAACGGGATGCCGTTGGCCAACTGATGTTCAGTGGCGGCGCGCTGGGGCCTCTGTGCAACCTTCGACTTGCATCGGGAAATCAGGTCCTCTCGGTTGTTGGCGAGAAAGTTGCGCATCTTCCAGACCTTGATGGCTTTCGCCAAGTTCATTCAATGAATGCCGCCTGCTCCCCTGGCAGGCGTATCGCTCATCGTTGGCTGCCGAGGGAAGATTTGTCTGTGCGGTGTCGCACGTTCGCGGAATGCGGTCGGTCGACCCTCGCGTTGCAAGGTTGCATGCAGCTCGGCCGGCCCGTGTCTCTTGACGTGGGGACGTCGGCCGGAAGGCGCCTCGGGTCTCATTCTGGAGACCGCGTGCGCCGGTCTGTACGACGTCGCACAGACCGGCGCATACCGTGCGCGCACATTCGATCCAAGACGACGCCTGCNNACCGCCCACTCGCCCCCCGAAAGCTTCGCCCTGCTGGACGCCTGGTGGCGTGCCGCCAACTACCTGTCGGTGGGGCAGATCTACCTGATGGACAACCCGCTGCTGCGCGAGCCGCTCGCGCTCGAGCACATCAAGCCGCGCCTGCTCGGTCACTGGGGCACCACGCCGGGCCTGAACTTCATCTATGCGCACATGAACCGCGCGATCAACGCGCGCGACCTGAACGCGATCTTCGTCGCCGGTCCGGGCCACGGCGGGCCGGGCGTGGTCGCCAGCACTTACCTGGAGGGCACCTACACCGAGGTCTATCCGCACATCTCGCGCGACGAGCAGGGCCTGCAGCGGCTGTTCACGCAGTTCTCGTTCCCGGGCGGCATCCCGAGCCATGTGTCGCCGGAAACGCCGGGCTCCATCCACGAGGGCGGCGAGCTCGGCTATTCGCTGCTGCATGCGTTCGGCGCGGTGTTCGACAACCCGGACCTCCTGGCCTGCTGCGTGATCGGCGACGGCGAAGCGGAGACCGGCGCGCTCGCGGCGAGCTGGCACTCGAACAAGTTCCTGAACCCGGCGAGCGACGGCGCGGTGCTGCCCATCCTGCACCTGAACGGCTACAAGATCGCCGGCCCGACGGTGCTGGCGCGCATCGGCGACGAGCAGCTCACGCAGCTCGTGCGCGGCTACGGCTACGAGCCGCACTTCGTCTCGGGCCACGAGCCGGAAGCCATGCACCGCCTCATGGCCACGGCCCTGGACGCATCGCTCGACGCGATCCGGGCCATCCAGATGCAGGCCCGCTCCGACGGCGTCGGCGCGCGGCATCGCTGGCCCATGATCGTGCTGCGTTCACCCAAGGGCTGGACCGGACCGAAGACGGTGGACGGCGTGGCGATCGAGGGCACGCAGCGCGCCCACCAGGTGCCGCTCGCGGGCTTCGCCGACAAGCCGGCGCACATCGCGCTCTTGCGGGAATGGATGCAAAGCTACCGGCCCGAAGAACTGTTCGATTCCGACGGCGCCCTGCGTGCGGACATTGCCGCGCTCGCACCCCGGGCCGAACGCCGCATGAGCGCGAACCCCCACGCCAACGGCGGCCTGCTGCTCAAGAACCTCAAGCTGCCGGACTTCCGCGACTACGCCGTGTCCGTGCCTGTGCCCGGCACCGTCGATGCCGAGGCCACCCGCGTCATGGGCGAATTCCTGCGCGACGTGATGCGCCTGAACGACGGCGACCGCAACTTCCGCCTCATGGGCCCCGACGAGACCGCCTCGAACCGCCTGGGCGCGGTCTTCGAGGTGAGCAACCGCACGTCGACCGCCGACATCCTGCCGGGCGACGACCACGTCGCACCCGACGGCCGCGTGATGGAAGTGCTCAGCGAGCATCTCTGCCAGGGCTGGCTCGAGGGCTACCTGCTCACCGGACGGCACGGCTTCTTCTCGTGCTACGAGGCCTTCATCCACATCGTCGATTCGATGTTCAACCAGCATGCCAAGTGGTTGAAGGTGACGCGCGGCATCCCGTGGCGGCGCCCCATCGCGTCGCTGAACTACCTGCTCACCAGCCATGTCTGGCGGCAGGACCACAACGGCTTCAGCCACCAGGACCCGGGCTTCATCGACCACGTCGTGAACAAGAAGGCCGAGGTGGTGCGCGTGTACCTGCCGCCAGACGCCAACACGCTGCTGTCGGTGACCGATCACTGCCTGCGCAGCCGCAACTACGTCAACGTGATCGTGGCCGGCAAGCAGCCCGAAGCGCAGTGGCTCGACATCGCGGCGGCCGAGCGGCACTGCAGCGTGGGCCTGGGCATCTGGGACTGGGCCAGCAACGATGCCGGCGTGTCGCCCGACGTGGTGATGGCCTGCGCCGGCGACGTGCCGACGCTGGAGACGATGGCGGCGGTGGACCTGCTGCGCACGCTGCTGCCCCAGCTCAAGGTGCGCGTGGTGAACGTGGTCGACCTGATGGCGCTGGAATCGCCGTCGGGGCATCCCCACGGACTGCCCGACGCGGTCTTCGATTCGATCTTCGGCACCGAAGCGCCTGTCATCTTCGCGTTCCACGGCTATCCCGCGCTCATACACCGGCTCACCTACAAGCGGCGCAACCACGGCAACTTCCATGTCCACGGCTACCTGGAAGAAGGCACCACCACCACGCCCTTCGACATGACGGTGCTCAACCGGCTCGACCGCTTTCACCTCGCGGCCGACGCCATCGACCGCGTGCCGCGCCTGCGCGAGACCGCCGGGCATGTGCAGCAGCACCTGCGCGACCGGTTGCTGGACCACCGGGCCTACATCACCCGGCACGGGGAAGACATGCCCGAGATACGCAACTGGAGGTGGGGCGGCCCGGCCTGACTTTCCGTTTGCTATGCGTTTGACTNNTGCGTTTGACTATCCGCGCTCGTGGCCCTTCGCAAAGCGCAGCAGGGCCCTGCTGCGCGGCAGGTCGCGCATGAAGGGCGGAATCGACAGCGCCAGCAGCAGCGCGGCGAGCGGTACGACGCACACGAAGCCGACGTACTTGAAGCCGAGCGCACCCACGACGCCCCCGAACACGAACATGCCGATCAGTCCGCCGGCCCTGCGCATGCGGCTGCGGTCGTGGTGGACCGCGGCCGCTTGCTCGTTCTTTCCGTTCCAGTAGAGGAGCTTGCCGATCTCCATGCCGAGGTCGGTGATGTTGCCCGTCATGTGCGTGGTCCGAATGCTGCCTCCGGAGGTCTTCGAGGCGACCGCGTTCTGCAGCCCCATGATGAAGGACAGCAGCAGCACGGTGAGCGGCACCGCGAACGGCGTGGCCCAGGTGAGCGTCACGGCGCCCATCAGGCCGAAGGGAAACATGAGCGCGGCTTCGAGCAGGAGCGGCAGCGCATAGACGCTGTGCAAACGATGCTGGCGGCCCCAGTTCACCAGCACCGCGCACACGGCGGCGCCCGAAAGAAACGCCAGCACGGCGCCCATCGCATTGAGCAGCAGCCGGGTGTTGCCCAGCACCAGCCCGTCGGCCAGTTGCGACGCGAACCCGGTCATGTGCGAGGTGTACATGTGCAGCACCAGGAACCCGCCCGCGTTCACCGCGCCGGCATTGAAGGCCAGCAGCAGGCCCAGCGCCCTGTTCGTCGAGGGGGCGCGATGTCGGCTGGTCAGAAAGCGCAGTCTGCGCATGGGGGGCGATTCCTTGGGATGGCGCCCATTCTTGCGCGCAGCGGGGTGCGGCCGCAATCCTATCGGTGCTGCTTCGCCACGGACTGTCCCTTGGCTGTGACACGCATGACAGTCGCCTGTCCCGAATAAACGGATCGCCCTCGCTCGTGCAGCACAGGCGGAAGGTCTGCCTCGATGAGCTGCGCCGCCCGGAGCACGTCGCACTTTCCGATGTCGCCTTGGTCGTCGATCGTGAGCGGGAGCTGCGCGCAGCAAAGTCGATTGAGCAATGTCATCGGCATCTGGATTTCCTTTGATCGCCCACGAACCGCATATCCCACTGCAGCAAGGGAGGCTCTGCAACCCACGCTACCACCGGTGCACCCGATGCACCGTTCGCCAGCGCACCGTGGCACGCATAAAAGGAAAAGGGCCCGCATCTGTGTGCGGCACCGCACAGACGACAAGGTATCGGTCGCAAAATGATGTGCACTTTGGAATCTTCTTCCGCCATGGCATCGTCCCCGCCCTCGTCTTCAACGCATGCAGCGGTAGCGCTCAGCAGCCTCTTGCAGGTCATGCCACCCGAGGTGCTCCAGGGCCTGATGCCGCTCCTCGAGCTGGTGCCGCTCAGGCTGGGCGAGGTGCTTTACGAATCAGGCGTCGTGCAGCAATACGTCTATTTCCCAACCGATTGCATCGTCTCGCTGCTGTACGTTTTGGAGAACGGGCAATCGGCCGAGATCGCCGTCGTCGGGCTGGAAGGGATGGTCGGCGTCTCGCTGTTGATGGGTGGGGGCAGCACGCCCAACCGCGCCGTGGTGCAGAGCGCAGGCCATGCCTATCGCCTGAGTGCGGGCCACATCAAGCAGCTGACCGACCACGGCGGCCCGTTGCTGCATCTGCTGCTGCGCTATACCCAGTCGCTGATCACGCAGATGTCGCAGACGGCGGTCTGCAACCGGCACCACTCGCTGGAGCAGCAATTGTGCCGCTGGCTGCTGCTGAGCCTGGACAGGCTGCCCGGCAACGAACTGGTGATGACGCAGGAGTTGATCGCCAACATGCTCGGCGTGCGGCGCGAAGGCGTGACGGAGGCCGCCGGCAAGCTGCAGCGCCTGAACCTGATCAAGTATTCGCGAGGCCGCATCACGGTGCTGGACCGCCCCGGTCTGGAGAAACAGGTGTGCGAGTGCTATCAGGTCGTGAAGCGGGAAACCGATCGCCTGCTGCCGCGCCGGTTGGCGACCTGATTCCGTCGCGGTTTCGCGGCAGCTCTTGGTGCGCTTGCGTACAGATGTGGGAAGAGTCGTCGGCAACAATGCGCCCGGTTTGCGCATTTCCGCGCTGGTTTCCTCCAACAGGCGGTTCCGTGACATCAGCCCCGACCCGCCCCGTTCTCAATCGCTTGCTCGAAGCGCTTCCGCACGCGGACAGGGCGCATCTGCTCGAAAGATGCGACAGCGTGGAGCTGGTCACCGCCCAGGTCCTCTACGAGCCGGGCGATGTCATTCATCACATCCACTTTCCCACCAGCGCTTTTGTCTCGCTGGTGTCCACCGCGGACGGCCACGACGGCCTTCAAACCGGCATGGTGGGCAACGAGGGCGCCCTGGGGTACGAGCTGTCGCTGGATGTCCAGAGCGCGCCGCTGCGGGCGCTGGTGCAGGGTGCCGGCAAGGCGTGGCGCCTGACGGCGCAATCGTTCGCACAGGAACTGGAACAGAACACGATGCTCAAGCGCATCCTCAACCGCTACGTGTGCGTGCTCCTGATGGAGTTCGGTCGTTCGGGCCTGTGCAATCGCTTCCATCAGATCGAGGAGCGCCTGGCGCGATGGCTCTTGACCACGCAGGATTGCGCGCATTCCACGCACCTTGCGCTGACGCATGAAGTGCTGGGGCGCATGCTGGGTGTGCGCCGGGTGGGCATCACCAACGCGGCAACGGCACTGCACACGCGCCATCTCATCGACTATCGCCGGGGGGTCATCACCATCACCGACCGCGAAGGACTGGAAAACGCGGCATGCGATTGCTACCGGGCCAACCGGCGCAGCTATGCTCGTCTGATCGCATAGCCGGCAATCAGCTTCCTTTCTCGCAGGGCTCGCGCTTCACTGTCCCTTCGGATCGCCCCGGCTGCTGCTGCCGGCGGCAGGCGTATCCAACCCCATGCTGGAAACCAGCTGCAGATCCAGCGGCCCTGCGGCACGTTCGCGCTCGACCGCAAGATGCAGGAGCGCAATGGTGGTGACCAGGACTGCGACCACGATCAGGAGCAGGAACTCGCCGCTGGGGCGTTGCGACGGCTGCCTGCTTTTGCAAGCGCTTGGATTCATCTCACCTCCGGGTTTTCTTGGGGATGCGGGAGTCTTGCGGCCGGCGGCCGGGCGCCGTGTCGGACGGCGCTGAACCGCGGTGTCTTCCTGCGCCGCGTTCTGCAAGCGCTGCGCGTGCGGCTGTAGTCGATCGTCTTACTCGACGCGCACGGGCGCGTCCGATCGCCCGACTGCGGGTGCGCGTGACGGGGCCGGCGCGATGAGCACCATCGCGCCGTCCTGGCCGCGCCGCACCCGCAGTCGGGTGCCCTCGAGCAGGCGGTCCAGCGCCGCGTCGGCGGCGATCTTTCCCTTGAGGCCCCGGGTCGAGAGGTCCTTGACGTCTTGCACCTTGTAGATGAGCTGCACGCCCGACTGCGCGATGTAGGCATCGAGCGCGGGTCGCAGGTCGCCGCCTTTCACGTCGAACTCCATTGCGTGAGNNAGGGTGGGGGGCTGCCTCCGGATTCGAATCATGTCGGTCTGTTTTCCGCGAATTGGTTTTTCTTCTGCCCCGGTAAGACGAGTTCGAACGCACTTTCCGGTAACGGGCAACGCGGAAAAGCCCTCGTCCCGGGCCTTCTAGAATTTCAGGGAGCGCTGCCGGGCGCCGGAATTCGCAGGAATTTCGGCAAATTCACCCGGCGTGCCTTCGCGCGTTACCGGAAATCCTCGGGCCGTTCGTCTCACTGTCTGTCGCCAATCCCGGCGGCTGCCGTCCTTTCGTTTCGGCCCTTCACTTTCCAGGAGCGCTTAGTGGTTCTCAGTGACTTGGACGCCTGGTTCGTCAGCGAGGTGCTGCCGATGGAAGCCGCGCTCACGCGTTTCCTTCGCCGCAACTGGCGCGACGACGCTGAAGTGCCGGACCTGCGGCAGGACGTTTACGTGCGCATCTACGAATCCGCCTCCAGATCCATGCCCGACCAGGTCAAGCCCTTCGTCTTCGCCACTGCGCGCAACCTCTTGATCGACCGCGCCCGGCGCGCGCAGATCGTCTCCATCGAGATCATTGCCGACCTCGATGCGCTCGATTTCTCGGCCGACGAGCTCACGCCCGAACGCCACGCCGCCGGCCGCGGCGAGCTGCGGCTCCTGCAATCGGCGCTCGAAGCGCTGCCGGCCAAGTGCCGCCGCGTGGTGGAGATGCGCAAGATCGATGGCCTCTCGCAGCGCGAGGTCGCCACGCAGCTGGGCATCACCGAGGACACGGTCGAGCGGCAGGTCTCGCGCGGCGTGCGCGCCCTGGCCGACGCGCTGCTCTCGGGCGGCGTGCAGCTGGACACCAAGGCCTTCGGGCGAGCGCAGAACGAGCGGAGGCTTTCGACATGAGCGCCGCGCCGGGCCGCCCCAAGCAAGCTCGCACCGCAGTGCGAAGCACGGAGGTACCA
>CXWL01003338.1_pt1 | contig 10898 bp, 10 predicted proteins | sample 590931 | NCBI WGS metagenome assembly CXWL01 (sample SAMEA3498368, study PRJEB10139) | groundwater metagenome | biome: water well; material: biofilm material | place: Germany | collected 2015-04-27 | reverse complement strand
ATAACCAAGTGGCCGGCCCTCGCGGAACCAGAGCCACACCAGATACCCGCCGCCGATTTCACAGAGCCCCGCGAGGACAAATAGCGCGATCGAAACCGGGATGGACATGGGCATCTCCTCTGAGATCAATGCAAACCAGAACGTGTGATTGTTACCGACCTCGTTCACCAGATGGTGGTGCAGTTAAAACGTCAGCACCTTGTCAGAGTCTATGACCCACTTAGCCAATTGGCTCATCGTGCTGGACTCCGCGCCGTCGATCAATCCCAGTTTGTCCATCCCACGCGCCTCTATGCAGGTGCCGCAGATTTTGATCTGTCCGTGTTTGCTGAGGACGGATTTCAACATTCGTTCGATGTTGTAATAGCCCTGCGGCGTTGTCTGTGCTGGGAGGGCTGCGGTGACTGCGTCCGCCATGAGAAACATTCGAATGTCCACGTCGCTATGCTCCTGCTGGAGCTTCATCGTGAGCCGGAGTGCGTTATACATCTTTTCGGAGCCGTAGGGAGCATCGTTGAGAATCAAGAGAATCTTCACGGTCACCTCACCAGTGAAAGTTTTTGCTCGTCAAGCGTGACAAACGCTCCATCGGTACAACCTTCACGAACCTCCAGGTTCTTTGTTGAGGCTTCGCTGGGAGCACTAAGCAGAGTCTGACAAAATCGTGACGAGCCAAAGCCAGCTTCTTTTACCCAGCTTGTCACATCCTCGACCGAATAAAACCGGGCACCCTTGTAAAAGGCGCTTGTCTCTTTCCGAGATTCGTATAGCCGCCCAAGCGCACTGTTCCGGTTGATGAATCCGATGATGAAATGTCCGCCTCGCTTCAGCACTCGGTTGAACTCCAGGAACAAGAACGGTACATCATCTACGAAACAAATGACAGTCACAAGGAGTACAAAATCAAACTGCTTGTCACGAAAGGGCAGCCGTTTACCGACGGCCTGACAGACTCTAGCACCACGCTGCCGGGCGATATTCAGCATGCGCCGACTTGGATCGATTCCAAATTGGATAACAAACGGGACCGCAAAGCGTTCGGTTCCAACACCGACTTCTAGCCCAGGCCAGTGATAGGGAGAAACTTTCGGAGTGCAGCGACTTCGGCTTGATAGACAGGCTCGTGCTCATCGAACCATCGGTCGTACTCAACGGGCTGTTGCTCAAAAACCGTTACGATAGACATCCAGACCTCTCGAATGTACCCCGTTATTTATCACGGCCCAATGGGTAACCACCCGGCGCTCCCACAAAGGGCAGCAGGAGTATGCCTGTGATCGTCAAATGTGCGGGGTCCCTGAACTGTTGTAGGCCGAGTGTCATCACCTCGTGACCGCCGTCCGGTTGGGCCCTATGGGTCCCAAGCAGACGATCCCACCACGGCAGGTTGAACCCGAAATTCGTGTTGGTCTCTCTCGGCAGGATGGAATGGTGCACACGATGCATGTCGGGAGTGACGACAATCAAGCGAAGGGCACGATCGATCGTTACAGGAATCCGCACATTACTGTGGTTGAACATCGAGGTGGCATTGAGGAGTACTTCGAAGATCAACACAGCCGCCGGTGACGGACCCAGAACCATGATCGCCGCGAGCTTGATGAGCATCGACAGAGCCACTTCAACCGGATGAAATCGGACTCCGGTGGTGACATCACAGTCCAGGTCGGCGTGGTGCATCATATGGAAGCGCCAGAGCAATGGCACCGCGTGAAATAGCACATGTTGGATGTAGAGTATGAAATCCAGCACGATGACCGCCAGTACGGTTTTGAACCAAAGCGGCGCTTCCACGTGATTCATGATTCCCCAGTGGCGGTCTGTCACGAGGAGGGCCATCCCTGCTGCCCCGGCTCCAAATAGGAGCCGCACGACTATGGCGTCTAAGAAGACGACCGACAAATTGGCTACCCAGCGCGTCACCTTGGACACGACCAGCCGTCTGCGTGGTTTCCACATTTCCCAGAAGGTTAACAGACCGAACACGATCGCAAATGCCGATATTCGTATAATGGTCTCTGCTGTCATCGGGTGGCTCTCCCCAGGAATCCCTGCTTAGTCCAAGAGTACAGTGCTGGAATTATCAACAGTGTCAAGACTGTGGAGGTAATCAGGCCCCCAATCACCACCGTGGCAAGCGGACGCTGAACTTCGGCTCCCATGCTCGTCGCCACTGCCATGGGGAGAAAGCCGAGGCTGGCAACGAGTGCCGTCATCAGCACGGGCCTAAGTCGATCCATTGCGCCTTGCCTCACAGCCTCATCGGTCTGGCGTCCTTCTGCTTCGAGTTGTCGGATGTGGCTGACCAGCACCACACCATTGAGCACCGCAATGCCAAACAGCGCAATGAATCCGATGACCGCTGAAATACTGAGTGGAAGGCCGCGCAGCCAGAGGGCGAGTACACCACCGGACAACGCTAAGGGCACATTGAGGAAAATCAGCAGCGCTGGGCGCATGGCCCCGAAAATCACCGACAGCACACCCAAAATCAGGAGAAGGGTGATGGGCACGATCACGGTTAACCGGCTGGTGGCTTCTTGAAGATGCTGAAACTGTCCGCCCCAGGTCAATTCGTACCCTGTCGGGAGCGACACCTCACGTGCCACGGCACGTTGAGCCTCTGTCACAAAGCTCCCCAAGTCCCTTCCCCGGATGTTGTTCTCCACCACGATGCGCCGCTGCACATGCTCCCTGCTGATCTGAGCCGGTCCCGTGTCCACTCGGATGGCCGCCACGCGGGAGAGGGGGACAAGTTCACCCTGGCCGGTTGGGATGAGCAGATTGCCTAAGGTGGCAGGATCAGCCGATGCGCTGTCGGCTAAGCGAACGACGAGGTCAAAACGTCGAGATCCTTGGACCACGGTACCGACGACGCGTCCCACACGTGTGGTTTGGACGAGGGTGAGCACGTCGTCTGCCGTCAGCCCATAGCGGGCGATCTGTTCCCGGTCCACAATTACGCGCAGCAGTGGAAGGCCCGCGACCTGCTCGACTTTGACGTCTGCTGCGCCGCGCACGGTGGCCAACGCACGAGCTACGGCCTCGGCCTGATGTTTGAGCATCTCCAGATCAGGTCCGAATATTTTGACGGCGAGATCGGAACGCGTCCCCGCGATTAACTCGTTGAAGCGCATCTCGATCGGTTGCGTAAAGCCGAGGCCGACGCCGGGAACCGCATCGAGAATGGCGGGCTTGATTTTGGCGATCAGGTCTTCGCGCGTACTAGCCGTCGTCCATTCGTGCTGCGGCTTGAGAATGACGAACACATCGGACAGCTCCACTCCCATCACGTCAGTCGCCACCTCAGGGCTCCCGGTCCTGCTCACCACCTGCACGACTTCCGGAAACTTCCGAAGCACCCGCTCAACGTCTAGCGCATTTTTGACCGACTCACTCAGCGACACGCTGGGCAATCGCCAGACTTGAATCGCCATGTCCCCTTCGTCGAGTCGAGGCACAAACTCGATGCCAAGCCATGCGCTGATTCCGAGACTCGCGACAAACAACCCCACCGCCGGTGTCACCACCCATGCCGGGCGCGTCGTCGCCCATCTGAGGCAGGGGGCGTAGGCCCGGCGCAGCCATTCGAACAGACGCGTGTCTTCATGTCCTGACGGAGCCCGCACAAACCAGAAGGCGAGCAGAGGTGTCACCGTCACCGCGAGGAGGAGGGAGCCGGCCAGAGCCAGGATGACGGTGAGCGCCATCGGACGGAACATCTTCCCCTCGATCCCGGTCAGTGCCAGGATGGGCACGTACACAAGGATAATGATGGTGACGGCGAGGGTCATGGGACGAAGGACCTCACGGCCGGCCGCCAGAATCTCGTTTAATCGCTCATCCTGGCTCATCACGCCTTTCTTCACCAATCGTCGGAGGATGTTATCGACCATCACGACCGAACCATCCACGAGCAACCCGAAGTCGATCGCACCGAGGCTCATCAGATTGCCGGAGAGTCCGGCCTGCATCATGCCGCTGAATGCGATCAGCATCGACAACGGAATGGCGGCCGCCACGATCACGCCTGCTCGAAGATCGCCGAGGAAGAGGAACAGCACGGCAATGACGAGGAGTCCACCTTCGAGTAGATTGTTGCGCACGGTGCGCATCACCTTCGAAACCAACAGCGTTCGGTCATAGTAGGGCTCGATGGTCACACCTGATGGGAGGGTCGCTTCAATCTCTCTCACTCTGGTCTTGACCCGCTCGACAACCTGTTGCGCATTCTCGCCCGCCAACATCTGCACCATGCCGATGACGGTTTCGCCTTTTCCCATCGCAGTCGCCGCGCCGATGCGGAGCGCCGAGGCCTCCTTCACCTCCGCGAGATCTGCAATGTAGATCGGCACTCCTCCGGGGCCGTGCGCGACCACGATCCTCGCGAGGTCGGACACCTGTGTCGCTAAGGCTTCACCGCGAATGAGCAATTGTTCGCGTTGACGCTCAATATAGCCGCCGCCGGCGATGGCATTGTTGCGTTCGAGCGCCTCAAACACGTGCCGAAGTGACAACTTGTAGGACAGGAGCTTGGTCGGGTCCACGATGACTTGGAACTGTTGAGGTTCTCCTCCCCAAATATTGACTTCCACCACACCCGGCACCGCCCGCAGCCGCATACCGATCTCCCACTCAAGAAGCGTTCGCAGCGCCATGGGGCTGTAGCCATTTCCTTTGAGTGTGAATTGATAGACTTCGCCCAATCCCGTCGTCAGCGGGCCGACAATCGGACGGCCATACTCGACGGGAATACGTTCCATCGCGCGGGCAAGCCGTTCGGTGACCAACTGTCTCGCGCGGTAGATGTCCATCTGATCTTCGAAAATGACAGTGACTGCCGAGAGCCCATAACGGGACACAGAGCGGAGCTCACGCAGGGCCGGCAGTCCGCTCAACGAGGCTTCGATGGGAAAGGTGATGAACTGTTCCACTTCAACCGGGCCCAGCGCCGGTGAACGGGTCAAGATTTGAACCTGGACCGGCGTCAGATCGGGCATGGCGTCGATGGTAAGATGTCTGAAGGACCAGAGACCAATGACGATGACGAGACTCGTTGCCACCAGCGTGAAGAAGCGGTAGTGCAGCGAGAGGGTGAACAGCCGTTCCATTTTATTCTCCCTCTCCGGACCCGATGTGTTCTTTCAACAGCACATTCTTCAAGTCGAAGACGCCGTCGATCACCACCTGCTCGCCCGAAGTCAGTCCCTTCCTCACTTCAACCCAACCTCCGCCCTCGCGGCCGGCTTCGATCGGTGCGAATACATACCCGGTCTCGCGATGGACGAAGATCCCACGCACGTTGTCCACCATCGTCACAGCGGAGACTGGAACCGCCAGAGTCGGCGGACTCGCAACGGTCAACTGAACATCCACATACTCTCGTGGCTTCAATCTGTGCTGCTGGTTCTCGACCTCAAACCGAACTCGGATTGTACGCGTGGTTTCGTCCGCTACCGGCGCAAGATAGGTGAGTGGCGCGGTGATCGGTTCACCGCCTTTAGGCAGGATGATCCCCACATCGCCCTCTTTAAACTTTCGGGCCTGTTCGATCGGCAGATTGGCAAAAACCCAGACTCGGCTCGTGTTCACGACTTCGAATAATTCATTTCCAGGCGCCACCCCCTGGCCGCGCACGGCATTCTGTGCGATGACCGTTCCGGTGATAGGCGATGTTAACGTATAGCGATGACTCTCTTCATGCTGGCCCCGTTCAAGCGCGGTCAGTTCCGTCATCGAAAGTCCCATGTTCAGGAGTTTCTCGCGGATATGCTGGTACCTTGCCTTTGTTTCCAAGTATCGACCCTTGTCTTCGATGAGCTTCCGCTCGGTCACGATGTCGTCGGCTCGCAACTTCTCCGTTCGCCGGAAGCTGTTCTCGGCGACATCGGCCTGCGCCTTTCCGACAAGGTATTCTTCGATGAGTTGATCGAGCTGCAAGCTGCCGATGGCTGCCAGTGGTTGACCTGACTTGACCCGATCACCCAATTGGACATAGATCTTTTCAACCTGTCCTTCGATACGTGAGGTGATCTTTGCCACCTGTTTCAAGTCCAGTGCTACCTCCCCGGGAGCCGTGACCACATCGGGAATCTGGTGCAGGGTGACGGATTCCATTCGTAGGCGATCTCGGACGACGGAGGGTGGCTGGAGTAGGTGGGGAGCCGTTGTGCTAGTTTTCGAGGCTGTGGTCGAAGGGTGTTTTGGCGGCTCTGTTCCTCGCTCGTCGCAACCCGCAAGAAACAGAATGATTGCAGCGATCATTCCGGTTATCGTTGTTCGTTGTGTCATTGGGATACTCCCGTCCCATCCATCGACAACTGTGACGTACTCATAGCGGTGCACCCAGGGATCGCTCCAAGCGGACCAAAGCGATCGAGAGATCCGCGCGCACCTGGGCGTATTCCAGCAAGGTCTGCCGGTAGACACGCTGGGCATCCAGCACATCCAGCAGGCTTGCCGCGCCTTGGCGAAAACTGGTCCGGGCGAGGGTCAAGGTCTGCTCGGCTTGTTTCAAGAGGCCGGTTTCAAATACCTGCAACTGATCCTGTGCGGTGCGCACTTCTTGAGAATGTTGGGTGACGGCCTGTTCCAACTCGGTTTGGGCCCGCAGCCGTTCGGCGTCCGCTCGGTGTTTCGTGCCCAGGGCTGTTTCAATTTCACCCTGTCGCCGATACCAGAGCGGAAGGGGCACGCTCAGGCCGGCGGTCACCGATTCATCGCCCGCCTCTCGGTGATATTGTCCTTGCACACTGATGTTGGGCACCCGGGATTCTCGCTCAAACCGCACGGTATGCTCGGCCTGTTCCGCGAGCTTGGCTGCACGCCGCAGGGTGGGATGCTGCTCGAAAGCCCGAACTGCCAGCTGATCGACATCCAGGTCTTGTCGGGGTGAGAGGAAGTCCCCTTGGACGGAGAACTGTTTGCCGAGTGACCCAGCCGTGAGCGTATTCAGCCGCGCTTTGGCTACCAGCAGCGTATTCTGAGCGCGGGCAACTTCTTTCCGCGCCTTCTGGACCTCCACGCCGGCTTTCATCGTATCGAAGGAAGTGGCTTCTCCTGCCGCAACCCGGGCTTTCACCGTGCGCAATACTTCTTCCACCAGGTTTACGTTCTGTGCGGCGAGGTCGGCATCGCGCTGGGCAAAGAGCACCGAATAGAAGGCGACTTTGACATCGGCTGAGAGCGCCAAGCGAGTTTCCTCCAGCGCGGCAGCGGCTCCGGCCACACCGGCGTTTGCCGCATCCTGCCGTGCCTGCCGTTTACCTGTCCATTCAAGGGGCTGTTCGACCGTCACGGTCCGCTCGGTGATACGGATGCCGTTGCTGGGATCACGAATAGCTCCACGGCCGGTCGAGCCTGAAATGGATGGATTGGGATAGGCCCCTGCGGTGATCTGTTGGCCGTGGCTTTGCTTGACTAGTCCTTCCGCCCCGGCCAGGATCGGGCTGTGGTCGAGTGCCACTGCCAGGATCTCGTCCAGTGAGTAGGTAGAGGCGGTAGGTTCAGCGGCCCGGGCAATCTGAGACGGTCCTACCATGCCGCACAGGATCACGATACATAGAAATATGCGAGGACTCATCAGAGCCTCCTCTGTTTCAGCGATAGGTTCTGCGAGGCAGGAATACAGCCTGCCTGCGCAATGAAACCTGTGAAGGATCACGAACAGTGAATAGTGAGAACTAGACGAGCAAGGAAGGTGGCGCGCGCGACGGGATATCGTGAGTGAGGAATGTCAGAAGAGGCGTGACGACGCTCTCCTGTGCGACGGAAGGGCTCGGAGCATAGGCCATGATCGCGGCAGGCTCAGTAAGAAGCACATGCACGAACAGTGGCTTGGGAAGTTTTCGATCGGTCGAATCGCTAAGGAATGAAAACGCGAGTTCAGCATATTCCAACGCATGTGGGGGATGGCCGGAGATGGCAACATCGCTCGGAGTGGTGTTGCCGACGCCATCGGTCGTGTGCTGGTGGCTGTCGAACTCATCATCGAGGTCTGGAGAGAAGACCGTATGAACGGTCCCGCCGTGGATATGGCCCGCTTCTCCGTGGTGATGGTCCGCTTCCGGATGCACGTGGAACAATGGGACAGCCATCATCCATACAATGATCCAGGCTCGCACCATGACGCGTGGCCACGAATTGTGTTCTCGCAATATTTCCACGTCGGCACTCCGTACAGGTCAAAACCTAACACACGGCATCGTATGCATCAAGGAACGGTCGTTTCACAAGAACGACGCCGAAGACGTGGGATGGCACATCAGCAGCTCTTTCGGTAAATACGACAGGGCTGGATGTCAAAAATGAGAAGTCGGATTTCCTGCGGTGTATCGTGTTTGTCGTGGTGACGGGCGGCGAGTTACTATTCTTTCACCGTCACGGTCATCGTGATCGGTTCCAGCGGGTTGTCGGCGGCGTCGCGGGCTGCGGCGACGATCTGATCCAGCACTTCGATGCCGCGAAAGATTTCCCCGAACACGGTGTAGCGCCGGTCGAGTCCGCTGTTATCTCCCACGCAAATAAAGAATTGCGAGCCGTTGTCGTTGAAGTCGCGCGTGCTGTTGCTCTCGCGCGGCATCTTCGCCATCGAGACGGCGCCGCGTTTGTGCGGGCGATCGCTCGGTTCGGGGGTCAGAAAGTAGCCGGGACCGCCGGTCCCGTGCGTCGTCCGGTCGGCGTTCTTGCTGAAGGGGTCGCCGCCTTGAATGAGAAAGCCGGGGACGACACGGTGAAAAGTGGTGCCGTCGAAGAAACCCATCTTGGCAAGATTGATGAAATTCTCGACGTGGCGCGGGGCATCGTCGGGATAGAAGCGGATCTTAATCTCGCCGAACTTCGTGACGATCGTCGCGCGCGGATCCTTCTTTTGAAATTGCATAGTCATAGCCATGCAATGTAGCAGGGGCGCGGCTTTCGAGGCAAGGCCTCGAAGCAGTGCTAGTGCTGAGCTTTGAGTGCTGAGTAGATTTGACTCAGGACTGAGCACCCAGAACTCAGCACTTCTCCTGTGTGAGTCCCTTTTTCAGGATCGATCCAGAGCCAGAGCAGGCGCTGATGATTGCAATCAGTGCAGCGGTGGTGCAATTGGAGCCAGCCCCGGCGCAGTGCTCAGTACGGTTTCCCCGCGAGTCCTTTTTCAGGATCGATCCAGAGCCAGAGCAGTCCGCCAATGACGGCAACCAGTGCGGCTGTGCCGAGCGACAGGGGCCAGCCCCACTGTTCGGCGATCCAGGGCGTGACGGTGGGTGAAATAGCTCCTCCGATATTGGCGCCCATGTTCATCAAGCCTGAGAGACTACCGGCGTGCGTCTTGGATAAGTCGCTCGTAGAGGACCAATAGGCGCCGACGCTGAAGTAGAGCCAGCCCGCGCCCAGTGACAAGCTGGCGATAGCGAGATACGGCGAATCGATCCATGCCCCGAGACCGATGGCACAGCCGGCGAGGAGCATCCCCGCCATGCCTGCCTGCCGGCGGCCGGCTGTGAGTCCGTGGCGGTCGGCCAATCGATCCGTGACCCAGCCTCCGATCGGACAAAAGATCAGAATCGCGAGGAAGGGTGCGGACGCGAAGAATCCGCCGCGCAGGATATCGAAGCCGCGCACGTTAACGAGATAGAGATAGAACCAGGACATGTACACATAGGCGACATAGCCGAGGCAGCTGTAACTCAGCACGAGCCACCAGACCGTCGGGGTTTGCCGCAAAGCCGCCCAGGGAATAGACGGGGAAGAAGCCTGGCCGGTTGTCGCAGCAGTACCGGTGTTTTGATTGGCTGTCCGATCAGCGACCCATGGATGGTCGAGCGGATGATTGCGCGCGATGAACCACCAGATGGCGGCGAGGCCCAGACCGAGCACGGCCGACAGATAGAAGGCCGTCTGCCAGCCGAAGTTCACCATGACCCAGGCGGTGACGGGCGGCGTGATCGCGGCGCCGACGCCGATGCCCCCGATCGCGATGCCGATACCGAGGCCGCGTTCTCCCGCAGGAAGCCAGTCTGTGACGACACGATTGAAATTCGGCAAGGCCACCGCTTCGCCGACGCCCAATAGGAATCGCGCCAGTGCGAGCGCTCCCATGATGCCCAGCCACCCGGCCAGCGGCGAGGCCGGAGCCATTGCCGTCCAGGCGGTGAAGACAGACCACCAGAGCAGTGCCAGAGTCAGGATGATCCGCGCACCCCAGCGGTCGCCCAGCCAGCCGCCGGGAATCTGGAACAGGGCATAGCCGATCACGAAGGCCGAAAAGACAAACCCCATCTGCTGATCCGTCAGGCCCAGCGCCGGCATCATGTGCCGGGCCGTCACGGAAATATTGACACGGTCGATGTAGGTGACGACGCTGATGGCAAAGAGCAGTCCGAGAATTACCCAGCGGATGCGCGTAAGAGGCGGGGAGTCGTGATCAGAAGAATCGTGTGGGTGCAACGGTCATGTCGATCCAGTGGAGCGAGAGATTATAACGACTCGTCAGGAGCGACTCTAGTGCATTTGTATCAATCGTAATATGCGACAAGGGAGTGGATCAGAATAGGACGAAAGTTAGCAGGTTGTCAGTAAACTAACTGAGTCCTTCGGAACCATGAAGGCCTGAACAGGCTACCAGGTGGGTTGTTCTCGTCTCTCGAACGTCTATGGTGCGACTCAACGGATTGGTAACGGTGGAGTATACGGGAGAAAGGGGCAAGGGGTCAAACAGGGATCCTATCTGCTTTCTCGATCACTCTCCCGCTACCAATTCTGCTTCGAGAGGATGGTCTTTTCGAAAACGGCTGACGCCGAGGACACTGAAACCCAGGACATGCCCTTCCTTATCGACCCGTTCCATGACAGCATCGTGTGCCGTAGGCCGCATGAAGCCCGGGGCTTCACGGAACTGCACTTCCAGGTAGTCC
>CXWL01111914.1_pt1 | contig 10899 bp, 10 predicted proteins | sample 590931 | NCBI WGS metagenome assembly CXWL01 (sample SAMEA3498368, study PRJEB10139) | groundwater metagenome | biome: water well; material: biofilm material | place: Germany | collected 2015-04-27 | reverse complement strand
ACGATATCCCGAACGACGAGTAAAGAAAATCGCTTAACTTAACGGCATTAGGACCTGACCCCGGTGTTCCTGCTGTGCTCGTATCGCAATGGGGGACCTGACCCCGGGGTCTTCAGGCGCCTGTCAGCGCATTGCGCTCGGCCACGATGCGCAGCAGACGCGGCGCATCGACCGGCTTGACCATGTGCTGGTCAAACCCCGCCGCAAACGCGCGCTGGCGGTCGCTTTCCTGTCCGTAGCCGGTCACGGCAATCACCAGCGCCTGCTCCATGCCGGCGATCGCGCGCAGCCGCCGCGCCAGTTCATAGCCGTCCATGTCGGGCAGGCCAATATCGAGAATGCAAATATCGGGCAGCTCCTGGGCCGCCAGCTTGAGCGCCGCCAGCGATCCGTGCTCGACCATCACCTCGTGCCCCGCCGCTTCCATCAGCATGCCCAGCATGGTGGCCGCGTCGACATTGTCGTCCACGATCAGGATGCGCTGGTTGCCCCCGGGCGCATCGTTGCGCGCCAGCTGGCGCCGCTCGGCCACCGGCGGCTGCGGCTCGAGCCGGGGCAGGCGCACGGAAAAGCAGCTGCCGTGGCCCAGCCCCGCGCTGTGGCAGTGCACCTGCCCGCCGTGCAGCGCCACCAGACTCTTGACCAGCGCCAGCCCCAGCCCCAGCCCGCCCTGCGAGCGGTCCGAGGTGCGCTCGGCCTGCGCGAACAGGTCGAACACGCGCGGCTGCAATTCGGGCGCGATGCCGATGCCGTCGTCGATCACGCGCACGATCACCTGCGACGGCTCGGTCTCGGTCATCAGGCGCACATGCCCGCCTTCGGGCGTGTACTTGGCCGCGTTGTTGAGCAAATTGGTCAGCACCTGCACCAGCCGCGTTTCGTCGCCCATCACTTGCGCCGTGTCCGGCGCCAGCTCCAGCGTCAGCCGGTGGCGGCGCGTCTGGATCAGCGGGCGCACCTGCTCGACCGCGCTGGCCACGATCTGCTTCATGTCTTGCGGCACCTGGTTCAGCGTGACCTGGCCGCGCGTGACGCGCGACACGTCCAGCAAATCGTCAAGCAGCCCCGTCATGTGGCGCACCTGGCGCCCGATCACGGCGCTGGTGGCGCCAATTCGCGCCGCGTCCGGCGGCGCCGCTTCCATCAGCGCGGCTGCGGCCGCGATTGGCGCCAGCGGATTGCGCAGTTCGTGCGCCAGCATCGCCAGAAATTCATCCTTGCGCTGGTTGGCTTCGCGCAGTTCGCCCTGCGCCTGCGCGTTTTCGACCGCCGACCAGGTGCGCTCGGCCATCTCTTGCGCCATCCGGATCTCGCCCGCGCTCCAGGCGCGCGCGACGGCGCTGTGCATGGACAGAATCGCGATCAGGGTGCCCGCCTTGACCAGCGGGATCGAAACTTTGGCGGCAATGCCGATCTGCCGGTAGGCCGCGCCCCAGGGGGCAGTGCGCGGATCGGTCGCCACGTCATCCAACGCCACTGGCATGCCGGCGCGGAGCTGGGCGATTACCTCCGGTCCGAAGTCGAACAGGCGCCGGATTTCGCCAGCCACGCTGGCCGTGCCGTCGGCTACCCAGTCGCGCCGGATGAAGAAGGTGGCGCGCGCGTCGTCCACTTCGGCGTACAGCACGCGCTCGACGCCGGTCGCGCGCCCCAGAAAGCCGCTGGCGGCAGCGACAATCTCGTCGCCCGAAGTGAGCGGACGCAGGCAGTCGGCCAGCTCCAGCTGGAACGCTTGCACCTTGCGCTCCTCGACGTGGGCGGTGGTCTCAACCACCGCGCAGTGCATGCCGGCCACCACGCCGTTGGCGTCGGCCACCGGCGAATACGAAAACGTGAACCAGGCGCGCTTGCCGCTGCCGTCGCGCTTGACGATCAGCGGCAAGTCTTCGAAATAGCTCGATTGCCCGGCCAGCGCGGCATCGATGATGGGGGCGATCACGGGCCAGATTTCGGACCACACCTGCTCGAACGGCTGACCCAGCCCGGCCGGGTGCTTGTCGCCCATGATGGTGGCGTAATCGTCGTTATAGAGAAAAATCAGTTGCGGTCCCCACGCAACAAACATGGGGAAGCGCGAATTGAGCATCAGGCTGACCAGCGCCGAGAGCGCGGCCGGCCAGCCTTCATGCGGCCCCAGCGGCGACGCGTCCCAGTCGAACGCGCGCAGCTGGGCGCGTACCTTGCCCTCGCCGTCAAACATGCTGCGCCGCTGTGTTATTTTGTCCATGAAAGATTGTCGCATGAATAAAGCGCGCGCCAAGCACGCTTGGACAACTCAGCCTTTGCTGCGCAAGAATTGCACAATCGGNNTTGTCCTTGAACGGCAGCTCGAGCGTGAGCGACAGGCAGCCGAAGGCGTGCGTGATGTGCGGCGAGCCCATGGTGATCGTTTCCGGCGTGTACGGCGCGTCGCCGTAGCCGTGCACGTCCTGGAAGTCCGGGCTGGCCACCTTGTACAAGTCCGAGAACAGCTTTTCTTCGGCAGCCTGGGCCGCGGTAAAGCCGGGCAGGGCCGCGCTGCCAGCTGCAAATACATACGGCAAGCCTTCGTCGCCGTGCACGTCCAGGAACAGGTCGCAGCCCGTTTCCAGCATCTTGTTCTTGACCACCAGCACTTCCGGGCTGCGTTCCATGGTGGGCGTGTTCCATTCGCGGTTCAGGTTGGCGCCAGCGGCGTTGGTGCGCAGGTTGCCGCGCACCGAGCCGTCCGGGTTCATGTTCGGCACCACGTAGAACACATAGTCTTTCAGGCACTGGCGGCCGTACGGGTCGGCCGGGTCGAGCAGGGCGTCGAGCATGCCTTCGACAAACCATTCGGCCATGGTCTCGCCCGGGTGCTGGCGCGCAATGACCCATACTTTTTTCGCCGCTTGCGGGTCGCCAATGACCAGCGCGTTGATGTCGCGCCCGTCCACGGTGCTGCCCAGGTCAAGCATGCGCACTTGCTCGGACAGCTGCGCGCGGTCCAGCAGTTCCAAATGGCGTTCCCACGAATACGGCTCGAAATAGGCGTAGTAGACGCTGTCCATCTCGGGCGCGTGGCTGATCGTCATGATTTCGCCGTCAAACGTGGTCGGCACCCGGAACCAGCTGACGCGGTCGTAGCTGGCTACTGCCTGGTAGTCTTTCCAGCCGTCCGGATAGGCGCTCTGGCCGGCGTTCAGAAAGCGCAGCGTGCACGCGGTGCCCTGCGCACCCTGCAGGCGGAAGTAAAACCACTGGATGATGTCGGCGTGCGAATCCTTGCGGATGTTCAGGTCGATGGCGCCGGCGCTGGTGGCGCTGACGAAGTCAATGGCGCCGGCGTCGAACTGGCTGCTGATCTTGATAGACATGCTGTGTCCTTGGACTGGAATGGGGGTGAACAAGGCGCAATCATACCGTTTGCTCCCTCCTTTTGCACATGAAAACAACAGTCGCCGCGTGACACAATCGGCCTGCGCGCGCCCCGCCCCGGGCGCGATTGTGAATTGGTTTTCAGCAAGAAATGTTGCTGTAAATAAGGCGTTCGCTTTACTGTTCACAAACGGTACAATTGTCACCTTTAGTAAATACCAGAATTTAACAACATTGGCAGGAGACTGCATGCAGCGTCGTTCGTTCCTTACCAAGACTGCCGCAGGCGCGGGCGCAGGCGTGCTCGCGGTCCCCGCGCTGGCGCAAGCGTTGCCAACCGTGAACTGGCGTCTGGCATCGAGCTTTCCCAAGACGCTGGATACGATTTTCGGCGCGGCCGATACCTTCACCCGGCGCGTGGCCATGCTGACCGGCGGGCGCTTCCAGATCCGCGTGTTCGCGGGCGGTGAAATCGTGCCGGGCTTGCAGGTGATGGATGCCGTGCAGGCGGGCACGGTCGAGATGGGGCACACGGCGTCCTACTATTACTTCGGCAAGGATGCCAGTTTCTCGTTCGACACGGCGATGCCGTTCGGACTGACCTCGCGCCAGCAGACCGCGTGGTTCGACCAGGGCGGCGGCCGCGAACTGATGCGCGAGTTTTTCCGCGGGTATGGCATTATTAATTTTTTGGGCGGCAACACCGGCACCCAGATGGGCGGCTGGTACCGCAAGCCGGTCAAGACGGTTGACGATATCAAGGGTCTCAAGATCCGCATCGCCGGCCTGGCCGGACGCGTGATGGAGCGCATGGGCGCGGTGCCGCAGCAGATCGCCGGCGCCGACGTCTATCCGGCGCTGGAAAAAGGCACGATCGATGCGGCCGAGTGGGTCGGGCCGTACGATGATGAAAAGCTGGGACTGGCCAAGGTGGCGCCGTATTATTATTCGCCGGGCTGGTGGGAAGCAGGGCCGCAATTGTCATTCTATGTCGGTATCAAGGAATGGGAAAAGCTGCCCAAGGAATACAAGGCGGCCATCGAGGTGGCCAGCTACGAGGCCCATGTCGTGATGCAGGCCGAGTACGACGCCAAGAATCCGGCAGCGCTGTCGCGCCTGCTCAAGGCTGGCGCCAAGCTGCACTATTTTTCGCGGCCCATCATGGATGCGGCCTTCAAGATGTCGAACGAAGTCATGGATGAAGAGGCGTCAAAGAACGCCAAATTTAACAAGATTTATGTCCCGTGGAAGCGGTTTCGCCAAGACCAGAACACCTGGGCGTCGGTGGCCGAATCCAAAATGCAAGATTACCTGATCAGCAGCGGACGGAAATAAAGGCTTGTTTGTTCTATGTCAAACCACGCAATGGCGTAGCTGTTAATTTTTGTAGCCGGTGCGCGCCGCGTGGCTGGAGTTCGTTTTGGAGGGTTTTACATGTTAGGCATTTTCTTGAAATCGGCAAAAGTCACCAGCATTAACAGCTATGGCTTCTGGATCAAGTGCGGCGATGAAGAGTTGTATCTGCCCTTCGTCGAATTCCCATGCTTCGAACACGCGACCGTTCCGCAGATCTGCAAGGTGCGCTATGTCAGCTCGACACGCATCCACTGGCCTGAACTCGACCTCGACTTTACCCTCGAGTCGCTGCGCAATCCACTCTCGTCCCCTGATAGCACCTTCCACTACGACTGCTAACAGCGGTAGAATGGCGGCAGTACCTCCCTTGGAGTGAGCGTGTCGCCGTTTTCCCTCTTGTTTGTTGCAGCGTTGCTGTGCCCGGGCCTGGCCCTGGCGGCAAAACTGCGCGTGTGCACCGATGTGCACCCGCATCCCCCTTTTCTGATGCCTGACGGCAGCGGCAGCGCCGGCCGCCTGGTCGCCGCCGGCGCGCGCGAAGCCGGTTTCGATCTTGAGTTCTACGCAGTGCCGCTGGCGCGCTGCCGGGCCGAGGCCGAAGTCAACGTCGTGCACGGCTTCCCCATGACGCCCTACATCCCCAACGTGCTGCCGTATGCGCGCTATCCGATGCGCAACGGCCAGCCCGACACGGCGCGCGCCACCATGCGCGCGCGCATCATGCTGTACCAGCGCACGGGCGGGCCCGTCACCTGGAACGGGCGCAAGGTCAAAGGCCTGGTGCGGCCGGTGCTGGTGCCCTCGGGCAGCCTGGCCATGATCGACGTGCTGCGCAAGATTGGCGCGCCCATGGATGAGCAGGGCCGTTCGCTGCAAGCGAACCTGAGCAAGCTGGTGGCCGGCCGGGGCGACGCCGCAGTGGGCGTGTGGGACGAAGGTGTCAACCTGCTGACCTTGCCTGAATTCGCGGGCAAGATTGAAATGCTGCCGCTGCCCGTGTTCGAGCAGGCGTATTTTCTGGTGGTCACCAAGGCCTTCTACGCCGAGCATGGCCCGGCGGTCGAGCAGATGTGGGACACCATCGGCCGCGAAAACCAGCAGCCGCGCACCCTGCGCAAATAGGGCTACAGGCCGCCGAAGCGCTGGTAGAAGGCGGCGTCGGCGTCGGGCGCGTCGGCGTCTTCGCGCCGCAGCGCGGCCACGATGTGCTGCTCGGCAGCTTGCTGGGTCATGCGGTACAGCGCGCGCGCCAGTTCATACGCTTCCGAACCGGGCCACGGATCGGGCAGCAGCTCGACCGGCAGCATCGGGTCGTGCAGCTGCACCCGGCGGTAGGCGTGGATCAGCAGCGTGCGGATCACGAAGGCCTGTTCCGGCGCCAGCGGCTCGCCCTGTTCCAGCACGGCCAGCAGCGCGTTAAATTGCTCGATGAAACCGCGGTAGCCCTGCACCACCCCTGACAAGTCCCAGCCTTCGGCGGCCAGTTCGCGCAGCGCCCGCCCCGACACGCCGGGCAACTCCGTGCTGCGGCACACCAGCAATTTGCCTTGCACGCCATGGCGCAGCAGCAGATCCTGAATCACCTCGGGGCTGGCCACCGGATGGCCGAACATGCCCGGGGTGATCAGCGCATAGCCTTCCCATTCGAGTTCCTTGCGCAGCGTGGCGCGGGTCGGCGCGTCAATGGCATTGCCGGTCGCCATCAGGAACGTCCAGCTGCCATCCCAGTGCGCCGTCAGCGGCGTGTAGATGCGGCGATTGGCGCGCTCGAAACGGGGCACGGCCTGGGCCAGCATTTCATACGAGCTGCGCCGGCCGTCGCGGTTGGCCACCAGCCAGCCTTCCTGGGCCAGCCGGAACACGCTGGTGCGCAGCAGGCGGTCGGACACGCCGAACGGCTCGAGCAGCTCGATCAGGCTGCCCAGCCAGACGGTGCCGCCGTGCGGGGCGATGGCGTCGCCAAAGATGGTCATCACCAGCGACTTCGAGCGCGGCGGGTCGGTGGCCAGGAACTGGCTTATCCATTCGGTGGGGGTCAATTGTTTCATAGGCGAATCTTAACGCGAAAATCAATATGATTCAAAAATAGTGGTGTACATGCTGTTTTTTGTATCGTATTATGAAGGTCTCAGTCCTAGCTAGAGGAGCACCATCATGTACGCACAACTGGTTGACACCGGCCTGACCAAGGTCCAGACGGCCGCCGACATGGGCGAGCAGGAGCTGGCCTTCCAGGCCCGCATCGATGCCGGCGTCAAGATCGAAGCGAAGGACTGGATGCCCGACGCCTACCGCAAGACGCTGATCCGCCAGATTTCCCAGCATGCGCACTCCGAAATCGTCGGCCAGCTGCCAGAAGGCAACTGGGTCACGCGCGCGCCCACGCTCAAACGCAAGTCTATCCTGCTGGCCAAGATCCAGGATGAAGCGGGCCACGGCCTGTACCTGTATAGCGCCGCCGAAACGCTGGGCGTCTCGCGCGACGAACTGCTGGCCGCGCTGCATTCGGGCAAGGCGAAATATTCAAGCATCTTCAATTACCCGACCCTGTCGTGGGCCGACATGGGCGCGGTGGGCTGGCTGGTGGACGGCTCGGCCATCATCAACCAGATTCCCCTGTGCCGCTGCTCGTACGGCCCGTACGCGCGCGCCATGATCCGCGTGTGCAAGGAAGAATCGTTCCACGCGCGCCAGGGCTACGACATCATGATGAGCCTGGCCAAAGGCTCGCCCGAGCAAAAGGCGATGGCGCAGGACGCGCTCAACCGCTGGTGGTGGCCGTCGCTCATGATGTTCGGCCCGTCGGACGCCGAATCGGTCAACAGCGCGCAGTCGGCGCAGTGGCGCATCAAATTGTTCTCGAACGACGAACTGCGCCAGCGCATGGTCGACCAGACCGTGCCGCAGGCCCAGTTCCTGGGCTTGACGATTCCCGATCCTGACCTGAAGTTCAACGCGGACACGGGCCACTACGAATTTGGCACGATCGACTGGAGCGAGTTCCAGAACGTCCTCAAGGGTAACGGCCCGTGCAACCGCGAACGCCTGGCCACGCGCGTCAAGGCCTACGACGACGGCGCCTGGTTCCGCGACGCGCTGGTGGCCTACGCCGACAAGCAAGCAGCGCGCGCCGCCGCTTAACTTCACGATACCGGAGAATCAAATGAGCAAAGAATGGCCCCTGTGGGAAGTCTTCATCCGCAGCCAGCACGGCCTGGCGCACAAGCACGTGGGCAGCCTGCACGCGTCCGACGCCGAGATGGCGGTCAATAACGCGCGCGACGTCTACACCCGCCGCAACGAAGGCATCTCGATCTGGGTGGTGCGCGCGGCCGACATTGTCGCCTCCAGCCCGAGCGACAAGGGCGAGCTGTTCGAGCCGTCCAACAGCAAAGTCTATCGCCACCCGACCTTCTTCCCGATGCCGGAAGAAGTCAAGAACCTGTGAGCGCGCCCGTGAACCATACATTCGAGTACCTGCTGCGCCAGGGCGACAATGCCCTGATCCTGTCGCAGCAGCTCTCCAAGCTGTGCGGCAAAGGCCCGGCGCTGGAAGAAGACATGGCGCTCACCAACGTCGCGCTCGACCTGCTGGGCCAGACCCGCATGTGGCTGACCTATGCGGGCGAACTCGAAGGCGCCGGCCGCGACGAGGACCAGCTGTCGTTCCTGCGCGACGCGCACCAGATGCGCAACTGCCTGATCGTCGAACAGCCCAACGGCAACTACGCCGACACCATGGTGCGCCAGTTCTACTTCGACACCTGGCACTATTTCCTGATGCAGGGCCTGACCCGCTCAAGCGACCAGCGCATCGCCGAGATCGCGGAAAAATCGATCAAGGAAGTGACCTACCATCTGCGCCGCAGCGGCGACCTGATGGTGCGCCTGGGCGACGGCACGCCGGAGAGCCACGCCAAGACCCAGGCCGCGGTCAACGCGCTGTGGATGTATAGCGGCGAAGTGTTCCTGTACGACGCGATCGACGAGGCGATGGTCGCGCAAGGCGTGGCGCCGGCTGCCGAAGGCCTGCGCGCGAGCTTCCTCGAGCACGTGGCCGAGATTTTCAAGGAAGCCACCCTCACCATGCCCGACCCGGCAGCCTGGATGCAGCGCGGCGGCAAGACCGGCCGCCACAGCGAGCACCTGGGCTACATCCTGGCCGAGATGCAGTTCCTGCAGCGCGCCTATCCCGGCGCCCAGTGGTAATGGATAGCGCGCAGGTCTGGTCCTGGCTGGGCGAGGTTGCCGACCCCGAGATCCCCGTGATCTCGGTCGTCGACCTGGGCATCGTGCGCGATGTCGCCTTTGACGGCGACGCCTGCGTGGTGACCATTACGCCCACCTATTCCGGCTGCCCCGCGATGCAGGTGATCGCCGAGTCGGTGCAGGACGCGCTGCATGGGCACGGCATCAAGGACGTGCGGCTGGTCAGCCAGCTCTCGCCCGCCTGGACCACCGACTGGATGAGCGAGGCCGGAAAAGCCGCGCTCAAGGGCTACGGCATTGCGCCGCCGGCCCAGCAGGTGATCGACATCAGCGGCCTGCACGCAGGTGTCAAGCGCGTTGCCGCACCGGCGCTGGTGGTCGCGTGCCCGAACTGCGGTTCGACCCACACCCAGCTGACCAGCCAGTTCGGCTCCACGCCCTGCAAGGCGCTCTACAAGTGCCTCGACTGCCGCGAGCCCTTTGACTATTTCAAGTGCCACTAAGGCCACCTCCATGAGCAAATTCTATCCCTTGACTGTCGCCCAGGTGCGCAACGAAACGCGCGACACCATCGCCGTCACCTTCGACGTGCCGCCCGAGCTGGCGGCCAGCTTCGCCTACCAGCAGGGCCAGCACCTGACGCTGCGCGCCCAGATCGGCGACGAAGACGTGCGCCGTTCGTATTCGATCTGCTCGGCCGTGCAGGACGGCCTGCTGCGGGTGGCCATCAAGCGCACCCAGGGTGGCCTGTTTTCCAGCTGGGCCAACGAACACCTGAAACCGGGCATGACGCTTGACGTGATGCCGCCCATGGGCCACTTCAACGTGGCGCTGGACGCGGCCAACGCGCGCCACTACCTGGCCTTTGCGGCCGGCAGCGGCATCACGCCGATCCTGTCGATCATCAAGACCACGCTGCTGGCCGAGCCGGACAGCCGCTTCACGCTGTTTTACGGCAACCGCGCCTCGTCCTCGGTCATCTTCAAGGATGAACTGACCGATCTGAAGGACAGCAACATGACGCGCCTGAACCTGGTCTACGTGATGAGCCGCGAGCAGCAGGACATCGAGCTGTTCAACGGCCGCATCACCAAGGACAAGTGCACCCAGTTCCTGCAGCAGTGGATCCGCATCGACGACATCGACATCGCCTTCATCTGCGGCCCCGAAGACATGATGCATGGCGTCTCGGCCGCGCTGCAGGAAGCGGGCATGCCCAAGGAGCACATCAAGGTCGAGCTGTTTGCGGCCAGCATTCCGAAGCACCAGCACAAGGCGCGCACCTTTGACGCCGGCGTGCGCCACGAGACCGAAGTGACGGTCATCATGGACGGCAGCCACACCAGCTTCACGATGGACAAGGACAAGGAATCGATTCTTGACGCCGGTCTGCGCGCCGGCATCGACATGCGCTATTCGTGCAAAGGCGGGGTATGCTCTACCTGCCGCTGCAAGCTCATCGACGGCAAGGTCGATATGGACGCCAACTACGCGCTGGAAGACTATGAAATCGCGCGCGGCTTCGTCCTCAGCTGCCAGGCTTTCCCGGTCACCGACAAGGTGATCGTCGACTTCGACCAAGCAGAATAACAAGGCCCCGACATGAACTTCGAAAACATCAAATTCACGCTCAACAACGGCATTGCCGTGCTGACCCTGAACCGTCCCGACAAATTGAATAGCTTCACCCAGGCCATGCACATGGAAGTGCGCAGCGCGCTGGTGGCGGTCAAGACCTCGCCGACCGCGCGCGTGCTGGTCATCACTGGCGCCGGGCGCGGCTTTTGCGCGGGCCAGGACCTGTCCGACCGCGCCGTCGAGCCGGGCGCCGAAGGCGTCGATCTGGGCGAATCGGTCGAGACCTGGTACGCGCCGCTGGTGATGGCCATCAAGGCGCTGCCGATGCCCGTCATCTGCGCCGTCAACGGCGTCGCTGCCGGCGCCGGCGCCAACCTGGCGCTGGCCTGCGACATCGTGCTGGCCGCCAAATCGGCCAGC
>CXWL01112254.1_pt1 | contig 10901 bp, 6 predicted proteins | sample 590931 | NCBI WGS metagenome assembly CXWL01 (sample SAMEA3498368, study PRJEB10139) | groundwater metagenome | biome: water well; material: biofilm material | place: Germany | collected 2015-04-27 | reverse complement strand
CGGCGCTGTCGCCGAGAAACGTATCCCAGCCTAACTTTCCGCCGTCGCGCACCGAGTGCAAGCTGATTCCCTGCACGTCGGCGGCGCGCAGCACCAGTTCCACCTCGTACTCGAGCGTCAGCCCGGTGAACATGGTCAGCAATTGCGTCAGCACGCGCGCCGCCTTGGCGCCGGGCAGGAAGGCTTCGAAACTGGCGCGGTCCAGCGGTCCCACGGTCAGGCGCAGCCGCAGGTCGCGCTGCCAGGCGCGCGCGCCCACCACGGCGCTGGCGCCCAGCACGGAATTGGCCCCGCCGAGCGTGCTCTGCTGCGCCAACGGCATGTCGTACCAGTTGCCGACGAACTGTTCCATGACAACCGGCTGGCCGAAATACTCCGACAATACGCGGGCGATCGCCCCTGCCGAGGTCGGCCGATGCAGCAACGCCCCGCAAAAATAGCCGAGCGATTCGTCGAGCAGGCCGTCGCCGCCGTCGCCCATGCGCTGTTGCAGCGACGCGTGGCCTACCCCCGCCAGCGCGAGCAGCAAGGGCAGGAACAAGTCCTTGCCGCCCAGCTGGTATTTCAATTCCAGCCGGTATTTGCGCCACGCTTCGTAAAACAGCGCCAAGGCACGGTTCGAGAACGTGTCGAGGAAGGCGCGCGGCCCTTCGTCCTTGTCGAACAGCTGGTGCGCGGCAATGCGTTCGGTGTAGTGGGCCGGCAGGCTGCCGGTCATCCCGAGCATCCCCATGAACGCTGGCGTGATGCGGATGTACTTCAGCTCGGCACGCTGCAGCGCTTCGCCCAGTGAAGCCGCATCGCGCGCCAGCGTGCGCGGCTCCGGCTGCAAGGCCTCCAGCTGGCTGGCCGGAAAATTGAGCGAGACCGAATTCTGGAAACGCAGGAAATTGGCCACCGCGCCCTCGTGCGGCACGCCATTGCGCTTGAGCCAGAGTTCCAGCATCCGCACCGCCTGGAAGNNCGGCAAACAGGCGCTCGATTACACCAGGTTCAAATCGCCGCTTCTCGGTGTGCATCGCAACAGCTCCTCCCCATTTTTCTTCGAGACGACCACCAGCTGGGTGAAGCTGTTGGCGTGCACGTACAGCCCCAGGAAGCGCTCGATGATGTGGGCGAACGCATGGATGCCGCTGCCGACGAACGCTTCCTCATCGATCGTCAGGCGCACCTCGACACCGCGCACCAGGCAGGGAAACGGATTGCCGGGCAGCCAGGCGTTGGCCGCCTTGTGGGCGATCGCGTCGATGCCGCTGATCTGGCGCTGCGAAATCGGCGAGCGCGGCAGGTCGTACAAGGTGAGCATTTCGCGGAACGCTTCCAGCCCGCCGCCGGACAGCGACAGGTGGTTCAGCGACAGGTGCGAGATCAGGCGCCAGTGCGCGCCGCGGCCGCGCTGGAAGCGGTACGTCGGGCTCGGCTTGCGCAGGAAACTGATAGCGCGGATGTTCGAGCCGCCGGGCAGGAACAGGTCGCCGCCGCGCACGCCGTAGGTCAGCGAGGCCGGCAGGTCGCGGTTGGTGCAGGTCAGGTCGATGCTGAGGGTGTCGGTTTCGACGGCAGCCGGATCGAAGTCGATATCGACGATCGAGATCTGGGTTTCGTAGCCCGGACTCTTTTCGGCCACCACGTCATCGCGCCGCATGACCCAGTAGTGCCCGTTCTTTTCCGGCGTCTGGCCGTGGCGCAACGAGTAGAACGGGCCGAACTCGACCACCGACTCGCCCTGCGGCGTCTGGCGCACCAGCCGCACCGAGTCGATCGACTGGACTTCGTAGGCAAAGGCGCGGCGGGCGTCGGCCAGCACCGGGTAGCTTTCCGAGGTATGGGTCAGGCGGATCGGCTCGCCGCGCTGATGGAACAGGTTGACCACCGGCGTGCAGCCGAGCAGCACGTTGTTGGCCGACAAAGTGCCCAGCATGCGCGCCGTGTTCGAATCGGTGCGCAAACCCGCCAGCGCCAGGTGCAGGGTGACTTTCTTCGCACCGGCCGGCAGCACGGCGCATATCGCGGCGAGGTCGATATCGAAGAAATTGAACTTCTCGGGGAAGCAGAAATATTCGGTCAGCAGGCGATAGGCAGGGTGCGATCGGGCCGAGAACGCAATCAACGATTCTTCCTCGCCGAAGCCGGCGGGACTGACCGGGATCTTCGGCAGTGCGATCCAGCGCCCGCTATGGTCGGCTTCGGCATATCCCTTCACCGAACGCATGAACAAGGCGTCGCGCAGCGCCGCACAGAACGAGGGTTCGCCGTCGATGAACACGCGCAGCGACGGTAGCCGCAGCTGCGCCAGCGCGAGCTGGTCGGCGGTCACCTCGATCGTCAGGCTGAGGCTGGAACTGGCGCCGGGCGGCGCCTGCACCGCCTCGGGCGCCTCGAGGATCGCGGAAAACGCGGCGCGGCTGAGCGCGAGGGGAGCGACCGTGACCGGATAGGCGGTGCGGAATATGCACGCCCCGCCCTGCACCGGACGCGAGTTCAGCTCGGTTCCGCGCGGGATCTCGGTGGCGGTGGTGAGCTGGGCTGCGCCGCCGCTGTGGTCGAAGCGGGCAATCGAGCAGGACGGAAACGGCCGCAGGTAATGCGGATACAGCACCTCGAACAGCGCTTCGGTGAATTGCGGATAGTCGTCGTCGAGGCGCTTCGACACGCGGGCGTTGAGCAGCGCGAACGATTCGATCATCCGCTCAATATGCGGATCTTCGCATACTTCGCCGGCGATCAGCAGGCGCCCGGCGATCTTCGGATAGCGTTCGGAAAACTCGCGCGAATAGCGGCGCAGGAATCCCAGTTCGCGTTCGTAGTACGGAAGCAGCTCTTCCACGGTTCACGCTCCCAAAAGTTTCGCGCGCAACACTAGCGCCAGGTGTTGAATTTATTGCTTACCGCACTCGATTGGGTTGATCAGGCGCAACAGCAGGCAAGCAATTTCCCGGTGAAATGGTTTCTTCGCGCAACGCCGAACCCGGCGTCGCCGCGCTCCCCTTATCCTGAAAAAAGGATCATGATGAGTACTGCCAGCAAGGTCTTATGGGGTGAAGGGCTGTTCCTGCGGCCGCAACATTTCCAGCAGCAGGACCAGTACCACGAACACCGGCTGCACGAAAGCGTCAAGGCGCTGCATCCGTACGCATGGGGCGTCAGCCATGTGCAGCTCGACCGCGAGGCGCTGGCCAGCAACACCTTGCGCGTGCTCGAGCTGTCGCTGATTTTTCCGGATGGCGAGATCTTCAACGCGCCTGGAAACGACGACCTGCCGGAAGCGGTCGACCTGAGCCAGCTGGGGCCGGGGCAGACGATCACGTTTCATGCCGCCCTGCCCGCGCTCAAGCATTTCGGCGGCAACTTCACGCCGGCGGGCCAGACCAACAATGGCGCCCGCTTCGCCCAGGGCACGTCGGAGACGCCGGACCTGTACACCCAGGCCGCGCTCGCCGAACTCACCTACCTGAAGAAATCCCTGCGCCTGGTGTCCGAATCGGAGCCGCGCGATTCCTACGTCAGCTTTCCGCTGGTACGGCTGCGGCGCGTGTCGACCGGCGGCTTCGAGGCGGACCCGGCCTTCATTCCGCCCAGCCTGTCGATCCGCAGCGCGCCGCTGCTGTTCCTGCAATTGCGCAGGCTGATGGATGCGCTGCAGGCGAAGGTGAGCGCGCTGCACGGCCACCATCGCGAGCCGAGCAAGAACGTCATCGAATACCGCTCCGGCGACATGTCCACTTTCTGGCTGCTGCACACGGCCAGCACCGCGTTCGCCACGCTGACGCATTACTTCCAGCATCCGACCTTCCATCCCGAACGGCTCTACCAGCAGCTGCTCGGTCTGGCGGGCTCGCTGATGACGTTCTCGAAAAACTACCTGCTGTCCGACCTGCCCGCTTACCAGCACGCCGATCCGGGGCCGTCGTTCGCCCAGTTGCACCTGATCATCCGCGAGCTGCTCGACACCGTCATCTCGTCCAAATATTTCTCGATCGCGCTGACCGAAACCAAGCCGTCCTACCACCACGGCATGCTCGACTCCGGCAAGATCGACGAACGCACCGCGTTCTACCTGGCGGTCGCGGCCGACATGCCAGCACTGGAACTGGTGGACGTGGTGCCGCTGCGCTTCAAAATCGGCGCGCCGGACGATGTGGAAAAATTCGTGCTCTCGGCCATGCCCGGCGTGCGGCTGCAGCATGCGCCGCAGGTGCCGGCGGCCGTGCCGGTGCGTCCCGATACCTGCTACTTCACGCTTGACAGCAAGGGGCCGATGTACGAACGCATGCTGCAGGCGCAGTCGATATCGATTTATGTGCCGTCCGGCATGCGTGACCTGAAACTCGAACTGGTAGCAGTCGCTTCCTGATGCTCGACCAACTCGCCTCCGCGCTCGGCCTGTTCGGCACCGGCCTGAGCCAGAACGCCCGCCTGATCACGCTGGCGACCGCGCAAGACTCGGGCTTGCCCGAGTCGCTGATGGCCGAACGGTTCACCGGCCGCGAGGCCGTCAACGAACTGTTCCGTTTCGAGGTTGACGCGCTCAGCGTATCGACCGATCTCGAGCTCGACCTGTTCCTCGGCGAAGAGATCACGCTCAAATTGCTGCAAGCCGATGGCAGCCGGCGCGCCTGGCATGGGATCTGCACCAGCGCCGGCTGGGTCGGAGCCGATGGCGGCGTGGCGCGCTACCGGCTGCGGCTGGAGCCGGCCCTGCACCTGCTGCGGGCGCGGCGCGATAGCTATATCTTCCAGGACAAGAACGTGCAGGAGATTGCAACCGAGCTGCTGGCCGATTATCCGCAGGTGCGCTTCGAATTCGATCTTGGGCAACCGTTGGCGGCGCGCCCGGTATGCACCCAGTACCGCGAATCCGACTTCGATTTCCTGCGGCGGATTCTCGCGTCAGAAGGGCTGAACTGGCGATTCGAACACGAGCAGTCGGATGCATCCGAGAATGCTTCGACTGCGCAGGCGAAGCACAAGCTGGTCATTTTCGACAGCAAGGCGGTTGCTCCGGCGATGCCAGGCGACGAAGCGCTGCGCTTCCACGGCGTGCGCGCTACCGATACCCATGATGCGATCGACCACTTCGCGGCTGTGCGCCGAGTCCAGCCGAACGCGGTCACCAGCAGCAGCTGGCATCCCGAGCAACTGTTCGCACATGCCGCCGAGCGGACGTCGAACATCGATGCCGGCGAGTTGCCATCCCTGCCCGTGCATGACGGCAGCGGAGAACGGTGTCATGCGGATGGCGCTGCGGCGACGCTGCACAGTGAGCTGGTGCTGCAAGCATTCGAACTGGACAACAAACATTTCAGCGGCGCCGGCGCGGTGCGCCAGATGGCGGCCGGGCACGCATTCCAGCTGACCCAGCACGAGCGCTATCCGCAGGGCGAGGACCGCTTCACCGTGCTGTGGGTCAATCATGAGGCGCGCAACAATTTCGACCCGGCGTTGGCGCGCCCGGGGCAGCATCAGCTTGAAGAAGGCATCCATCGCAACAGCTTCGGCTGTGTGCGCGAGGCGGTTGCCATTGTCCCAGGCTTGATTACAGCGCGCAGCGGAAACAGGACCATGGGCTCGCAAACGGCGCTGGTGGTGGGCTTGCCGGAGTCGATCTCAACGACCGGACGCGATCACCAGGTAAAGATCCAGTTCGCGTGGCAACGCGGGACCGGCGCAAACCCCGGCGGCATCGGCCACCACACCGACCCGCGCGGCAACGCACCCGGCAACGAAACTTCCGGCGCCTGGGTGCGCGTGGCCGAGGCGCTTGCCGGCCCGAATTGGGGATCGCAATTCACACCGCGCATCGGTTGCGAAGTGCTGGTCGATTTCATCGAGGGCGATATCGACCGGCCCGTGATCGTGTCGCAGCTGTACAACGGAAGCGACGAACCGCCCTATTCTGCCGGCGTCGATTCAAGCGCCAATCACGCTGGCGTTTTGTCGGGGATCCACAGCAATAATTTCGACGGGCGTGGTTACAACCAGTGGCAGATCGACGACACGAGAGCGCAGCTGCGCACGCGGGTCGCGAGCAGCACGTCCATGACACAACTGAACCTGGGCTACCTGATCCAGCAGCCTCCGGGTTCCGCACAGCGCGGCAGTTATCGCGGCAGCGGATTCGAACTGCGCACCGATGCGTGGGGAATGATTCGCGGTGGTGACGGCGTGTTGATATCGACGACGGCGCGCTCGAATCAAGGCAGCGGCATCAATTCGACCCAGATGGATGCAGCCGAAGCCCTTTCGAATTTGAAGGGCGCGAAAGAATTGAGCAAGGTGCTGAGCGACGCGGCGGGCCAACAGAATGCGTTGGCCAGCAAAGATGCATTGGCGGCGCACGAACAGTTCATGAAGCTGATCGAGCCGAAGGAAAAAGGCAAATACGAGGGCGCGTTCAAAGCGAAAGAAGGAAGCAAGGAACTCGATTCTGACAGACCGGTGGAAAAGTTTGGCGAACCGGTCGTCGTGATGGACTCGCCCAGTACGATCAATTGGGCTACTGCGGCATCGACCGTGCTGTACGCGGGACAGCAAGTGCATTGGACGACGCAGGCGGATTTGCATTTCACTGCGGGACATACGGTGGCGTCGGTTGCGGCGGGGGCAGCGATATTCTTCACGCATTCCGGTGGCATTCAGGCCATAGCGGGCAACGGTCCGCTCTCGCTGCAATCGCACACCGACCAGCTCGAAATCCTCGCCGACAAGGCGGTCACCATCATCTCGGTAAACGACTCCATCGAAATCAAGGCCAAGGAAAAGATCGTCATCCAGGCCGGCCAGTCAGCCATCACGCTTGAAGGGGGAAACATCACCTTTGCGTGCCCGGGTAATTTCACCGTCAAGGGTGGCCAGCATTTGTTTGACAGCGGTGGCAACAAAGCGGCCGAGATGCGCAAGTTGCCCGACACACGGGTCAAACAATATGACGAAGCTTTTTTGATTCGCGACCCGAACGGGACTCCGATGTCATCGGTCCCATACACAATCGACGGTCCCGACGGAAAGCACTTCGCAAGCACCGGCGACGAAGGCGCGACCGACCGAATTTCGACAACAGCCAGCGAAAAACTCAAATTCGACATCCGGTGGTTTCAGATAGAGGACAAGAAAAAATGAGATCCGTTCGAGTCACGCATTTATTCGGAGGACGCGCGTATGGCTGATTCCAGCACGAAGGAAGCAATGACCAACACGACGCCGAAGTCATGCGTCGAGGTGAACTGCGACTGCAACACGATTTGGTCGCTCGCACAGCAGTTCAGTTACACCCGCCTGTGTGCGAAGACCGGTGAACATAAGGGCAAATTGGTCCAGGACTACGCGGTACGCGCGAGGAGAATCGCCGCAACGTATGCGCGTTTCTACCTCGAACTCGAGGAAGGTGGCGATGAAGCCAAAATCGGTCGCTACTACTGGATGGCGCTTGGCGCATTCGCGAGCAAGACCGTAGCCTGCACGTTCGAAGCTTGGCAGGTCCAGGCAATGTCACTTGGTACGAAGACTGTGTGGGAAGGACTGGGGAAAGGAAATTTTTGGCTGTTCTGTGACATCAGCGGTTGGCATTGGTATCACAACATGTACCCAGCCTCGTTTGAAAAATGTTTGCAACAACGCAACTCGAACAATTTTGTGAAACCGGTCAAAGCGCAAATGGCCAAATTGCCGTGGAACGATTCGGTCCTGCCGATCATAAAATACTTCGCGCCGTCTAAGGAAATTCGGAACGGATTTGCGAAGGTACGAGAATTCGAGCAAAGTACAAATGACACAAAGAAAAAAACGATTCAGTTCGAGCAATTGATTGAAATTGCAAAGCATGAACAAGGAGTGATACTTCAGCCTCTTATATACGACGATCCGGGATTCGCTGCTTGGGTGCAGAAACAACGCGCGTGGTACGCGAATTGGGCGAGTCCGGTATTGGAGCTTGTTTTCACCCATCAATGCAGCAATTTACATCTTGAAGTAAGGTCGATTGCGCCAAAAGAAACGAAACTTGAGAATTTTGTGAGTCGAATGAATTGGATCAACAAGGCTGCAGAAAAATTCCACGGCTTGATGCAGACGAAGAAAACATTCATGCACTCAGCTCTTTCAAACATCGCCGGCTGGATAGATCTTCCAGACGACTCGGAATCGCAGAACCCTGCCCCAGGTAAAAAACATGACTTCTAAAAAAATAAAGTGGGGGCGCGGAAAATGGGCCCGCATCATTGCTACCCTTTGTATTTTTGGGATGGCGTTGCTGCTTATAGTACGACACAGCTTTTCAAGGGAAAATATCATGTCGAACGAGACGCCAATCGAATTACGCGTGGGCGAGAAAGGCGAATCATTCACCCGCCGAAACCCTACAATTGCGACTGTTGATCGACAGCCTGCGGGGTTGAATTTTTACGAACTGAATTGGTCAACTCAGGCAATGGGAACCGTAAGTGTCAAACAAGGGCCCTTAAGATTGGCTATCGAGAACGTCATCAGTGTCACGGGAATTGAGGACATGGACCTTCAAGACGAAGGCATCCTAGACATAAAGATCAATTCTGCAATTACAAACTCAGAAATGATTTCGCACGATGACGCGCGAGCGAAGACTCTTGCATATCTTCAAAAAATTTATCAAAGTGGGTGGAAAATCATACTACCCAGATACATGGCGAGAATTCGTGGAAAGGACATGAACAACTATTTATTGGAGACCGGAAATCATACGACACTTGATCCACTTTACATTCCCTCGCTGAAGGAATGGATGAAATATCGGGATCTGACCTCGTGGGAGTTTTACGCTGATCACGTTTTCCTCACGGTGCAAATCACGCGTGAACATACGCTCACTGACCCCGCAAAGCCCGGCGCCTACTTGATAAGCACAAACCTGCAAAGTGAATCGGAGCACTTTCGTCGATATGTTGATGGATTGAAACGGCCTATCTGGAAGAAGTTACTTATGGGTGAAATCACACAGCTTGCAAAAGAACGCGCGACGATGGAATCCGAATTTCGTGCGAAAGGAATCGCCATTGACGAGGCCTACGTTGACCCACCATTGCCGGATTTATCAACCAAGTAAGGTCCTGACATCGCCTGTTTTTGCGTTGATGCAAAGCACGAACAATTGCATTTGTGAAAATTCACCTCGAACCGTTCGTCCCGCGCGACCGGGGTCGTTATTACACTAACCTACTGATTTCATTCATCTTTTCACGATACCCACACGAATTGTGGATAACGTTGTGGATAAGCCCCTCCAGCTCCCGCGCGGGCCCCGTAATCATGCGGTTTTCAATAAAATGCCCATTCTGGAGGCAAATATTTAACTTATTCAAATCAACAACTTAGCGGCGACGGCGTTTTGTCCTACAAGGCCTGATGAGGCATATTCCTACAAATTCCTACAACAGGGGATAAGTTAGGACCATGTTGAAAATCGCAAGCGATTTATGCACCCTGAATTGTTTTGACAAACCGCGTGCGCTGTCTTAGTGTTGGCAGATGCAAGCCACCGACCATGTCAACGAAGACGACCCGGACCTGTTCCTCGACGATGAAGATGCGTCGGCCTCGGGCGGCGTTGCCGCGGACGATCAACCGCCATGGCGCATCCTGATTGTCGATGACGATGTCGACGTCCACGTGGTCACGAAATTCGCGCTCAGCAATACCAACTTCCAGGGGCGCCGCCTCAGCTTTTTCCACGCCTACTCCGCCAAGGAAGCCCTGAACAAGTTGCGCGACACGTCCGATATCGCCCTCGTCCTGCTCGACGTGATGATGGAAACGGCCGACGCCGGCCTGCGCTTCGCGCGCCAGGTGCGCGAGGACCTGAACAACGAACTGGTGCGCATCGTGCTGCGCACCGGGCAACCGGGCCAGATGCTCGAGCACAGCATCATCGTCGACTACGATATCAACGACTTCTGGAGCAAGACCGACCTCACCACGCGCAAGCTGTTCACCACCGTGATCGCCTCGCTGCGCGCGTACGCGACCCTGGCCGCCTCCGCCCAGGCGCGCGACGCCGCCACCGAAAAACTGGAGCGCGCGCAGCAAATGCTGGCCACCGTGGACCGGCTTGCGCTGGTGCTCGCACTGGACCGGCAAGGCCGCATCGTCGAGGCCAATCACCACTTCTGCCGTGTCGTCAAAATGACACAAGAACAGCTGCGCGGGCGCGACCTGCACGCGGTTCATCCGGAACCCTTCCCCGAACCCCTGGCGAACGAGATCAAGACGGCCTTGTCGGTCGACGGCAAGTGGGAAGGCGACATCGCGGCGACGCTGGCAAGCGGCGCTTGTCATTTACATTGCTCGATCCAGGCCTTCAGGAAAGCGGACGGCGCGGTGCAGCAGTACGTCGCCGTGGCCACCCCGATCGATCACACCGGCTGAACCGCCCTCGCCGTCACTTCCACGCATTGCGCGCTCGGTCGCGCACCATCATGCGCACGCTGTCGGGCATCGGCTTCTTGCTTTTCTGCGTATCGGCGGTAATCCACACGCATTCCTCGAAATGCTTCAGCATGGCCGGGCTGATAAAGCGGCTGCGCGCCGCGTACACGTGGCGGTCCCCCATCTGCGCCTGCTGCTTGATGAAGAAGCGGTTCGGCACCACCAGCTGCAGGTGTTCCTTGGCGCGCGTCATCGCCACATACAACAGGCGCCGCTCTTCCTCGATGTCGTCGGCGTTACCGGTGCTCATGTCGGACGGAATGCAGCCGTCGACCACATTCAGCACATGCACCGACTTCCATTCCTGCCCCTTGGATGAATGGATGGTCGACAGGATCACGTAATCCTCGTCGAGCAAGGGCGGCCCGGCGCGGTCGCTGGTGGCCTCGGGCGGGTCGAGCGTGATTTCGGCCAGGAAGGTCTCGCGCGTGCCGTAGCCGCCGGCC
>CXWL01071877.1_pt1 | contig 10903 bp, 7 predicted proteins | sample 590931 | NCBI WGS metagenome assembly CXWL01 (sample SAMEA3498368, study PRJEB10139) | groundwater metagenome | biome: water well; material: biofilm material | place: Germany | collected 2015-04-27 | reverse complement strand
GTGCATGTCTTTGATGTCGCAACCGGCCGCCAGTTGCCGGATCGGGTGCCGCGCGTGAATTACCCGACCGCGGGCGGGAGTGTCGCCTGGAGTCCTGATAACAAGGGGTTCTACTACACCCGTTATCCCCAAAAGGGGGAGCGCAGCGACGCTGACATGCACTTCTATCAGCGGGTGTACTATCATGCCCTCGGAACGCCGATTACCGGCGACACCTACGCGATCGGCAAGGAGTTTCCGCGGATCGCCGAGATCGCGCTCGCGACGTCGAACGACGGCAACTACTTTCTCGCCACAGTTTCGAATGGGGACGGCGGGGAGTATGCCCACTACTTACTTGGGCCGTCGGGGAACTGGGTGCAGGTGACCAAGTTTTCTGATCGGATCACTCAGGCTGAGTTTGGGCTTGATCAGGCTCTCTATCTCCTGTCATTGAAAGAGTCTCCACGAGGGAAGATTCTCCGGTTACCCCTTGGGGATCCCGAACTCTCAAAGACCAAAACAGTAGTGCCGGAGTCGGAAGGATCAATTCGAGGTCTGACGCCGACTGCGGGCAAGCTGTACATTTCGGAGTTGTTCGGTGGTCCTTCCCGGCTGAAGATATGCAATCTCGACGGCACCGAGGTCGTGACGGTTCCGACCGAAGAGGTTGCTTCGGTCGGCGCCCCGGTCTGGCTGGAAGGGGACGCGGTGCTCTATAACGCGCAGTCCTACGTGACGCCGCCATCCTGGTATCGATACGATCCATCTACCGGCGCTGCGGTGAAATCATCGCTGTCGAGACCAAGTGCCGTCAATTTCGATGATGCCGAAGTGACGCGCGAGTTTGCGACATCAAAGGATGGGACCAGAGTTCCGCTCAATATCATGAGAAAGAAAGGGACCATACTCGACGGCCAGAATCCGACGATTCTGTATGGTTATGGCGGCTATGGTATCAGCCTCAGCCCCGGTTTCTCGAAATCGAACCGACTCTGGCTCGACCAGGGGGGTGTGTACGTGCNNCGTGTGTACGTGGTCGCCAACATTCGCGGCGGGGGAGAGTACGGCGATGATTGGCATCGGGCGGGGAACCTGACCAAGAAACAGAATGTCTTCGACGACTTTGCCGCCGCGGCCCAGTTCCTTATTGAGAAAAGATACACGAATGCCGAGAAGCTGGCGATTCAGGGAGGGAGCAACGGCGGTCTCCTGATGGGGGCGACCCTCACGCAGCATCCCGAGCTCTATCGCGCGGTTGTCGCGAGCGTCGGAATCTATGATATGCTCAGAGTGGAACTCAGCCCAAACGGGGAGTTCAACACGACCGAGTTCGGGACGGTGAAGGATAAGGCGCAATTCGAGGCGCTCTACGCCTATTCCCCGTACCATCATGTCCATGACGGGATAGCCTACCCGGCGGCGCTCTTTGTGGCAGGGGACAATGACGGCCGGGTCGATCCGGCGAATTCGCGCAAGATGACCGCTCGTCTTCAGGCGGCAACGTCGTCCGGACACCCGATCTTTCTGCGAACCAGTTCGACGTCCGGGCACGGGATCGGAACCTCACTCGATGAACGGATCGAGCAGCAGGCGGATGTGTACGCGTTCCTGTTTGACCAGCTTGGGATAACGTACAAAGCTGAAGATTGAGGTTTTGGGTTGCGCCAGTTCTTGCGCCGTGACTTCATAGCTGGACGCAAACCCGACCGAACAGTATGGCGACAGAGGAGTGGTTGGTCAAACCCACCATGAATGGTGGGGCACCAGACCAGATACAAACATGAGCAATATGGAGTCTAATAAGAGAACCCACAGCAGGCTGTGGGGTACCGGGTGAACTGGCGCTTTCTCGGAGGCCGTGCAAGCGGTCAGGTCACAATTCTCGCAAGAACGAGAATCAAGACCTGACCGAACAACTGCAAACCCACCGTAAATGGTGGGGCACGCGGCCTCTCCCCGGGCCGCTTTGACGCGGGGTGGGGAACAGGGACTTCACCTTTCCGCAGCAGCTGGTTCGAACCGCTGAGGAATTCCATCGATTGAACTTGACAAAAGTGACCACCTAGACGTATTGCTTAGGTAAGGTTGAGCTGATTGTCAGAATCGACTGGCCCAGGGAGGTCTAAGGTGAAACCAAGAAGAATCGCAATTGTAGCGGCAATTCTGCTGGCAGCAACAGGTTACATGGGTTGCTCCAGCGACCCGGCGACCAAACCCGTGGTCGAGCAAGAGCACCCGTTCTACTTCGCAAGCGACGATCATATCTACTATCGCTTCCATCCATTGTCACTGCAAACTGATACTATGACGCTACCGTACAAGGTGTATTTGAACATCACTGTCTCGGCCGACGGTCAGAGGCTTTATATACCCAATTCCAACTCTACGGTGGTAGTAAGTACTGACTCGTTCTCGCTTATAACCGAGTTACTGTACGGCAGCCGCGGTGGGGTAGCGGTCTCACCCGATGGTAAACTGGTCGCGATACAAGGCACGGACTTGAGAATTCTCTCGACATCCGATTACTCTGTCGTCTACAGTGACACGGTCGGCGCGAGTAAGGGTATCTTTTCTGCGAACAGCAAGTCGTTCTATGGTCTAGGGGGTGGTGTCGTGTTCCGGCTGGACCCGTATACAGGAGTGAAGTCGTTCAAGGAGTCCTTTGCTCCGTATAGGATCTTGACCGCGGTTCCCTCGATTGACGAATCGAAGCTGATGCTCTCGGAGAATGCATTCATCTGCACGGGGCACTTCTTTGTCTACGATGTGGTGAAGGATTCGATGATCTTTGATTATCCTGTCAACCCCGGTCCGAATCGAATCGTGGTCTCACCTGATGGGAGATATGCTTTCGTGACGATCCCCGCGCAGATGAGTCAGGTCTGTGCTATACCCCCGTTATTGTTCCTGATGTACGACATTGAGAATAATGTTCTTCATAAAGAAGTAAGCATAGAAGGGCTGTTTGGTGACAGTGAGTGCCGCTACTGTATCGTTGATGCTATGGCGATTTCTCCTGACGGTAAGACGCTGGTGTTATGTCCATGGCAGGGCTGGGGTGACTTTCTGGTTTTTGATGTACCCACGGAAACAATCAAGACCCACCATCTTCTAACCAGGCACTGGCTGACCTCGGCGACGTGCCAGAATGCGCAGTAAACAAAGGGAGATGGTAGCGGGTAGACCGAGAGCCGAAGGAGCGTTGACACATTCCCCTCAACCGCCCTTCGGGCAGTTCTCCCCAGCGGGGAGAAGGGGTAGTTTTGTCAAACCCACCATGAATGACCTTCCCCCTGTAAACTGGTCCAGTTGAAACCTCGAAACTGGGGTAGTATGTTACCCTGTAGGAGGTCTGGACATGAAGCGATCCCGTTACACAGAGGAACAGATTATCGGCATCCTGAAGGAAGTCGAGGCTGGGTTGAAAGTGGCTGACGCTTGTCGGAAGTATGGCATGAGCCAGTGGACGTTGTATACCTGGCGCAAGAAGTACCAGGGGATGTCGGTGAGCGAAGCCAAGAAGCTCAAGGCGCTGGAGGAAGAGAACCGCCGTTTGAAACAGCTGGTGGCCAATCTCAGCCTCGACAATGCGGCCCTGAAGGACGTTCTGTCAAAAAACTGGTAGAGCCCGCTGCCAAGCGAAGCGTAGTGGGCTATATGGCGAGTCAGTTTGAGATGAGTGAACGGCATGCCTGTACGGTGGTTCAACTGAACCGGTCGAGTTGTCGGTATGAGGCGAAGCCGGATGATAACGATGAGCTCCGTGATCTCCTCAAAGCCGTGGCCGCGGCTCGTCCCCGGTGGGGTCAGGAGCGACTACAGGTGCTGGTACGACGACAGGGATATATAGTGAATCACAAACGGACCGAACGGCTTTATCGAGAGCTGGGACTCTCTTTGAGATTGCGAAGACGCTCCAAACGAGCCAGTACGGTTCGGGTCCCGGCCGCTCTCCCCGTCGGTCCAAATCAGCGCTGGAGTATGGATTTTGTATCAGATCAGTTGGTGACGGGTCAGCGGCTGAAATGCCTGACGGTGGTGGATGATTTTACGCGAGAGTCACTGGGGATCCTGGTGGCTCGATCGATCAGTGGTCAGTTGGTGGCCGACTTCTTCGATCATCTTGCCGTCACTCGTTCCTTACCCGAAGTCATCGTCTGTGACAACGGCCCCGAGTTCACCGGTGCGGCGATGGATCAATGGGCTGACCGTCATCGTATCAAGCTGTCGTTCATTCAACCCGGCAAGCCACAGCAGAATGCGTTTATCGAATCATTCAACGGCAAACTTCGAATGGAGTGCCTCGACGAACAACTCTTCTACGATCTGGCTGACGCTCGGACCAAGATCGAGGACTGGAGGATAGATTACAACGAGAACCGGCCTCATCGGTCACTCAACCAGTTGACCCCGGCCGAATACGCTCAGAACTACGAAAACCTGTTGACTGAAAAACTCGAAACCGTGAGGTTATGATTGGACCAACTGAAGGGGGAAGGTCATGAATGGTGGCCACCTGCCCAAACGCCGTCTAAGTCAGTTGGAGCAGAGTATTTAGGCGCATTAAGGATTTTCCAAAATCCCGCTTGACCGAGGCGGGAGCCTTATGTATTATATACAACTTGGCTTTACTGGGCCCTTAGCTCAGTTGGTTAGAGCAGCTGACTCATAATCAGCGGGTCGCTGGTTCGAGCCCAGCAGGGCCCATAGTCACATGAGGGTCACGAGTGAGGGCAATTAGCTCAGCTGGTTAGAGCGTTCGGTTCACATCCGAGAGGTCACTGGTTCGAGTCCAGTATTGCCCAAGTAGGAAGATGACGTACAAAGAATATACATTGCTGTTGCTGAGTGTCTCCCGAGTCCCCGGAAAAACTGCACCGGGCCACGGGAGCTCCGGAGATGAGAGACGCATTCGCCCCTATCGCGCGGCGAGTGCGTTTTTTTTGCGCCTATGCTGAATTTACCGCCCAAGGAGGTGTCGATGCAGAACGATCTCGAGATGTTATTGAAGCTTCAGGTTATTGATTATGATCTCGGTGAACTCGAACGTTCCAAAGAGTATTTGCCCGATATGATGGAGAGTCTGCGTCGAGAACTCGATGAAGCCCGAAAGAAGTGTGCCGAAGCGATCGAAAAACTCGAAACCGGCCGCCTCAAGCAGAAGACCCTGGAACTGGAGATCAAAGCCAAAGAACAGGAACTTCAGAAATACCAGCAGCAGATGATGTCGATCAAGACGAACAAGGAATATGACGCCCTCGTGGCGGAGATTGACAACATCAAGAGCACGATTTCGGCGCGGGAAAGCGAACTGCTCGAGACCATCGATATCGTCACCACGGTCGACAAAGAGATCGCATCGCTAAAGGAACGAGAAGCGCAGATCGGCGAAAACAACACCCGCCAGCTTTCCATACTTCAGGAGAAGATCGACTCGATCGGCGAAAAGGTCTCGGTCAAGGAATCGAGCCGAAACGAGATTGTCATGATGATCCCAAAGACAACGCTCTCGGTTTACGAGCGGGTGCATCGCGGGCGCGGCGGGCAAGTGGTAGTGGTTGTGCGCAAACGAGCCTGCGGATCATGCTACAAATCTCTGACGCCCAAGAAAATCCAGGAGATCAAGCGCAACGACCGGGTTAATACCTGCGATAACTGCGGATCACTATTGTATTGGGATGAAAGCGAATCGAATTAGGTCGGGGGCAGGGACCTTTAAGGCCGGACGACGGTTACAGCGATATGGCGACGATCATTGAACAGACCGCACTTACTTTTGACGATGTCCTGTTGGTGCCGGCCTACTCGCAGGTGCTGCCCCGTGACGTCAGTGTCGAGACTATCGTCGCGCCCGATATCACGCTGAATATCCCGATTCTGGCCGCCGCGATGGACACGGTGACCGAGTCTCGCTTAGCAATCGCGCTGGCACGCGAAGGGGGAATGGGGGTTATCCACAAAAATATGTCGGCGGAAGATCAGGCCGAAGAGGTCGACAAAGTCAAGCGATCCGAATCGGGGATGATTGTCGATCCGATCACGCTCCCGCCGGATAAGACGATCGGCGACGCCCTTGATGTCATGCACCGTTTCTCGATTTCCGGTATCCCGATCACCGAGCGCGGGCGTTTGGTCGGAATCCTCACGAATCGCGACCTACGGTTCCAGAAAGATAACAGCTTGCGCATCGCCGACGTGATGACCAAGGAAAATCTGGTCACTGTCCCGGAGGGGACCACGCTCGATATTGCGAAGGAGATTCTGCACAAACATCGGATCGAGAAACTCCTGATTGTTGACGACCACTACATGCTCAAAGGGATGATCACGGTCAAGGATATCATGAAGAAGATTCAGTATCCGCTGGCCAGCAAGGATGGGCGCGGTCGTCTCCGTGTAGCCGCAGCGGTTGGGGTTGGTCCGGAGCAGGAGCATCGCGCGGAGTTGCTGGTCGCTAACGGCGTCGACCTGCTCGTTGTAGACAGTTCCCACGGTCACAGCGAAGGGGTCATCTCGGCCGTTCGTACCCTCAAGCGCAAATTCCCGAAAGTGCCGATCATGGCCGGTAATGTCGCCACCAAAGATGGGACTAAGGCGCTGATTGATGTCGGCGCGGATAGTGTCAAGATCGGGATCGGCCCCGGCTCGATTTGCACGACGCGGGTTGTGACCGGCGCGGGTATGCCGCAGGTGACCGCAATCATGAACGCCGTTGACGCCGCCCGAGATCAGAAAATACCGATTATTGCCGACGGCGGCATTCGATTTTCGGGGGATATAACCAAGTCCCTCGCGTGCGGGGCGCAGGCCGTAATGATTGGCTCCCTTTTGGCGGGGGTCGAAGAATCCCCGGGCGAATCGCTCCTGTTCGAGGGGAGATCGTTCAAGGTTTATCGCGGGATGGGCTCGATCAGCGCCATGAAGGACGGGAGCCGCGACCGCTATTTTCAGGAGCATGAGGATGAGGTTTCCAAGCTGGTTCCGGAGGGAATCGAGGGGCGGGTTCCATATAAGGGAAAGCTGTCCGACTTGATTTTTCAGCTCGTGGGGGGGGTTCGCGCCGGCATGGGGCTTTGCGGAGCCGCCAATCTTAAGGAGCTTGGCACAAAGGCCCGGATGGTGCGTATCACCCAAGCGGGTATGAAAGAGTCGCACCCGCATTCGGTGCCGATCAGCAAGGAGGCGCCGAACTATTGGCGCATGTATTGATCAGTTTTCGTCGATTTGAGTTGGAGAAAAGTTGTTGTTGTTGTTATATTGTTTTTGTTAACGATGGCTTGTGTAAGTAGGAGAAACAGTCGCGCTTTAAATGCGAATTTAGAGTGAGGAAAGTCCGAGCTCCACAGGATCAGAGCGCCCGGTAACGCCGGGGCGGAGCGATCCGACGGAAAGTGCCACAGAAACTAAACCGTCTCGTGACCACACGGGATAAGGGTGAAATCGCGGTGTAAGAGACCACGGTCGCGGTCAGCAATGACGGCGACGGGTAAACCCCGCTCGGAGCAAGGCCAAATAGGGGAAGAGGGGTCGATTCGCCCCGCTACTATTCCCGGGTAGGCCGCATGAATAGCCGCGCAACCGGCTATCAAGATAAATGACTGTTGGCTTCGTTCTCGAAGCGCACAGAACTCGGCTTATCTCCTGCTTCCACAGCCTAAAAGCTTGTGGAGGCTCCCATGATTTGGGCGCAACGATCTATTCCGTTGAAATGGGTGCTGGCCCCCGAACCGGACCAGTCGATGGTATCCAAACTCATTGCTGATACCGGTTTGCCGCCGAATATCATCAAGATTCTGGTTAATCGTCAGCTCGACAACGCCGAGCAAATCGATCATTTCCTCAATCCCAAGATGACCGATCTGAAGGACCCATTCACCATGACGGGCATGGAGCAGGGGATCGACCGGGTCACCAAGGCTTTGTTCGAAAACGAAAAGATCATGATCTATGGGGATTATGATGTCGACGGCATAACCGCAACCGCGCTGCTTTATATGGTGTTTAACAAGCTCGGCGCCAATGTGTCGTTTCATCTGCCGAACCGACTTGTTGAAGGATACGGCCTTTCTACCGACGGGATCGACGAGGCCAAAGCGAACGGGATAACCCTGATCGTAACGGTCGACACCGGCATCACCGCAGTGGAAGAGGTCGAGTATGCCATCTCGAAAGGTCTTGATATAGTAGTCACCGATCATCACGAACCCGGGATGACCATTCCGCGCGCGTACGCAATCATCAATCCCAAGCAGCCGGACTGCAACTACGGCGGGGAACTCTCTGGTGTCGGAGTAGCGTTCAAGTTTGCCCAGGCTCTTTATCGAAGGTTGAACCAGGACGAGCGTGAACTTGAGGAACATCTCGATTTAGTGGCGTTGGGCACATCGGCCGACATTGTGCCGCTCGTCGGAGAAAATCGCATCCTGACCAAGTTTGGGATCCGTCAGATTTCCCGGACAACCAAGCCGGGACTGAAGTCGCTGACGTTTGTTTCCGGCCTCATGGGGAAGGATATCAGCACGGGGCAGGTCGTTTTTATTCTGGCTCCGCGCATCAATGCGCTCGGACGCCTTGGGGATGCGCGCGAGGCGATACGACTGCTCTCAACCCGTGACGAAAAGACCGCCTCTGAAATCGCCCGCAAGCTCGACAGCGAGAATCGCCGCCGCAAGGAAATCGACGAGAAGACTTTGCACGAGGCGCTCGACCAGATGGCGAATGTCGTTGATCTCGAAACCGACCGTGCCATCGTTCTGGCTGAGGTCGATTGGCATCAGGGGGTGATCGGGATTGTCGCCAGCCGTCTTGTGGAAAAATTCCATCTGCCGACCGTCATGATCGCTATCTCCGACGGTGAAGGGAAAGGTTCCGCGCGTTCGATCCCCGGCTTTCATCTGTGCGAAGCGCTCAAGGAGTGCGAGCATCTGCTCATCAAGTATGGCGGCCACAAGTACGCGGCCGGACTTTCGATCAAGCCCGATCAGATTCCCGAGTTCCGCAGAAAATTCAAAGAGGTTTCCAGCAAGTTTCTCTCCGATGAGGATATCATCCCGAAACTGTTCATCGATCTCGAAGTTGAACTGACGGATATCGACGACAACATGATGGATGCCATCGAGGCGTTCTCTCCCTTTGGTCCGCAGAACATGCGACCGATTTTCCTCACTCGTAACTGCGAGGTAATCGGCCAGCCATATGTGGTTGGACACAACCACCTGAAGATGCGGGTGCGCAAAGGGGATGCGACGTTCGACGTGATCGGGTTTGGTTTCGGCGACATGGCGCGTACGATTTCCGACAAGGGTTGTCTGGTCGATATCGTGTACGCTGTTGAGTATAATACCTACAACGACAAGACTCAGATCCAGATTCGTCTGCGGGATATCAAGCTGACGGTCGGGGATATGTCTCCCCGCTACGCGTAGTTTATGGCCCTCCTGGATTCGTTTTTCCAGGGCGATACACGTTCCCTGGCGCGTTTGATTTCTCATGTCGAGAATCTTGATCCGGATTACCAACGGCTGCTGGGGCAGCTCTACACACATGCCGGACGTTCGCTGCGAATCGGCATCACCGGTCCGCCCGGATCGGGGAAATCCACTATTGTCAACCTGTTGGCTCATCTCTACCTGAACGCTCGGAAGAAGGTCGGGATCATCGCGGTCGATCCGACCTCCCCATTCACCGGCGGGGCGCTTCTGGGGGATCGTGTTCGTATGAACGAATTCCCCTTCGACGGTTCTGTGTACTTTCGGTCCATGGCGACCCGCGGGGCAACCGGCGGCCTGGCCGCCGCCACCGACAATGTGACGCTGCTCTATGACGCTTTCGGTTTCGACATTACGATCATCGAGACCGTTGGCGTGGGGCAGGTCGAGCTGGACATCATCGATAGTTGTGATACGGTTGTGGTCGTGATTGTGCCGGAGTCAGGCGACGCGGTTCAGACCATGAAAGCGGGTCTGATGGAGATAGCAGACATCTTCTGCGTGAACAAATCGGACCGGCCCGCATCGGAGCGGGTTTCGGCCGAGCTTCAACAGGCGATGGATATGCGCAAGAAACAGGTCGGGGGATGGCCTGTCCCGGTGATTTCGACGGAAGCGATCAACAAGAAGAATATCGATCGTCTATTTGTCGGCATCGCCGATCATGTTGCCTTCATGCGCGCCAACGGCCAGTTCGAAACGCACCGCCGAAATCAGGTCGCGCGCAAAGTGCTCATGATTCTCAAGAATCGCTTCCAGCGCGAGTTTCTTGACTCGCTTACCGCTGCGCCTGAATTCGACCGCATGGTGGAAGAGATTATCGCGGGGCGCACCAATCCGTTCGACGCCGGCGAAGCGCTCTATGTGAAGTTCCAGTCGGTATCCAGGGTTCCGTAGTTCGTTACGGCACGCTTCGCTTAAGTCTTCACCTCGCATTATCTTACGTAGCTCCAGCGAATATATCAAAGGTGCGCTCCGGCTTGCGCTCGGCGGGAGGATGTATTATACTTTTCTACTTTGCAGATTGGAGCCAGCGCACTATGTACAGCAAGAACTTTCTCGAGACCCTGAAGGAGAGACTCGCGCTCTGGGGGAGATCGGCCGCCAAGGCGCGCGACAAGAAGGCGCGGCCGCGCTTCTTCACCGCTTCGGGCGCAGACATAAACGAGCTTTACACGCCTTTGGATGTTCAGAACGGCGATTCCGAAAGTCACTATTTGGACAAGATCGGCCTTCCCGGCGAATACCCATATACGCGCGGTGTTCATCACACGCTCTATCGCACCAGATTCTGGACGATGCGCCAGTTTGCGGGGATGGGAACACCAAAACAGACCAACGAGCGCTTCAAGTATATTCTGCAGCAGGGGGGGACTGGCCTTTCGACCGCGTTTGATCTGCCCACCCTGATGGGATACGATTCCGACCATCCC
>CXWL01089349.1_pt1 | contig 10905 bp, 9 predicted proteins | sample 590931 | NCBI WGS metagenome assembly CXWL01 (sample SAMEA3498368, study PRJEB10139) | groundwater metagenome | biome: water well; material: biofilm material | place: Germany | collected 2015-04-27 | reverse complement strand
CGGCCTTATCGTCATCACCGCATTCATTTCGCCCTTCCGCAGTGAGCGAGCGCTGGCGCGCAGCCGCATGGAACCAGGCCAGTTCGTCGAGGTCCATGTCGACGTGCCTCTGGCCGTGGCCGAGGCGCGCGACCCCAAGGGTCTCTACGCCAAAGCGCGGCGTGGCGATCTGCCCAACTTCACGGGTATCGACTCCCCCTACGAGCCACCCGATGCTCCGGAGGTCCGCCTGGACCAGTCGATTCTGACGCCGGACGACGCGGCCGACCGGGTACTGGCCAAGCTGCGCGAATTGGGTGTGCTGCCGGCCTGACGGCACATTCAGTGCTGTGTCCAGTTCAAGGCAGGCGGTATTCTGGAATGGCCGTCATCAAAACCGCACGCACATCGGCATCGCCCACAGGGCTTTGTTCTCCGGTGCAGGCCAAGTCCATCAAAACCCGCAAGCGCCCCAGGCCGCCGACGCGTTGAGCCAGCAACGCCAGACGCAAACCAGGTACCGCAGTGGACACGCTGGTGTCGTCGGCAGCCAGCAGTTCTTCGTACAACTTCTCCCCAGGCCTCAACCCCGTGAACTCAATCGCAATCTCGTCGGCCGTATGCCCCGCAAGGCGGATCAGATCACGCGCCAGATCGACAATGCGCACCGGCTCCCCCATATCCAGCACCAGCACCTGCCCGCTCTCACCAATCGCCGCGGCCTGCAGCACCAGCCGGGCCGCTTCAGGAATGGTCATGAAATAACGAATGATGTCGGGGTGCGTGACCGTGACCGGGCCACCGCGTGCGATTTGCTCCTTGAACTTGGGAATCACGCTGCCGCTGCTGCCCAGCACGTTGCCAAAGCGCACGGCCATGAAGCGCGTGCCGGCGTGCTCGGCCGCCAGGCTGCTGACCACCATCTCGGCGGCACGCTTGGTGGCACCCATCACGTTGGTGGGGTTGACGGCCTTGTCGGTGCTGATGAGCACAAAGCGCTCGGCCCCCACCTCGGCTGCAGCCAGCGCCGCGTGGTAGGTGCCCAGGGTGTTGTTGCGTAGGGCGGCAGCGGCGTTGTGCTCCTCCATCAAGGGCACATGCTTGTAGGCGGCCGCATGGAACACCACCTGCGGTTGCCAGCGCGCAAAGGTGGCGCGCAGGTGGGCCAGGTCCTTGACGTCGCCTATCAGGCGCACCAGTTCCAGCGTGGGGCATGTTTCGGTGAGTTCTTGCTCGATGGTGTAGAGGTTGAACTCGCTCATCTCGTACAGCACCAGCCGCGCCGGGCCAAAGCGGGCCACTTGCCGGCACAGCTCGCTGCCTATGCTGCCGCCCGCGCCGGTGATGAGCACGGTCTTGCCGCGCAACGTCTGCGCGATACCGGCTTCGTCCAATTGCACGGGTTCGCGGCCGAGCAGGTCTTCGGGTTCGATGTCACGCAGCCGCTCCACGCGGGTCTGGCCGGTGCGCAGTTCATCAGCGCTTGGCACCGTGAGCACAGGCAGGCCAGTGCCTGCGGCCAGGTCCAGCGCGCGCCGGCGCTGCGCACGCGTGGCTGCGGGCATGGCAATCACCACATGCGTGGCCGCGCCCCAGGTGGATTTTTCGGCCAGCGCGCTGAGCGGGCCCAGCACGGGCACGCCACCAATGCGGGCGCCGTGTTTGGTGCGGTCGTCGTCCAGCAAGCCCAACGCCACCCAACCTTGCTGATGCAGGCCCGCCACCAGCAGGCGTGCGGCTTCTCCAGCGCCCAGGATGATGGCGCGCCGCACCTCGCCATGGCGCCCGGCAATGCGCGAGCGTGCGTGTTCGTAGGTCATGCGGTAGGCGATGCGCACCACGCACACACCCATCAGCGCCACCACCGGGTGCAGTGCCAGCACGGCACGTGGCACCTGGCCCAGGCCCAGGCCCATGACCACCGCCGCAGCGGCCAGCCCTGCCAGGGCGCAGGCCGCCGTGATGCGCTTGACTTCGGCGAAGCCAGAAAAGCGCCACATGCTCTGCGGCACCTTGAAGGCCACAAAGGCCAGCAAGTACGCGCCCACCACGCCCAGCATCACCCACACGTCGTAAGACGGTCGGGCGCTGATCCAGCGCTCAAAACCCAGTCGGAAGAGGTAGGTGATGTTCCAGCAAGCGGCAATCACCGCCGCGTCCACCAGCAGGCTCAGCGGTTCGCGCCAGGGGCGCAGCCGCGCCAGAAACAGGTCCAGCTTGTGCCACACCGTCGGGGATTGGGTCATGGGGCGGCCCCGGTGGCAAAGGCCAAACCCACGTGGCGCCAACTCATCACGATGTGGTCGGCACTTGCGTGGCTGCTGTCGCCGCCGTAGACGAGCAGCGGGTCGGCCGCTTCGGCACCCACGGCTTCACGCCAGCGGCGAGCGGGTTTGAGCCAGTCGCTGGCGTAGGTGGTGCCGCTCTTGCATTCCACACCGTGCAGGCGGCCCTGGTGTTCAAACACCAGGCCAACCTCCAGGCCATGGTTGTCGCGCCAGAAGTAGAGGTCAGGCGCCAGGCCTTGGTTGTGACGGTGCTTGAGTGTCTCGGCCACAACCCAGGTCTCAAACACGGCGCCACGCGCGGCGTGCACCTGCAAGTCGGCCGGGCTGGCTATGCGCAGCAGGTGGCACAGCAGCCCACTGTCCAGAAAGTAGAGCTTGGGTGTCTTGACCTGGCGTTTGCCAAAGTTGCGGTGGTAGGGTGGCACCAGCGTCACGAGGTGGCCGGCCTGCAGCACCGTGAGCCACTGCCGTGCGGTGGGCTGGCTGATGCCGCAGTCTGACGCCAGGCTGTTGAGGTTAAGCAACTGCCCGCTGCGCGCCGCGCACATCGACAAGAAGCGCTGAAACGTGAGCAGGTTGCTGACGTTGAGCAACTGGCGCACATCGCGTTCCACATAGGTGGCCACGTAGCCGGCAAACCAGTGCGGCGGCTCGGGCTCGCGGTGCTGCGCATGCAGCGCTGGGTAGCCACCGCGCCACAGCCGTTGTTCCAGCGGCAAGTGCGGCTGGCTGGGTGCCAGTTCGCTTTGTGCCAGCGGCAGCAGCGTGAGCAGGCCCACGCGGCCAGCCAGCGACTGGCTGGTGCCGTCGAGCAGACCAAACTGCTGCGAGCCCGTGAGCACGTAGCGGCCCATCTGCGGCACAGCATCAGCCACGCCCAGCAGGTAGGACAGCAGCGCGGGGGCGCGTTGCACTTCGTCAAAGATGGCGCCGGATGCGTAGCGCGCCAGAAAACGGCGCGGGTCTGAGAGCGCCAGCTCGCGTGTGTCCGGATCTTCGAGATTCACGTGCGGCAGGGCGGGGAAGGCACTGCGCGCGAGCGTGGTCTTGCCGGACTGCCTGGGGCCGGTGAGCGCCAGCACCGGGAAACCTCGCGCCAGACGCAGCAGCGTGGCCTGGGCATTGCGGGGCACGATGGGGGGCAGGGTCACGAAGCGGCTATTTCAAAGTTGAAACTTGAAATTGTACAGATGTGGTTTGAGCCGGTTCAACGGTTGCGCCGCGAAACGCCCGTAAGCGTGAGCAGGGTGCGCCACAGCACGGCCACGTCAGACCACAGCGTGGCGCGCTCTGCATAGGCGGCGGCACGGGCCACCTTGGCGGGCAGGATGACCTCGATGTATTCGCGCTCGGGGTCTGCGGCGGCGGCCAGCAGGGTGGCCTCGTCGATGTAGGCCAGCGAGGCCGGGTCGGTAAGGCCCGGCCGCACCGCCAGGGCACGGCCGCGCAAGGCCGGTGGATAGTGCGCCACGTAGCGCGGCACCTCGGGGCGCGGGCCCACCAGGCTCATGGTGCCCTGCAGCACGTCAATGAACTGCGGCAACTCGTCCAGCCGCGTGCGGCGCAGAGCGGCACCGGCGCGGGTAATGCGTGGGTCCACGCCCACGGTCAACGGCAAGCCACCGGCCTGGTGGCGCATGGTGCGGAATTTGTGGATGCGAAACGGCACACCATGCCGCCCCACACGCTCTTGGCGGTAGAACACCGGGCCCGGCGAATCCAGCTTGATCCACAGTGCCACGGCCAGCAGCAGCGGTGCCAGCAGCAACAGCGCCACAGCCGCGCCGAGCAGGTCAAAGAGGCGCTTGGCCACGTGTGGCGAGTCAGGCCGGGGGGTCGATGCCAGCGAAGACCTCGGCCAGCGGCACCCGCAAATCAAGGCTGGCTGCGTGCAACGTGTCGCCGTCACTCATGTCGTGCAGTACCCAAAAACCATCGGCGCCACGCCGGAAACCTTCGACACGGCGTGTGTCGGGGTCTATGAGGATGTACTCCTGCAAGGAAACAAGCTGCCGGTAGAGCGCGAACTTCTGGCTGCGGTCGTAGCCCTGCGTGCTGGGCGATAGCACCTCAATCACCAGCTTGGGTGCACGAAAAACCAGGTCGGTGGCGAGGTCAGCCTTGTCGCAGGTGACAAACAAGTCGGGGTACAGCACCGTGTCATCGCCGACTTGGAGCTTCATGCCTTCGTGGAAGACCTGGCATGGCGTTGCCTTGAGGAAAAGCCCGACTTCGCGCACGAGGTTGTTCACCACCCGCCCATGTATGCGTTTGGCGCCCACCATCGCAAACACCTCGCCGCGATGGAATTCGTGCTTCCCGGTCTGTTCGTTTTCCCAGGCCAGGAAATCGCCCAAAGTGAGCACAGGCTGCGTCAGGACATTCATTGCTCATCCCCCAGTTAGGGCTTCATCCTACGCCCAGCGCACCGCGCACCGCATCCACCACACGCGCCACATCAGCATCGCTCATGCGTGTGTACAGCGGCAGGCTCACCATGCGCTCGTAGGCGTGCTGGCTGCGCGGAAACATCTCCGCCAGCAGGCCATAGCGGTCACGCCAATACGGGTGCTGGTGCAGCGGGATGTAGTGCACGCTGCAGCCTATGCCGGCGTCAAAGAGGCGCTCGATGAAGCGGTCGCGGTGCAGGCCCGCAGCGTCGGCCAGGCGCAGCACGTAAAGGTGCCAGGCGTGTGTCTGGCCGGCCGGCGCACGCGGTGCGGTGACCAGCGGCAGGCCCGCCAGGCCCACGTCATACAAGGCCGCGATCTGCTCACGCCGCTGCTGGTAGGCGTGCGCGCGACGCAGCTGGTGAATGCCCAGCGCCGCCGCGATGTCGGTCAGGTTGTACTTGAAGCCCGGTGCCACCACCTCGTAATACCAACTGGGCACTTTGGCGGTGAAGCGGTCAAAGGCGTCGCGGTTCATGCCGTGCAGCCGCATCACCTTGGCCCGTTTGGCGATCTCGGCATCGCGCGTGACCAGCATGCCGCCCTCACCCGTGGTGATGGTCTTGTTGGCGTAGAAGCTAAACACCGTGGCGTCACTGCCCAGCGTGCCCACAAGCTGCCCGCCGCAGGTGGTGGGCAGGGCATGGGCGGCGTCTTCCACCACCTTCAGGCCGTGCTCGCCTGCAATGGCCAGGAGGGCGGGCATGTCGGCCGCCAAGCCCGCGTAGTGCACCGGCATGATGGCCTTGGTGCGTGGTGTGATGGCCGCGCGCACGGCGGCCGGGTCAATGTTGAGCGTGGCCGGGTCAATGTCCACCAGCTTCACGTCAGCGCCCAGGTAGCGCACCACCTCGGCCGTGGCGGTAAAGGTGTGGGTCGTGGTGATGACTTCATCCCCCGGGCCTATGCCCAAGGCCTCCAGCGCCAGGTGCAGGCCGGCGGTGGCGCTGTTGACGGCGATGCAGTGCAGTTGCTCGCCGCGGGTCTCGTCGCCCAGGAAAGCGGCAAAGTCGCATTCAAAGCGGCGCGCCTTGGGGCCGGTGGTGACCCACCCCGACTTGAGCGTGTCCACCACTTCGGCGATTTCTTCGTCGCCGATCTCGGGCAGGGCAAAGGGCAGGAAGGGGCGTGCGTCGGTCATGGCAAATTATCCGTGCTCAGGCTTGGTTATCCAGGCCAGCACATGCGTGCGCAAAAGTGGCAGTGCGTTGAAGACCGAGTACAGGCCGGGGTGCAACCGGCACACCCACCGCGCCAACGGTGGCAGCAGCGTGACGCGGCGGTACGATATCTCGCCCTGCGGGAACAGCCGGCGCACGCGCGACAGTGGCACGCCGCGCACGTCGGGGTTGCGTGGGTTGTCGAAGGTGAAGTCGTACCAGACAAGCGCCCCCCCGGGCTTCAACCAGCCCCACATTGCATCGGCCAAGGCTTGTTGGAAGGTGTCGTCAAGCAGCGAGGAAAAGACCGTGGACTGCAGCAACAAGTCCTGGCTCGCCGCCGCAATGTTGGCCCGCAGGGCGTCACCTTCGGTCACGCGGACGGCGGCCGGGAGTTGATGGCGCGCCTGGGTGGCTCGCTCGGCAAGCAGTTCGATGCCGTGCAGGTGTTGTGGCGAAAAGCCCAGGCGCAGCAACTCCAGCAGGTTGGCGCCACTGCCGCAGCCCACCTCGGTCAGCCGCAGCGAGGCCAAATCGCCGACACCCTTGGCCACCAACAGGCGAAGCAACGCTCGCTGGCGTTCGTGCACCATCTGCCAGACCTCCGGGCGCAGCAGGCTGTAGCGTTCGGCGCTGCCTCGGCGCGCGTAGCGTTCGACGACAGCACGGGTCTCGTCATCAGGGTTCATTGCAGGGCCTCCAGGAAGCGCTGCGCCAGCACCGGATAGGTGTGGTGTCGCCGCACGAAGTCACGCCCGCGCTGCCCCATCGCGCATCGGTCAGCCACCGGCAGCGCTGCCAACTGCCGCAGACCGTGCGCCGACGCCAACGCCGACTCGGGCTCGACGGTCAGCCCAGCGCCGGCCTCGGCCACCGGGTCGTTACCGGCTTCAACGGCATGCAGCACGGCGCAGCCGGCCATCATGTAGTCCATCAGCTTGTTTGGTGCGATGCCAAAACGGTAGATCGGCACGCGCTGCCAACCGATGTAGGCAATGTCTATGCTCAGCAGGAAAGCCCGAACCTGTTCCTTGGGAATGGGCGGCAAGAAGCTCACGTGGGTCAGACCTTCGGCCACGACGCGCTGCGCCAGTCGCGGCTGCTCGTGACCACTACCCACCAGCACGAAGTGCAGACCCTGACCGCGCAGCAACGCGGCCGCGTCCAGCAGCGTGTCCAGCGCATTGGGCAGGCCCATCGATCCCGCGTAACCGACCACCGTGTCGCCCGTAGCGCGCGCCGCAGCCAGGGTTTGCGCCAGGTCCGCTCGCAAGCCAGTGGCTTCGCCCTGCCACTCGTCCAGTGCGACACCGTTGGGGACGATGTGCAGCTTGCTCAGGTTCAATCCGCGCGACGCCATGTGCGCATGCACCTTGGGCAACATTGACACCACCCGGTCGGCGTCGCGGTACGCCGTGCGCTCGGCCCACCCGCATAGCAGCGCGAAGGGGTGACGCGGTGACATGCCCGACAACTCGATCGGGCTCAGCGGCCACAGGTCGTGAACCTCGAAGACGAGCGCTGCGCCGGCGCGCCTTGCCATGCGCCGCGCGACCCAGATGTCCATCGGATAGGTACTCGAAGCAATCACCACGTCGGGTGCAAACTCGCGCAACAGGCGCGGTGAATCGGCCCACGCGGCGCGCACAAAGGCCCAGATGTTCTTCACTCGCCCGAGGCCGTTGCCCCGATAGGCCGGTGTCGCATACCAGCGGTATTCGATACCGTCGATCGATTCATCACCGGCACACGGTTGATGCGCACGCACGTGCGAGAAATCGGCCGCCAGCACTTGCACCCGGTGGCCGCCTTGCACCCACTCGCGCGCCATGTAGTAAGGCCGAAACTCCATGCCCAGCCGCGGGCTGCCGGCGTAGTGGTTGATGTACAGGATGTTCAAGCGCCCAGATCCGCCGCCAGGCGCTGCACGATGCGCTGCGCCGCGTCACCGTCGCCGTAGGGACGCACCGCCTCGCCCCGCGTGCCCAGCGCAGCCAGCAGGGCCGCAGCGACTTCGGCTGCGGCATGTGGAGGCGCCAGGCGATTCCAGCCCGCGTCTACAAGCTCGACCCACTCGGTCTCGTCGCGCAGCGTCACACACGGCACACCGTGGAAGAAGGCTTCCTTCTGCACGCCGCCCGAGTCGGTGGCCACCAGCGCCGCATACTTCTCGAGTTGCACCATGTCGAGATAGCCCACGGGGTGGATCAGGTGCAGGCCGTCGCCCAGTGCCTGCAGCCGCCCGGCCTGCTGCAGCACACCGCGGGTGCGCGGATGCAGCGGCCATACCACCGGCAGCCGCAGCGACAGCGTTTGCAGCGCCGCGACGATGGCGTCGAGCCGTCGCGCGTCGTCGGTGTTCTCGGCGCGGTGTACCGTGGCCAGCGCATAGGCACCCGGCGCCAGTCCCAGGGCGCCGAGCACCCCGCCGGCTGCGCCCACCCGGGCTCCATGGTGCAGCGCCACGTCGTACATCACGTCGCCCACAGGCACGATGCACGCTTGGGCCACACCCTCGCGCAGCAGGTGCTCGCCTGCGGTGACAGTGGGCGTGAACAGCCAGCGCGAGATGCGGTCGGTGAGGATGCGGTTGACCTCCTCCGGCATGGCCAGGTTGAACGAACGCAGCCCCGCCTCGACATGCGCCACCGGGATGCGCAGCTTGGCCGCCGCCAGCGCGCCGGCCAAGGTGGAGTTGGTGTCGCCGTAGACGAGCACCGCGTCCGGGTGCTCGTCGACAAGCACCTGCTCAACCGCAGCCAGCATCCGCCCGGTCATGGCGCCGTGGCGGCCGCCGTGAATGTCCAGCTGGTATGCGGGCGGCGCCATGCCGAGTTCGCTGAAGAAGACATCCGACATGTTGGCGTCGAAGTGCTGGCCCGTGTGCACCTGCACCTCGTGCAGGTTCCCGCTCTGGCGCAGCGCGCTCGAGACCACGCTGGCCTTGATGAACTGCGGCCTTGCGCCGAGCACGGTGACGATCTTCTTCATGCCAGCACCGCCTTGTAGAGATCGACCAGCTTGGCCTCTTCATGGCCCCAGTGGTAGCGCAGCTGCACGGCGCTGCGGCCGCGCTCACCCATCGCTGCGGCCGCCGCCGCGTCGGCGAGCAGATCGTCTATGCAGCGCGCAATGGCGTTCGCGTCCAGTGGGTCGGCACATCGGCCCGCACCGGCATCAGCCAGCAGTCGCCGCCACAGCGGAAAGTCCGAGGCCAACACGGGTAGGCCAGCCGACATGTACTCGAACATCTTGTTCGGCTGCGCGTCCACATGGTTGGGCTCAGGGTGGAAGAACAGCAGCCCCGCGCGCGAACCGGCCATGATGCGCCGCACTTCGTCGCGCGTGACAGTGCCGCGGTAGTCGACCTTGGCCCAGCCCGGCAGCGCACGCAGCCGCGCCTCTGTGGCATTGCTCTCGAACCGGCCCGCGAGCACAAGCGTGGCGTCCAGGCCCTCGAATGCACTGATCATCTCGACTGCGCCGCGAATGATGCCGATGCCACCGATGTAGCACAGCACACGGCCGCTGCTTGCCGCCGCACCGCCGTCGGCCAGTTCGCGCCGAAGCGGGTAATTGTTGATGTCCAGTGCACGCGGGTTCAGTCGCGCGAAGCGTCGGGCGATGTGCGGTGTGGCCGCTACCACCGCCGAGAAACGGCGCGCAGCAAAGTCCTCCAGGCGCTCAAAGGCGCCGGCCACCAGCCGTCGCAACCAGGGCTTGATCCAGTACTTGCTGAGCACCGCGCGCGGCACGTCCTCGTGGCTGTCGTAGATCACCGCGTGGCCGGCGGCGCGCAGCAGCAGCGCCACCGGGATCAGCTCGGGGTCGTGAAAGTGATACATCCGTGCGCGCAGCCGGCGCGCAGCGCGCCACATGCGCAAGGGCTGCAGCAGCATGCGTCTGGCGCGCCCGCTGACTGCGCCGATGTCGTGGATCGTTACGCCGTCGCGCGTTGCCTCGCCCTTGCCGTCGGCAACCAGCAGGTGGACCTCGAAGCCTGCCGCCGCCAGACTCACACACTCTTTGTGGAAGATGCGCACGTCGTCGCGCGGATGCGCAGTGCTGAGGTGCGCGACGCGCTCAGGAGTAGACATTCACTCTCCGCCCGAGCACGCGCTCAACCACGGACTGCACACGCTTGAGCCAGCGGTAGCGGCCTTGCCAGGTCGGGTATTCGGTGTAATGGTGCCCTGGCGCGGCCATGAATTCGTCGAACTGTGCCCTCGTGATGCGCAGCTTTTTGCAGAAGTAGGCGATGTCGGTCTCCAGCTCGCGCGGGTCGTATAGCGGCGCTTCGAGTTCCTGCAGCGCCTGCGCGCGCGTCATCTGGCCTGAGACGACAAGACTGGAAAGGTGCGGCCTGCGCTTGTCGAAACCGAACTTGAGTGGCAGGTAGTGGTTCTGGAAGAGCCGCGTGAACAGAGACTCGCCGTGCTTGCGTCCATAGGCGCGCCAGCCGATGGAAGATTCCAGTTCGGCCACCGCAGCGGCCTTGTCGTAGGGCATGTAGTTCAGCGGCCGCACGGTGCGCATGCGTTTGACAAACGGGAACCAGATGTAGGCCTGGAAGAAGCTGACCATGTTGTAGCTGCGCAGCGGCCGCTCGCCATGGCGGCGGTGAATGGCACGCAAGTTGATCGCATCCATCGCGCTGCCGTGCCAGGCCTTGGGGAAGATGCCCTCGGTGGCCAGATTGCCCCCACTCAAGATGGTGCGGATGCCATTGCGTGTAGCAAAGTGGTACAGGCTGGCAAAGAACACGTGGTCTTGCGGTACATCCTGGTTGGCGATGCCTGCGCGCAGGTAGGCCAGGTGCAGATCACGCATCTCCTCCCAGTCAACGACGTGGGTGTGGAGGTCAAAGTTGCAGTGCTTGACGATTTTCTCGATGTTGGCCACCGCAAGCTCGCTGTTCCAGCCCGCATCCACGTGCATGACCAGCGGCCGCAAGCCCCATTCACGCACCTTGATCGCCAGGTAGGAGCTGTCGATGCCACCGGACAGCCCGAGCACGCAGTCGTATTC
>CXWL01109183.1_pt1 | contig 10906 bp, 9 predicted proteins | sample 590931 | NCBI WGS metagenome assembly CXWL01 (sample SAMEA3498368, study PRJEB10139) | groundwater metagenome | biome: water well; material: biofilm material | place: Germany | collected 2015-04-27 | reverse complement strand
GTTGTAGTCCCCGCCATAAAACTCAGACCGCTTGGTGCTAGGCGTCGAACCAGTTACGACTTTTCCAGTTTGCCCAATTCGCACCACATCCCAACTCTCCGGCACAAGGCCGATTTCGGTTTGTTTCTGGGGTTCGCCGCGCAGGCCCTGGGTAAAGAGTTGGTGGAGCAGCGTCCTTTTCAGTTCGGCGGTAAGTGCAAGCAAGCGTTCCTGCTGCTCAATCGCCCGCTGCACCACGCCCAGCACGGCAGCAATTTTGCGCTGTTCGTCCTTCTCCGGGCGAGGGACTGTTTTCTCTTTCAGAACTGTGAAGTGGCGGTTGTATCCACGAGNNGTTGTATCCACGATTGGGGATGTTAAGACTCAGTAGCGCGTAGTAAAAAAACTTTGGGTCGAAAAGGTCTTCCTTTGGCTTTAGTATTTTTGTGCCATCCGCGCCAAGAATGAATGGGAAGTCCACATATTTCAGGCAACGTGTGTGATCCCCAAAAATCACCATCGGAAGGTCGTCGTGGATAACCCGCTCTTCCTCGTCCGAGTAGCCCGCAACAAACGCTTGGCCTTGATCGACAACAGGGAAGCACCCGGCGGGCTGAATATCGGATGAGAGAATCTGGTTCTCGCGCCCAACTTTCGTTTTGCGAATCGCTTCGGGAATTTCGACTGTTGGCCAGAACATGGGCTAGATCGGCAACGCTTGGAGTATTTTTTTCAGAGCCGCATCGTTGCCTTCCGCTTCAGATTCCAGCGCCTCCAACTCCTCCACAATTTCCGCTATCGGCCGATACTCATCTGCCGCGCCAGTATGGATGTAGCGGCTGGGCGAGATGTTGTAGTCGTTCTTCGCGATCTCCTCAACGGTCACGATGCGCGAATACTTGTCCACTTCCTGCCATGTGGTGAAGATATCGGCAATGCGGACAATGGCCTCATCCGAAATGTAATTCTTGGGGTCGCCCTTGACGAATTCGCGGCTGGCGTTGAGTAGGAACAGCTTGCCTTGGCGCGCCTTCGGCTTGGCCTTGTTGAGCACGATGACGATGCCGGGTGCGGTGGTGTTGTAGAACAGATTTTCCGGCAGGTAGAGCACGCCTTCGATCAGATCGTTGTCCACGAACCAGCGGCGCACGTCCTTTTCCTTGTTGGTGTTGGCGTTGCCGCTGCCACGCGAGGCGGCGCCGGTATCCAGCACCACGGCGGCGCGGCCTTTGTTGTTAAGGCTGGCGAGGATGTGCTGCATCCATCCCCAGTCGGCCTTGTTGCCGGGAAAGCCCGCTCCTTTGGGAAAGCGGTCGAGTTCGTCGGCATCGTAGTCCTTTTCCTTGAACTCGGTCTGGTTCCACATCGGGTTGGCGACTACCCGATCGAAGGTCTGCAAGCGGTTGCCTTGGCGCAGCTTGGGATTGCGGAAGCTATCGCCGATTTCGATCAGGCCTTCCATGTCGTGGATGATCATGTTCATGTTGGCCATCGCCCAGGTGCCGGGTTCGTTTTCCTGACCGTAGAGTCTGGCGGGAGCAAAGTTTTTCTTCGAGCGCAGGCTCATGCGCTCATTCAACACCAGTTCGCATTTCACCAGCAGACCGGCCGAGCCGCAGCAGGGGTCGTACACCTCCATGCCCGGCTCGATCTCCATGATGCGCGCCATGGCCAGGCCGACTTCGGCGGGCGTGTAGAACTCGCCCGCGCTCTGGCCGCTGCCTTCGGCGAATTTGCGGATCAGGTATTCGTAGCTGCGCCCGATGATATCCGGCTCCACGTCTTTCAACCCGAGGCGTTTGGCGCTGATGGCTTCGATCAGGTTGGACAGGCGGTCATCGTCGATGTCGCGCTGGCCGTGGGTGGTGGCGTTGAAATCCACGCGGTCGATGATGCCCTTGAGCAGCGGGTTGGCGTCGGCGATGGCGCGCATGTGGGTGGTGACGGTTTCGCCGATCTTGATTGAGAGCGTGCGGATCACCGACCACACCGGATCATCGGCCTGCTTGGGTTCCAGCGGCAGGTAGAAGCGCACCAGTTTCTTGTCGCGCTTGACCAGCTTGAACGCTTTTTCGCGCGAGCCGACGCTCTTGTCTTCCGCGAGGCGATTTAGTTCGTCGTCAAAAACATCGCACAGGCGTTTGGTGAAAATCAGCGGAAGGATGAAGTCCTTGTACTTCGCGGCATCCTTCGCGCCGCGTATGGAACAGGCGGCATCCCATATCCAGGATTCGAGGGATTTGTTGCTGTCTTGCTGAGCCATGCACTGTCCTTAACGATTTGCCGCTTTAAATGAATACTTCCACAACAGCGAATCCTAGCAGATTAAAAGGATTTTCTGACCCATCACTTACAGCTCGCCTGCGTCCGCCTTGACGGACAGTGCGTAAAACTTAGGGAATGACTGCGCCACAACAATAGATTATCAAAGTCACAACGCAAAAAAAACCGGTAGAAAGTGGCGTTTTGAAAATGCTGTAAGCAGTCATTACAGCAAACTGTACAGACAACTTTTTCATCTAACTGCCACAGTCCGCAATGGCCGATTTTCAGCCCCTCGTGAACATCATTAACAGTCAGCGAAGAGTAAACCAATTTTAGTATTGGTTATCAAGTGTCCATTAAACAAGTCTAGATTTTCCGAATTACCGTACAGTTATTTACAGAACTCCAAGGCGGCTACGCCGCAAATGCGTCCGGCCGGGCGCGCTGACGCGCGTTCCGGGCGGGCGCTTTGCTTCGAGCCGCTAGAGGATTTAAGTTTCTCTATGTGCCATTGATGCAAACGAGTCTGTAGGATGATTGCATCGGTTTGTACGCCACAGATTGTTTCTCCAATAGGTTCACCGTATTTTCCCAACGCTTCGATATTTTCTTTTGCCAGTTTGATGGGGTGATCTGCGCGCTTGGCAGATGTGCCACCCATGAGCAAAATAAAGAATGACCAATCACCTTTATCTGCTGCTTCCTGTGCTTGTTTAAGAATGCCTTCGGGGGCGTCATCAAGGCGGCGTAGCTCGCGCCAGATGGAGACGGGAGCACCACCGATCTGTTGAAATTGTCTGATACCCCAAGTTGATGCCCATGCTTCAACACGTTCGGCAGCAGATTGTGCAGGTGTTCCATAGGTGTCAGTTTCAAGTCCGAAGCCGTCGATATTTTTCGAGATGTATTTTGCGATGTAGCCAGTAGCAGTGCCTTTTTGCTTGTCGATGGTGATAGCTTTGAAGCGGTACTTCTTTGCGCCTTCTTCGTCACCGTCAAGTTGCAGGGCATAGTGTCTAAGAATCTTCCTCACTTGCCTGGTGTGCCTCTTTTCCATGAATAAGAGTAGATGCCAATGAGGTGTGCCATCGTGTTGAGGTTCGGCGATACGGAAGCCGTATACGTTGATGCCTTCGCGCTTTAGTTTTGCTCTGGCACGTGCCCATAATCGGTTGAGGTACTTCTGTGCTTGTAGTGGAGTTTTGCCGTCATATTTTGGATTGAGATTTCCGTCACTTGATCTGCGAGCATGCATCTTTGACGGGCAGGTGATGGTGTAGAACTCGCCGACATGTCCGATCTCGTTGGCGATGAACTCGAAGCCGTAGATACGCACCATGAGCTCACTACGGCGGATGCGTGGATTAGACATACCGACTTCAGCTAATTCGCTCAACGTGAATTCTTGCCCTAATTCGTTGCAGGCGAGAAGGCCATCCAAGACGCGACGATTGCGAGCTTTTTGTGCTTGGCGTCGATTCAGTGATTCATCGCTTACATAGATGCCTGCATGAAGATGGACGAGTCCGATATTGATGGCTTCTTGTTCCAGATTCTTGGCGTGAGCGCGGCGCAGTGCACGCAACCACCAGCCATCATCTGTCAGTCTTGCGAGTGTGCCTTTTATGGTGATCTTGGGATCGTCGGGCGAAGGAGGCCGCACGCCAATCTGTTTAGCGTGTTTCCAAAGTCGAATTACGGCTTCTTCGTTGTCTGGATATAGCCAAGCAATCTGACGAAATTCGTGAGCAAGACGTTTCGCCATTGCCGCCAGGTCGTCTTCACTGGCATCCAGGGGAATATCGCCTTGTGCGCAGCGCTCATAGTGGTCGAGCAGTTTGAGATTAGCTTTCCGTCGACCGTCAAAGATGTAGTTCTCTTTGTATTCTTCGGCCACAAATCTGGCGAAGCGTTTTGGTAGTTGCCGGAAAATCTTCGCTCGCCATGCACGATCAGACTCGTCCGGCTCATCCAATAAGTCGAGGATACGCTCGGCTATGACTTCACCGGGCGCAATCAGCTCGCGCTTATCAGGTATTGAAGTGTCCATAGACACCTCAATACTGGGCGGTAGTGGATTGTCTGACGCAGGACTCTATATAGGCGTTCAGATCGCTCAAACGATAGCGAACTGCACGGGACTATCTTGATGAATGGAACGCGCGCGCCAGCCCAGCGGTCACGTTCCAGAAAGGCGACGCTGACACCCAAGATCGGGGCGGCTTCTTTTGAGGTGAGTAGATTTTCTTGCTGCATGATTGCCTCCTAGGCGGTTAATGATGGAGGCAGTATCGTTTTACGTAGTTTGTGGGGCTATGGCTTATGCGCGCAGACGCATTAAAAGAAGCAGGATTGTCGGTGTGAAAGGAGTTTGAGTTTGTACGTCTGCGGGCAGACGTACACAGGATAGATCAAAGAGTGAAGCCTTCAAGCCAAGAAACTGCCTTCTCACTTGTGTATTCGCGCAAAGCAGTTGTTAACGTGCGTATCGCTTTTTCTTCTGCTGTATCTGATCCGGCTATGTCTGTGACAAAGGAGGGCACAAGTTCTAGTTTTTCCTGTTCGCTTAAGGTGCAGAAGAAATTACCTGCCGCCTGAGCTTTTGTTTTAAAGCTGTGTGTGTGGTGATAGCGGATGAAATTTCGTTTGATCTCATAGAGAGATTGATACCTGGCATGGGCATTCTTCTTGGCAATCATGCTTATTGCTTCATTGATTGCACTTTTTTGCGAAGGGATGCTGTTGAGGTCTGAGCTGGCTGTTTGCAGGTCTTCCCCGCTTGATAAGCTGATGTAGTCGTTCCCACTCATCGAGAATAAGACATATTTACCATTCTTCGAAAGGGCGGAAATGTCATTTAGTTGATTGAGTGTTTTGCTTCGAAGTGGGTCGTCTGGTGGAAACCAGAATTCAGGGAGAGAAGTTTTTGTTTGGAGGCACCACCTAGTCAGCGCCACTCTGGATATAGTTAGGCCGTCGAGGAACTTCTTGTTGAATCTGCGTAGTTGGTATGCACGTCGTAACTCGTTTTGAAGTATTCGAGTAATCGCTGACACTGCAAAATTGCTGTCTGTGAAGGCATGGCAATAAATACTATTTGGCGGGCAGCGAAAATATAGAGACTTGCTACTAGAAGCTGCCAAGGCGCGCAGCGTACCTTCTACTTCTAAAGGCAAGGATTTTGGGGAAGTTGAGTCGGGTTTAACACCATGCCAATAGTGGCTGATCTCCCATAGTGATAATTCAGAAAAATGCTGGTACATCGTCTGGTGAGAGGTTGATTAAGAAGATATTGGCTTAACTTCGTGATCGATTTTGTCGCCGAGTTTGATTTCGGCGACCTCAAGATCGTATTGCACTTGCAACTTCATCCAGGTTTCAGCATCCATGCCGAACAATCGGGCAAGGCGCATTGCAGTGTCAGCAGTGATGGCACGTTTTTCGGAGCAGATTTCAGCGATTCTCCGTTGCGGGACGCTGACCAATTTTGCGACCTTACTGCGAGTCAAGCCCATTGGTTTAATGAAGTCATACAGCAGTATCGCGCCGGGATGTACGGGATCAAGTCTAATTGTAGCCATAGCAATTATGCTGCCTTTTTCACAGTCATTTTGACTTCCATGCCTGCACGGGCGAGCATGTTTACGAGCGCATCAAGGCTGAACTTCTCGATGCGGCCTTTGAGCAGGTCGTTTAGACGCGGTTGAGTGATGCCGAGCATTTCAGCCGCTTCGCTTTGGGTGTGGCCGCTCTTTTTTACCAGGCGTTCGATCCTGATCATTAAGTCGGTGCGCAGCAGTAGATTTTGCGCTTCACCTTCGGGGAAACCGAGGTCGCGGAATACGTTATCGCTGCCTTTGATCATTTTCAATGGTGCGTTCATTTCTTCACCCTTTCGTTCTGCAATTCTTTATAGCGTTTCGATGCCAGGTCGAGGTCGCGTTTTGAAGTCTGTTGCGATTTCTTGGTGAAACCATGCAGCACATATATCGCTTCCTCGAACTTGGCAATATAGATGATGCGGTATTCGTTCTCGGCATGAATCCGAATCTCTGCTACACCGGGGCCGATGGTTATCATCGGTTTCCAATCAGTTGGCATTTCACCAGACTGTATGCGGCGCAATTCACGTCCTGTGTGATAGCGCGCTTCTTCAGAAAACTCGCGCACGTTGTCTAAACTGTTGCCGAGCCATTGGATTGGTTTGGTCATATTATCTCAGTTCTGATATAGAAGGCAAACGGTCGTTATTCTGGAGTGACGACTGTTGCGCCAGTGATGCGAGACTAACAATTTCGGCAGAGGGTTTGACTCCCATACACTTGAGAAGGTGGTCAGTGATCTTTTGCATTGGGATGCGCAACCGTTCGGCATTAATGATGATGTAACCGGCAGTAATGTCGTTTCCAACTTTGTGATTTAGAAGTCGCTTCAATGCGTATAGAGAAATATCTAGGCTCTCTGCAATGGTGATGAAGGTTCGCCTCAGGTCGTGGATGGTGAAACTAACGCCGGATTCAAAAGCAACATGATTCATTTGCTTGCGTTGGTCGTTGATGCTGCCAGTGCCGGTAATATTCGGGAAGACAAATTCATTGGTAGCCTGCGGTTGTCTACGCTGTAACAGATCGAACAGAAAATCAGAGAGCGGCAGAGAATGATCCTGTCGATTCTTAGTGTCTTTTATTGTTAGTGTCTTTCCTTGAAAATCGATGTCGTCCCACGTCAGACGTGCGGCCTCTTCTTTTCTTAATCCTGTGAAGAGAACGAGCAGAAGGTAGTCGCGGATAGTTTCTTTATTCTTTCCGTGAGGGTCATTCTTGATATTCATTACTGCGGCATACCATGAGGCAAGCGCATGCGGCTTAATGACTGTTTGTCGTCTTTCGATTCGATACCAAGCACGAGTTTGTGAAAGGCGCTTGACCGGGTTGTTGGGTATCAACGATTCACCTTTGCTGTCTTCATATTGTCCGGCAGCAAAATTGAAGACGGCACGTAGGTATCGCATCACTAAATTTGCTTGAGCTTGGCTTCTCTGCCCAATCAGGGAATGACGTTTAGCAACCATGTCCTTGGTGATTTCTAGCAGCGGGCGCTGCTTCCAATCGGGAAGGTAGCAGTTGATTGTCCTGTTGTAGTCGTAGATCGTGGTGGGCTTGAGCGACTTTCGTGCAATAAAATAATCCGCAACGGCTTGTTCAAGCGTAATGCCTCGTGCCTTCTCTTCTTTCTCAACGTCGTTGGGGTTTATGCCCTTTGCCAGCATGAGCAGAATTTCACGCGCCTGGAAGCGAGCCTGTTCAGCAGTAAAGACCCCATGCTTTCCGATGGTGACTCTGACGACTTTGCGCTTTACCTTACCTTCAGCGACATAGACCTTGCCAGTTGTACCGACGCGGAGAGCGAATCCTTTCAGATCGGTATCACGATAAAAGACCTGCCCGGAGGTAAAGAGTGGAACGGAATCGACGAAAGATTTTGTGAGTTTGTGCGCCATGTTTCACCCCCGAAATTTGCAGTCCAGAGGTCAAAATTAATAGACCATTAGTAGACCGCAGAATGAAAGTTACTGCAAAATGCAGTTGGCGCATTAAAACAGTGAAATGACTAAATGTCTATATGCAACAGTAATATACAAGCAGTTTCAAACAATATAAGGGAATGTCAATTAACCTAAAATAACGACTTTTAGCACCTCATAATCCTTTGGTCCCCAGTTCAAGTCTGGGAGGGCCCACCAAAAACAAAAGCCTCGCAGTGATGCGAGGCTTTTGTTTTTGGTTAATGCCGGGTGTGGCGCGGCTAATTCAGCCGCCATCGGTGCGCATCGGCACCGGTTCCTGTGGGGACTCGCCGATTTTGATACGTTCGTATTCTGCAATCACCTGCGCGCCCAGCAACAGCACCGTGACGGCCACTTCGAAACTGAGCAGCACGATAATGGCCGTAGTGAGCGAGCCATACACCACGCTCACCTGAGACAGCGTGCCGAAATACCAGCCCAGCCCATGGCGGATGATTTCCCACAGCAGGCCTGCCGTGGCGCCGCCGATCAGCGCGTGCTGCGCCGACAGTCTGCCTACCGGCATAAAATAATAAATCGCGGAGATGAGCAGAATTTCCGCAATGGTGCCGGCGACGTAGATCAGCAAGCGCGAGAAGCTGTCCAGCGACCAGCTGTGCCCCAGCAGGACGATATTCTCGCCACCTATCGCAATCAGGTCGGCGATCACGAAGGTGCCCACGAACAGCGCTGCGCCGATGAAAAAGATGTAGCTGAATGGCAGCAGCAGGGAAACGAGGAAATGCCGCCTGCGCTGCTGCACGCGATGCAGAAAAATCACCGAGATCGCGTTCTCCAGCACCCTGAAGCCGAGCGAGCTAAAAAACAGCATGGTGATGAACAGCACCCATCCGATCACCTCGCCGTGATCGAGGAACGTCTTCAACTCCGACACCACCGCACTGCCTCTGCCCGGCACCACGTATTCCAGCGCTCTGCGCAACGTTGCCAGCAGCACGTCCTGATCAATCACGTGCGACAGCGCGATCACCATCAGGATGAGCAGCGGCACGATGGAAAGCAGCGCGTAGTAAGCCACGGCGCCGGCGAGTAGCAGGCCCTGGTTCGCCCTGAAGGCTTGCAGAACCTGAAACGCGAAGGCGACCGGGTTCTTGAGAACGTGGGCGGTGCGGGGATCGATGAGTTTCATGGTTGGCCTAGGTTAGCAGGTTGATACTAACGCGGCGAGTTTGTGTACCTTGTGTGATGCAGCACATAGCGCATTAAAAGGCCCCGCCCCGCGCTCTACACCGACTCCTGCAAAAATTGCAGCACTACCAGTTCGTCGCGCCGCAGCGCAGCTTGCGATGTTGCACGGCGGGGGATGCGCGGCTCCGCCGGCGGGGCGGGCGCCGTCAGGCCCAAGTGATAGGCATCCAGCAGCGCGGGATGCACGTAATATTTGCGGCACACCGCGCGCGTGTTGCCGAGACGCTTTGCCACCGCATCCAGCGCCTGCACGATGTTTCTATCCGCTTCGCTGCGAATGGCCGCCGGTCCCATTGCCCGTAATTCCACGGCGGCCACCATGGTGCCGCCCCAGGTGCGAAAATCCTTGGCCGTAATGTCGCGGCCGCTGATTTCCCGCAGATAGTCATTCACATCGTCCGCCAAGATCGGCTTGCGCTTGCCGAACGCATCGAGATACTGAAATATCTCCTGCCCGTGCAGATCCTGACAGCGCTGCACGATGCGGGCGAGCCGCGGGTCGTCGATCGCCACCGAATGCTCGACCCCGCTCTTGCCGCGGAAGCTGAAGCGCAACTGCGACTCACTCACCCGCACGTGCTTGCTGCGCATCGTCGTCAGGCCATAGGAACTGTTTGTGCGCGCGTATTCGTCGTTGCCGACTCGGATCAGTGTCTTGTCCAGCAACCGCACCACCGTGGCCAGCAGTTGCCGCCGCGACTGTTCGCCGGCGCGAAGATCGCGTTCCACGCGCTCCCGCAACTCAGGCAGAATCTCGCTGAATTCGAGCATGCGGCGAAACTTGGATTGGTCGCGCGCTTCGCGATACGAAGGATGGTAACGATACTGCTTGCGGTCGCGGGCATCGCGCGCCGTCACCTGGATGTGGCCATCGACATCGGGGCAAATCCACACGTTGGTCCAAGCCGNNGGGCATATCCACACGTTGGTCCAAGCCGGCGGGATCGCCAGCGCGTTGAGCCGCTGGCGCGTGACTGCATCCCCGATGCGCACGCCGTCCGCGTCGAAGTAGCTCCACCCCTTGCCGGCACGGCGCCGGCTGATGCCGGCAAAGCCATCGGTAACATAGTGCAATCCGGCGCGGGTAGCCGCCTTGCAAAATTCGCGGTGCTTCGAAGTACTCACCCTGCACCTCCTCTCTTGTCGGGTGGCATGTGGTGCATTTGTAAGTTGGGCCGGAAGACGGCCAGAGATAGTGTGCTGATACTACCGCGGTGGGCTTGCGTCCCCTGTGCGATAGCGCACATTGAGCACAAAAAGCCATGCACGATTATTCACTTCAAGAAAAGCGGAGGCACGGCTGGTTCATGTCTAACGGGCCACAAAAGAATCAAAATCTCACGGCGCTGCGAGGTGTTTTATTTCTTCTTGCGCTGCGCTTCGATGATCTCGCGGTACTGCCTGAGTTCAGTCTCGATGGTGGAGAGTTGGTAGTAGTCGTTGCCCGACTGTTTGGCGAGTTCGAGTTGCTCGATGGCGCCGCGCAGGTTGCCGTGCAAAATCTGGTAGTAGGACAGCGCGTGGTGTTCTTCCTGATGGCGGCCCAGTGCAGAGTAGGCGCGGGCCTGCAGCTCGTATAACTTGGGATCGTTTCCATTCAGGTTGACCTGCGCATCCAGCAGCTTGAGCGCTTCAAGATACTGCTTCTCCTGCAGCAATAACTCGGCATAGTCGTAGATCAGCGCATGGTGTTTTGGAAATTGCTTCAAGGCCTTGCGGTAGAAGGTCAATACGCCCACGTCCTGTTTGTCCAGGCGTTTGATCTGCCCGGCCAGCGCTTCGATGGTGGCGTTGTGCGGCGCTTGTTTGTACAGCGTGTCGAATTCCCGCGTGGCGAGCGCTTCCTGTTTGTTGCGCAGGAGGGCCAGCACCAATCCGTAACGTTGT
>CXWL01032874.1_pt1 | contig 10907 bp, 6 predicted proteins | sample 590931 | NCBI WGS metagenome assembly CXWL01 (sample SAMEA3498368, study PRJEB10139) | groundwater metagenome | biome: water well; material: biofilm material | place: Germany | collected 2015-04-27 | reverse complement strand
GTTTGGGTCTTCAAGCGGCAGCGTGCGCGTGTTCTGACGGGCAAAAATATCCCAGCGAGAATCACGGTACAGGTCAATCACATTGATCTTCCATTCCGACGCGAGCTTTTCGCGGAACATCAATGTTTCCCAAAAATGATAGCCTGTATCAATGAAGAAAACGGGCAGGCCGCGCCTGATGCGCGTCACCATGTGCAAGAGCGGCATAGATTGCGTTTGGAACGACGAACTCATTGCGATCTCAGGCCAATAGGTTCCCACTGCCCATTCGATGATCTCCTGCGGGGTCTTCGTCTCAAATTCTTCCGAAAGTCTTTCGATCTCACCTACCGATAACATGCGCAGATTATACCGTTTATAATGCCGATATGAATTCCGCCACAGCCGAACGCCTGCTTGCAATCAACCGCGAATTTTATAATCGCTTCGGAGAACAGTTTTCTGCCACACGCCAGCGCTTACAGCCCGGCGTAAAAAAAATCCTTGAAACCATTCAGGAGGATGTCTCCGTTTTGGATTTGGGATGCGGCAACGGGCATTTCCTGCGCGAGTTGATTCGGCGTGGTCACAAAGCAGCGCTTCTCGGCGTGGACTTCAGCCTGCCCCTGCTTCGAGACGCAGAGTCAGCGCCGGGGGAATTCTCCGCCAGATTCATGGAAATTGATATCACGAAGTTATCAGTTATCAGTAATCAGTCACTGATAACTGATAACTGGTCACTGATTACTGCCTTTGCCACTTTGCACCATATCCCCTCTACAGAAATACGTCTTGATATTTTGCGAACCGTAAAAAAATTGTTGAAACCAGACGGGAAATTTATTCTGTCCAACTGGCAGTTCCTGAACAGCGAAAAACTCAAGTCACGCATTCAGCCGTGGAGTAAGGTCGGAATTAACGAAAGCGATCTCGACGAAGGCGATTATTTATTAGACTGGCGCAGCGGGGGAAGCGGCTTGCGGTACGCGCATCAATTTTCAGCGGAGGAACTGTCCGGGCTGGCAGAGCAGGCCGAAATGCGTGTGACCGATTCTTTTTCATCCGATGGCGATGGCGGTAAACTGGGGTTGTATCAAGTTTGGGAACGGGGCTAATGCGATCTCATCGTTCTGACGCAATTCCGCCCTTCATGTTTGGCTTCATAGAGAGCCTCATCTGCGCGCTCGATCAAAGTCTTGAGAGTATCCGCATGGTTTGCTTCTGCAACGCCAATGCTGATTGTGATGCGTAACGTCCCCGCGTCTGTTGTAATTGGATTTTCCATGACCGACACGCGCAATCGTTCAGCCACATGGATTGCGGAATCAAGGTATGTTTCCGGCAGCAGGATGACGAATTCCTCGCCGCCATATCTGCTGACAAGATCAACAGAGCGCGAACTGTTGCGGCAGCGCTCCGCAAGACCGTGCAGAGCCTGGTCTCCGGTTGCATGGCCGTAATGATCGTTAACCCTTTTGAAACGGTCAATATCCAGGATCATCGCGCAGAATGGGCGGTTAATGCGGCGTGCGCGCAGGAATTCGAATTCACCAATCTGAAATAATCCGCGGCGGTTATAGATGCCGGTCAGCGCATCGGTGATGGCCTGGTCCNNGTCAATGGCAAGCAGGCCAATGATTTTATTCTGGATGGTAAGGGGCACACCCAGCCATGAACGAATATGGTCATGGGGAGGTTCGTTGAAGAGCTTATAGGCCTTCCATGCTTCCGGGATGATATAGGGTTTGCCGCTTTCAAGAACGACACTGTTTGGGTTATCTCCCGGCACTGTGAAGCGCATACCGATCACATCGTTTGGGTTTTCCCAGCCCCGGCCGCCGATGATCTCCAATTCGTCCCCATCCAACAATTGCACCGATGCGCTATCGTATGGAACAACCCGGTTAAGCTGTTCAAGGATGCGCGTGACAGCTTCATCGGTTTCAAGCGTTCCTGTAATGGCGGCGCTGGCCTTCCTTAAAGTTTCAGATGTGTTGGCCCGCCGCTTGGCCTGTTCCATGGTTTGGAATTTTTCCAGCGCAAGGGCTATCAGCCCGGCGGCCTGTTCACTGATGGATATTTCTTCAGGCTGGAAGCGATGGACCTGGTCAAAGGCAAGCAGGATGGCTCCCATCTTGTTCTCCCCTGCAATCAGGGGCAGGACAAGTATGGAACGGGTCGAGAATCTTTGAGTGATATGTTGTTCCACGTACGGTGACGCATTTACATCCTCAACAACAAGGGTCTGGCGCAGCTTGAGCGCCGCCTGTGTAAAGGTACGTTCTCCCGGTTGAGTGGTAAGCGAACGATATGTTTCCTTATAGAGCCCGTAGGCGGCAAGCGGGATCGTTTGTTGATTATTTTCATTCCACAAAGAGAGGAAACAGCCATTCGCCTTGATCAACTCGCCAAGACGGTCCACCAAAGTTTGTGACATGGTGAGCATATCGTCAGATTGCAGGGAGACAAGCACGATCTCATGCAGCAGGTTCAAGGTGCGCTGGCGCTGGATCAATTTTTGTTCGGTGCGGGCGCGTGTTTCAGCCGAACCAAAAATATTTGCCGCAATATGGAGCGCCTCCAATTCCGTGCCCGTCCAATGGCGTTCATACTTACATTCATCGAATCCGATAAAACCCCACCAGCGGTTATCCACGAATATCGGCAGCACCGCCATGGCTTGAATCCCCTGGCGTTTCAACATCTCCTGTTCCGATTCAGGGAAATTGTCCGGGAAGCCATACAGCGCTTCTCCTTTCGATAGTAGTTCCACCCAACGCTGAAACCCTGCTTCACGCAGAGATAAATGCTGTAAATTTGGATTGTCAATCTGCGGCAGGACTCCCGGCGCCGCCCACTCATAACACTGGCTGCTAAATATCCTGCCTTGTTCATCCGAATAATTCATGAATACATAGACACGGCTTACATCTGCGGCCTGACCAATCTTCTCCAACACACCGGGGATATTATGTTCCCAGGTCGATTCTTTCAGGAATTGTTCCGCGGCCAGCCCAATCGCAGACATGATCAATTCGCGGCGGCTAAGGGCGGTCTCTGCCTCCTTGCGCTGGGTGATGTCATGCAGGGTGACCACACTATTTGGGCCGACGGATGTCCGCGTTTCATTCCTGGATGAGACGGGAGAAACGGTCGCTTCGAAAACCCGGGCCTGCCTGCCCTCGCCAATCATGATCTCCGCCTGTTGTTCTCCTCCCGTCAAATAAGGCGCCAATTGCTCCTGATATTCCTTCGAAACGAATGCAAGGGGCTGTCCCAGCGCATCGCTCTCCCTGCGATCAAATAACCCCTCGGTGATCGGGTTGATATACAAGACACGCTGCGTGGAATTTAAAACGATCACCCCATCCTTCATATTCTTCAATACGCTGAGGTGCTCAAGGGGCACTATCTCCAGCAAACGATAGCGTGTGATTGCCCACGATAGCCCTAGCCCGGTCGGCAGAAAGAATAAGGGAGTGGCATCCAGGTTCTGGATCGGATTCACCCTTGCCACAAAGATCAGATTACCGACCCAGGGTATAAGCAGGCCGAGAATGATCAGGCTGATCTGAATGCGATATACGCCCGGCCTTTGCACCATTTCCATAATAAGAAGGAGATTCGCCACAAGCACAATGCCATAGGTAAAAAAAACATGCATCCAGAAAAACGGACCGTATTCTATATCCAGTAATAAAAGGCCGCCTGTTCCGGTAATTGTTTCCCCGCTCCACATCAGATGATGGTGTTCGTTCGTCCAGACCAGCATCAGGATCAGCATGGGAAATACCCAAAGCATCAATCGCTTGCGCCTGTCAAGAAGATGGCTTTTGCCTATAAATTCAAGTGAGAAGAATAAAAGGAAGACCGGGATGGACACAATGCCCAGATATTCGATATTGACAATGAGCAATTTTGCGGGCAGGGTCGCGGCGAAAATCTCCATGCCATAAGTGAACGCCCAGACTGACAGCCCCAACATTGCCCACGCAAATGGAGTGACCGCAATTGCAGGCCGCTTGCGCCACGCAGATAACCCCAGCCATGCGTATGGGATCGCAGCCAGGAGATAAATAAATGAAACATAGTAAGCAAGCTGGTTTTGCATGTCGGTCTACAATGTAAATTGTATTCTTAATCCATTGGTCTGCAAATATAAAAGACGTCAGATCATCACATTTTGCGGGGCGACCACATATTGCCACCAGTTATTATGCACCCCGTTCCTGCGGCCTGCCACGTGCGGAAAGTGATTGAACCACCACTTATGGTGCGCGCGAATTTCACCACTGCCCCATTCCGCCGGGCCGACCATGCGCACATCTCCCTTGAAATCGGGGAAGTTCAACTGCCAATCGTAGCATTCACTCTTAACCGTGGAAGGATTACCCCAATCGTAGTCCTGCTGGCTGTTCGGCGCAAAGTGGACATTTCCGCAGGCGGCCCTGCCCGGCGCTGTCTTTTCATATTGAATGAAGCGCTTCCATAAATTCGCTTCGCCGCTCAATTTACTAAATGTTTTTTCCATGATCGATTCGGCGCGGTGACCGTAGGCCTCCAGCATTTCGCCGACAAATCTTTCATAGGAAAAGCCCATGATGACGAAGCGGCGCTTGCTGGCATCTGTATTTTTCAAGGGAGGCGCGTTGCACCAGAATGCGCCCGGTCCGCCCATGATGGATTCGTAAAAGCCGGCATGTGGAAAACCAAATATCCAGACTTCATCGATTTCATTTCTCTCCACCCTCTGTAAAATATTGAACTGGCTGACGATGGCGCTGTAATCCACTTCCTGCGGCATGTGCGGCGGGACTGTACCGCGCAGGACATTCATATAAGTTTGGGGAGTGTAGCGGAATCCATCCGTCTTGGCGGGGAACTCATCCAAGTCCACGCGTTGAACGATCTGGTAACGGGCCATGCCTCCGCTGATCTGGATCATATCCATCATGAAACTGGTGACCAAATCTGCGGTTCGATACCATGTTTGCTGTTGTGAAAGCGTAATCCCCGAAGTTTTATCCATGACCGGGTCATACACGATCAACAATACTTTGCTTTGTGTGATCTGCGCAGGTTCAGTAACGCTGTCGGCGGGGGCTTTGGGCTGGGAGGGTCTGAAAAAATTGGAGAGCGCGCTGAAAAAGTTTTGCATAAATGATCCTTGAACCTTTTTGCCAAGAGAGTGTTTCTTAAAAGCTTTTCACCACGAAGATCACGGAGAAGAACCCTTTCCCACAGGGGGCTGTGCCAAAAACTTCTGTGGACTCTGTGCTCTCAGTGGTTAATGCTCTTGTTTTGCGTAAAATATGTACTTAAGAAACAGTAACTACGGCATATCGGTTGCGAAATAGACCTGTCCATTCACGCCGAGATACAACACATGATTTGCGCCAACCGCAATTGCGCCGATGGGGCCTGCCGGAATCGGGTTTGACACACCCAGTTTGGGGCGGAATTGATTTTGCAGATCGAGGGTGCGCGGCGAAAAGCGGAAAACGCCCTGCGACGATGAATCCGCATCCAGCAGGAGAATGGATTGGTCCGGCAAAGCAGTAAAAAGCATTTGCGTGAAGTGCGCGTTTAAAAACAAATCTGTATCGCGGTATGCCTCGAAGGGGTTTTTATAAGCCATTGGATCTTCACAGCGAGTGGAGGCTGAGTTGATGCGGCTGTAAGAACAAGTGGAAAGATGACCATCCGCATGGAGCATATACAAGTCATCACCGCTGACAACAAGGTCAATCACATCCTGTTTCTCAGGAGTTTGTCCGCCGAAGAAGAAATATGGCTGGTCAATGAACGTGGCGTCTTTGCCAACGTATACCCATACCGCACGGGCGGGCGCATCCAGCACGTACAGATTGCCCGCATCCATGGTGAAGGCGGTGACACGTCCCCAGTTGGTATCCGGTGTTGGAAGGGGGATGGCCCGCCCAACTTGATTCGGAGCGCAATAGAGAAGATTGCCGGTGGCATCTATGCCAAGCACAGTAGCATCAATCGAATTTACCAAAGGCAGTGCAAGAATATCCACCAGCGGGCCGACGGTGTAATTACCATACACGCCCGGCTTGCAGTTAAATGTAGTGTCCAATTCAAAGCCGCGCCCGCTCTTGGCCGGGCTTGCCCGCAGTACTTCCCCATTGGCCGCGTTGAGCATGAACAGGTCCGACTCGCTGGCGGCCATGCGGCTGATCTCGATGCCGAGATTACTGCTGAAGGCCGGGTTGAACTGCAAACGTGTAATGCCCAGCAATGTATCGAGATGGGCTTCCGCTTCCCCGCGAAGCGCAATTGTTTCCGAAGTTTCGCGGTGTGATTCAGCGATGTCCACACTGCTGACGACATTTTCCCAGGCTTTGCGCTGCTCCACAGGGTCAGTAAGGGATAGGGCCTGGGCTTTCATCTCCTGCGCCTGCAGCATATAGGTATCGTATTGCTGGCTGCGTCCGATACGCAAATAAACCACGCTCAGCATGGTCACAACCATCAAGGGAATTAATATGGCCAAGAACATCATTGTCCCACTGGAAGGGGAATTAAGCGGTTCGGTCGAATCAGCGTTGGGCAGCAAACGCGGCATGAAGTTTCTTAATTTCGCGCCGATGGAATCGCTCATGCGGCGTGTGAACTGAATCGTGCCGGCCAGCGCCTTCGCGGCCTGACGTGTCTGTTTGGATGGCTCAAGACGAACCCGCGGCCGTCTTTCCCTCACTGGCACAGGCTCGACAATTTTTTCCATTGCGGGGATTTCCACTTCCTCTTCGAGCAAGGGTGCATCGTTCTCTTCGATAACAGTTTGAGGTTGAGGCTGTGACTGCGCTCGTGGAATGGACGCCGGGAAATCACGCGTTGCGCCACTGCGCGGCAGGTTGGTCAATGGACCCGTTTGTGGTTTTTCCTGCGGGACTGATTCTTCGGGCTGCGGCGGAATGGAATACGCCGAGGGTTGAACGGTATGCGCGGATGGCGCGGCAGCGGAATCCGCTTCAGGCGTGGGAACTGATTCTTCGTCGAGAGGCAGGCCTATAGTTAAAGGAAGAGGCGGAGCATCCTCCATTTTAATTTCCTTTGATTCAGTCGTCCCCTTCAAAAGATTCAAAACGCCCATTCCGTCGGTCGCTTGTATCAACACCGCATTCAAATCCGCACCGGTTAGTGTGGACAGTCGGCGGCGCATGGCGTCCAACGAAGATGGAGACGGGGTCGAATCGTTCAACAGGCCATCCCAGGCGCTCGGCGCTCGTCCAAAAAAGAGCAGGCGGTCTCCCGCGCTTAACGATGTTTGTGCGTAATGGATATTGATGGTTTGGTTCGAGCCAAGCCCCTTGCCTGAAACAGCCGGCTCATGAATATGACGCGATTCGTTTTGGCCGAACCAATAGACATGCACGGGGCCGCTCAACGCAAACGTGCATTGAGTGTCGCGCAGGGCGGCCAGAGTCAGCCAGCCAACCGCGTATTGACCTTGTGCGGTCGTGGTCATGTTGCGGTCGAGCAGGGTTTTATTGATGTTATCGGCGGCGGTACGCAGGGCGCTGGTGAGCGCGCCTGGAGTCTTGTAGAAAATATTCGCCGCATCCTGCGCTATTTTCAAATATTCGGATGTGGAAAATGTGGCGGTCCCCGTCAGCAATAAATAAGCGATCAGGCGGTCTTTTTCGCGGCCGCGCGCCGCGTTCTGCGGAGGTGTCAGCGTAATCAATCCGGGCAAACTGGCAATTTCCTGTCCGTTGATTCGATAGAGGGGTGTAAGAGTGAGGTCGAGAGGCATGTAAGAAAAATCCCTGAGCGCGTGTCAAACCTGACAGGTTTTAGCACAACATGAACTGATCGGAATTCTGTGAATCAAAATCTATTGGGTTGACTAGCGCCTAATGGAAACCTGTCAGGTTTTTGTGTTTCTCCAACATTATAACTGGTAAAATTCGGCGGCCATGAAATATACACTTCACAAAGATTTTTCTGAAATTGATAAATTGGAATGGAACGACTTATTAACGAACTCGATCAGCGATACTCCCTTTTTGCGTTATGAATATCAACGCACCTGGTGGGAACACTGCGGCGGCGGCGAATGGAAAGAAGCGGAATTGGTTCTGGTCTCTGCGCGCGAAGATGAAAAGCTGATCGGCATTGCGCCGCTTTTTATTTCTGAATATGACGGCCAGTCTGCGCTTCTTTTAATAGGCAGCATCGAAATATCCGATTATCTGGATTTGATCGTGCGGATGGATGACCACGCGCGATTCATTTCTGGATTATTCGACTTTCTCGCTTCAACCTTAACCGATAAATGGTCTGCTGTCGATTGGTATAATCTTCCCGATTCATCCACCACATTAACCGCCCTCAAAGAGGAAGCCTCCAAACGCGGCTGGACTCATCTCGAAGAAGTTTATCGCCCCACTCCGCGCATCGCATTGAACGGTGACTTCGAAGAATATCTCTCGCGCGTCGAAAAGAAACAACGCCACGAGATTCGCCGTAAAATGCGCCGTGCTCAAGAAAGTGAACGCGGCGTGCGCTGGTACATTTCAGACATGGCCGATGTTGAATCTGAAACAGATTCTTTTCTCTCCCTCATGGAGCACGACCAGGGCAAGGCGGGTTTTCTGCACGAACCGATGCGCGTTCAAATGCGCGCGGTCATCCGCACTGCACACGAAAACGGCTGGCTCTGGCTGGCCTTCCTCGAAGCGGACGGTCAGCGAATCGCAGCCAATCTTAATTTTGATTACAAGGATAAATTATGGGGCTATAACGCCGGTGTCAACCGTGATTTTATGGAGCTTTCCCCCGGCTGGGTTTTGCTCGGTCATGTTTTGCAGTGGGCCTGCGAAAACAAACGCAACGAATTCGATTTCATGCGCGGCGATGAAGAATATAAATACCGCTTCGGCGCGGTCAATCAACATGTGATGAGGGTGAAAGTGACGCGCAATTAAGTCTCACGGCTTATAATGAGGGCGGAATTTGTTAATACACCCAATGCAGTTTCAACCTTTGACTGTCCATAAGCTGTTAGGCCACAAAACGGCGGGTAAACACTCGGTTAGGCGCTTTGGTTATTTCTCGGAGAGAATAAATGCATCTTGTACCGCCCTCCAAGCCTCGTTTAGTGAATGCTGACGGAAGTGTAGCAGACCTTATGTTTCATGTGGCAACCCTCTCTGATGGGATTCCCGATTGCCCGCACGGAATATGGATTAGCGACGATTACGCCAGCAAGAGTCCCACTCTTCGAACAGTTGAACTTGAAGAATTAACCATATTTTTTAAAGTCATAGATCCTCTGCGTGGTATGGGTGAAAATGCGCCATTGCGAAGTTTTTACCCACTTACCAAACAGTCCCCACTAGGTCATAAATCAAGTTACGGGCATGCTGTTCCTGTTGAAGTGTATGCAGAGTGGAAGCAAGATGTTGATAAAACTAAAGATTTACTAGAAAGTGCAATTGATAAAGGGGAGGAAAACTCTGAAATTCAACTACTTGTTCGCAAAATACTCTCAGAGGGATATAAGCAATCTTGTCAATTCATTGACAACATGAGACGCTCCTTTCTCCAATATTGGTTGATGCCACCCCAAGGTAGTATGGGAGAATGGTCATACGTAAACTATTTCTCGGCTGATAGAGATCAGTGTTATTCAATAAAAGCGGGCGATGAGTTTCTGCCCGAAGGATGGGAGAGAGAGCATAAAAATTCCAAGCAATTCCATTTCGGGTATGTTCTTTTAAGAATGGTCGAGGCAGATGATTTATCGGCAGTAAATCGCCCAATGCCTATAATTCCACAGACTTTCGCAAATGAAATGATGTCTACTGCTTTGGTAGAACTCTCGCATGATCGCACCCGATCCGCTATTATCCATGCAGTCATTGCACTTGAGTCATCTTCAAAAAATGCCTTAAGACAACTTCTAACAACACGACTTAAAGGGCTTGAGAAAGGATCTACGATAGAAGCCATTTCGAAGGATGTAAGCACAGTAACTTTAGCACAACTTGTTTATAGCCAGCTTACTGAAGGCACACAGGTTAGTTCTGTTGATTGGACAAAGATTAAAAATCTCTGCAATGCTCGCAACACTATCGTGCATACACCACAACGACGACTTCCTGCCTATGAGAAAATTCGAGACGAGATTCTTGAAGTATTCAAATACGTTCAAGAAATTGATGACTTAACTAGTAGAGAAAGTATTAATGATAAAGATTAAGTCCATATTAATGAATGCACCTAACAAAGCGTCCTGCACGAGCACCAGGATAATAATGCACTGGACGCTGCGGCGTCTGCGCGATTTACAAGCAGTTTTCTGGCTTCAGGTTTTTTCTGCTCTCAAACAGAGTCCACGCCCGTCCTAGCTACTATCCACTAGCGTAAACCGTTGGACATAAACCGGATTGCAAAAAATGTATGTCAATGGGGACACTTTTCTGCAGAGTATAATCGCCCAATGCCCAACACATCCTATCCACTAACTCGTAATGCGCAAGCGGCGCTCAACAATGCCAGGCGCATCGCTGAACAAAATCAACAGCCATCGATCGACTCGTTGGCGCTGCTGCTGGCGTTATTGCAGCTTCCAAAGTCACAGGTGTTAGCCGTATTGAAGGCGCTTAAAGTGAAGGTGGAAAATCTTGCAGCGCGTGTATCAGCCACGATCAAGTTGGAAGCACAGCAGGCAGTCGCGGGGTCAGAAGGGAAGGGCAGCGGTTTAAATCTAGCCGTCGAAAACGAATCCATCTTAACTGAATCTCTCGTCGAGATGAAGGATCATGCGCTTGATGCCATTGACGGGCACATCCTGCTGCTGGGCATGTTGCGCAGCCCTGAAAGTAAAGCTGGACAGATTCTGGCCCAATATGGGGTAACAGCAGAGCAGGTCCGTGAGAGCGTGCAGATCATGAAAG
>CXWL01031470.1_pt1 | contig 10907 bp, 12 predicted proteins | sample 590931 | NCBI WGS metagenome assembly CXWL01 (sample SAMEA3498368, study PRJEB10139) | groundwater metagenome | biome: water well; material: biofilm material | place: Germany | collected 2015-04-27 | reverse complement strand
AATCTGCACAAATCACCATAAACATACAAAGCCCTTGCAACCTATTAAGTCGCAAGGGCTTATGTCCTTCCTGAAACACAGGTAACAGATTATACCGGAGACATGGGTGACACTTTACTATAATAACGGCAAAGGAGGGCCTTCCTATGCCGTGGAAAGCGAGTGTTATCATGGATGAAAAAATGAAATTCATCGGGCGGTTACTGCAAGGTGACAAGATGGCCGAATTATGCCGAGAATTTGGAATCTCAAGAAAAACGGGTTACAAATTTTGGGATCGCTATAAAGACGTCGGATTGCATGGCCTGACAGACCGGTCAAAAAGGCCTTTTCGTTATGCCAACCAGTTACCATTGCAGATTGAAAAGGAAATTTTAAGAGTAAAGCAAGAAAAACCATCCTGGGGCGCTCCCAAGATAAGAGAAATTCTGAGGAGAAAATACCCGGAAGTCAAAACGCCGGCTAAAAGCACCATCCATTGCATCCTCGACAGACACGGTCTTGTAAAGCCCAGAAAAAACAGGCGATATAAAGCCGTCGGAACACCGTTGATTGAACAACACCATCCTAACGACCTCTGGTGTGCCGATTACAAAGGTGAATTTATGCTGGGCAATAAACTGTACTGTTACCCGTTAACCATTACGGACTTCTCGAGCCGATACTTATTGGCCTGCGAAGGAATGGAAAACACCAAAGAATCGCATGCTTTTAATACATTCGAGCAGACGTTTATCAAGTGCGGTCTGCCCAAAACCATTCGCACGGACAATGGACTGCCCTTCTCCTCGTGCAATGCCCTGTTCGGATTAAGTAAATTATCGGTGTGGTGGTTACGGTTGGGGATCCACATTGAACGAATTAAGCCTGGTAATCCCCAAGAGAATGGCAGACATGAAAGAATGCATTTAACTCTTAAAAAAGAAGCTACGAAACCGCCAGGAGAAAATTTATTGCAACAACAAGAAAAGTTCGATAGATTTATTGAGGAATTTAATACTCAGAGGCCTCATCAAGCCATTGGCATGCAATATCCCAGCGAGCTTTATATTCCATCGCCTCGTCCTTACAAAGGCATCCAGCCGCTGAGTTATCCTTTTCATGATAGAACGATTACCGTCTCATTCTGCGGCCGAATATGCATCCGACGGAAAAAGGTAAACTTAAGCCGTGCTTTTGCTGGTCAAGATGTCGGTGTAAAAGAAACTGAGGACGGCGTGTGGTTGGTAACTTTTATGAATTATGATATAGGCTTCTTTGACTTGGAAACCTGTAAGGTTGAGCCTCTGGAGTATCCGTTCGTACCGGAGGTGGTGTAACCCATCTCTCCGGTACGAATTGTTACCCATGTGTCCGGTATGGACCTTATATACTGGGGTGGCCGACTACCCACAATCCCGAACATTCACGCTGGAGGTCACAATGCCATTCTAGCTCGACGATATTGCGACTTCCGGCTCGTATCGCTCCCAGTCCGGGCTATCATGCGTCTGTTGCCGCTGGGTTTCCTTTTTTAACGAATCAATAATGAAACCGTCGATCCGCTTCCAAATGTAGGACGAAAATCTGACCGGCTTTAAATTCCCTTGGCGGTCTTTGTACTCCAAATCATAGGTCTTGATTTTATCATACAAAATAAAAATTGCTTCAGAAAGAATGTCCTCACCATAACGCGCCAGATATGATGGAAATGCTTTCTTATGAATCCGGCGAATGACAAACCCGACATGCCTTAAAACAACTTCTTCCGCTTTTGCTTTGCAATTACCTTTGGCCTGAGCGATCAGCTGACGTTCTTCTTCGAGCGAAATTCTTGGATATTTAAAGGCAATTTGCCGGTACGTTTCCCACACTCTTTATCTGCCTGTTCCACCATACAATTCTGGCGTTAAATCCGACTGCCAATACTTATGCGTATCGATATCCATGATCGTTAATTTTCCAGACCAACCAGCGCCCGTATCCAATGCCCACACATTACAAAAATGTAACGGTAGCATTGAATGGAATGATTCAGTCGTGGTATGACCAACATAAATCTCCTCGTATGTGCCAAACTTATGATCACCACCCACCAAATATTTTTTGTGCGCCGCGTAAAGTAAATCTCTGTCCCACGTTAACATCTGAATACCCTGCTTTGCCATTGGTAAACTGGCATCAAATCCCGCATGCACAAAAACTTTTTTATCAACTTCTACCCAAAGATGGGCATTTTTCAAGAAATCCACATGCGCTTTTGGCATGGCTGATCCGCCATAGGAACGCATTGTATTTTCTCCGCCCTGCTTAGTCCAAATTTCTGGCTTGTCGCCACGCAATGCCCAATCCAACGCCCAGACATCATGATTGCCAATAATAAAATCGCAATGCTTGATCTTGAGCAACTCATCGATACATTGACGGACTTCAGAATATCCATCGCACACATCGCCAAGCGCGATCAAACGGTCAAGATTATAATCAAACCCTGAGCGTTCAAAACATTGTAACAGCGCTTTATAAGCGCCATGAATATCGCCGATGACAAAAGTTTTCATTTAATTTCAGCACTCATCTTTTGTAGCTCTAAAACTTAATATGATATTTAAAAGAAGCCGACTTAAAGATCACCTGTTGTTATTTTTAATTAAAATCACATCAATGCCTAACTCTCTAATAGATTCTAGGCTCATTCCGCACATCATTTTCTGCAAAATTTCATAATCCTTATTCAAAGCCCACGCACCAAATAAAACTTCTGCGTGGCAACCTCTAATTTTATTACCACTACCACATAAACACGGCACATGTCCTTTTAATCCATTCTTTACTATTTTGCGCCCATTCTGACCAAGCGCAGAAAAAGCCTCTTTAAGTAATTCAATATCAAAACCATTTCTCTGTCTAAAATAATATTCAAAAATACCCGCATCGCCATGACCGTATTCTCCCCAAGACCATCGGCCATATTTTTCAAAAAAACTAAGTCCATAAAAATAGGGGATCACCAATCGATCAAGAAAATCTTGTAAAGTAGCTCCCTCACGAATAATCTTCTTCTCAGCTGGTCGGGGACAAAGACAGGCTGAAAAATTGCCCTCTTTATTTACATGTAGATCCCTAATATCTACAATATTCCGCTTAGTTTGAATTTCCTTTAAACGTCCCCCGATTTCATAAACCTGTGGCAAAGTCTCTGGAAAATTTTCTTGAATCGTAATCCTGATTACATACTTGTCAGCAATTAAATTATCCATCGCAGAATAAGCATCTTCTGGATCAATAATTAAAACCCCTTCAGGTTCATTGTAAAATGCACGAAATCGTAAATCTCCTTTTAATTCATAAGTGCCGTCTTTTTTCGAAAGAACCAACGAAGGGTGTTTACCGTTTGTTGAGATGAGAATAGACTCAGTAAGCATAAATAGCCTCGGGATATTTTAAATTGCCCAAGGCTTTGTTGGCTTTATAATGGTCGTCGATGCTTGACTTCTCAACACGGAAGCTCTTTCTTGCATACGAGATTCTGCGACCTCGAACCTATCACCAAAAACTCTTTCCCAAATTTTCGATGCCTCTAGTTCTTCCTGTTTATTGATTGCCTCAGAACATTGTTCTTTGAGTATTTTTAAATTTAGCTTAAAATTATTCATCTCTATTTGGCTAACTTTCCTGGCAATATCTTCGGAAGAATCAACCGGATTAAGCACGACATTGGAAGCCATCATATAAGCTGCCATTGCGTTAACTGTTTTTGATAATGCGTCATCGTCTCTCTGGGCGGAGACAAATTGATTTGCCGCCAAAATTGTGAGAAGTAATCCACTGGGCATTTTGGGCGATTTTGGTTGATTATCAGCCCAAGCTTTTAAATAACATACAACCCTCAACAATTGATCTCCTCGACTACTCATCTGATTTTTAAACCAATCGGTGAATGCCTTTGGATCACTTTTATGCCATCCTGCCGTTCCTTTTTCAGCAATATACGCCACATTCCCCCAGACAACATAAATGGGTAAATCAACATGATATTCTCCAGCATAAATCACGCGCACACACGTATTTTTATCCACTGGCTCCTCTTTTGTGTGCCCTTTGACGGCCTCACAAATCCATCGATGCACTGTCTCCGGTGACTCCCATTTATTTTTATCGGCATTTAAATTTTGCAAATAAATACCATCGTCAATATCATACCCACCATCCAAAGGATTAATAATAGTGCCCATAGAAAAAGATCCTTGGACATGAAACTTTGGTGGGCCTATTTTCATTTCATTCTTAAAGTATTTGATTATCCTCTCACGGATGGCTTCTTTGGCCGCCTCAAGATATTCCTTTTTTGTTTTAGATAACCGAATTTTATCGAAAAAGCTTTGAAACAGGTCATGACAATCAGCCATATATCCTCCCTAACATTTACAGATTAAAGATTTTAAAATATATAGAATTTCATCGATCCAGATGAAAGAAATAAGGAATATTTGAACACTGCACAATAAGCGTTTTAATGAAGAAAAGTGGTGCGTATTCTTCTTCGATAAATCTCGATATGAATGCGGATATAATGGTGCTCCAGATTTACAAAAGCCGTCGGCGTATAAACCCAGCTCTTCCTCTATAGTCTTTATTAGTTCCCGATTCCTTTCAAAACCCATCTCAATACATTCAATAAAATCTTTAGAATAGTAAGCAATTCCTAACACAAACACTGTGATAATAATTTTATGGATGCTGTCCAAAGCATTCCCATCGAGAAGTTTCCAAGCCAGTGCTATACCTAACCCCAGAATCCATACGGTAAAATTTTGCCCACGCTGTCGCATCTGATGAGCCGCTTCATATCTTTCCTTTAGCAATTCCAACAATAAATTCTGTTTATCATTTGACATTTTTAGCGAATCTCCAGTTATCGTCCATTAATCAAGTCATTTAATGACTTTAAATTGTTTTCTTTGAGGAAATTACCGAGATGCATATTGGAATTAACACCCAAATCAATTCCGTATTTTTTCTCGATAGTACCCATGTGCGTATCGTCTCGCTTGTCCCTTAGCTGACCGTCATCATTTCTTGATCGACATCCTTTCATACCTGCGGCATCATTTTTGCATTTGCTCATTTTCCTACCCTCCTTATTGATTGTTGTCTTGTTATAAAAAAATAAAAAAACCACAAAAACTGATGGTCAAATTTTTTATGAAAATCTTGACCGATCAACCCTTGTGGTTATAATAAAAACATAAGGGTTAATGGAGCTGTTAGAGAGCACTTCATATTTATTACCCTTCGCCCTCAGGTCACGAGCCTGGGGGCTTTTCTTTGCTACAATTTCTTTTTTGTATCAATAATAATCATTTTCTCTTTTTCATCGAATTCAAAATCATACCTGCCAACAACCTCGTTTTTTATCCCAAAATAACTAACGAAGGCTGTTCCTGATACTACCGCAAAATTATCTTTCCTAACATACAATCTACAGGCGCCCTCTTCTTTCGCATCATCTGAGAATTTTATGCCTACTTTTCTCTCAGTATCATCCCAGAAGAATATAACAGCATTGTACCTACTTAATTCAAGTTTCTTAAATGTGCCTCTATTAAATACAAATTGCCCATTGGAATTGACAGATACGCGGGGGCTAGCCCCTCGACCAGGCAATACAAACTTTTCAAAAGACATAGTCTTTCACCTCCACTATTCTTATATCACTATATTTATCATGTGTCAATCTTCTTTTCTAATAGATAGTATTCTATAATGTACTATGTGAGTATTTCTTGATAATTATAACTCACCTTTGAAAGCTTTGTCAAGAATGGATGGTAGAAGGGCATTGAACTCAGCTGATGTTTCGATTTGAAAAACTTTTAATTTATTTACTTTCGTTTGAAAAGACTCGAACTCCTTCGCAATTCGATGTTGTTCGGGAAGAGAAGGAACCGGTATTTCTAATATTTCAACTTTTGATTGATTAATCGCAGGGACGGAAGTTCCTGCTTGTAACATTGTAAGATCAAAGCTGGTCATGAAAAAAAATAAATACTCAGATAGTAAGTTCCTCGATGGAATTAGTCCCATTACATTATTATCAAATGTAGCAGGAAGACCAAGAATTCGTCGTTTATTCGTAGCAATTGCACCGCCCACTTTAGGAAAAATAATTGTTCCCTCAGGATAAATATTCACCCGAAGAAGCTTAATATCATTTTCTTCAATCCAATTCTGCGCTGTCGTAATCTTGTATTCGTTTCCTGATAAATTCATGTCACTGACTTTCACAAAAGGATACTTCAACCCAGTTCGGCCTTGATACTGCTTAGGAAAACCAAAGCCATTAGCACATTTGGCAACGTCTCTTATATATTTTGTACCAAACTTATTTGCCAAAGATAAAATTCGATGTTTTATTTCAGATTTAAATAAAGCTTTTGTTTCCTCTGTCGTCTGTTGACGTAAAACACAAACATCTTTTATTTTCGCCGCAAGCTCATCAATCTTTCTCACAATCCGTTGTTGGTCTTCGATGGAAGGTAGTGGCACAATAACTTCTGGAATTCTTTTCACACTAAGTACGCGATTGCGTCCTGCAGAACCTGGAGAAATTTTTATCAATTGTTCCAACCCTGCTGGAGTTCGAAAATAATAAATTAGATATTTTGCAATGCATCTTTTTTCATCTACCCGAAATGTCAGAAATCTCGTCGACCCATACATCCCATCCTCCGCTGAAGACGCTAATGCTACGGCCCCTTCCCAAGCAAATGTAACTTGTAGAATAAAATCACCCTCTTTTATTTGAAAAAGAGGTTTATCTCCAACTTCCATTCCACTTCTAGGAGATTTATGGAAAATGCCTCGACCGAAGCAATAAACTCCAATCTCGGAATATTGTTGATCCGGTTCTACTTTGACCGGTCTCCTTTCCAGCGCAATCAGTTCATCAAGACTAACTTGCTGAAATTTCATTTCTATAAACCTTTTGATAGAAGCTGTTTAATATCTGCCATCATCTCTTTAATCTTCTCTTCCTTCATCATAATATCTTCAACCAACTGTTCCGGTGGCATGTGTTCATAACCATTTTGTGCATTGGGGTTTTTAATATCAAGATTAACCGAAATTAAATTACCGTCATTGTCATATTTTAAGACCTCTTCAGCTTTAATTTTCCAAGCACGCTCATTTTCCTCACGTTTCTTCCACCATTCTAAACATGGCTTGAATTCATCAAATTGGATCGGCTTAGTCTTAGAATAACTCTTACGTCCATCCGGAAGAGGTTGGTCATAGTACCAAATTTCATTTGTAGGACTACTGCGATCAAAAAATAATAAATTTGTTTGAATAGGCGTGTATGGCGTGAATACTCCGTTGGGTAAGCGGATAATGGTATGCAAATTAAATTCCTTAAGCAATTCTTCTTTAATCCGGGCACAAACGCCATCACCAAAAAGTGTTCCATTGGGAACAACAACACCCACGCGCCCGCCTTTTTTGCCAAGATGTCCCGGGCGCCTGAGTTTACGCATAATTAACTGCAGAAAAAGCATAGCTGTTTCACCTGTCTGTTTATCTTCGGGGAAATTACCTTGAATTCCTTTTTCTTCTTCACCGCCAAAAGGAGGATTAGTGAGAATGACATCCACACGATCTTTATCGCCAAGTTCTTTTAGGGAATGTCTTAAAGAATTCCCCGAATCAATCTCTGGAGCATCCAGTCCATGCAACAAAAGATTCATTTGAGAAAGAAGATACGGCAGAGACTTTGCCTCACCACCAAGAATTGTTTCTTCCTGCAAAATCTTGTGATCCTCAATTGTTTTACATTGTTTTTTAATATGCTCAAAGGTTTCAACTAAGAATCCACCTGTACCACATGCTGGATCCAAGATTATTTCTCCTAATTTAGGATTAACCACCTGTACCATAAATTTTATAACTGCCCGCGGCGTATAAAACTCTCCCGAATCTCCTGCGGCATCCTGCATTTCTTTGAGCAAGCTTTCATACAAATGCGACAACGTATGAATTTCATCTGAAGATGTAAAATGAATTTGATTAATTTTATTAATAACATCGCGTAACAGATAACCGTTAAGCATTCGATTGGCGGTTCCGCGAAAAACTGTAGCAATGACATTACGCCGATCTCGACGTGTTCCTGTTCCTTCTAACGTTCGTAAATAAATAAATAAACCGGCCCCGCGTGATCCATCCGGGCGAACACATTCTTGATTATTAATAAAAGAAATCAATTCCTCACCTGTGATGCCTTCTTCTCTAGCCGCCCAATCTCTCCAACGATATGGCGGGCGAATAGCTGAAGAATATTTATTTCCTTCCAATTTAGCTTCTGTTTCACGTTGAATTTCCATGTCATCCAAGAATTTTAAAAACATAATCCACGTGAGCATTGGTAAACGATCCACATCGCCATTCAAACCCTTATCCTTACGCATGATATCCCGGCAGGCTTTAACGATGGCACTTAACTGCCCCGCTGTTGTTTGAGGTTGTTGAACTTTTGTTTTTTTAGGCATACATTTCCTTTTGATTTAAAAAAATAATTGCTTCCAATATTCATTCACATATTGAAAGGCCTCATCCATTGTTTTCTTTGACACGCCACAATCTACGGCCATAACATTATAAGATGATGCTATGATCGCGGGCGGGGTCTGCAACGCCTGTGGCACTTTGTGTGATTCCCGGCGATCAAATGTGGCTTGAATCGCTTTTACAACCTGCTGTTTTTCAGGCAATCCTTGATCAATCAATAAAACGATATCCACTAAATCTTTGGTTCGGGAAAACTCTCTTACTTCCCTTGGATAAGTATAACTGTGAAGCTTCTCGGCAAACTGCTGATCCTTCGGGAGCAAAGCGACAGAAACAGGCGCTATCCCGGCAAAGCTAAGAATTTCTGGGCCTTTTTGCCATTCTGGCTCTGAAATAAGAGCATCCCCTACACCCACATCCAAATGGAACTCAGAAAATTTCCGATTATCCAATCGTGTTATGACCGGATATCGCCATCCTCCATAAACAGCTTGATCAAGGTCTTTCATCGGAGCACCTATTAAAAATTCAAACCAATCGCCCATATCTTTCTTTACTTCATCTTGAAGAAGTTCATGGATTTTCTCTTTTGTCGCTTCCTTCATTTTAGGGATAGTAAAATCTATATCCTTGGTTGCCCTGGCTATGTTTTGAAATCGGAGTTCCAATGCATAACCCCCTTTAAGCAACCATACGGGTATCTTATTCCGATCGAACAATCTTGCCAAAAGACGATCAAATGAAACGCGACGTCTTAATCTATCCAAAGGAGTGGCTTCAGCCTCAGCAATATTTTTTAATCTGTCTTCCAATGCTCTTCTAAAAGACGTTGCGGTCTGATATTGTTTAGGATCTGCTGGCATAATTACCTCTAAAATATTGGATTCTTCTTAATATTTTCTAATGCTATCCGTATTTTTTGTTTAGCCTCATTCGATATTCTAGCTTTTGTAAAATCTTCCAGTCTGACAAGACCCTTACTAAAAGCATCTCGAATAGCCTTTTCAACCTGTTCCAGACTGAGATTCCCCTCAGCAACATCAATGATCGTCCTTAGCGGTGTTGTGACAAAAAAACCTTCTCTTGTTTCAATTTCTTCCGGCTTGAGTATCGCTTTATGAATGATACAACCAGATGATTGTTTCCTAAACTTAGGAGGCAGGGTCATATGAATTTTTCCCGGCATAACATCGCTTAGTTCATGAATGGAAAGAGCTGTTTCATGGGAAGCAACAGCCTGAGAAATATCCTCTCGGTTTCTGCTCCAAAGAGACCAACGGATAAGATCTTCGTGGGGAGAATTAGGAAAATCGACAAGCCGAAATACACCACGGTCAATGTCCCGCCAATTACCCTTATGTCGGTGATAATAGTGAAGGCGGTAGCTATAGCCAGCCTCAAATGCCTGCTTGGCTGTAAAATAACCGCCCTGCTGAGATGCAATTTCGAAGAGTTTTCTATTGTTTTCTGAGTTTGCCATAGCGCATATTCCTTACACTTTATGTAATAAATATACACTATGAAATACGAATAATCAAGCACGATTATTACATAAAATGTAACATTTATGCGTTAATCAGAAGGCAGGATATACAGCATATTTTGTAGCTGTTCGAGGGCATCTTTCAATTTTTCTGGCCCTTTAAATAAAGCGGCAATTTCCATCACATTTCCGTGTGAAGATATGGGATCAACTTTAAGAATATCGGGCATTTTGAATTGAGCAACTCCATGTTCAATATATTTATCCAAAATTTCATTTAAAACTTGGCGTGCCTCTGGCGAAAAATAATCAAAGAAATCTACCTTCCCTTTTCTCAAATGCTCTGCCCGTTCTCTGCGTGAACGCAAAGGCGCATTGAAGGCAACATGACACAACAAATCAAAAGGATCAGCATCTTCTCTGCCGGTAGCTTTAGCTAATTCATCAAACGATATACCCTTGTCCTCCAAAGCTTCAATAATAACTTTTCTTTCTTCGGCCGATTGCCATTTGGGAAGCAACTCAGCCGCGGAAGAAAACATTGATCTAACTTTTTCTGAAGTGTAATCGGTATATTTAACAACCCGTAATTTATTACCCTCTAAATCTAAGCTCTGTTCATAATCAACAACTATCTTCACACGCACTCCATCATCAACATAATACTTTCGAGGCGGGGTGGCTTCTTGTGTCGGTAGTAGTTCTGCAACAACATCTCCCATCAATTCTTCCTCGGCCATTTCATATGATTTTTGATCTTCATCCTGAATAGTTTCTTCGCTACCTTCTTTTATCCTTCCTTGCGCATCAATTTCTTCTTGCGTTACTAATACTGGTTCTCCATCGAAATCAGGATCAGCAAAAAGACGCGTTGCAC
>CXWL01007160.1_pt1 | contig 10907 bp, 20 predicted proteins | sample 590931 | NCBI WGS metagenome assembly CXWL01 (sample SAMEA3498368, study PRJEB10139) | groundwater metagenome | biome: water well; material: biofilm material | place: Germany | collected 2015-04-27 | reverse complement strand
CAGCTCATCGTTCGCCTTTCAGCCACCGATCACTTCCAGCATGTCAGCCATGGCCTGGCCCTCGATCTGTCTGAACGCGGGTGCAAAATCTCCAGCACGGAGGCGCTGCCCATCGGAAGCTTTTGGGATCTCTACATGACCATCCCTGAGACCTCCCGTCCGATTCTCATTTCTGAAGTCCGGGTCGTCCGGTCCGCACAACTCGAATGCGGAATCGAGTTTCTTCGCATCACGGCTCGAGAACGGACCAGGCTCCGCCATTTCCTCTGGAAACGCATGAACCGCTCCACGCTCAGCGACGGCCCCCCCTTATTTGCCCTCGTTGACCGTTCAGACCCACAACGGCCACATCTCACCTCCCTCCCTTAGCCCTCCATCAGCCGGGTCGTCAGTCATATCGATCTTCAAGTAGTTTGCGACACGCGGGAAAATTCGAGATTTCATGGAATGTGACGGAAGATCGCTAACTTACGTGCTCGCGTGGGCGTCGGTGACTTGCAAGTAATTTGCGAAAAAGAGGCTGAAATCGGAATAAATTCGCAAATCGACCTGCGCCGTGAATGACCCCTCACGAACGCTTCAAACCCTCTTCAATTCAGAGAAAATCCATTCAGGTAACCGTTCGAACCGGAAAATCCGAGTGCCATTTTGTCACTTGGATGGCACTGGGGGATATCTGGGGTAGATTTGAGTATGTAGATCTGGCTTGATCGCCGCTATTGGCGCGGCACCAAGTATTTTGCGAATTTTTAAATTGGCTGTGGATAGAGGTCTCCCGAGTGCCACGTGAAATTCTCTAATGTTGTGAAAGTCGATGACGATGTATCTAATTTAATACAGGCGGACACCATTGGGCGGTTTTCTTGCCACCATTATAGGCGATGGCGAGATGGGCATCGAGCAGCGACTGGCTGAGGTCTTTCCCGTCGGCCACGAGACGGCCCAATACCCTGAAATACTTGTCTCCCCGGCTTGCCTGGACCAATCGAACCTCTTTCGCCTCACTCAACAGCGTGCGGGTAAAATCGCGCGCCTCGCGGGCCAGCACTTTCTCTTCATCACATTGGCCCTTGATCTCGGGCGTATCAATCCCGAGGAGGCGGACCGGAATATGGTCGCCGAACAATGGCGGGACGCCAGGGATCGAGATCATGCAGGTGTCGCCGTCATAGCAGGTGTGATAGGTGACCAGGCCGAAGTCCCACGTCGTTTGGGCCTGGACCGGCTGGAATATTCCCAGGAATAAAATGCCAACGATGATGACAATTCTCCTCACGGGAGTTGCACCACACTGATCGTCCAATCGCCCCGTGAATTGATCTTGAGTGAATAGATGCCTGGCTTCGCGTAGTAGCTCGATCCTTTTCCAGCCTTCTCCTGCGTCGCGGCATGTTCAATCGGGTTGCCCTCTTTATCGAGGATCCAGATCGAGATGCTTCCTTGTGGACTGTCCCATCTGACTTCCCAGCCAGCCGTTGTCATGAAGGGGCGCGTCGTCCTCGTTCCGTTCGCCGACTGGGTGATGAGCACCTGTTCGTCGGACGCCAATCCAACGGTCGCGATGAGGCAGAGCAGCACGGTTCCCATGGCGAGTTTCATCATCCCTCCATTATAGCTGACGGGTCAGGGTAATCGTTGCCTGCTCACCGTTTGCGACCGCTACCGATTTCCAAATTCGGCCTCCGGTGCGAGAGGCGTAAAATCCGCGGCCGCGTGCAGGCACATCCCAATAAATAGCGGTATAGAGAAAATAGTTCCCGCTTGGAATCCCGGAGAAAGAGAACTGCCCCTTGCTGTCCGCCTGCGTCGATCGGATCGCACTATAGATCCGTTCATCGAGAGGAGGGGTTGTATACTCCTCTTCTCTGATGAGATCGAGATCGAGAAATTCCTTGCCGTAAGCCGTGGCCGGGATCAATCGAATGGTCACCCCTGCCCCAAAGCGAACCTCTCCGCTGGGCATGACGACAAACGCTTCTCCCGAGAGTGTGGATGTGCCCTTAGCTTGATAGGGGATGTAGTCCTCAAGCTGGAAGGCCGCGCGGCGCTCATAGATTGTCGGCTCATAGACGGGAGGTTTATTGTAGACGACAGGCGGTGTGGCCTTCTTCATCGCTGCCAGCCGCGCTGCTCGCATGTCGGCGGCGTTACTCGCCACACATCCTGCCATCGAGAGGCCTACCGCCATGATAATCAGGGATCGCATAGGGTCCTTAATAGCTGCGCACGAGCCGGATGACTTTCCCAACGAGCCGATGCTCAGGTTGCAGCGCGATGGGCATATAGTCGGGGTTCAGCGGCATCAGCACTTCACCGTCCTTTTTCTTTTGATAGCGCTTGAACGTCGCCTCGCCCGTTCCGTCGAGCACGGCCACGACAAAATCTCCTGAGCGCGGCGACAAGTCCGGATCGATCACAATCATATCCCCTTCGCGGAACTCCGGCAACATCGAATCACCGCGCACACGCAGGGCAAAACAGTGCTCTCCGCGTAGCGACACGGTGATGTACTCCTCTGCCGCTCCGGCATAGGGGTAGAGGTCTACTGCTGAGCGCAGCGCGCCGGCTTGCACCCACGTCAACACCGGAACCAACGCCGACGGCGGCAGCCCATAGTCCGCGAGCGACTCCGCCGCCACGGAGACGTGCGCCGGATTCAATTTCGCGCCACGGCCCGTCCTGAGCCACTCCGCGCGATATCCGGTCTTGTAAGCCGTCCGATAAATCCACAACTCAGGGATTTGTCCGCGTGACACGGCCTCGGTAATACGCTGCGGAGAAATATCCAGGTCTTTCGCCAACGCCACCTGCGAGCCATACGTCCCAGCCAGCAGCAAACGTTCAATGATTTCGCGGGGATTCAGTGAATCACGCATTGCGTTATTTTATGCTTGACATTGCATAACGAATTTCGTTATATCTCTCTTGCAACTTATTTAGAGAGAACATCACATGGCTACTCGTAAGGCTCACATCATCACTCCACAGCGATCTAACTGGACTCCTTGCGCCAACATCGCACGGATCACAATCCTCCGTCGTGGGTACACCTACGGACGGCTCGCCACGGAATTGCGGGAACGCGGGTATAGCTGCACGGAATTCAATGTCGCCAATGTGGTCCGCGGATTCACAAAGCGTCCGGATCTCCGCGCGGGTATTGCCGAGATTCTTGAGATCCCTGAAGAACGGCTCTGGCCCACGAGCCGCGCCTCATAACGGAGTCATGGTGACCGGTCACACCAGCTATCTCAATCTATCGGGGCTCCCGACGACGAAGGCCGAATTGGCCGCCTTGCTCAGGTCGAAGGAGGAAGCCCGTGAGGCCCTCTATTTCACGCTCACTCGCTGCTGATCGATTATGACGCGGAGATCCTCCGCGTTCGCTTTGCGCTCACGCAAGTTCCGGACTCTCACGTGGCGCCTCTTAACGAAGGAGTCTCCAGGTGACCGGTCACACCACGCCCCCTAATATTTCCCGCGCCGAACTCGCCGAACTGCACCGCCGGAAGGTGGCGGCTCGGGAGCGAGTCCGAGACTACGTTCAAGCCGCTCTACCCGACGCTGAAGCTGTTGATGCTCAAATTCGTGCATTGATGACTCGCACAGGGATAGCGACAGGAGATGGTCTATGCCCAACCGCAGTACCTGAGCGGAAGGATCCTGCGCGATGAGATCGAAAATCTTGGGCGTTCGTGCGCAGAGCCGTTCGTACTCCTCGACCCATTCCTTGTATGTGCGTTCAGCCATTGCTTCCTCACAACAAATCGGCGGAGCGATCCTCTGCCGACGTGGCACGGCCGTCATACACCTCACGGATGCAGACGACGTGCTCCACCGAGCCCCCCGCGCTGGTTGCTTGACCGGCCTCCGCGCGGGGACGCCCGTTTCCTGCTCAGTGTATGCCGACTCGTTTGTCCATCGCAACATCGCCGCACAGCCCTTTCCGATTGCCACTCTACGCAGCCCGAGGTCTATCTGAAAATGAGAAAAATGCGCGGAGATTCCGCTCATGAGACGCTGAAGGATGCACTGGCCGATGTGGTGCTGCATTCGCCGGTGTCGCCGAAAGCGCAGGCCGATGAACTCGGGGAAGGGCTCTCGACTATCTATCGCTGGGCCGACATGAACCAGCCGGACTGTTTTCCGCCGATCACGAAAATTATTCCGCAAGCCCGCTGCACCGGCAATCTCGCGGTTGTGCGCTTCTTTGCGCGGCGCGTCGATAGCGTCGTCGTCGAACTGAAAGATATTCGCCCGAGCCGATCTGGCGTGTCGTGCGAAGAATCCGTCGCCGCGCATATGGCCGACATTGTCATGGAGATGGGCGAGCTGGCCGCTCAGCTGAGAGCCGCCTTCAAAAATAGACACATGTCGGAATCGGAAGCGCGGCGGAGCCGCAAGGAATGTGAAGACGTGGTCGACCGCGCGGCCACGCTGATGAAATATCTGGAACATGTCGAGGAGTCCTCACGATGATCCCTACCTACGAAGGCGAGACCTATCTGGCACCGAGCGGACAATGGTCCTGGAGGGTCCACACGGACGGCGCAGATGTCATATGTGGGGCTGGCTGTGAGAGTGAAGGTGCCGCCTGGCAGGCCATGTATGGCGAGCTATCGGGTCTGACTGAGGAGTCATCACGGTGAACGACGTCTGGGTGACACGCGACGAAGCGATCGTCTTGACGGGGTTGTCCCTGCGCTCGCTCTATCGCCACATCGCCGAAGATCAATGGCGTACCCGCCCATCTTCAATACAGAGTGATAATGGCCGGGCCATTCCGGAGATAGCTGTCTCCTCCCTCCCCCACTCCGCCCAAGCCCTCTATTGGTCGAAGCACCTCGTGCCAGCGGCCGAGTCGGCGGGCGATCCGCTGAACATGGCGGAGATCCCGGAACCGTTGCGGCTGGAAGCGCGGCGCCGGATGCAAGTTGTCACGGATTTCCTCGCGCTGATTCAGCAGGCGCGCGGCATGAAGCAGGCGCTCGCCGAGGCCTTCTGCCAGGAGCGGGAGATTACGGTCTCTACGCTCTATCGCTGGCAGGCGGACTATCGCCGAGGCGGCATTGCCGCGCTGCTCCCGAAGTGGGGCAAGACGCGCGGGCAGTTTCTCGCGCTCTCCACGGCGCTGCAAGCGTTCATCAAAGATGAATACTGCTCGCTGAAACGGCCTTCCCCGACCACCGTCTATCGCCACCTCGTCACGCTCTGCTCACACCTGCATGAGCCGGTGCCGTCGCAGGCCACGGTCAACCGCTATCTCCTCACGCTCCCGCCTGCGGCCCTGGTGCTCGCGCGCGAAGGACCGAAGGCGTTCCGCGCCCAGATGGAGCCGAAATGCCATCGGGATCTGAATGCGCTGACACCCAACGAGTACTGGTGCGGCGACCATCGCGAGATGGATCTGTTTGTGAGGTTGGACGATCGCGACGGCGCGAAAATCTTCCGGCCCTGGCTCACGGCCTGGCTCGATCTGGGGACCCGCACCTGTGTGGGCTATGTGGTGCGCCTCGTGCCGAACAGCGATGGCATCGCCCTCGCGCTGCGCGCGGGCATTCTGCGGTTCGGTGTCCCTCAAGAGTTGTACATCGACAACGGGAAAGATTATCGCTGCCACTATCTGAACGGGAAGCAGGTCGCCTCGCGCAATGTGGCCCTCTCGCACGATGTGACCGACACGCTGGCGCCCGGCGTGCTCGCGCCGCTCGGCGTCTCGATCACCCATGCGAAGCCGTATCAGGCCTGGTCGAAACCGATCGAGCCCTGGTTCGGGCACACGTTTCCGGAATGGGAAAAATCGTTGCCCGGCTACTGCGGCCAGAACGGCAAGGCTCGCCCGGAGAAACTGACCGGTGAGATCAAGCGCGGCGAGCTGCTCACCCTGGCGGAATTTACGCAGCGCGTCACCGAGCGGATCGAGGACTATCACCGGACCGAACATAGCGAACTCGGCAGTACGCCGCTTGCGGCCTGGCAGGATGCGGAGATTGTCCGGCCCAATCCGCGCACGCTCGACCTGCTGCTCATGCGGCAGAAGTCCGTGAAGGTCACGCATCAAGGCCTCAAACTCTACAATCGGTATTTCTGGCACGACGACCTCATCTTGCACATGGGGCATCGCGTCGAGGTGCGGTTCGGTGAAGAACTGGGCCGCGTGCTCGTGTTCGCGCAGAACACATTCGTCTGTGAAGCCCTGAACGATCCGGCCATGCGCATGGGGGCGACCCGCGAGGATCTTGCCACGTTGCATCGCCGGAAGACGCTCGCCACGCAGACCGTCAAGGCCTACACCGGGGCTCGTGGTGTCTTGCGCGATCAAGACCATGTGCTGGCCCAGATCGCCGCCGATGCGCGGGCGGGCAAAGTGGTCATGCTCCCGGCGCCGGAGCCGACGCCGACCGGCGTGCGGGCGCTCCCGAAGATGCTGCCCGAACTCGATCGCGCTGCCGCCTCAATCTCTCAACAGCCCGCCGCGGTGCCGACTCCTGCGCCTACCAGTGAGCCGGCATCACCCCGCCGCGGGCGCCGCCAGGACGCGCCGTCTGCCCGACCGACTTCGGGTGGGACGGCGCGGCCCGCCGGTGCTGATGTCGCTGCCTCAATGACCCGTGAAGACCTGTTGAAGGAGCTGGTCGGATAATGCCTACGCCTCGATATTGGCTCACACCAACAGCCTTCTATTCGAAGCTCAACTCTGAGTTTGCATTCGACTATGACCCCTGTCCATGCCCGCGCCCCGAAGGATTTAACAGCCTGGTCTTGCCGTGGGGCAAGCGTAATTTCGTCAATCCGCCATTCCTGAAGCTTGACGCGCCTCATGGTGGACCTGCCAGCTTCGTGCGTAAAGCGATCACGGAACGGGCGGCGGGGAACCTTAGTGTGCTCGTGTTGCCTCTGCCGTGGAACCTCGGCTTGCTGATGGCGGCTGGCGCAGAGCTGAGGTATGGAGGAATCATCCGCTGGCTCGATGTCACAACCCAGCAACCTTGCCCGCGGCGAGCGCCGCAAGTGGTCGCGGTGCTCCGCCCTCTATCGGAGATGAGCTAATGGCCCTGTTGATGAGCCCACAAAACGAAATCATTCTGGAGCGCGTGTGCAACCTGATGGAACGCCGCGAGACCGCCGGGAGGCCGCTCACGCAGACGTTGATCGCCGGGACCTGCGGCCTGAGTCCTGCGGTGATCTCGCATTTTCTCAAGCGCAGCTATGACGGCGATGTGGACAAGGTGGCGTTGTTGCTGAAGGCGTTCGTCGAACGCGAAGAGGCAAAGGATGAAGGCGGCCTGCTCAAGATCCCGTTCGTGGAAACGGCTCCGTCGAAGATGATGCTCCAGGTGATCAAGTACTGCCACAAGTACGGCCGTATGGGCGCGGTGCTCTCGGGTTCGGGGACCGGCAAAACGACCACGATCCAACAGGCGATCAAGGAAGATCCCTCCATCCTCGTGGTGACGGCCTGGGCCAGGCTCGGCGCGATCGGCGTGCAGCAGGAACTGTGCGATGCGCTGAAGATGAGCGACGGCGGCAACAGCCGCGCGCTGATGAAGCGGTTGAAGCACAAGCTGACCGACAAGGGCCGGTGCCTCATCATCGACGATGCGCACACGCTGGCCTTCGGGGCGCTGGATGCGATCCGCTACATCTACGATCAGACGAAGACCGGCATCGTGCTCGTCGGCATTCCCTCGCTCGCGCGGCATCTGTCGAGCAAGAGCGAGGAATACGAGCAGCTCGCCTCGCGCGTCGCCGGGCGCGTGCATGAACTGCCGGAATTTTCGCTCGACGATGCGCGGCTGATGTTCGAGGCGGTGATGAGTGAGAAAGATGTGGAGCGCGCCATGGCCCTGCTGAAGGGCGATCCGCAAACGATGAGCAGCGGGCGGCGGCTCGGCAATCTGTTGGAGGACGCGGGCAAGTTCGCCAGCCGGCGCGGCAGCGCGATGAGTCTGGACGATGTGCAGAAAGCCTTGAGGTTGGCGGCATGAAGTGGGATTCGGTATTTGCATCGCTCGCAGGTTTGGGGCTGCAGATCGGCCTTATTTTGAGCGGCATGCCTGGGTGGGCACCGATGTTCTTCGGTCTGAGTCTAACGTGGAAGATCATGGCATTTAAGCGTTGAGGTTGGCGGCGTGACGAGGCAGGGGTATGGGGATAGAGGGGTAACGGGGTATGGGATGCGGGAGACGACACACGTGAGACGACGACGAAAGAGCCCAGTTGAGACGGTCGATGCCTGGAACCGCACGGTGCGAGTGGGCGACCTGGTCGAGTATCGCGGCTATCCCGAAGCAGCGCCGCAACGGTTCACCACGCGCACGGTGGCGCAGGTACTGATGAATCATACAGCTGTGGTCTGGCTCAACGGCAAGGACGGCTGTGTCTGTGTAGAGGCCTGCACGCCCGTCCCACAGGAACGAGCGGAGATATCGGCATGAAGAAGGCGACGACCATCGAGGAGGGCTCGTGCTCGCGGATCGCGCGGCCTCCGAAGGCCCTCGATCGACGCGCGCAATGCCGCCCATCCTCGACGGTGTCGCCAGAAAGAAAAGGAGTGGGAGAAATCGACGGTTTGCTTGAACAAACCATAACGGAACGCATGAAAGTGAAATTGTGCCTCCAATGGCTCAACTTCTGCGAATCGATTGGGTGGCCGAAGCGCGATCTGCCATATCTGGCTGACATATTTTGGTCTCATCAAGGATGGAAAACATTCCGGGGGCGCCCGGTATGACCGCGCTCGATCGACAACTGGCGCAGACGTTTCGCGCGGCGCGATGGGCGGCCACGAACGGCAATCCGGTCTGTCCGTCCTGTTTCGACGGCGCCGATCTGGAGAAGCCGACGCCGGATCCCTGCACGCCGGAGCTCTCGCGGTATCGATGCCTGGTCTGCCATGTGAAGTTTTCCGATGTGAAGGGCACGGCGTTCAAGGTCTGTGTGCCGGCGCCACTCGCGATCCTGGCGCATCTCGTGCTGAGCCAAGATCCGCGCACGATCGACGGGTTGTCGCCCAAGGAACTGAATCGTTATTGGAGCACGGTCGAACGCATTCGCCGGTCGACGCTGGCTGCGGCATGGCGAGGTGAATTGGAACGCGCAGCGATCACCCTGGCGCGACTCGCGAAGCAGATCCGCGCACAAAGGAGGACCACATGAACCTCTTGCAAGTCACTGGCTATCAACCATCTGCGCTGCGTGCCAGCTATCCGATCGGGCCTATCGTCACGCATTTGTGCGAAGGGCGCTGCTGCGGGAATCGCACGGCGCCGCTGTTTGTGTCGCTCGGCGTGAAGGGCGCGCTGATGCTCTGTGCCGACTGCCGCGCCTGGCAGAATCGCATCGTGCGCGCGGTATTGCCGGAGCTCAGGAGGGATCGATGAAAACCATTCTGTCGCAGACGGATCTCGATCGCGCGAACATTCAGGTGGCCTGGTCGATGGCCCACAAGATGACCAGCGACCAATACGATCAGCTCTGCCGCGTGACGGTGGAGCAATGGCGGCGCGAATCCCTGGAGGATCCGGCTGTCGTGCGGCACGAGGTCTGTCATGGCTGAGGAGCCGGACGAGACAGGCACGGAGACCGGCGCGGCGATTGAGGTCTCGTTCCCGATCGAGCGCGCGGTGCGGCTGGTGAAGGAGATCGACTTGATTCCGCGCTTCATGCTGCACGAGGGGAAGAAGCAGATCCGCGATCTGTTCGCGCTGCGCGACACGTTGGCGGAGCAATTAGTCAAGATCGCAGCGGAGAAAGGGATCACGACATGATGATCGATCGGATTGAGCAATTGTGCGGGCAGTTCGCCGGGCAGCGGAAGGTCCTGGCAAGCAAAATGTCGAAGCTGGATCAGGAGCTGTCTCGCGTCAAGCGCCGGTATGTCGCCGAGATCAAGCACCATGCGGCGCTCGTGGCGGAGACGGAAGCCGATCTCACGGCCGCGATCGAGGCTTCGCCGGAGCAGTTCGACAAACCGAAGACGAAGATCTTCCACGGCATCAAGGTCGGATTCCGGAAAGGCCAGGGCAAGCTCGAATGGGAAGACGATGAGAAGACGGTGGCCAAGCTCAAGAAACGGTTGGGGGACGATGCCGCCGACTACATCATCACGACCGAAAAGCCGAGCCGCGACGCGCTGAAATGTCTCGACGAAGCCACGCTCGGAAAATTGGGAATCGAGCTCGTCGGAGCTGACGATCAGGTGGTTGTCAAACCTGTGGAATCGGAGATTGAAAAGCTCGTGAAGGCCATCATGGCGAACGTGCATGAAGACGACGCCGACGTGGACGACGCGGCGTGAATCAGTGCCCGAAGTGCGCAGGGCTGTTGGTGGCCGAGCGGGATCTGCTCACGGGCGAGTCGATCAGGTGCATGAACTGCGGATGGACGAGAGGAGCGGAGGCGATGCCGAGATTCAAAAGCGAAGAAGACCGCGAGGCCTTGGTCGCCAAGATCCGCGCGACGCGCGCCAGGAACAAAGGCCAGAAGGGACAGGCTCCGGCCGCGGGCGCCGCTCGTGGTACCGGCGGTATCGCCGCGGCGATCGAAGAGATCGAGCAGAAGATCGCGGTGCTGGAGCAGGTGAAACGGGATCTGCTGCAGGCGCAGCAATTGGTGAATCTATGACGGACACATTGCGGGGAGGAGCAGGGGCAGCTCGCCTGGCTCATAACCAGGAGGTCGCAAGTTCAAGTCTTGCCCCCGCAACCATGCCTCTCTCTCCGGACGAGCGCGCGGTGCTCGATGTGCTGGTGCGGCATCGCGGGCGCGAGGCGGCCATCGGTCTGGATGCCGTCGCCGGGATCGCGGGCATTTCGGAGCGCACGGTGCAGGATATCGTCGTACATTTGATCGAGCGGCACCATCATCCGATCGGCTCGGCCGTCAAACACCCGATGGGCTACTAC
>CXWL01130725.1_pt1 | contig 10908 bp, 8 predicted proteins | sample 590931 | NCBI WGS metagenome assembly CXWL01 (sample SAMEA3498368, study PRJEB10139) | groundwater metagenome | biome: water well; material: biofilm material | place: Germany | collected 2015-04-27 | reverse complement strand
CAATTTATCCGGCACTTACTATTGAACAGGTGGACTCGGTGATTGAACTCATTGCCTGTTAAGTTGAATGAAAACCATTGCCATCATGCAGCCCTATTTCTTTCCCTACATCGGCTACTGGCAGTTGATCCATGCTGTGGATCGCTTCGTTATTTTCGATGATGTCAATTACATTGTTAGAGGCTGGGTTAACCGTAATAGAATTCTTATCAATGGCAACCCGGCATATATCACCGTACCACTACATCAGGCTTCTCAAAATAAAAAGATTTGCGATATTACCCTTCAATCTCCACCGAATCAGCGCGAAAAATTGACTAAAACGATAGAGGTGACCTATCGGAAAACACCCTATTTTGACGTGGTATTTCCAGTCGTTGAAAAGCTGATCTGTTATGAAGCACACAGTCTGTCAGACTATCTGGCGCATCAACTGAAAACTCTGTCTGCATTTATGGGAGTCACGACTGAATTCGTGGGAACCAGCCGTTGTTATCAGAACAATGGCCTGAAGGGGCAGGCGCGCCTTATTGATATCTGCAAGCGCGAGGGTGCTTCCACATATATCAATCCGCAGGGCGGGCAGGCAATTTACGACAACGAAACTTTCCGTAACGCGAATATAGACCTACGCTTCATCGTCATGCGCCCAATGCCTTACAAACAACGATCGGCCGAGTTTATTCCCTATCTTTCAATCATTGACGCGTTGATGGAAATAGGCCCGAGGGAAATAATGCATTATCTTGATGCTTACGAATTGAGAAAGGCTGGGGGCATCATCAACAATTGTAAATAGAGTTGTTGCAGTATTGGAGGGCATGCACACATGAGAACCATTCTTGTTTCAGGGGCGAGCGGGGTTGTCGGCTATGGAATACTTCGTTCCCTGAAAAGATCAGGCATGCAATTGAACTTGATTGGTACCTCGATATATGAAGATTCTGTCGCGCAGGGTTTTTGCGATATTTTTGAGCGGGCACCACCAACTAACGATCCAATCTACCTTGAGTGGCTGCTGAACACGATCAGGAAGCACCAAGTTGAACTTGTCGTCCCTGGAATTGAGATCGACATGTACAAATGGATAGAACATATCCCGGAGATCGAGAAAAGTGGAGCTATCGCTTTATTGAATAACATTGAGCTGATTCGGTTATGTAAAGACAAATGGATGTTCTACCAAAGTTTGATTAGTGCCGGGATGCGTTGTGTGATTGAAAGCTCCTTGAGTTTTGAGTTTGATGAACTCAAGAGCAAGTTTGGCCTGCCTTTTTTGCTCAAACCGCGTTGTGGATTTGGTTCAAAAGGCATCGTCAAGGTTGATAGTGAGAATATATTTTTAAGGCATCAAAAAGATATTGGCACAAACCTGTTGGCGCAGCCGATAGTCGGCAATGATGATGAAGAATACACAGCATCGGCATTTTGCGATGGCTTGGGTGGTTCTTATGCGAGCATGACGCTCAGGCGTAAGCTATCCAAAGAGGGATTCACTGAAAAAGGGGAGGTGGTTGACGCAGACGAATTCATCGGAACGATTTCAGAATTATGCAAAATATTTCGCCCTATTGGGCCAACGAATTTCCAGTTCAGGAAATGCGTGGAAGGAATAAAACTGCTGGAGATCAATCCTAGAATTTCTTCTGCAACGTCCATTCGATCTGCCTTCGGATACAACGAGAGTGCAATGGCAGTAGATTATTATTTAGAACATCGGACTCCAAGCCAGCCAGAAATAAAGCGTGGAAGAGCTGTTCGATACACTGACGAGTTTATATTTTATGAAGATAGCATTCATCTCTGATATCCACGGAAATTTCGAAGCACTTAAGGTGGTCTTGTCGGTGCTTGATAAGCTCGGTATATCCCAAGTGTATTGTGCCGGTGACATCGTTGGCTATTACTCCCAGATTAACGAGTGCTGTAACGAGCTCAGGCAGCGCGGAATTCCGAGTGTACTGGGGAATCACGATTGGTATATGGCGGGAGGAGGCTTTTGCTCAAGATCAAAAAGCGTCAACGACTGCCTTGAATATCAACGAAGAGTGATTGAGAAAGAAAACATGGATTGGTTGAAAAGTCTGCCTGTGCAGATGCAAATAGATGAAATTAACATGGTGCATGGTGGCTGGACTGATCCTATAGATGAATATCTAAAACCAACCCAGGAATATTTTGAAAAGGTAGTGGGTGATATTTTTGTTTCTGGTCATACGCATGTTCAAAGCATTCAAATATTTGGCAATAAAACCCACTGCAATCCCGGTTCCGTAGGCCAACCTAGAGATGGAGACCCACGAGCTGCCTTTGCCATCTATAACGGCAATGAATTTGAACTACATCGAGTCGAGTACGACATGCAAACAGTGTTTGATCTGATGGAAGCGGCGGGTTTTAACGATTATTACTATGGCGGATTAAAAACCGGATCAAAAAATCTGAGGAGACTTGCGGTTTAGCCGAGTCCCATTCATACGCAACAAGAAATATACTGGTTTTTTTGACAAAGGCGATCTCAATGTATTGCGGTGAAGTCAAATCTGATCGGGTATCCACAATCAAAGTTTGTGTAGGCATGATTGTTTATAACCAAGAACCCTTTATCGAGGAAGCGATAAAAGGGGTGCTTATGCAAGAAGCGGACTTTGAGATTCATTTGGTCATTGGTGAGGATTGTGGTACCGATAACTCCAGGAAAATTTGTGAGCGCTACGCCAAACAATATCCCGAAAAGATTAATTTGCTGGAATCTACGAGAAATCTTGGCATACAAGACAATGTGTTTCGTACAATTGAAGCCTGTCTCGATGCAACTTATATCGCATTTTGCGAAGGGGATGATGTTTGGATAGACAAGCACAAGCTGCGGCATCAGGTTGAGCTACTGGAGAATAATAAGAATTATCAGGCTCACGCGCACAATGTTATCCGCCGTAATCTGACCCTGATGGAAGATAGCGATTTTGGCGAGCAAACAGATAGGGAATTGGTGGCAAAGGATTTGTTCTTGGGCTGGCCATTTCACGTCGTAAGTTTGATGGTTCGAGCCGAGCTATTGAGGTCGATTCCTGTGAGCAAATTGCCGCGCTTCAACGCATGCGACAGATTCATAAATATGTGGATTGGATGTCATGGCACTATGTACTATGAAGGTACTCAGTTTTTGGCGGTATACCACAGTCATCAGTCAGGTGAATCCGGGAATGCAAATTGGGTAAAGGTTCGGCAGCAGGATTTGGCCATGCTCTCTTTTTTTCGAGCATATCTAAATGATGAAAGATTGTATCGTGAGGCAAGGCTGAATGCGATTAAGCACCTATTCTTTTTGGCCGCAAAACTGGATTCTCCGATATCTCAGCAAAAGTGGCCATTGCTCCTCGAGTTCATGCGGTCAGCTTCATTTAAAGAAGCCACCAATGTTTGGTTTTTACTTTTGATAATATTTGGGCGGCCTTATTATAGATTTTATGAAGGATTAAAAAATTCAGTAAAATCAATTCTTGGAACCTCGAGAAAAATTCCCCTGGATTAAGAACATGCCAACTGAAACTGGAGTGAGTTCTTTATGGAATGCGACTATCTGGCTATCAGTCTGTGGGTAAGCATTTCGAGAACTGGGTTGCCGAGAACTTCCCGCAATGATGAAACTCACATGACGAAAAACCAGGTTGATACAAACAGAAGAAAATCAAAGTGGACTTTTGCAGCCATTCGGCATCTTCTGGAAACACGCCTTGCCCACAAGCCCTCGCGCACGCTACAAAGTGTCGCCGTTAAAACTTGGGAGATTGCTCCAAGTGAGACTTCAATTGCCCCGCCCGCTTACTTCCTTCCCAATCAACTCGAACGCGTGACAGGTTGGGCTTTTGCTTCCGAACACCCCCGTAGCGCGATGGCAGGGGGTAGTGTTGCACATGGTGCAACCCGTGGTTACCTGCTCAAAGATGTCTGGTTAATCGATGGAGCACTCTACAAGGATGATGCATACGCCTGGCTGTTACCACGCTCCAGTCGGTGGCCACAGATTCGCGTGGAATGCGAGATTGATCGCGGTGCGGTGTTTTGCACCGCAATGGGTAACAAGTACTTTGGCCAGTGGTTGATGGACGATTGTGTGACTTACCCCATGGCTAGCGCCGAAGGCATCCCGGTTACTACTGACCAGACTGTCAACACTCACACCCCGGGCTATGAAAGCTGGCTCGGCATGAAGCCGACACGTTTACACAACGCTTATTTTCGAGAACTCGTGATCTTTGATGATGTCGGGCAGAACCGGCACAAGCATCTGCGTTTCAGAGCCATGAGCGATCATTTGCTTTCTCATGTCAAGGTCAGCCCCCATGCCGGTGTATTCATTCTGCGTGGCGGCACGGGAGAACTACGGCTGTTGCATAATGAAATTGAGCTTGCTGAGCACCTGCGCGACCGGCGAGGCTTCCGCATACTCGATCCTGCAAAAGCCGATGTTCCGACCATCGTGGCGACCTGCGCGGGCGCCCGTACCGTGGTAGGGGTCGAGGGAAGCGGTCTCATGCATGGCATTCTTGCACTCCAGCCTGGGGGCTCGGTGCTGACCTTGCAACCGCCCAATCGGTTTGTCAAAGTCTACAAGGATCTGACAGATCGTGATCACCAGCATTTTGGATTTGTAGTCGGCATTGCCGAGGGTAAAGGTTTTCGAATTAATCCCGACGAGGTCGAGCGCACCCTCGATCTCTTTCCGGCCTGACCTTACCTCAGCTATATTCACCTCTTTGAAATATTGGCACTTAAAAGGTTTGCCAAGATTCATTTCGAGCCATACGCTTGCAAAAGAAGACAATAAGAATCGAGTTGTGTTTTGGTAGATTGTCCGGAAAAGAGTATTGTAAGCATTACAGCGCGAATTGAACTATCCATCCTATGCCTTACCTAATTGTTCTTGGTTATGATTCTTCACAAGGTTTAAGAAGTCGGCTATATCCCTGCATTTAAGCATGAGCACCGTCATCATTTATGTGAACCTCAATAATTCCTAAGGAGTACCCGCCATGTCCAACAGAAATACAGTCGGTTCAAGAGTTCGAGTGGGAGCGATTGTCACATCATTGTGTGTGGTTCTCGGACTCGCCTCATGTGGAGGTGGGGAAAGCCCCAGTGCTACAAACACAACCACTCCAACGAACAAAACCACCACTGTTGCTACCCCTACGCAAAACAACACGCTCACTGTAATAAAGTCTGGAACAGGAACTGGATCAGTCGTCTCCTCTACTTCCGGTATTGACTGCGGCGCTACATGTAGTGCAAGCATTGCATCAGGCATCAGTGTCACCCTCACTGCAACTCCTAACACAGGCTCTACATTCGCTGGCTGGTTAGGAGCCTGTTCGGGTGCCGGTGCATGTACGACAACCATGTCTCAAGCGAGAAGTGTGGTGGCATCTTTCACCCTCATTCCTACTGGAGGCAATGCCATTACCCTCTCTCTTGTTCCTGCGCGCACTTCAGGCGTTGCGCCACTTGCAGTCTTCTTTGACGCATCAGCCACTATTCACACAGCAGTTACCACCCGTCCATTCCATGACCTTGAATACACCTGGAACTTTGGTGATACTAATGCAGGCACTTGGGCAAATGGCGCGCAACCCGCAGTAAGCAGCAAGAACTCCGCAACCGGACCTGTCGCTGCTCACGTATATGAACCAGTATTTAATGTAGGAGAAACCAGCAGAACCTATATTGTTACACTTCAAGCATTTGATGGTACTAATACCAATACAACCACTACTTCTATTACGGTACTGAATCCCGATACAGTATTTAGCGGCACCAACACTATTTGCATCGCTGCAACCAGCCTCCCCGTCGTAGGGGCAGGAGGTTGTCCACCCGGTGCGAGTACGGCGCTGCAACCGAACTTTGTCACTGCAATTTCCAACTACGCTCTTACTGGCAAGAGAGTTTTGTTCAAACGAGGAGACACATTCACTGCAGGGTCATCGGCGCGCATAGACAAGACGGGGCCGGGAATTGTGGGAGCGTTTGGCCTCTCCGGTAGTGCACCCATTGTGCAGATGACAGGCAACTCGAATATTTTATTATTATCAAGTTCAGCAACCCCAACCATCAAGGATTGGCGAATAATGGACTTGGTGCTTGAAGGATTAAACAAAACAATCGCTGCGATAAATGCCGATGGAGGTATAGATCAGGTTACACTTTTTCGAGTTAAAGCTCAAAATATGAATGAAGGATTTACTTTCAGCGACTCAATTTTAAATTGGTGGAATAATCACGGTTATCCCGGACATAGCATGTGGGATCAACTTGCCATCGTCGACTCAACCGCACTCCACGTTACGGGAGGGAGTGGAGGAAACGGAGCTTTTATATCGGCCAAAAGATTTTCTTTTCTTGGAAATGTGTTTGACGATTCTACTGAGGCTGAACATGTATTGAGATTACCTTCAGTTTACAAAGGTGTTATCAATAATAACACGCTCAGCCGGCCTGCCCTGGCGAAGCACGTAATAAAACTTCATGGGCCGACTTGGCTTGGACCTAGTACACCCCCATCTGGAGTGTGGCCTAGTAACTATACTGAGTTGGTTATCATTGCCGACAACAAGATAATTGGCGGCATTAACCCTTGGACAGTTTCTATTGGCCCGCAGGACAGCGGCGTTGATGAACGTGTCAGGGATATTATCATTGAACGCAATTGGATCACGTCTGGCTCAGGCTCTCAAGTCGGTGTTGTAACAAGCACTTCAGATAGCACTTTTAGAAATAATATTATCGACATGACAGGGGCCGCATGGCACACGGGGATAAGTATCAGCAGGCGAGGTGTTGAACCAGTTCCAGATAATAATCGCGTATATAACAATACTATTTATAGTGGCTCGACAGGCGATTATGAAGGTATAAATATTGGAGTAGCCACTAATGTAACTGTTCAGAATAATCTGGGTTCTGCTCCGCAGGCTTCCGGGCCAGTTATGATCTCTGGTGCTTTCACAATTCAATCGAATAATATTTTAAATAATTCGCCGGCGGCATTGTTCGTTAGTGCAACGCCCACGATGCCTGCGAATTTCAGTCTGAAAGCCGGCGTGAATCCCGCGCGCAATGCAGGTCTCTCATCGATATCCGTATTTTCAGATTTTTTTGGCATGAGTCGCCCGCAAAACGGAGCACTAGATATCGGCGCCGTCGAAGGGCCTTAGTCTCTAACAAGTTATGTCATATTCTCATCCATTACACATTGAGCTCATAAGCACCACAGAAAAGTTTACCAAGCTTCGACACTTCGATATCGATCGAGTGCCTTTCCATAACTCGAAGGTAGCCAATGTCAGCCATTTTGTTGAGTTCACCAGGAGATTTCATTAAGCAGTTTTCCATGGCCGAAGAAAGATCGTCAATGGAACCTGCGGGGAACAACCATCCTGTTTCACCGTGCAAGACTAGCTCAGGAATCCCGTTGATGCAGCTAGCCAATACGGGCCTTCGCAATGCCATCGCCTCCATGATCACGATGGGAAGACCCTCGCTAAAACTGGGCAGTACCAAAGCACGTGCCGCCAGAATTTCCTCCCGAACCTGATGGCTGCTAATGAAGCCTGTAATACGGATATGCCCATCCAACTGATACATCGTTATCAAATCTTCCACGGCCTGTCGCATCTCGCCGTCTCCTGCCAGAACCAGCTCGAATTTGATATTCTTCTGAGACAATCGATGGGCAGCCTCGATTAGCAATAGATGACCCTTCTCTGACGACAGGCGGGCGACACAAACTAGACGGGGTAACAAAGGTAGGGGGACGTGAGCTACATCATGGAAGGATTTTTCCAGTCCGCAATGAACAACTTTTATTTTCTGCCAGTGCGTATACACTACCCTTCGATACAGCTGACTGCGTCCATAAGAACTGATCGCCACCACGAAGGTCGCTCTTCGTACCTTTTCGGCAATATCGCTAAACAACAATTCGTCCTGCCCATGCACCGTGAAACTGTAGGGCGGTCCACCCAATAGATTTGCCAGCATCACGACCTCTGTTGAATTGGTACTGAAATGGGCATGCATGTGAGTCGCCCCGAAAGATTTCAGCCAATGCAGTATGCGGCAAGCCTCAGCGAGATATGCCAAGTGATATACCAATTTACGCTCTGAACCCCGCGCAATGCGAGTTGCCAATACCAGTGCAGAAAAGAAACGCACAGGTGATGTCAGGATCGTTCTCAACACAGGCCACAACAACCCCCTAATACCCTCTCTCAGTATATAGCGAGTTTGAACCTGCTCTTGCCTATCTTCTTCATCTGTCAGTTTGGCATCCCAACCACGTATTGCGATGCGCAGGATGTCGAATCCCTGACGTTCAAGTGCAAGGATTTCCCGTCGGATAAATGTATGACTCACCTTCGGGTATTGGTTGATTACGTAGGCAATTCGTGAAGACATGCGTGTAGTCTGTTATTAGTGGGTGAGCAGCACGGATAAATTGTACTGGAAATTGCTGCTTGCTGACACCCACAGCCTCTTCCAATATGAAATGAGTCTGAAGGGTTGGCGTATTTCCACCATGAAATGAGTCTGAAATTGATTTGCCGGGTCGGTCATTATGCGAGGCATGGTGATCAACATGGAAGAAGCGAAGCTGGATTGGAAAATAATCATTTTACTGATACGCTTACTTACCACCACAAGCACCTCTTCAATTTAATGCGCTAACCAACCTGCTTTAGCTGGTGGTAGTTTAGTATGAACGTCACAGTCGTTTGGGTGTTGCTGAGATGAAGGTTGGCCACTGGAAAGTGGTGCTTCAGGGACGCATCTGGATGGTATGAAAATTTCTATATGAGGGGAAGTTTTATGTCACAGAAAATCAAAAATGCTGAAAGCGCACAGTTTGTGGCGCGGCCTGAATGCATAAATTGTGGATCCATATCTCTTGCCGAGTTGTCGACGGGATTGTTCGATGACAAGCCACTCTATGACTTTCTCTCGGCCGACCCGTGGGGCGAGAATCCGATTCCATTTTTATTGGGAAACAGATGGAGTTTTGTTCGATGCAATGAATGTGGCCAGGCATTTCACAAATATATCCTCGCTCCGGACTGGAATGAGCGCCGCTTTTCGAAATGGATGAACCAGGAGGCGATTGAAGCCTTTGAGCGACGCTTGAATACGCCTGACAGGAAATTCAATAAAGGCGTACAAAACACAAAGCATGTCTTGCAGTTGGAGTACCTCACCAGAAGTTTGCGTGGAAAAGAGCCGGTTCGCTTGCTCGATTTTGGATGTGGCTATGGTGAATTTATCGCGATGTGCAGTTTGTATGGATTTGATGCCTATGGAATTGATCGTTCTATCGCGAGAAGGAAAAATGCGAATTTTGATAAAATCTTTCCAGATATGGAAAATTTGCAGGAATTGGATAATCCCGAATTTCATGTCATTACATTGTTTGAAGTGCTTGAACATCTCGATGATCCAAGATCACTGCTTGAGGCATTAAAAGGATATTTGGTTAAGTGGGGGGTATTGGTTCTCGAGACACCGGATTGTACGGGGGTCAATGGTATCGAATCGAGCAGTGATTATATGAAGATACATCCTCTCGAACACATTAATGCATTCACGCCGGAGACGATGCGAAAATTCGCGGAAAGCCTGGGGTTTGAGCAAATAAAAAAACCGGTTAGTCATGTTACCTCCGATCCCGTGCGTGTCGTTAAAACGGAAATAAAACGATTGATTGGCGGTTTAATGAAGACGAGTACCCAGCAGTACTTTAGAAAAATATGACGGTAATAAATTTTACTGTATGTTCTTCCAGCACATGCCGCTGGTATGCCGTGTATTGCAGACCTCAGTATATGAAGGCAAAAACAATATTTCGTAATACGATTGCACGACTCCTGCTGATGTCAGGGATTACATCACCCCAATTGCACGGCAGCAAGCGTTTTTCCATTGCTACATTTCACCGGGTACTCCCCGAATCGGAGCGTCAAACCTATCCTTTCCCCGGCTTGGTCGTGACACCGGATGAGCTGGATATTTTTCTGACTTACCTTACGCATCACTTCGATTGCGGTTCGCTTGTAACTCAGCATGAACGCTATCTGAGCGGTGAGATTCCGGCACGCCCTTTGCTCGCCATTACTTTCGACGACGCGCAGCACGATAATTACATCAATGCTCGCCCGGTGCTCGCGCGGCAACAGGTCAAGGCCACTTTCTTTGTTCCCGTAGTGGCCGTTGAACGGCAGGAACTCCTGTGGCATGACCGTCTCAGTTTTGCAATTCTCACCATGCTAAAACAGGCGCAGGGCGGGCAAGAGCGGTTGAAGGCAATATTGGTTGCTGCCGGAATACCCGCCAGCGACCCGTGCAACTTGGTAGGCAAGGTAGTTCAGGCATCGAAAAGTCTCACTTTGGAATCGAGGCTGTGCCTTGTAGAGGCGCTAGCAGAAGCATCGGGCGCAGTTCAAGCGCCGGAGTACGCGCGGCTCATGACCTTTGAAGAGCTTGCGGAACTGGCAGCCGAAGGGCACGAAATCGGCTCACATAGCATGACGCATTGCATGATGCCAGAATGCGACGACAGGGCGCTCACTTATGAGATTGAGGAGTCCCGCCATGTACTGCAAGCCCGCGTTGGGCAACCGATTGAATCATTTTGCTATCCCAACGGCAACTCCGATGCCCGCGCCGCACGTGCGGTCGCCAAAGCCGGCTACCGCCGTGGAGTGACCACTGCATGGGGCTACAATGGGCCAGATGCAGATCGATTTCAGCTCCGTCGCTTCGACATGGTCGCAAAACATGTGCAAGATTCTAACGGGAAATTTTTGCCAGACCTTCTTGCCTTCCGAATGAGCGGTTTCTACCCCGGTTTGGGCT
>CXWL01035255.1_pt1 | contig 10910 bp, 9 predicted proteins | sample 590931 | NCBI WGS metagenome assembly CXWL01 (sample SAMEA3498368, study PRJEB10139) | groundwater metagenome | biome: water well; material: biofilm material | place: Germany | collected 2015-04-27 | reverse complement strand
CCGTTGAAGAAGCACGGCACGCGCAGGTGCTCCACTGCCGCGCGGAGCTCGTCCCAGGCACCGTCCCAGTACACGTCGCTGCCGACGATGAAAGCCGGTCGATCGGCCTGGGCGATCATCGTCGCGATCGCCGCAACTTCATCGGGATCGGGGGTGCTGCCCCGGCCGACGCTCGAATCGACCGGCGGCAGCTCGCCGGCGGATGGTCCGAACACGTCGAGCGGGAAGTCGAGGAACGTCGGACCGCGATGCGGCGCCATCGCCAACGCCGCGGCATCGTGCACCATCGCTGCGGCCCTTGCGGAATCCTTCACGGTGACGGCCGACTTGGTGATCGACTGCACCACCGGAAGGTGATCCATCTCCTGCAACGATCCCGAGCCCCACCGCAGTTCTGGGGCGCGGCCGCCCATCACCACCACCGGCGAACCGTTGAACCAGGCACTGGTGATCGCCGAGACGCCGTTGGTGATCCCCGGTCCGGCGGTGAGTGCGGCGAACCCAGGTCGTCGAGTGAGCTTCGCATAGGCCTCGGCGGCGAAGGTGGCCGCCGACTCGTGCCGGGTGTCGACCACCCGCATCCCCTGATCGCGCGCCGCGTCGTAGAGCGGCCAGATGTGACCGCCGTTCAAGGTGAACATCACGTCGGTGCCGAACTGCATCATCGCCGCCACCGCCTGCTGGCCCGCGTGCCCCTCGACCGTCGTCCCCATCGGCACAGTGTCGCAGACGCCGGTGGCCGGTGAGGGGCCCGAGGGTTTCGGGCAGGGCGCGGGGTGCCTGAGACCCTCGGGCGTGCTCGAACGACTCGGGTGGTTGCTGGCGACTCGGGTGGTTGCTGGCGACTCGGGTGGTGCGGCGGCATCGGACGCGCCGGTGCGTGACGATGCCGGGCATCGACACCAGGGGTAGCGTGGTCTCCACCATGGCACTGTCCGACATCCGCGAACCAGCCGATCTGCGGACCCTGTCGTATCCCGAGTTGTACGACCTCGCCGGCGAGATCCGCGACTTCGTCGTGCAGGCCGTGGCCGAGAACGCCGGCCACCTCGGCAGCAACCTCGGGGTCGTCGAGCTCACCCTCGCGCTCCATCGGGTGTTCGAATCCCCCACCGACGCGATCCTGTGGGACACCGGCCACCAGGCTTACGTGCACAAGATCGTCACCGGCCGCCAGAGCGGGTTCGAGCGGCTCCGCCAGGCCAACGGCCTGTCCGGCTACCCGAGTCGCGAGGAGAGCCCGCACGACCTCATCGAGAACAGCCACGCCAGCACGGTGCTCTCCTACGCCTACGGTCTGGCCATTGCCCGCGACGCCGGCACCGATCCGCGTCGGCACATCGTCGCTGTCGTCGGCGATGGCTCGATGACCGGCGGGATGGCCTACGAAGCTCTGAACAACCTCGGCCACTCGGGTCGGCGCGTCATCATCGTGCTCAACGACAACGGCCGCTCGTACGCGGCCACCATCTCGAACCTCACCGCGGCCGCCACCACCCCGATCGAGCGCTCGATGATCGATCACCCGAGCCTGCCGTCGCGCATCACCGACAAGCTGTCGCACACTCTCACCAACATCCGCCTCAACCCGGTTTACGTTCGCCGCCAACGACGCCTCGAGCAGTTCGTGCAGAGCCTTCCCTACGTCGGCCCGCAAGCAGAAAAAGGGGTCGAGGCGTTCAAGGCGGCGGTTCGCGAGTTCCTGCAACCGCCATCGTTCTTCGAAGCGCTCGGCGTTCGCTACGTCGGTCCCGTCGACGGGCACGATCTCGAAGCCCTCGAGGCGAGCCTGCGCAACGCCGTCGAACTGTCGGCCGAGGGTCCCATCGTCGTGCACGTCCTCACCCAGAAGGGTCGCGGGTACCCTCCCGCCGAGGACGACGACGAGAAGCACCTGCACGACGCGCCCGTCTTCGATCCGGCCATCGGTCCTCCGCCGGCGGTGCCTACGGGCTACACCCAGGTGTTCGCCGATGCGATCATCAAGGAGGCCGAGGCCGATCCGCGAGTTGTCGCGATCACCGCGGCGATGCCAGGACCCACAGGCCTCCTGCCGTTCCAGGCCCGCTTCCCCGACCGGTTCTTCGATGTCGGCATCGCCGAGCAGCACGCCGTCACCGGCGCCGCCGGCATGGCGATGGGTGGTCTCCGTCCGGTGGTCGCGATCTACTCCACGTTCATCAACCGGGCATGGGATCAGGTGGTGTACGACGTCGCGATGCACCGACTCCCGGTGGTGCTCTGCCTCGATCGTGCCGGCATCACCGGCCCCGACGGGGCAAGTCATCACGGTGTCTACGACATGGCCCTGCTCTCGAAGGTTCCCGGCATGCGCGTGCTCGCGCCGTCGAGCGCACAGGAGTTGCAGGTCATGCTGCACGACGCGATGTCGTTGACCGACGACGGACCCGTTGCGATCCGCTATCCGCGCGGCACGGCCAACACCGTCGACGAGCACGAGGTCGGTTCGGGCCTCCACGCCCGCCTGGTGCGCGAGGGGAACGGGTCGGTCTGCATCCTCGCCGTCGGCAAGCTCGTCGGCGCGGCCGAACGAGCAGCAGAGCGGCTCGCCGAGACCGGGGTCGTCGTCACCGTGTGGGACGTTCGCTGCTGCGCTCCACTCGACCCCGACATGATCGCCGAAGCCGCTCGCCACGATGTGGTGCTCACCTGCGAGGACGGCATCCGCGAAGGTGGCATCGGCATGACCGCTGCCGACCAGATCCACGCGATCCGTGCCGACGTGCCGGTCCACGTGCTCGGCATCCCCGAAAGGTTCATCCCTCAGGGCAACGTGGATCGCATCCTCGCTGCGCTCGGCCTCGACCCCGAAGGCATCGCCGCCTGCGTTCGCGGCGCGATCTGACATCCGTCCGCCGACGATGAACGACTCCTCGTACGAGCGGCTGCTGATCGAGCGGCGCGACCACGGCGTCGTGATGCTCACCTTGTCGAACCCGGGCAAGCTGAACGCAACGGATGCGACCTTGCACGCCGAGCTCGCCACCGTGTTCGCCGACATCCACCGCGACTCCACGATCCGCGCCGTGGTGGTCACCGGCCAGGGCGATGCGTTCAGCGCCGGAGGCGATCTCGAGTGGCTCGCCACCAAGGTGGGTGATCACGCCCAGACGATGCGGATGATGCGCGAGGCGGGCGACATCGTGCGCACGATGATCGACTGCGATACGCCGATCATCTCGGCGATCAACGGGGTCGCTGTGGGGGCGGGGCTGGCCGTGGCGCTGATGGCCGACATCTCGATCATCGATGAGGCCACGCGCTTCACCGACGGCCACCTTCGGCTGGGCATCGCTGCCGGCGACCATGCCGTCGCGATCTGGCCACTGCTGTGTGGCATGGCCAAGGCCAAGTACTACCTGCTCACCAGCGAGTTCATCGATGGCCGCGAGGCCGAACGAATCGGGCTCGTCTCCAAGGCGGTGCGGGCCGCGGAGGTGCTGCCGACCGCACTCGACATCGCCGAACGGCTGGCCAGGGGTCCGCAGGACGCAACGCGCTACACCAAACGAGCACTCAACCACTGGTTGCGCCAGGCACTGCCGAACTTCGAGGCGTCGCTCGCCTACGAGATGCTGAACTTCCTCGGCCGCGATGCAGCCGAGGGCCTCGATGCGCTGCAGTCGAAGCGACGACCGGAGTTCGACCGATGAGCGCCTCACCGCTGCCCGATGTCGTGCCCGACCTCACACCCGATCTCGAACTGGCACTGCGCCTGGCCGATGCCGCCGATGCAGTCACGCTGCCGCACTTCGAGAACCGCTCGTTCAGTCTCGACTGGAAGGCGAATCGCACCGAGGTCACCGAGGCCGATCGCGAGACCGAGACGATCATCGCCGACGGGGTTCTCGCCGCCCGTCCCACCCATGGGCTGTTCGGGGAAGAGCACGGGCTCGTCGGCAATGCGGCATCGCCGTGGCGGTGGATCATCGACCCGATCGACGGCACCTCCAACTTCGTGCGCGGCATCCCGGTGTGGGCCACGCTCATCGCGCTCACCCACGTCGACCACGGCCCAGTCGTCGGGGTGGTGTCGGCACCGTCGCTGGGGCGCCGTTGGTGGGCAGCGAGCCGACTAGGCGCCTTCGGTGCAACGGCGGGCCGCGCCCCGCGCGGCCTGCAGGTGTCAACCGTGGCAGATCTCGCAGAGGCGCAGGTGTCGGTCACGTTCTCCAAGGGTTGGGACGACCTCGGTCTCACCCCAGAGTTGGTGCAACTGCAACAACTCGCCTACCGGGCACGAGGCTTCGGCGACTTCTGGCAGCACATGATGGTGGCCGAAGGGGCCATCGACCTGGCCATCGATGCGGCGGGCGTGATGCCGTACGACCTCGCCGCAGCGATGGTGGTCGTGCAAGAGGCAGGTGGCACGTTCACCGACCGCCACGGCGACGCCACCTTCATGCACGACACCGCGATCAGCTCCAACGGTCTGCTCCACGCGCAGGCCGTCGGCCGCCTCGGTTGAGCGGTCGTGCGGCGCGCGATACTCACGCAGTGCACGACCTCATCATCCGCAACGGGCAACTCGTCGACGGAACCGGCGCAGCAGGGCGACCTGCCGACGTGGTCGTGGACGGCGACACGATCACGGCCGTGGCCCCGGCCGGGACCGCCGTCGGAGCCCGCCGTGTGATCGATGCGGACGGCTTGCTGATCACGCCGGGGTTCGTCGACATCCACACCCACTACGACGCCCAGGCAACCTGGGATCCGTGGCTCACCCCGTCGAGCTGGCACGGCGTGACCACCGTGGTGATGGGGAACTGCGGGGTCGGGTTTGCACCTGCGGCCTCCGAACGACACGAGTGGTTGATCGCCTTGATGGAGGGCGTCGAGGACATCCCCGGCAGCGCGATGACAGAGGGCATCAGGTGGACGTGGACGAGCTACCCCGAGTACCTCGATGCGCTCGCGGCGATGCCCCGAGTGATCGACGTCGGCTCGCAGATCGCCCACGGCCCGCTGCGCGGCTTCGTGATGGGCGAACGCGGCGCAGCCAACGAGCCGGCGACGTCCGAGGACATCACCGTCATGGCAGCTCTCGTCGAGGAGGCCCTGCGGGCCGGGGCGCTCGGGTTCTCCACCAGCCGCACCCCGCTCCATCGCTCGAAGGACGGCGAGTTGGTGCCAGGCACCACCGCCGACCCGCGCGAGCTGCTCGGGATCGGCGCGGCGATTCGTCGCGCCGGCCATGGCGTGTTCCAGTTCGCTCCCGAGCACGAACTGGTCCCCGTGGCCGAGTGGCCGTGGATGCGCCAACTCGCCGCCATCACCGGGCAACCCGTGAGCGTCAACCTGAACCAACCCGACACGGCGACCGAGGTGTGGCGCGAGGTGCTGGATCTGCTCGATCACGCCCACGCCGACGGCCTGCCGATCTACGCCCAGATCGCCGGCCGCACGATCGGCATCCTCTACTGCCTCCACGGCAGCATCCATCCGCTGTTGTTCCACCCCGCCTACGCCGAAGTTGCTCACCTCCCGATGCCTGACCGGCTGTGCGCCCTGGCCGAACCCGGGCGCCGCGATCGGATCATCGGCGAGATCCCCGACGACGGCGGCCTCTTTGCCAGGGTCGTGCTGCACAACCTCTCGCGGGTCTGGCCCGTTGCCGACGGCGATATCGACTACGAACCCACGCCCGACCAATCGGTCGCGGCCCTGGCCGCTCGATCGGGTCGGCCACCGATGGAACTGGTGCTCGACCAGCTGGTCGCCCAGAACGGCAACGGGATGCTCTACGCGCCGTTCTTCAACTACGCCTACGGCGATCTGTCGATGACGTACGAGGCGACGATGCACCCCCACACGCGCATGGGTCTCAGCGATGCCGGCGCCCACTGCGGCGCCATCTGCGACGGTGGCACGCCCACGTTCATGCTCACGCATTGGACCCGCGACCGCACCCGTGGCCCCAAGCTGCCGCTCGAGTACGTGGTGCATCGCCAGACCCAGCAGACGGCCGCGCTGTACGGCCTGACCGACCGTGGAGTGGTGGCGCCCGGCATGAAGGCCGACCTCAACGTGATCGACTACGACGCACTCACGTTCGGCGCGCCGCGGATGGCCTTCGATCTGCCGGCGCAGGGCCGCCGCCTGGTGCAGCGCGCCCGCGGCTACCGCGCCGCGTTCGTGGGCGGGGTGCAGACGGTTGCCGACGACGAGTTCACCGGCGAGTTGCCTGGCCGGCTGATCCGCGGGCCGCGCTGACCAGAGACGCTGATCAGACGCGTTGATCAGGTGAGTGCGCCGGCAACTCGCTCACACCTCGCCGAGCGACTGCTCCGCCCGGCCGAACAGGAACCAGGCGTCGAGGTACGGCGTCGGGTCGGCCGACCACGAATAGGCCATCACCTCGGCAACCGTGCGCCGTCCGAGTCGCGAACGAAACAGCTCGACTGCCGGGATGTCGACCTGTATCGATTCGAGGCCGGCGACGGCAACGGCTTCCTCGAAGTTGGCGAGCATCACCGGCTCCATCCACTCGACGAAATCTGCCGGGAGCTGGAGCGGGTGACCGAGAGCGTTCTGGAGGTCGGCCTCATGGGTGTGCACGTCGAGCACGGCACGATACGCCGCGGCGCCATCGGGAGTTGAGAGGAACCCCTCGATCACCGGGGCACCCTCGTTCCAGGAGGCGAGCATCTGGGCAACGGTCTTCGACCGGCCGCGTTCCACCTGGGCAGCGGTCCACGGGTCGGTCGTGACGCCCTCCATGTTCCCCGCCAGCACGTCGTCGACGACACCACCGAGATGGGCGACCACGTCGTGGACCGTCCACAGCGGGGTCGCCGGCACGCGGGTGTCGCCGCTGGCGTCCGACACCATCGCGCCGACCCTCATCCGGGCGTTCCGATACAACACACCGAGATCTGCGCTCACGGGCCGACTGTAGGCCATCTCCTCCCCTAGCGTTGACGTGATGAGCGAGCAGATCCAACCAGCCACCGCGGCCATCGTGGCCGGTCGGGGGGCCAGCGGCACGTCGTTGGCGCCGGCGCTGTGGGCCTCCACCACATGGGAGTCAGAAGGTTTCGACGACGCCAAGCGGCGGGCAACTGGCCTGCGCATGGGCGAGTTCTACAGCCGCTACGCGAACCCGACGGTGAGGTCCTTCGAAGAGGCGGTCGCCGCGCTGGAGGGAGCCGACGACTCGCTCGCCTTCGCGTCGGGCATGGGCGCCGTGTCGGCCGTGATCCTCGCCTTGTGCGCGCACGGCGACCACATCGTCGCCCAACGTCAGCTGTACGCCGGAACGCTCGCGTTCCTGCAGGGCCCGTGCCAGCGGTTCGGCATCGAGACCACCCTCGTCGATGGTGCCGAGCCGGGGGCGTTCGCCGCCGCGGTGCGTCCCGGGCGAACCATGGTGGTGCTCGCCGAGACACCATCGAACCCGCGTCTCGATCTGGTCGATCTCGACGAACTAGGCGCACTTCGCGGCCCGATCGTGGTGGTCGACTCCACGCTCGCCACACCGCTGTGCCAACGACCCCTCGACCACGGCGCGCACATCAGCTTGCACTCGGCCACCAAGGGCATCGCCGGGCACAACGACGCGACGCTCGGCGTGATCTCCGGCGAGAAGGAGCTGATCGACTCGATCTGGTCGTACGCAGTGCTCCACGGGGCCACGCCCTCGCCGTTCGACGCGCTCAATGGCCTTCGCGGCATCCGCACCCTCAGTGTGCGAACCACCCAACAGGCCGGCAGTGCGATGGTGCTTGCCGAGGTGCTCAGCGACCATCCCGCTGTGTCGGCGGTGCACTACCCCGGCCTGTCCAGCCATCCGCAGGCCGAGCTCGCCAAGCGGCAGATGCGCAACGGTGGCACGGTGTTGTCGGTCGAGCTCGCCGGCGGTGCGCCGGCCACGCGCCGGTTCCTCTCCGCCGTGCGCCTGTTCCGCGTTGCCACGTCACTAGGTGGCCCCGAGACGTTGGTGTGCCATCCCGCCACGACCACCCACGCCAGCCTCACCGCCGACGAGGCCGCTCTGGTCGGGGTCACCGAAGGCATGTTGCGCATCTCGGTCGGTCTCGAGGATCCCTCCGATCTGCTGCGCGACGCATTCCAAGCGCTCGACTGATGGCCCGGGTGCTCTGCCTGCACGGGCTCGGAGGCACCGGAGCCACCATGCAGCCACTCGCCGATGCGCTCTCGGCGATCGGGCACGACGTGGGCGCGCCCTCTCTGCCCGGGCACGGTTCGCAGCCCGAGGACCTGATCGGCATCGCCTGGGATGACTGGCTCGACTCAACGCATTCGTTCGAGCCCGACGTGGTGGTCGGGCAATCGATGGGTGCGATGTTGGGGTTGGCCATGGCGGCGGAGCGACGATGCCGTGCAGCCGTCGTGATCAACCCGGTCGCCACCGATCCCGACGCCGTCGAGGCGCTGGAGTGGCGCCTCTCCCGTGGTCACGAGTGGCTCGAGCTCGGGCCGTCGACCGTAGACGAGGTGGCCTACGCGCGCCTTCCGCTGGCCGCTGTGCTGGCGATGCACCGCGGCATCGCAACTGTCGTGCTGACCGACGTACGGGTGCCGGTCCTCATCGTCACCAGCGCCAACGACGAGGTTGTCGATCCGGCTGGCTCCGATGCGGTGGCCGCCGCGCTCGGAGCTTCGGTGCAGCGCGTGACTCTCCACCTGGGCGGCCACGTCGCAACGCTCGACGCCGATCGCGACACGCTGATCGCGGCCGTGATCGAGTTCGTCGCCGATCAGGTGTAGAAGGGGTTCTCGCCCGACGCGTGGTCGGTGAGATCCTTGACCCGCTCGATGCCGGCCACCTGCTCGACCAGCATCGTCTGCACGCCCTCGAGCATCGTCATCCGGCTCATCGAACAGCCATGGCACCCGCCACCCATCGTGAGGAACGCAGTTCCCTCGCCGTCGTGGCCCACGTAGGTGACAAAGCCGCCGTGGGCGGCGAGGGCCGGGTTGACCTCGGTGGCCACGAGTGCCTCCACCTCGGCGCTCAACGCGTCGTCGCTCGTGAGGCCCTCGATCGTGGGCAGTTGCGGTTTGTTCGGGTTGCGGATGACGAGACCCTGTGACGAGGAGTGGTCGAGGGTGGCACCCTGCAGCAGATCGAGGTCTTTGGCGGGGATGATGACCTTGAGCGCGGCGCCGTTGTCGGCCGTGTGCGTGCGCACCTGATCGGTGAACGCGGCCCTCGTGACGACGTCGAAGCTGAGGTCGTAGCGGAACGCTTCACCGGCCTCGCTGACGATCTCGAGCCGCAGGCCGAGGCGGTCGGCGTCGGGTTCGACGTCGCGCAGAGCCACGAGTTCGAGGTGAGCCGATGCCGTGATGGTGACGACCGGATCGGTCGTCGTGGTGTCTGACGTGTCGGTTGCGGCGACGAGCGGGCTCACCCCGTGAAGGCTACCGGCAGGGATCGCGCTCAGTTCCCACCGCCGTTGCACTCGATCCTCTGGCCTGTGACGTACCCGGATCCGGAGCTGCACAACCACAGCACTACCTCGGCGACGTCGAGCGGTTGGCACACCCGGCCGAACGGCGACGCCGAGTCGAGGGCGCGCAGGTCGTCCATCTCGCGATTGCCGGTGATCGCCCTTGCGAGGCGGATCCCCATGTCGGTCTCCACCAGGCCAGGAGCGACGACGTTCACGTGGATGCCGTTCCGGCGCTCCTCCTTGGCAAGCGTGAAAGCCAGCGCTTCCATCGCCGCCTTGCCCATGCTGTAGGGCGCCCCGTTGGCGTTCATCGACGACGTTGCCACCGATGAGATCATCACGATGTCGCCACGTCCGGACGCCGCGCGCGCCCTGATGTGTGGCAGCGCCAATCGGGCAAGGTGATGCGCCCCGAAGGCGTGGGTGGCGATCACCTTGATCATCTCGTCGGGGTCGGTGTCGGCCACCGAATGCCCTCGCGAGGCGATGCCTGCGTTGCAGACGAGCGTATCGAGACCACCGAAGTCGGCGACCACTAGCTCGATCATCGAACGGCATGCTTCGGGATCGTCGATCGACCCGGCGTAGGCCTTGGCGCGGCCGCCGTCCTGCTGGATCTTCTCCACCGTCGCGGCCGCGGCAGCACCGTCTCTGCGGTAGTTGACGGCGACCACGGCTCCCTCGGCGGCCAACAGCTCGGAGATCGCCCGGCCGATGCCGCGACCGCCCCCGGACACGAACGCGATTCGCCCGTCCATCTGCGTGCCCCGCTCAGTCATCGTTGCCCCCTGGTTGCAATTCGGCAGTCGCATGGCAACCTAGGCGAATGCAAGACGGAAGCAAGAAGGCGATCATGGCGGCGTTCTTCGCCAACCTCGGCATTGCGATCGCCAAGTTCATCGGGTTCCTGATCACCCGGTCCGCCGGCCTGCTGGCCGAGGCCGGCCACTCCGCCGCCGACACCGGCAACCAGGCGCTGCTGCTCTTCGGGTCCAAGCGCGGCCGCCGCAAGGCCGACGCGGTGCATCCCTTCGGGTACGGGCCCGAGCGCTACTTCTGGGCTTTCGTCGTCGCCCTGGTGCTGTTCAGCATGGGTGGCCTGTTCGCGTTGTACGAGGGCATCAACAAGCTCAACAACCCGCACGAGATAGAGAGCGCCGGCGTCGCCTTCGCGATCCTCGGGTTGGCGCTGGCACTGGAGACCTTCTCGTTGCGCACCGCGGTGAAAGAGGCCAACCACGTCCGGCCGCGCGACAAGAGCTGGTGGTGGTTCGTCCGCAACGCAAAGTCGCCAGAGCTTCCGGTGGTGCTGCTCGAAGACACCGGAGCCGAGATCGGCCTGCTGGTCGCGCTCGCCGGGCTCACTGCGGCCGTCGTCACCGACGATCCGCGATGGGATGCCGCCGGTTCCATCGCCATCGGCCTCCTCCTCGTCGTCATCGCCATCGTGTTGGCCATCGAGATGAAGGG